>QFCE01001491.1_pt1 | contig 191364 bp, 205 predicted proteins | sample 5346091 | NCBI WGS metagenome assembly QFCE01 (sample SAMN09062252, study PRJNA434731) | Human gut metagenome, whole genome shotgun sequencing project. | isolation source: stool timepoint A chromium assembly | host: Homo sapiens | collected 2015
ATATTTTGTTATTAAATTCTCCACAAGCCCTTGAAAACACTGGATTTATCGCAGGTGATCTTTTCCTTATTGTTTCCCTTGTGTTATATCGTCCCATCAGTGTTTACGAACTCTGATAAGGGCAAATACAAGGGCAAGAAAAATCTATAAAACAGTATAACACAAAATAAAAGTGACATGGTGAACTGATTGAAATGCTTCTGATTTTTGTAACTGATAATTGATTGAATGATAAGGAGAGATAAGATACGATGAGAACAATATTTGCAGAATACAATCCACAGCGCAATAGTATTGATGTTTACACCTCTGCTGGCTATATGCTCCGCATTGATTGCTGGGAAGCTGAAAAGAATTTAAAAACTACACCCGGATCAGACTGTGCATTAAACGCACTTGCTATTGATGAACCACTTGAATATGTACGATTATATTTGGACGGGAATATGCAGATGTGGGTAGATGCAGAAGATTCATTAGAACTATGGTGATTTTTCGACGGTGTGAAATTTTTTCTGTAAATTCAGATCTTCTATGATAATTGATGCGGCTTAACAGCAGTTTTCTGTTGTTAAGCCGTTGTTTATTTAATAGCAAAAATAAGCCGGTATGTCAAGAGCACCCAGAAAATCTGAACGTACATTTACTCTTGATCATCCGGCTTATTTTCAACAGCACTACGATTACCTTTTTTAATATTGTTTGGGATACTCCCTCCATAACCGTCACAGCAATTTTATACTTTACTTCCATTTCAATCTTTTCTGGTGGATTGGCTAAAAGCCTGTCAATATCATTTTCCTCAACACCAGCCATTTTTGCTATCGTTAGCTTGGATATGCCATGATAGGAAACATGCACTTCCAAAAAACCGCTTAATTGCCTATCCTTCCCTTCCAACTGTTCCTATATTTGAAAAAGAGATTCCCATAAATCCACCTCACGGTTCATAAATAAATCTATCTATAACTTTATATCTACTGACTTTCTGCCACTCTACTCTCTGGTGATGCCATCCTATGCACCAATTAGATATTTTTCTTTTATCAAATCCTCTTATGCCTTAACATTACAACTTCCTCCGATAGATGGAGCTGTACCTACTGCCTGTGCTACAACATTCTCTGTAATGCTTTTCATATCCGTACCAATTGCAAATATTGTGCGTCTTTCTTCCTGAATTTTCTTCATCTGCTCTTTTCTTTCAGCTCTCCGTTCTGCAAGTTTTTGTTCATTTTCTTTCTTTTTCTCGATTTTTCTATCTTCATCAGCCTTTTTTTGTTCTTCGCTTGGTCCTGTAATAACCATGGAGCCCATATTACCATCCTTATCTATCCATACCTGACGATACTTAACTTCACTACCAGTCATTGATTTAATCATTGAGTCAGCCCATCTATCTAATGCTGGAATTTTTGACAACATATTTTCATATTTTGTGGCAACCTCTGGATTACTCATCATCCTATTTAAAATCTCAGGAGCAATCCTCACATCTGTTTTTCCTGTACGATTAGCTGTTTTTACATTTTTATCCGAACTTCCTGCCACAATATCTATTTGAGGATTTTTTTCCTGCAATTTTTTTACATAATCTTCCTGACTCTCTTCTGTTTTGCTCACCTGTGAATTTTCCTTTGTTTTTTGAATATCACAAGCTGCCTTTTTAACCGTGTTCTTGTAACCTGATGCATAATACGATGTGTAACTGCTGTTATTGATACCTGTAATTGCCATAATCCTACCTCCCTGTTATTGAAACTTAAAATAATTTCTATTATATTGAACGACTTGGATATTTAATTTCCGTTGATGTAAATTCATCTTCTGCCGAAACATTGATATGCCCACTGCTGTCAATAGCATACTCTTTACCATAAACGGAAAACGTATCTCCTTCTTTATATCCGATTTCTATCCAGTTTATATCATTTAACTGTTTTATCTTTGCGTCAACATTTATGGTCTTTCCTGATTCCTGCAATAAATAAGTGTGTTTTCCTGCTCCCGCATCTATAGAAAAGAATCCCGGAGAAATCCTGACTTTCTCACAGACGGACAATACCTCCTCATTGCTGTAGAGATACCCCCACACACTCTTTCCCTGTGCCAGATCAGACAGGATATTGCCTGCCTTACACATTTCCCACTTATAATTTGTTCCTTTTTGATTTGTATTCTCTGCAAGCAACGATTCCGAGGCTGCCCAGCCTATCCTTCCATTGTTGACCGTCCATGTATATTTACCGCCACTTGATGTTGTCCATGAATAATAACTTTTATTACTTAATACCAAAGAATTATTTGCAGCACAAATGCCTGACATGGTGCTTGTATTCATTTTCGGTACTGCATAATTAGGTACTACCTGTCTGCTCCCATTAAGGTCAAAGGAAATAACCCCGTACTCCTTAAAATCAGAATTATATCCACAGGAAACATTCTCCCCAAAATTGATTGCATCCAAAATAGCACTTGAATTATTATAGTTTGCAAAATAATAATCCAATTCACTGTTAGAAATATTCGCATTTTTATCTATCAGTGCAGCTATTGATTGCTTTGAAAAGCCTCGTGCAGCATCAGAAATACTTAAACTGTCCTGTTTTTTATTATTTCCTGCTCCAAGCAACATCTGTATTGCTTTTTGGTGTATTACTGCCTCTGCCTGCTTTGAATATGTCAACAGCTGGTTTACTGTGTTTACATCTGTTACTGTCTTCATAGCTAGTCTCCAAACCCTTTTTCAACATTAAACGCCAAACATATGCTGCAATTTGTCCAGCATATTATTTACTCTGCCTTCAACAGCTTCTGGCTGATTTCTTAATTCATATCTGTTTTCATAGTAATGATTCAAGTAACCTTTCAGCCCATCATAAAACGAATCCTTATCTATTTCATCACTTAAAAATTTGTCGCACAAACCAGTCATTTCCGTTTTCTCATTCGTATAGAAATTCTTCTCATCGGAGATGATTTCTGACTTGTACTTATAAGTTTCTGTTTTGCTCCTTATTCCGATAACCATATAATCCGGTGTCATTCTCTCCATGATAGAATTGCGTGCTGACTCATTAAAATGAACATATTCGTCAATCATATTTTGAAAACCAGTCTGTAATTGTTCTGGGATATACATTTTATTTATTTTGTTTAATCCAGCTTCACTTGCACTTAATAAAAATACCGATTCAAATGAAGTACCACGATACCCTTCCCTCGCATTCAAGTCATCTACCGCTGCCACCATTTTGTCAATCTGTTCTTTTAGTGTATTTCTTTCATCTTCTGATAAATATTCTGCTGCATTTTCATCTACCCACTTCTCAAAAACCGAAACCTCATTCTCAGAATGTCCTTCAAATACACTTTTATCTCCTGAAATAGAAGATGTCTTTAGTTCCAATTTAAACAAATTCTCACATTTGTATTCTGCTGGTATTTCTTTTATCTCTCCATTGATTGATGAAAAATGCATTGCCTGAAAATCTGAGACTTTATCACGAGCAGTCTCAACTAACTTTCTTGCTGAATCACTGATTTTCACATCATCCTCCGAAATAATATTCTGAGGAACAGTTGTTTTCTTCTCGACCTTATTTTTTATCATCTCAGGATTATTAATATACCTATTTCCTTGAACTTTCATAGCAACCTCCCTAAGTTAGTCCACACTTTCTATACTTCTTTATCTATCTTGCTCGATGTCAAAGAAGAATCCGTCTTAGAGTATGTACCATTATTTGTATAGGTTGCACTCGCCCGGTTTGCAGCATTCGATATACCAGTTGCTTTCTGCGATATTTTGCTTACAAAAGAATTATATCCTGTAAAGATCGTTTTCAGCGAACTGATATCTGCCTGCTTTAAAGCACCCTCATCTAATTCCAACTTGTTTCCTTTTCCTATGGTAATACCTATTTTGGCAAGCATATTACTGTTTTTGTCTGTCATTCCAGTCATCCATGAAGCATTTCGCAATACATCCTTTGTATTCGATTCTCCTGCTTCCTTAACTACATCATTATAATCTTCAACAAAAGATTTTACTGCCTTGGTGATTTTATCCCAGTCATAATCCTCTACCGCAATCTCTTCCCCCGTTTTTTCATCTTTCTTTTTTATTTTCTTTTTTTCCCAAAGAGAAGAGTCATTCAAAGCATCTGCTGATTTTTTCAGAGAATCCGCACTTGTTTTCATCAAGGTAAGTTTTTGTGAAGTATCGCCTTTCCCCGATAATTTTTCTGCATCCTGCTTTGCATAATATGCTTTCATAAGTTTTCCATAGCTTCCGTTTTTAATCGCAGCATAATCAGAAAGCATATTGGTGTTTCCTACGGATGAACTGTCGGAAGTTCCTGCAAATAATGCGGAATAATCTACATTGCTGTTATATTTACTTGTGTAATCACTAAAACTCTTAATCTCTGACATAATACCATTCTCCTTTACCAACTATAAACGAATATCAATCGGTGTATACACTGCCTGCTGTGTTGCATTCTGTGCATTTTCCAGAGTCGGTGTTTCTACTGTCACCTGTGTTTCCCCTTTGATATCCGTATTCTTTACGCTGTCTGTCTCCTCTGCCGCAGCCCCCGCAGATTCCTGTGTTTTCTCGGATTTATCAGTATTGTTCTTTGTTGCAGTGTCTTCTGTATTGCTGTTCTCCGCTTTTGTAGCTTCTTCTACTGATTTATTTGCATCTGCAAGTGTAGACATCTGTGCTGCTGTCGCAGACTGTGCCTTTGCCTGCAGCTCTGCCAGTTCTTCTTCCTTCTTCTCAGTATTTCCTTTTCCGGCATCCTGTTTGATTTCAGATTCAAGCACACTGGCACGTCCCTGTATCTGTGTTGCCATACTTCCCTGCACCTTTGCCTGTTTCATGGAAGAATCTGCGGAGATCATCGCCTGCATACTTGCCTGTGACAATCCGGTGTCTTTCTTTTTAGAAGTGCTACTTGTTCCAGCCACCATATCATCCATAGATGACGAATTTTTACTCTGCTGTTCCTTTCTCTGCTCGATCTGGTGCTGTCTTAACTGCTGATTGAGATTGTTAATCTCCTGCTGTATCTCCTGACGCTTTTTCATCTTATCCTCTAATGACATTTCTTCATTCGATGATAAATCCTGTAGCTTCTGCTGTGCATTTGCAATCTGATTCTGAATATTTTTACTTACAGAATCATTCCCCTGTGTCATTCCCATTGTTCCTGTCTGCGTATTTGTCCCACTAAATCCATTGATTCTCATTTTAATCCTCCTTGTTTTGCGAAGCAAAATCCGAACCCTTTGGTGAGGAGAGGATTTGGCCTCCTTGAGCTTAAATTCTGAAATCCGTTTCCTTAAAAATCTGTACAACATGATTTCTCTTTACTGATTCTTTCGGCATATCTTTCTTTACAATAAACAGCGATGTTGTGAACCGCCCTTTTTTTGTTGTGAAGCAAATAAAAAACACCTCGAAGGTGCTTTTTGTCCTTATTCTACCTGTAACATAATACTTAGAACCACTTCCTGATTCTCCTGCTCTAAAGATATATCTCCCATATACATCCTTGCAACCCTTAGGATATTATGCAGTCCAATTCCATGCTCCTTCCCGGATTTCGTTGTTTCCGGCAGATCACTGTCCTTATAATTTAACTCTCCCTCATATCTGTTCTTTATGGTTATCATAAAAATACTGTTTTTCCGAAAAGAAGAGATACAGATATAAGGATTTTCTCCACTTACATTTTCCATGCAATTATCCAGTGCATTGTTTAAGATCACGCTTAAATCAAATGCATTTAATTTCGTATCCCCCGGATAATGAAAATCTGATATAAAACGAATCTGCTTTTCCTTTGCTTCTCTTAACTTTTCCATCAGAATCACATCAATGACAGGACTCCCCGTTTTTATCTCAGGAGATATTTCATTCCACTCCTTTTTCAAATGCTCCATATATTCTGCTGCATCATCCATATGATTCTCTGCCACAAGATGTTCCAACATCTGTATATGATTCCCCATGTCATGACGCAGGCTGCGGATATCCTGATACAGCTTTTCCACTTCCCCGATATGCTTTTTCATGTCACTGACCTGATTTAATACCAGCTCCTGCCCTGTCTGTTCTTCCTGTGCCACCTTCCAGTTTTGAAACATCGTTGTCATAACAAGAATTGCTATGATAGAGATAAAATAATGCACAAAGCTTAAAGCTCCATAAAATCCATAGGTATCTGTCAGGCTCTTTCCTGTATCTTTTTCATAAATATTCAGATAATATTGCAGAATGCCATATCCTGTAACTCCCACAAGAGAAGGTATGATGAGCATTACCAGCTCTTTAACGTTCATTTCATCATTTTTGTATACATATGCTTTATTGATCAGACCGATTGCAACTGCAAGGAAAATGATACAAAGCACAATATCCAGAATTCTCGTTCCAGCATAAAGTCCATATTGCAGCCATTGTCTTCCTGCAATCGTATTCCCAAAAACCAAAGCTTTTGTGATAAAATCATCCAGTCTGTCTGCCATTGCAACCGCAAGCCAACGGATAGAAAAAAATGTCACTGCAAGAAATATTTTCTGATAGATGTTTCTTCTGTCCTGTACATACATCACAAGAAATGCAGCCACAACTCCCAGCATATATGCAGAAAAATTGCCAATCTGCTGCGGTATCAGATACAGCACAGACATAATTCCAATATAAACAATACTGACCAGAGCAGCTTCCCTTTTCTTTTTCATATATGGATATACAAAAACACCAAAACAGATTCCTGTAATAATCAAAATTGCAATAACAGAAAACTTCGATGTGATCATCCAACATCTTTCCTCTAAACTCATCTGACTTCATTTCCTTTCCTCTGGTTATACTTCAGATATTGCTTCACAAACTCCGGATAATTCTTTTTTGCAATCAATGCAGTTCCATTTTTCATAGTTACACAAGTTGCATCATATTTTTCTACATATTTAAAATGTACAAGATAGGCTCTGTGTGTTCGGAAAAAATCTGTTCCTGCCATATCACTTAATTCCTGTAATTTACCATAGTATTCAATATCCGTACTTCGTGTATGGATAATAACTTTCCGGTTATACACCTCGGCATACACAATATCACGCAGAAAAATTTTTATATGACTTCCGGCGGTCTGTACCATGATATATTTTTCGTCTTTTTCAAGTCTGGAACTCCTTTTTATGTTATGGACTGCCTTTGTCACAACCTCTTTAAATTTCTCATCGGAAAATGGCTTAACCAGATAATGAAATGCTCCGACATCAAATGCCTGAAAAACATATTCCTCTGCTGCTGTCACAAAAATGAGTATCATATTCTCATTGTCCTGACGAAGCACCTTTGCCGTTTCCATACCATCCATTCCCGGCATCTGAATATCCAGAAAAAGAATATCCGGCTTACTGCCACTTGCGATCAGTTCATCACCCGATAAATATTTATCTATAACCGCATCCGGCAATAACTTTTTTATTTTTTCTTCCAGTATCTGAACCATAGATACTTCATCATCGCAGATAGCAATTCGCATATTGTCACTTCCTTGCTTACATATATTTATAGCTATTATATCGAATAAGTTCATGCAATATCTATCTGGAATGTTGTGAATTGACCTTTTTTTGTTGTGAAAAGGTCATCAATTTATGCTAACAAATTTGTAAACATGAATAGAAGAACATAGTAATCCATATAATCTGTCTTTTCATCAATCTTTCTCTGCAACTCTGCTTTCCTTGTGAGCTTTGCCAAACCTTTTAAATCTGACAATTCAATCTCAAAATTACCTCTTTGCTGTTCTGCCTCAAAGATAAGTTTATTCTGATTATCAAGCTCTTCCTTTATCTTCTTTAAATTGGTATAATCGGCTACCACTGGTGTCATTACAGGCTTACAATTATCTCATAAGGGCAAAAATAAGGGAAAATACATATCATTTCACTAATGAACAGGCTGGAATGCCTGTAAAATTGGGAAAGTTAGCCAGATATTTCGGCAAATTGTTAAGGAAACAATCGGAGTTGGTGTAAACGAAAAAGCAGTCTTGCGGTTTTATCAAACTGCCCTTTCGTTTACATCAATTTCGATTTTTCCTTGGCGAACAAAGTCGCGTCCCTTTCGCCACTTCTATGGGAATTCAATCTTTGCTCTCTTCTATAAGTTTATCATATCTCGTGTTTTATTGACAGCTGGTTTTTGCCAAAAGAATTATTTTTAGGCATGACAAACAGACTCCCTTTGCGGAAGTTTTTTGAAGTATTCAGTTGTATATTTTAACATCTCATATGCGCTAAAACAGATGGTGTATGCTTATCTGGAAGATGTGGAACCATTTTTCCGCCACAGGAAGAACACCTGCATACATCTATGTTATATAGCAGCTTTATCATTTCAGTGGCACTTCGATTTTTCAATGCAGAAATATATTTTTTACATCCAAGCAGATTTCTACAATGCGTCATCTTTTTGCTCTTGTTTCGGCACGACAGCAAACCATAGTGCCGGATTCTGACAAAACGTTTTGGTGGAACATGCATTAAAAATCGACGGATGAATTCCTCGCCCGGAACTGTTTTCTCTTTCCACTGACCTTTGTTTTTATAGTCTTTTACAGCATATGTAACAGTTGCTTCCGTCATGGACTTGATCCGATGATTACTGATTGCTATCCTGTGAGTATATTTCCCAAGATAATTTATGACTGACTGTGCTCCATTAAATGTTTCCTTACAATAAGCAACCCAGTCTTTTTTATAGCACTCATCGAGAAGTCCTTTGAAGCAATAGTGGTTTTGATATTTCTCCGCTGTACCATGAAACTCAAGCCTTGAATCATTCCACAGGCTTTTTAATTCGCACAAATATTTCCCACGGAACACTTTTGCAATGACCCCATATGGGAGAAAAAACTTCCCACCGGTATCTTTCCATTTGCTGTCCTTATCAAGTCCGCCACCAAGAACAATTGTATGGATATGAGGATGATAATTCATTGCAGAACCCCATGTATGAAGAATACAGATATATCCGATGGATGTCAGCTCCCAGATACTTTGAATCTTTCGCCAGCTCGTCCAGAGTGGATGATGCAGCATGATACAGTGCATCATACAAAAGTTTCTGATTGCTATAAATGATAGGATTCAATTCCTCAGGAACTGTGAATACTACATGATAATAGGGTGCATCAAGTACGTTCTCTTTTTGTGCATCAATCCATTTCTCTTTCGGAAACTCCTGGCACATGGGACAGCATCTGCTTCTGCAGGAGTTATTATGAATGCTGATACATCCGCAGTCCTCACAAACACTGATGTTTACACCAAAAGCGCCTGTTTTACAGTTCATGATATGATAAGCTGTTTTTCTATGATGAGCAGGAGGGCTATTCCTCTTTTCATAAGAAGGATAAAACCGTTCAAATACATCTTGTATCGTACATGATTTCTCCATAATCATTCACCGCCCATCTCATCAAATGGACTCCTGATTCCAAGCAGAGTTTTATTGCTTACATGCAGATAAACCTCTGTTGATTTTGGATCACGATGTCCCAGAAGCGCTTGAATATATTTTACATCACAGCCGGATTCAAACAGATGACTTGCAAAGCTGTGACGTAAACAATGCGTGGAGACGTGTTTCTGAATGTCTGCTCTTTTGGCACTTTCACGAAAAAACTGAATGACACTATCTTTTGTAAGATAATCCCCTGTCCATGAACTTGGGAACAAAATCCCTCTTGGTCTGCCACATTGAAACCAGTATTCTGTCAATATCTCGAGCGTCCGGTCTGCAAGCAAAGTATAACGATCAGAGCGACTTTTCCCATCACGGATGTGTATGGTTTTGTTCGTGCGTGAAATATCATCATGAAGATGTGTGACTTCTGAAACACGAAGTCCGCCTGAATACATAGTGGCAATCATAGCTTTGTGCTTCAGATTTGGCGTAGCATCAAGAATAGCTGATATTTCTGTTTTTGTAAGCACCGTTGGTAACTTCCTGTCCCTTTTCATACGAGGTATGTCATCATCATCCCAATTCCTCTTCAATATTTTTTTGTAAAAGAAGCGGATTCCTGAATGGTAGTGATTGTATGTTTCCGGTGAAATCCCGGAAAGTTTCTTTTCAGTTAGGAATATATCAACATCGTCAGTTGTTAATGCATCTATATCCTTGGCTGTGTGGTTCAAAAAATGAGCAACACTGGTACAGTATGCATGAATCGTGGAATCCTTGAGATTCCGTTTATTCGCAGCAGATCGAATCTGATTAAAAATTTCTTCGTACATAATAAAATCCTCCATGTAAAATCAGTAGTTAATGAAAAAAACTGCTTACATGGAGGTGCATTAGCATAATAAAACCGCTTGTCAGAAAAGCGGTCAAATGGTATTCTTTTCATAGGCAGTGGTGTCTTTCTGTATTGAATTGTTTTGTGTGGTAACTTTACAATATCAAATACTGGTAAGAATTGCCATTGCCTATTTTATTATTGAGAAAAAGAAAGCTGCGCCACAGCCTTGGCAGGCCATCGCGCAGCGATTTTGTTCAACTTGAAGTTGTCTTACTTCTTGTCATTGAAGTAGATGATAAAAGCACCCATTACTGCAATAGCAATGAGCAATCCAAACTCATCCCAATTACCTAAAAGTTCAAGTCCTACGACCGTACCTAAATAACCAACAATCAATGTAACAATTACTGCCAAAATCGCTTTACCCATATAATCACACTCCTTTGTCAACTTCCGATTTCTCAACTTCATTAATATCATTATTCTACCATAATTACACTTACAATCCTACTTCATTCTGTTAAAATTGATTTACAGAAGTTATGATTAATTTACTTTGAGAATGTAGATTAATTTTTGCCATTCCCTCATAGGCATCCATCCCCTAACCGTGAGTTCCATAACGTAAATTGCAGATTCTGTGGTGCAATCCATAACGTTGATTGGGCATGTATAAGCGTCCTCTCGCAAGTCATTCACAGTGTAAATGAAAGAAAAACGGTGCAGACAAATATGATTTCCTTCGTGAGCCATGGAGCTGGGATTCTAAAAATTTCGTGAAGCTCTGCTTCACAAAATTTTTGCTCAGAAGCCCAGCGGAATGCCTGGCGAACAGGAACATCATATTTCGTCTGTACCGTTTTTCTTTTCATAAACCTATAAAATCACGACTTGTGAGAGGACGCTTATATCTGCCCTTCACACCCTAAGAAAGCACCACAAAATCTGCTACTCCACGGTAAGTTAAACTCCGGTTATGCTTCCAGTTTCAAAATATAAATGCAGTTCGGTTTGTCAACCTTGATCGGTTTTCCTTCCCAGATAGAGTATTTCTTCTCGTAGTCCACTGCATAAAATGCAATATCATTGGATGCATTATTCAGAGTCAGATAATGTTTTTCATCCGGGAAGATTGCAAGCATCTTAGGGAAATCGCTGCAGACTCTTGTCTGGAATGTGACGGTAAGAGTTCCCTCTTTTTGGTCGATCGCATAGCAGATAACAGAGTTTACACCGGAATTACTTACATATAAATACTTTCCACTCTTGGAAACTTCCATACCGGATGCTGCGCAGACATCATCATCTTTTGGTCCCATTGTGGTGATCGTCTGGATTTTTTCAAATACAGGCATATCATCCACAATCTTATAACTGTACACTTCTACCTGATTCAGCAACTCGTACAAAATATATGCAAATCTGCCGTCTCTGGAGAAACGAATCATACGAGGAGCTGACTCCAGTGGTCCACGGATAATATCGACCAGCTCTAATTTTCCGTTTTCATAATCGACACGGTAAATTTTTACCTGATCCAGACCATTATCAACTGCACAGAGGAACTTCTGATCCGGTGTCAATTTTACACAGTCTACATGTGGGATAAAATTACGCTGTGCAATACTTCTTCCCATTCCTTTGTGGAAAATACCATCTGCGATATCACCAATACTTCCATCTTCATTCAGACGCATCATGGTAACACGTCCATCATGATGTCCGCCTACAAAAAGATAACGGTTCTCATCATCCACTTCGACATAACATCCTCTCATACCACCAATCCACTGTTCATTGATTGGTTCGAGATCCCCGTCTTTTAAAATTTTGAAAGCTTCCACACCTTCATCTGCAATAGAATAAAGGAATTTTCTGTTCTTGGATACAACAAGATCAGACGGATTATTGATTGGAACAACTTTGCGTTCCACCATATAACCTTTCGTTACATCAACATCATAAATATGAATTCCTACACTGTTCTCATGGGTATAGGTGCCCACATATGCAACATATTTTTCCTGTGCCATACTCGTAACCATTCCTTTCCAGTCCGTTTATTGTGATTCAGCTCCATGTAAACTGCTGAACTGTCACTCCTGCCTACTCTTTTCTGCGTAAAATATCATACATTTCCAATGGATGTCCCAGATTGATATATAATACCTGTTTTGGATGCGGCGCAGATTCCATATCATTGCCCTCTTCATCCACAATGCGTTTTACCGTAACTTCAATATTCTCTCCATCCGGCTTCATCACTTCAATCTGCTCACCAACGGAAAACTTATTACGCTGTTCAATACGATATAGCCCTTCTTCATTTGTTCCGCCCACGATACCGAGGTATGTGTATTCTTTCAAATAAGTATTGTTATCGTAAATCTGCGCTTCATCCGATGGCTTTCCGTAAAAGAAACCGGTGGTAAACTGGCGGTAAGTGCAGTTTGAAATCTGATCTAAATACCATGGCATATTTTGCTGATAAAGCTCCGGTGATTTCTTATAATCATCAATTGCCTTACGATATGTTCTTGCCACAGTCGCGACATAGAGTGCTGTCTTCATTCTACCCTCTATTTTAAAACTGTCAATACCTGCATCGAAAAGATCTGGAATATGTTCGATCATGCAGAGATCTTTTGAGTTAAAAATATAGGTTCCACGCTCATTTTCATATACCGGCATATATTCATTTGGTCTGGTCTCTTCCACGATGGAATACTTCCATCTGCACGGATGTGTACATGCTCCCTGATTTGCATCTCTCCCGGTAAAATAATTGGAAAGCAGGCAGCGTCCGGAATAGGAAATACACATTGCGCCATGGATAAATGTCTCGATCTCAAGATCATCCGGGATATGTTCCCGGATCTCTTTGATCTCTGCGATCGATAACTCTCTTGCAGAGACGACACGCTTTGCCCCAAGTCCATACCAGAACAGATAAGTCGCATAGTTTGTGTTATTCGCCTGTGTGCTGACATGGCGCTCAATCTCAGGGCAGATCTCTTTTGCGATCTGAAATACACCAGGATCCGCAATGATCAGTGCATCCGGCTTTATTTCTTTTAACTCTTTGAAATATTCCCGCACACCTTCAAGATCATCGTTATGTGCCAGAATATTTGCTGTGACATAAACTTTCACATCATGCGCATGTGCAAATTCAATTCCCTCTTTCATTTCTTCCAAGGAAAAATTTTTTGCTTTCGCACGCAGTCCAAATGCCTCGCCACCAATATATACTGCATCTGCGCCGTAAATAACAGCTGTTTTTAATACTTCAAGGCTGCTTGCCGGTATTAAAAGTTCCGGTCTTCTCATTCCTTTTGTATCCTTCCTTTCCTATTTCTTCACACTCACGGTAATTCCATCTCCGATCGGTAACACCGAAGTTACCAGCTCATCGGAATGTGTCAGTTCGTACAGATATTCCCTCATTCTCTTATAAATCGTACGGTTTCTTCTCGTCACAATAAAATGGGATTCGATAATATCTCCGTCCTGCAAAACATTGTCTGATACCAGAATTCCTTCCGGTTTTAACAATCTTAAGATTTCCGGCATAAAATGGATATACTGCCCTTTTGCGGCATCCATAAAAATAAAATCAAACGGTTCCCGCAATTCTTTTAAGATATCTGCTGCATCCCCCTCTAAGAGGGTGATCTGTTTTTCTTTTCCTGCCCGCACAAAATTTTGTTTTGCAATGGGAATTCTTTTTTCATAATTCTCAATTGTGGTGATTTCACATGGGATTGGATTGTATTCAGCCATTAAAATTGCTGAAAATCCAACTGCTGTTCCAACTTCAAGGATTCTTGCGGGTCTTTTTATCGATAAGATCAGTTTCAGAAAACTCTGCATTTCCTTGCGCACGATCGGCACATAGGTTTCTAATGCCTCACGTTCTATCTCATCTAAAATCTCTGTATTCCCGGTATCCAGGGAATTGATATATGTTACCAGTCTCTCGTCAACGATCACTTCTATTCCTCTCCTGTGACTGTATCTGCATCTCTCTGTGTATCGGTTGTCTCTTCAGTTGTCTCTTCGGTAGTGCCTGTGACCGTCTCCGTGTCGTCTGTAGAACTCTGCTCCGGTTCTGCTGCCATAAGCACCATCATATCTCTCGCTGCCATGGATGTATTCAATGTGTAGACACCTGAATGAAGCCTGCCGGAGTAGGCAGACACTTTTAACTGTACAAAAAAGAGCTTTGCATTCTCCACAAGACCTTTTTCTTTCAGTTCCTTTGCGATGTCCATGTCTGACATGTCGTCTGAGATCTGGACGATAACATCCCTGCCCGGCTCTGCATCGACAGGTGCCTCTGTAAATACACGATAGCCAAAATCATAGCAATATGTTCCAATTTTCACAAATCCGATCAATACCAGCAAAATGACAAGTATTGAAAAACTAATGCTGACAAAACGAAAAACTACTTTGTTCAAATTCATCTCTTCCCTCATGATTCCTCAAAGCCAACTTCAAATTCCAGTCCCTCGATCAAAGTCCAGTTGATCTGCTGCACAATTTTGCAGAGTGCATTTTCTGCTGCAAGATACTCTGACACCATAGGATTCTTCCGAAACTCCCGGTACTCATTCTCCATGCGGTCTGTCTCTTCATACAGATCCACAGTTCCCTGACTGTTCTGCAGCAGATAATTTTTCTTACGAAATTCTGTGATCTGGCTTTCCAGTTTTGGAAAGCCATGTACCTTTTCCTTAATTGCCTGATATCTGATGAATTCCTCACTGTTTCTGATTGCAGTCATTAATCCATCCATAGCATCTTCTATCTGACTCATATCTGCTCCCAAGTTGCTTTTTTCAAGTGCTTTATACTTCCATAATAATTGGCATGATCATCGGACGTCTCTTTGTCTCTTTCCATACAAAATCACTGAGAGAATCTTTGATCTCTGTCTTGATCTTGCCCCAGTCTGTGATGCCTTTATCCATGCAGTACTGCATTCTCTCATCCAGTACCTGCTTTGCTTCCTCCATGAGTGTCTCTGCACCGCGGACATAAACAAATCCACGGGATACGATATCAGGTCCTGCAAGCACCTGTCCGGAGCCGCCTTCCAATGTCAATACAACAATGATAATACCATCTTCTGCAAGATGCTGTCTGTCTCTCAATACGATATTGCCGACATCTCCGACGCCAAGTCCGTCTACCATGATCGCTCCGGTATGGACTTTTCCGGTCACTGCCGCGCTCTCCTCGTCGAGTTCTAATACGTCGCCGGAAGATAAGATAAAGATATTGTCCTTGTCAATTCCAAGTTCCTCTGCCACTCTCGCCTGTGCGATCAGATGACGGTATTCTCCATGCACCGGAATCGCATATTTCGGTCTCACCAGAGAGTAGATCAACTTAATCTCCTCCTGACACGCATGACCGGATACATGTACATCCTGGAAAATAACCTTTGCACCTTTCATGGACAGTTCATTGATAATATTGGAAACTGCCTTCTCATTTCCAGGGATTGGGTTGGAACTTAACACGATCGTATCGTTTGGCTTGATCGTCACTTTGCGGTGAATGCCGGATGCCATTCTCGACAGTGCCGCCATGGACTCTCCCTGACTTCCGGTTGTAATAATGACAGTCTGTTCATCCGGATAATTTTTTAACTGTTCAATATCGATCAGTGTGTTATCCGGGATATTAATATATCCAAGTTCGCTTGCAGTGCCGATAATATTTACCATACTACGGCCTTCCACGATCACTTTTCTTCCATTCTTATACGCTGCATTGATGATCTGCTGTACACGATCTACATTCGATGCAAAAGTTGCAATAATGATCCTTGAATTCTTATTGTCATCAAAAATGGCATCGATCGTTCTTCCAACAGTCTTCTCTGACATGGTAAATCCCGGTCTCTCTGCATTTGTACTGTCGCACATTAATGCAAGAACTCCTTTTTTACCGATCTCACCAAATCTCTGAAGATCGATCGCATCTCCAAATACCGGTGTGTAATCTACTTTAAAGTCTCCGGTATGCACAACAATTCCTGCCGGTGAATAAATAGCAAGTGCTGCGGCATCCTGAATACTGTGGTTTGTCTTGATAAATTCCACACGGAAACAACCAAGGTTGATATGCTGTCCGTATTTTACAACTTTACGTTTTACTTTTGTGAGCATATTGTGCTCTTTTAATTTGTGTTCGATAATACCATTGGTAAGTTTTGTTGCATAAATCGGTGCATTTACCTCTTTTAATACATAAGGGATCGCACCGATATGATCCTCATGACCATGTGTGATAAAGAATCCCTTTACTTTATCAATGTTGTCTTTCAAATAGGTAATATCCGGGATCACAAGATCGATTCCATACATGTCGTCTTCCGGGAATGACAATCCGCAATCCACAACAATGATACTGTCCTCATACTCAAAAGCTGTAATATTCATTCCGATCTGCTCTAATCCGCCAAGTGGAATGATCTTAAGTTTTGAGGAATGTTCATTCTGTTTCAAGTCTTTTCCTCCATCTTTATTTTTTCCGTTCTTTTTCACTTTTACAGTCTCTGCAGACGCACTTTTTGTTTTCTTCTCTGCTCTGGCTTTCTTTTCAGCCTTTCCGCCTTTTTCTTCTTTCCCTGCTGCCTCGTCTGTTTTCTTCTTTCTGGCTGTTGTATTCTTTCGTGCCGGTCTGCGTGCAGGTTTCTTCTCTGCCGCAGCATTTTCCATTGTCTCTGTGATCTCTTTACGATTCTCTTCCGCAGTAAGATTTTCTGTTATATTTTCCTGTTTCTTCAAAATTCCAATTCCATTTCTTAATTTACTAATATTCAATATCTGCATTGTCAATTAATTCCGCAAACACTTTACCAAGAGCTGCAAGTTCGTTGTCATCTTCCACCATCTCGTAGACAACATCATCATTTTCATCTGCAATCTCTTTTAAAATATATGCTTCACTGTCTCCATCCTCTTCTTCTGTTACAAAAAGAAATTTTTTTCCATTGATCTGTGTCTCTTCCAACACATAAAATTCAATTTTCTCTTTTGTGTCCGGATCTGTAAAAATAACTTTTTCCATCTTTCTTCCTTTCTTATATTTTTCTGGTCTGCTGTCGTCATTGGGATTACTTTCTATGGACCTTATTTTTCTTCCGGATGCATTGCAAGATAGTCAAGATAGCCCTGCAGGATAAAAACAGCCGCAATCTCGTCCACAAACTTTTTGCGGTCTTCCCTGCGGATTCCTGATTCCATCATATGCTTATCTGCCGATACGGTCGTCAGCCTCTCATCCCACAGAATCACATGAAGTCCGGTACGACGCTCCAACATTTCTTTGAATTCTTTTGTTTTTTCGCAGCGCTCACCCTCTGTATTATTCATGTTCTTAGGATAACCCAAAACGATGCGCTCTACGTTATATTCTTTGATAATTTCCTCAATTCTTGCCAGAGACTGGCGCAGTTTATTAGGGGACTGTCTTCTGACGATCTCCAGTCCCTGCGCAGTAAATAAAAGCTCATCGCTGACTGCCACTCCGACAGTCTTTGAGCCGTAGTCTAAACCTAATATTCTCATTCAAAATCTCCATGCCTCTGCCCTTCATCCGGACAGACTTTTCCTGTAAGGCATATATTAATCTGTACTTATCCGTTTCTTCTTAAGTACATTAATTCCAATGATTATTCTTAATATATGCTTTCAATACCTCTTCTACTAATTCGTCACGCTCTACTTTCATGATCAGACTTCTTGCATTATTATGACTGGTGATATAAGTAGGATCACCTGACATAATATATCCAACAATCTGATTCAGTGGATTGTATCCTTTCTCGCTCAGTGCACGATACACAATTGCAAGTACATCCTTTACCTGCAGTTCCGGTTCCTTCTCCACTCTGAAATATTGCGTATTATTGATGTTCTGCATATTTGTCACGCCCTTATACTCTTCTTTACTCTATGGTAAGAAAGTAATCCGTAATTATTCAGTGCCTTCATAATTACAGTAATCCTCTAGCTTATTCTAATATAGTTTGTCCTAAAATTCAACCATAAGATAGATATCATCTGTCAATCTGCCCCGGATCGTTCCTTTCACAAACTGATTCGAAAGGTCAGCTGCCGACTTCACAGCGATCTTTACATACTCTTTTGTGTATCCGGTAAAATATGTTTCACCTTCAAATTCATAAGCCTCTTCCATCAGAGCTGTCACCTGTTTTCCGACATAGTATTCCCGGAATTCTTCAGACATTTTCTTCTCTAACGCCAGAAGGATATTGCTCCGCTCTTTTTTCACCGGTTCCGGAACCTGATGTTCCATCACAGCTGCCTTTGTTCCTTCTCTCTTAGAATACTGGAAGATATGCATTTCATAAAAATGGATACGTTTTAAATATTCTTTTGTAACCGCAAATTCTTCCTCTGTCTCTCCCGGAAAACCTACGATCACATCTGTCGTGATGGCAGGATGGTCAAAATATTTTCTCAGGATCTGACATCCCTCTTCATATACCCTTGTATCATATCTGCGGTTCATGCGCTGCAGTGTGGCATCGCATCCGCTCTGTAAGGAAAGATGGAAATGCGGACAGATCTTTGGCAGCCCTGCAAGTGCTGCCGCAAATCCATCCGTCACAATTCTTGGCTCTAAGCTTCCAAGCCTTATCCGCTCAATCCCCTCGACATTATGCACTTCCCGGATCAGATGGAGCAGATCGTCACCGGTATCCACACCGTAAGAACTCAAGTGGATCCCCGTGAGGACGATCTCCCTGAAGCCATGTTCCGCAAGGCGTTTCACTTCCCGGATCACATCTTCAGAATTTCTGCTCCGCACCCTTCCTCTTGCAAAAGGAATGATACAGTAGCTGCAGAACTGGTTGCATCCGTCCTGCACCTTGATAAAAGCTCTGGTGTGCTCTGCGGTGCGCTCTAAGAACATTTCCTCATATTCCTGCTTCTCATGATTGATATCGATCACATTCCCACACTTTCCGTGGTCATTTTCATATGCTTCGATCATGGCAAGCAATTCATGTTTTTTGTTATTTCCGATCACGATATCCACCGTATCATCAAGCAGTGCCTCTGCCTCTTTTGTCTGCACATAACATCCGGCACCTACAACGATTGCATCCGGATTCATCTTTTTTGCTTTATGCAGCATCTGTCTTGACTTGCGGTCTGCCATATTGGTAACGGAACAGGTATTGACCACATAGACATCCGCATATTCTGTGAATGGGACAATCTCATAACCTGCATTTTCTAATATCTGCTGCATTGCCTCTGTTTCATATGCATTTACCTTGCATCCTAAATTGTGCAGTGCGGCTTTCTTATTTATTTTCATTTGATACTCCTATTTTGTGTTGACTTTTCCATAAAAAACCATTACTATAAAGTTAACTTTGATAGTTAATTAAGGAGGTTTTTTATCATGAAAACAGTACAGATTTCTTTAAACTCCATTGACAAAGTAAAATCTTTTGTTAATGCAATCACCCAGTTCGAATTTGATTTCGATTTAATCTCCGGAAGATATGTGATCGATGCAAAATCCATTATGGGTATTTTCAGTTTAGATTTATCCAAACCAATTGATTTAGCAATTCATGCTGAAAGCAATATGGATGAAATCATGGAAGTATTAAAACCATATTTAGTTTAATCATTTCCGAAGATTTGAGCCACAGAAGATACGTTCTGTGGCTTTTTCTTTTTGCAGCAGACAGTTCCTTTTTCCGATACTGCCTGCTTTTTTTGTTTTATCCCTCAATGTGGATCACTTCTACCGTATCAATGGCTTCCTGCATTAATGCATCAATCTTTTCGCTTAACTTTCTCTCATCATTATGGATCACATTTAAGTTCGGTTTTGTCACCGGATGTTTTGCCACAAAAATGGTACAGCAGTCTTCGTATGGAAGAATGGATGTCTCATATGCATCGATTTTTTCAGAGATCGTGACGATCTCCTGCTTGTCAAATCCAATGAGCGGACGATAGACCGGCATCGTACATACCTCATTCGTTGCTGCAAGGGACTGCATCGTCTGGCTTGCCACCTGTCCGATACTCTCTCCGGTGATAAGACCGAGACACTTATTCTCTTTTGCAAAATGCTCTGCCAGTTTCATCATGTAACGGCGCATGATGATCGTCAATTCCTCATGCGGACACTGCTCGTAGATATAAAGCTGGATATCCGTAAAGTTCACAACGTGCAGATTGATTGGTCCTGAATATTTTGCAACAATTTTTGCAAGGTCAACGACTTTTTGTTTTGCACGCTCTGAAGTATATGGCGGCGCATGGAAATAAGTAGCATCGATCGTAACACCGCGTTTTGCGATCATATATCCAGCCACCGGACTGTCGATCCCGCCGGATAAAAGCAGCATTGCTTTGCCGTTCGTTCCGACCGGCATTCCACCCGGTCCCGGAATAATCGTTGAGTATACGTTAATTTTTGCACGGATCTCAATATTAAATACCACCTGTGGATGATGCACATCTACTTTTGTCTCCGGGTAAGCATCTAAAATCTTCTCGCCCATGGCTGCATTGATCTCCATGGACTCCATCGGATAATTCTTTCTTGCGCGGCGGGCATTTACTTTAAATGTAAAATGTTTGTCCGGGTACACCTTATCAATGTATGCAATGACTTCCTCTGCAAGTTTGTCAAATCCTTCGTCTTCCAACAATACAACCGGGCAGATCCCGACGATACCAAACACACATTTTAATGCTTCCACAACCTCATCATAATCATAGTCGCTCAACGTATCGACATAAATTCTTCCCTGCTCTTTCCGGACAAGAAATTCTCCTTCTGCCTTTTTCAATGCATGGTTGATCTGGCTTACCAATGCATCTTCAAATAAATATCTGTTTTTTCCTTTGATCGCGATCTCCGCATATTTGATCAAAAATGATTTATACATATTTTCTCCTTTTTCATGTCTTTTGTTACTTTTCCACAATTCATTTTACACTTTCATGAGTTTCGCAATTGCCGGACTACTTTCTCGTATAACGGCGGAGCTTTGGCACAACCTCGTTCATGACTTCCAAGGCATAATCGATCTCTTCCTCTGTGGTATGCACAGAAAAGCTGAACCGGATCGTTGAATCCAGCAGACTGCCCTTAAGTCCGATGTTTGTCAATGTATGGCTCACGGATGGTTTGTTCGAGGAACATGCGCTTCCCGCTGACACATAAATCTTTCTGTCCTCTAATGTGTGGAGCATAACCTCACTGCGCACGCCGTCAATACTCACACTGACGATCTGTGGTGCGGAATCACGTCCTGTCTTTCCGTTGACAGACACACCTTCTATTTTTAAAACGCCTTCCACAAAACGCTGTTTGATCTGATAAAGGTGGTCAATTTTTTCCTCAAAGTTTTCATAAATCTCTTCGGCAGCCTCACCTAACGCAGCAACACCCGGTACGTTCTCGGTTCCGGAGCGCATGCCCTTCTGCTGCCCGCCACCGTAAATCAGCGGTTTTACCTTCGTCTTATCTTTGATGAACAGAAATCCTGTTCCTTTCGGCGCATGGATTTTATGTCCGCTGACAGAAAGCATATCAATCCCCAGTTTTTTCGGAAAAATACGGTACTTTCCATATGCCTGGATCGCATCCACATGTACCAATGTATTCGGATTTTTTTCTTTGATCACCTTGATTGCTTCTTCGATTGGTTCCACTGCTCCGATCTCATTGTTGACCATCATCATAGAGACGAGGATCGTGTCCTCACATACCGCCTCCCGCAGTTCGTCGAGTGAAATGATACCATCTGCATCCACTTTCAGATATGTCACTCGAAAGCCAAGTTCCTCTAAATATCCTGTAACTGCTGAAACAGACGCATGCTCTATTGATGTCGTGATAATATGATTTCCGGCTCTTTTATTTGCCAGTGCTGCTCCGATCAGTGCAGTATTGTTTGATTCCGTTCCTCCGGATGTGAAAAGGATTTCTTTCTCATCCACCTTTAACGTCTTTGCGATCTTTTTCTTAGCCTCTTTGATATAGTTCTCTGCTTCCACACCTTTCATATGAAGTGAGGATGGATTTCCGTAATCTTCCATCAGAACTTTCACCATCAAATCTTTTGCACGTTCACTGCAACGGGTCGTTGCAGAATTATCCAAATAAACTTCTGTCAAATTTGTTTCCATAATTATCCTTCTTTATCTATGCAGCATCACTCTTCTACTCATCCCTGCCATCGGTCTGACTCTCTAACTGATATCCCAAAATCGCAAGGGCTGCGATTCCTGCCGTCTCTGTTCTAAGGATCCGTCTGCCAAGTGAGATCAGCTGCATTTCATCTCTGACCATTTCAATCTCTTCCGGCGCAAATCCGCCCTCCGGTCCGATAAACACTGCGATACTTTCGCCTTTTTTTATCTGTTCCATTGCAGCCTTCGTCCCTGCCATTCCATGCTCGTTTTCATAGGGAACCAGTTTCACATCCAGTCCCTTGGCATATGCCACAGCTTCTTTGTACGACATCGGCATCTTCACTTCCGGGATCAGACTTCTCTTTGACTGTTTTGCTGCGCTCTCTGCGATTGCCTGCCAGCGCGTCACCTTTGATTTTGCCTTTTTGTCATCTAACTTTACCACACAGTTTTTCATGGCGACCGGAATGACCTCATAAACGCCAAGTTCCACGGTTTTCTGAATGATCCATTCCATCTTGTCATTCTTCGGAAGTCCCTGAAACAGATAAATCCTGCATGGCAGTTCTGTGCTTTCCGCCTCTTTTTCCAGAATATCCGCACGCACAAAGCTTTCTGTAATATCAGATATACTACAAAAATAGTTTTGTCCGTTTCTGGTGCACACGCGGATTTTCTCTCCCGGTTTCATCCGCAGCACATTTTTAATATGGTTGACATCGCTGCCTTCAATTGTCACAAAATCTTCTGCTGCATTTTCATCTTCTATAAAAAACTGATACATGTCTTTTCCTAATTCTTTCTTGCTGTGATGTTCACCCACTCGCCCTGGTGATTGATCTCTACAACTTCCAGACCCGCTTTCTCAATTGCCTCTTTTACTGCATTCTCTTTAAAGTCGATGATTCCTGATGTGATAAAATATCCACCTTTTTTCAAACGCGCCGGAATCACCGGTGCCATTGGAATGATCACGTCTGCCAGAATGTTGGCAACGACGATATCAAATTCTTCTGTTCCAACTTTTTCCTGAAGTTCTGTATCATCGATCAGATTTCCAACATAAAATGTTCCCAGTTTCTGATCGAGATGATTTACTTCCATATTGTCGTGTGTGGAAGTCATGCAGTCCGGGTCAAGGTCTGTTCCGACTACCTCTGATGCCCCTAATTTCAGTGCCACGATCGATAAAATACCGCTTCCGCAGCCAACATCAAGAACCTTTGGTGTCTTTACCTGCGGCGTATATGTTTCATTTCCACGAATATATTTCAGTAACTGCCGGATGCAGAGCTGTGTCGTCTCATGCTTGCCTGTTCCAAAAGAGACACCCGGATCGATCTCGATCAAAAACTTGTCCCTGTCTTCTTCCTTCAGTTCTACCCATGTTGGTTTGATCAGGATATCGTCAATATAGAAAGAGCTGAAAAACTTCTTCCAGTTGTTGATCCAGTCAAGATCCTCTGTCTGGTCGGATGTAATCTTTCCGGTTCCCATATCTACCACATTCCGCATCTCCTCGATGGTTGTCTTGACCTGTTTTAACAGTTCGGTATCATCCTGTCCGTTGTCTTCCAGATAAAAACTGACATAGCTGATCCCCTCATCCGGTGGAAGTTCCGGCAGAAAATCAATGAACATCTCTGCCTGATCTTCTTTTGTCAGCGGCACATTATCCTCAATCTGCACACCTTCAATGCCAAGATCCATAAGTGCAGAGCTTAAGTAATCTTCTGCCGCAGTCGTTGTCTCAATGGTATATTTATTCCATTTCATGTTTTATATATGCTCCTTTTTGCTTATTTTCCGTTCAGATCATAAAAAGCCATTAGATATACTACCACAAAGCCATTCAGGTTGCAAACAATTCCTTTTACTGCTGTTTTTTTGCAAGCTTGTCCAAAACTTCATATAAGATCTGCGCATCGATCGGTTTTGCAATATGTCCGTTCATTCCCGCATTTAAGGCTGCACTGACATCCTCCTCAAAAGAATTTGCAGTCATGGCATAAATTGCGATCGTTCCGGCATCCTCTCTCTCTGACTTCCGGATTGTGCGTGCCGCTTCATAACCATTCATCACCGGCATGTGAATATCCATAAGAATTGCCATGTAAGTACCTGGCTTTGCCTTCTCAAACAACTCGACGGCTTCCTTGCCGTTATGTGCACAATCCACATCCATATGTACCATTGCAAGCAGTTCTGTTGCCACCTCTTCATTAAATGCGGTGTCTTCCGCAAGCAATACTTTTTTCCCGGCAAAATCATATACCGCCTGTTCTTCCTGTACCACGGACAAATCGTTTTCCACCGGCCGCTCCGTTATTTCCGGTTCTGCAGCCTGTTCGAATTCAAATGGAATAGACACAACAAATGTCGTTCCCTCTCCTTTTTTCGATTTCACGGAAATGGAGCCTGACATCAGTTCCACGAAATTTTTTGCAATGGACAGCCCCAGTCCGCTTCCTCCGTGTTTCTGCGCAGTTGTCGCACTCTCCTGCTCGAACGGCTGGAACAGCCGCGTCTGCATCTCCTCCGACATGCCCTCCCCGGTATCTTCCACAAGGAAATTAAAGTATGCTTTCTCCTCCTTCACATAGAGTTCCTTCACTTTGATCGTGATTTTCCCACCGGACGGCGTGAATTTGTAAGCATTGGAAACCAGATTCAGCAAAATCTGGTTCACACGAAGTCCATCCCCGATCAGATATGTATGCGTCACCTCTTCGTCCTGTACCTCAAACACTATCCCTTTCTGTCTACACTGCGGTTCATAAATCGTGCAGACAGACATTAAGATCTCATGAAGATCAAACGGTTCCTTTGCAATTTTCATCTTTTTATTCTCGATAGACGACATGTCTAAAATATCATTGATAATATTTAACAGCACCTTGGACGACACATCGATTTTATCGAGATAGTCCTCTATCTTCTTCGGATCATCCTCATAGTGTTTTGCGATCTCCGTCAGTCCTACGATTGCATTCATCGGTGTCCGTATCTCGTGGCTCATTCTTGCAAGAAAATCACTCTTTGCCTGATTTGCCCGGTTTGCCTGATCGACTGCCTCTAAAAGCTGTTCATTCTTCTCCGCAATCTTTAAATAGCTTTTTCGTCTCGCCTCCTGCCAGAAAATCATAAACAGAATACTCGCCACCAGCAAAATAAAGATGACAATAAGCGGATAGCGGAACTTATACAGCACATCCGTCCAGGTAAGCTGATACCCATTCGCCACTGTATGGCTGATCGTGATCTGGGATACTTCCTGAGAGGAAATCTGCGTAATGCATTTATTGATAATGCTCATCAGAATTTTATTTTCATCACTGTTTTTTCCAACAATCCCCATCGGTTCTTCCTTAGACAGGTTAGGCAGTACCGTCAATCCCTCATACCGCGGTTTCTGCAGCAGCGGTGTCACCACGTTGACATTCTGTGCCATAAAGTCGCACTCTCCGCTGTTCAGAAGTTCCATACATTCCTCTGTCGTAGTGCATTTTACAATCTCAAACTCCGGATAATTTGCCTGGATATAATTTTCCAGTGCCGCATAACTCTTCGTGATTGCAAGAATATACTTATTCTCTGCATCTCCGGGTGTATAGTTCATCCCCTGCCTGCAGACAAGCGCCACTTCCCCTGTGTATATGACATCTGATACCAGATAATCAGATTTTGTGAATGCAGGATTTTCGACTACGACACCAGCCACCAGATCTGCCGGATGTTTTTCAAGATAATCTATCACACGCTGACCACTTTCCAGCATCGTGTACTGCAGATTCAGGCCGCTGCTCTCCCGGATCCGACTCACAAGATCAACAATGATCCCTTCGATTTCTCCGTCGTCATTTTCCATTGAAAACGGTGGTCTGTTATTGATAAACGCTATATTCACCTGTTTTTGTGCCCTAATATATTCAATTTCTTCTCTTGTAAATGCAAGCCCCATGGCAGAAGTATCTCCATAATACTTCTGGTACAGTTCACTTAAAAATGTCGGATAATCCGCTGTGATCTCTCCAAGCGCATAATCGGCATCCTCCATTACCTTTTGCTTCTGCTTTCCTGCCATCAGATAAAATGGCTGTGCTCCAAACCGGCAGATAATCTTATAATCGTCCATCCCGACAAGCGATCCCTGTACGACTGCATCCACAGCACCTTCCTCCAATGCCTGAAAACATTCTTCTGTCGTCATGTATTCTTTCAACTCAAACGAAAAATCATTCTTTTGAGCATATTCTTTCAGATCATCATTCTGAAAACTTTCTTTCAGTCCTGCCACCCGGATGCCATTAAAAGCCTCATAATCATTGTAATAATACCTGTCATCATCCATTCTTGCATAAAGAACACAGGCTTCTGTTCCCGCCCAGTACTTCGAAAGCAGGAATCTCTCCTCACGTTCCGGTGTTCTCTGCGCCTGGCAGATCATATCAATCTCACCTGACTCCAGTTTTTTCAGGACATTGTCCCATGTGTCATACACATATTCGTACTTCCATCCGGTATACTCAGCGATCTTATCCAGCAATTCCACGCCATATCCTGTATACTCCCCATTTTCGTCCAGATCGATAAACCCGCCATAATCAATATATCCAATACGGATTGTTTCTTTGGAATCAATATTTTTTCCATATACCACAAATGGTATTGCACTGAAAAATGCCATCACAAAAATGATGATTCCATGTCTGATCTTCTTCCATTCCTTTTTCCCCATCGTTTTCTCCCTGTCTGATGTTCCATCGTTTTTATCGTTTCCGTACCTGTGTCTTAGATCCTATATCGATTATAGCGAATTATACACCAGAAATAAAGTAAAAGAAAAAAGGCTGCCGCACAGCCTTTTTCTTTCATGATCATAATACTTTTGATAAAAATTCCTGCAATCTTGGACTCTGTGGATGTTCAAAGATCTCCTGCGGTGTGTTTTCTTCCTGAATGACACCGTCATTGATAAACATGACACGGTTTGCAACCTCTCTTGCAAATCCCATTTCATGTGTTACAACCACCATGGTCATACCGTCCTCTGCAAGTTCTTTCATAACGCTTAAAACCTCGCCGACCATCTCAGGGTCTAATGCCGAAGTCGGCTCGTCAAACAAAATAATATCCGGGTTCATGGCAAGCGAACGGACAATGGCAATTCTCTGTTTCTGTCCACCTGAAAGCTGGCTTGGATAGGCATCCGCCTTATCAGACAGACCGATTCTTTTCAAAAGTTCCATCGCTTTTTTCTCTGCCTCTTCCCTGGTCATTTTGTTGAGTTTTACCGGGGCAAGCATAATGTTTTCCTTAATAGTCATGTTTGGAAACAGATTAAACTGCTGGAACACCATTCCGATTTTTTCCCGTACATGGTTAATATCCACCGACTTATCCGTCATATCCGTCCCCTCAAACAGAACGTGTCCGCTCGTTGGGATCTCCAACAGGTTTAAGGATCGCAGAAATGTCGATTTTCCACAGCCGGAAGGTCCGATCAATGCAAGGACATCCCCTTTTCTGATGGTCGTGGAGATTCCTTTTAATACTTCATGATCCCCAAAAGATTTGCAGAGATCCTGGATCTCTAAGATCACCTCTGCAGAATTGGTTGTATTTGTATTATCACTCATTGTTTCTCAACTTCCTTTCTAAGACACCGACAGCTTTGCTAAGTCCGACTACCATCAGAAGATAAATGACAGCAACTGCGATCAACGGCATAAATGCCTCATATGTAACGCTTCGGATAATGTCTCCACCTTTTGTCAGATCCATCAGACCGATGTAACCACTGATGGACGTCTCTTTCAATAAACTGATAAACTCGTTACACAGTGCAGGGAGAATATTCTTTACTGCCTGTGGCAGGATGATGGTGGTCATCGTCTGTCTATAATTAAGGCCTAAGCTTCGTCCTGCTTCAAACTGTCCGATATCCACTGCCATAATTCCGGAACGCACGATCTCTGCCACATAAGCAGCTGAGTTCAAACCAAATGCGATCACTGCTACCACGATTTTTCCCGTGTTAATACTCTGGAAAATAACATAATAGATAATCAATAACTGGATCATGACCGGTGTGCCGCGGATGATCGTCAAATATGCTTTACAGACTGCATTCAGAATGCCAAGCCCGCCATTTCTGTCATGGCTGGTTCTGACAATGGCAATTAAAAATCCTAAGACAATACCGATCATCACCGCAAAAATTGTAATGATCAATGTATTGCCAAGACCTTTTAACATATATGCATAGCGGTTATCCTGAATAAAGTTCTGGTAAAATTTTTCGCCAAACGAACTCTTTGCTGTCACTGCATTCCCATCACGCACAATGATCACCTGCTTGGAAGTTGCATATGTATCTGTAAAGTTGACATTCTTCTTTCGTTCTTCTGTCACGGTAAATCCGGCAGCGCCCACATCTATCTTTCCCGTAGACACAGCCGGAATAATAGAATCAAATGCCATATCTTCAATTTTCAATTCCATACCGAGCTTATCAGCGATCGCCTGCATGATATCCACATCTATACCGACGATTTCATTATTCTCATAATACTCATATGGCGGGAACTCAGCATTTGTTCCCATCGTCAGTGTTCCATTCCCACGGGACACATCCTGTGGTTCGTATGGATAATTTCCTTTTTCCGCATCTGTTCCAATATAATTTTTTGTAATCCGGTCAAGCGTTCCCTCGCTTCTTAATTCCTCTAATGCCGTATTGACCTTTTCCAGCAGATCATCGTTTCCCTTTGCGATAACGATCGCATATTCTTCCAGCGTAAATTCTTCATCGAGAATTTTAAGTCCCGGATTCTCCTCCACAAATGCGAGCGCCGGCTGTTCATCGATCACAACACAGTCAATCTTTCCCTGTTTTAATGCCTGGACTGCATCTGCGCCTTTGTTGTAACGCTCCACCGTTGTTCCTGATCCGTCATTTTCATAATCGGAAACATAAATATCACCGGTTGTTCCAAGCTGGACACCAATCTTTTTTCCAACGATATCATCCACACCGCTGATCGCACCGGCTGTTTCCGTGGATGCTGCTTCCTGATCATCCTTCTGCTTTGTGCCGCATCCAGCAATTCCTGTCAGCACAAATGTCAGAACGAAAAGCCAAAGCAGCAGTTTTTTACTTTTTTTCTTCATCATAAATATCCGCTCCTCTTTTTTTCTGATTGTCTGCATAAATATACATTATTTTTCATTGAAATACAAGTATTTTGGACTCAATTGTTAAGATTCCCTTTCCGATTTATCAGGGAACTGATTTTTTTCTTATATTATTATGTAACATTGTGGCTTTTTTCCTTGACTGTCCCGCAAAATTACATTAAAGTTTGTTTTAGAAAAAACAAAGGAGATTTTATTTATGGAAAAAATTGCAAGCTTTACAATAGACCATATCAAATTAGAACCCGGCGTTTATGTATCCCGCAAAGATACCGTCGGTGCAGAAGTGATCACCACATTTGATCTGCGCATGACTTCCCCAAACGATGAGCCTGTCATGAATACCGCCGAGATGCATACGATCGAACACCTTGCAGCAACATTTTTAAGAAACCATGCTATTTACGGTTCCAAAACTATTTATTTTGGTCCGATGGGATGCCGTACCGGATTTTATCTGCTTCTCGCAGGTGATTATGAATCAAAGGACATTGTTGGCCTGATGATTGAAATGTTTGAGTTTATCCGCGATTTTAAGGGCGATGTTCCTGGCGCAAGTCCAAAAGACTGTGGCAATTATCTGGATATGAACCTTGGTATGGCAAATTATCTTGCCAACCGCTATCTTGAAAACACGCTCTACCATATTGATGAAAAACATCTGGTGTATCCGGAATAGAGTTTTCAAAACAGACATTGTATTTTCTATTGTCATAATAACAAACCCGGTGTAATCTCTCAGCAAAGATCTTACACCGGGTTTCTATTATCTGTTCATTTTACTAAAATGATCCTTTTAATCTTTAGAATCTGTTTTAGATATCATCAAAGGATTCTTTTAATTTATCCATGAATCCCTTTTTCTTCTTACCCTTTTCCTGGGTGCCGTTACCACCGGCGTTGCTTCGGTTTAAGGACGCACCTGTCAGTTCATCAAAATGACGTAACGCCTCTTTCGCCTCATTATTAAGACCTGTCGGTGTCTGGACAACCAAAGTTACATACTGGTCACCACGAACCCCTTTATTTCTCAGGGATGGAACTCCCTTTCCTTTCAGACGGATCTTGGTGTCGGTCTGTGTACCTGGTTTTACTTCATAAAGCACATCTCCGTCAACGGTATTGATACGGATCTCGCCGCCCAATGCAGCCTGCGCAAACGTAACCGGAGCTGTGGAATAAATATTCATATCCTGACGCTGGAAGATTGGATGTCTGGATACAACTACTTCTACTAACAAATCTCCTCTTGGGCCACCGTTGACACCCGGCTCTCCTTTTTCACGGATACGGACACTCTGTCCATTGTCGATACCGGCCGGAATCGTTACCTGGATTTTTCTCTTTCTTGCAATATATCCGGTACCACGGCAATCCGGACATTTGTCTTTGACTACTTTACCGGTACCATTACAATCCGGACAGGTCTGGACATTCTGCACCGTTCCAAAGAAGGACTGCTGTGTAAACACAACTTTTCCTTTGCCGCCGCACTTGGTACATGTTTCCGGGCTTGTTCCCGGTTTTGCACCTGTACCATGGCAGGTCGCACACTCATCCTTCAGAACCATTTCAATTTCTTTCTCACATCCAAAAACAGCCTCTTCAAATGTGATCCTTACACTGGTACGGAGATTCGCACCTTTCATCGGTCCATCATTGCCTCTTCTTCTGGCGCCACCGCCACCGAAGAAGTCGCCGAAAATATCTCCAAAGATATCTCCCATATCCATGCCTGAAAAATCAAATCCGCCAGCACCGCCGCCTGTACCATCGAATGCTGCATGACCAAACTGATCATACTGTTTACGCTTTTCTGCATCACTCAATACTGCATAAGCTTCCTGTGCTTCCTTGAACTTTTCTTCACATTCTTTATCACCCGGATGCATATCCGGATGGTACTTCTTGGCAAGAGTACGGAATGCCTTTTTTATATCAGCGTCACTCGCATTCTTCGGAACGCCAAGGACTTCATAATAATCTCTTTTCTCTGCCATAACGCTTAACTCCTTGTTATCATGTACAAATTTATCATACCGGCTATCTGTCTAAAGCATGATTCAATTTCCGGTTTTCAAAAATCTTCAAATATTTTCCTCTTCTACCGCATATAGGGTTTCCGGAAAACCGGAAACCCTTTTTTATATGCTGATTATATTTTAGACCTCTTTGAAATCAGCGTCTACAACATCATCATCTGCTGCGCCGGCATTGTTCGTCTGTGCGCCGCCCATGTTTCCCATATCAGGACCTGCTCCCTGGGCACCCTGTGCTGCCTGTGTCTGCTCATACATCTTAGCAAATACTTTCTGTGCACTCTGTGTCAGTTTCTCCTGAGCTGCTTTTAATTCAGCAACATCTGCGTCTGTCATCTCTTCTGCATTCTGATGTGCGTCCAGGAAAGATTTTACTGCATTTAAGTCAGCTTCTACTTCAGCTTTATCATTTGCATCAAGGTTTGCTCCAACCTGATCCAATGCCTGCTGTGTCTGGAATACGAAGGAATCTGCATCGTTTCTTGCATCGATCGCTTCTTTTCTCTTCTTATCCTGTGCTTCGAACTCAGCTGCTTCTTTTACAGCCTTATCGATCTCATCATCGGACATGTTAGATCCGGATGTGATTGTAATGTGCTGCTCTTTTCCTGTTCCTAAATCTTTTGCAGAAACGTTTACAATACCGTTTGCATCGATATCAAATGTAACCTCGATCTGTGGAACACCACGACGTGCTGGTGGGATACCATCCAGACGGAACTGTCCAAGGGATTTGTTATCTCTTGCGAACTGTCTCTCACCCTGTACAACGTTGATATCAACGGCTGTCTGGTTATCTGCTGCTGTAGAGAATATCTGGCTCTTCTTGGTAGGGATCGTTGTATTTCTCTCGATCAGTCTTGTAGCGATACCACCCATTGTCTCGATAGATAATGATAATGGTGTTACATCAAGAAGTAAGATTTCACCGGCACCGGCATCTCCTGCTAATTTACCACCCTGGATAGAAGCACCGATTGCAACACACTCATCCGGGTTTAAGGATTTGCTTGGCTCTTTGCCTGTCAACTGTCTTACTTTGTCCTGAACAGCCGGGATACGTGTAGAACCACCAACTAATAATACCTGACCAAGATCTGCGTTTGTAAGTCCTGCATCTTTCATGGCATTCTGAACCGGGATTGCAGTTCTCTCAACTAAGTCATGTGTTAATTCATCAAATTTTGCTCTTGTAAGGTTCATATCGAAATGTTTTGGACCTTCTGCTGTAGCTGTGATGAATGGTAAGTTGATATTTGTAGTTGTAGCAGAAGATAACTCTTTCTTAGCTTTCTCTGCTGCTTCTTTTAATCTCTGAAGTGCCATCTTATCTGTAGATAAATCAACACCCTCTGCTTTCTTGAATTCATCGATCATCCACTGTGTGATCTTGTTATCAAAATCATCACCACCAAGGTGTGTATCACCATTTGTAGCTAATACTTCAATAACTCCGTCACCGATCTCGATAATGGAAACATCGAATGTACCACCACCTAAATCGTATACCATGATCTTCTGTTCTTTCTCATTGTCAAGACCATAAGCTAAAGCTGCTGCTGTTGGCTCGTTGATGATACGTTTTACATCAAGTCCTGCGATCTTACCGGCATCTTTTGTTGCCTGACGCTGGGCATCATTGAAGTATGCTGGTACTGTGATAACCGCTTCTGTAACTTTCTCTCCTAAATATCCCTCTGCATCTGCTTTTAATTTCTGAAGGATCATTGCGGAGATCTGCTGTGGAGAATACTGTTTATCATCAATTGCTACTTTGTAATCAGATCCCATATGTCTCTTAATGGAAGAGATTGTTTTTTCTGCGTTTGTAACAGCCTGACGTTTTGCAGGTTCACCGACTAATCTCTCTCCTGTTTTTGTAAATGCTACGATAGATGGTGTTGTTCTTGCACCTTCCTGATTTGCGATAACGGTAGGTTTTCCACCTTCCATAACTGCTACACAGCTGTTTGTTGTTCCTAAGTCAATACCAATAATTTTACTCATAATAATTTCCTCCTTTAATTAGCTACCTTTACCATGCTGTGTCTTACCACAGCGTCTCTGTACATATAACCTTTCTGAAGTTCTTCCGCTACTATATTTTCGCCAAGCTCTTCATCTTCCACATGCATGACTGCATTATGGAAATTTGGATCAAATTCCTGTCCAACTGCCTCGATTGGTTTTACACCAGCCTCCTCTAATGTTGTAAGGAATTGTTTGTAAATCTTATCCATACCAACGACAAATGCATCTTCCTTTTTGTCTTCCGGTACAGCCGCAAGTCCGCGCTCGAAATTATCGATCACCGGAAGCACTTTCTCAACAATTGTTTTTGCTCCCATATCAAACATCTGTGATTTTTCTTTCTCAGTACGTTTGCGGAAATTCTCAAATTCTGCCATCTGGCGTCTCAGACGATCGGTAAGATCTTCAATCTGTTCATCTTTCTTATCTTTTTTCTTCTTGAAGAATCCCTTTTTATTGTCATCAGAATCCTCTTTGGAAGATCCTTCTGTCTCTTCCGCCGTTTCCTCTGTGTCTTTCTCTTCTGTCTCAGAAGCTGTATCCTCAGTCGTTTCAGCTTCTTTTACGGAATCTTCTGTCTGATCTGCCTGGGACTCTTTTTCTAAATCCTCTAAAACCTCTTCTAATACTTCTTCTTTCTTCGCTTCCTGCATTTCCCAGCCACCTTTCTATACTTCTCCTTTTGGCTTATCTAAGATGCCATCCAGAGATTTTTTCAATGTGTTCAGATTCGCCATTACTTTCTCATAATCCATCCGCTTCGGTCCGACAATTCCTATCGTTCCCCGAACACCTTCGCCCAATTCATAAGTTGCAGTCACAACACTGCAGTCCTTCATCGTCTGGATCGGGCTTTCATTCCCTATATAAACCTGAATTCCTGTATTCTCTTCATCCAACAGGTTTTCAGTTACAAGGCTTGCCAACTGCTGTTTCTCCTCAAATGTGGAGATCAGTTCACTTGCTTTCTCCGCTGAATCAGATAACTCCGGATATTTGAAAAGATTTGTCGTACCACTCGTATAAATCTTAATATCCTCATCCTGACCCATTGTCTCACCAAGTGTATCAAGCACGTTGCTGACGATATCACTGTGGATACCTGCCTGCCCTTTCAGCTTGGCGATGGTCGCAAGATTGATCTCTTCTAATGCCAGACCATTCAGATTCGAATTCAGCAGGATATTCAACTTCAACATTGTCTCATTATCAAGCGGTTCTGATACCGGAATGATCTTATTCTTGACCATGTTGCCCTCTGTGACGATCACTGCAAGAATCTGTTCCTCATCCACATTAGAGAGCTGAATGAACTTCACTTTGTTCCGATGATAACTCGGCGCTGATACCATTGTTGCATAGTTGGTATTGGCTGCCAGAACTTTTGCAACCTTCTGCAGTACCTGTTCCATCTTCTCGGTGTGTTCGATGACAAACTGTTTCATGTCATCCACTTCCCGGTTCTTCTCTTCCATCAGATGATCTACATAGAAGCGGTAACCTTTATCGGAAGGAATCCGTCCTGCCGAAGTATGCGGCTGTAAAATGTATCCTAATTCCTCAAGGTCTGCCATCTCATTCCGGATCGTTGCTGAACTTAAATTCAGGTCTGTATACTTTGAAATGGTTCTTGAACCAACCGGTTCACCTGTTTCCAGATAGTTGCGGATGATAGCATTTAAAATTTTCGTTTTACGTTCGTCTAATTCTAATTCTTCCATTCACTCACTCCTGCTTCTGGAAATATCATAATTGCCCAACAACGCTTGTCACTGAACAATTATCTGTGTGTTTTTAGATTTGTTAGCACTCATTTGATTGGAGTGCTAATATCTATGTACCTAACATAGCACCATCCTATTTTTTTGTCAACAGTATTTCTGATGTTTTTTGAAGATTTTTTGTGAAAAAATTGTGTCCTGCCAGAGTTTAGCGGTCGTAGAGTCGCAGATTTTATGGTGCTTTCTTAGGTTTTGAAGTGCATATATAAATGTCCGTTCACAAGGCAATTTTATATGTAATGAAAAAGAAAAACGTAGGATTGTAAGTGTGATTGTGGTAGAATTATGTTTAGTAATGAATTTATAAAATCAGAACTTGAGGAAGGGAGCGTGATTGTATGAAAAAGAAGCTATCTGTTATGACTGTAATCATTTTGGCTCTTGCGATATGCGTATCGGCATGGTTTTATGGGTACTACAATCGCAAAAGCAACGACAATCTTCCCACTCTGACGGCAATCGCAGAAATGAGTGAAGCCGATGTTAATAGCCTTTTGCCTGGATACCATATTGACCAGCTTAGAGAGGTATGGGGGAAACCTGATACCAGTGAAGACGGCACAGTATGTTGGAAAATTGGGGATACCACTCTCATTGTGAGTTATAAAAATAATGGTATAGTTGCGATTTGTGGTCTTAAAGACGATAGCGGTGTCTCCATAGGAGAATAACAGCTTCCAATTTTATGGGGATGGCAATCAGTCATACTATGATTAGAAAATAAGATACTTACAATCATAAAATAGGAATGAACATTGGAACTAATGCCCGAATGGGCATTAGCCATTATACAATATCCATTCTTATTTCATCAATAATACTTTTATCTCTTAACTTATGAATTTCAGTGCGTGTGATAGAAAACACAATTCCTATCAAAACAAATATACCACCAAATAATGCCGTCCACGGAATATGATACAATACCGGAAAAGCCTTCCGAATGGATAAATTAATTAAAAATGGAATTGCAATTCCAAGTATCACTCCCGGAACAAGTGCATTTAGAACGCAAAAAATACTTTCACTATATAACATCCTGCAAAGTGATTTATTTGTCATTCCAACACTCTTTAACACTGCAAACTCACGGCTTCTGATTCTGATATTTGTCGTCAGCGTACTAATTACGCTTGTAAACCCCATGAGAATGAGCAGGATAACAAAACCATACATCACAATTTCAGCAAGAACTATAGCTATATTGAGCATTTTAATCATAGCATCTGTGCGGGCAATTCTCACGGTATATCCCTGCTCTGCATAAGAATCCTCTGCCACAATCGGAAAATATTCATCCATGACACTTCTGGCATATTCTGTATAATCATCTTCATCTGATGGCATACTAAACCAGTCAAAACTCCTCGCATCCGCATCAGGTACGACAATTCTGACCGGATATGGTGTCATTTCCCAAAAACCATATTCCTTTAAATCGGACTGTTCTAAAATACCTCCAATTGTAAGTGTGTTCTTCTCATTGGCTGCGTTTATCAGGGAAATCTGTGTCACATCATCTTTAAAAGGTTTTATCGACGTATACACTCCATTGTCATTATATTGGTAAGTGTTCAGCAAAAGGATACTTCCATATTCTGCGCCTGCCCTGTCACAGAGTTTTTTATAGAGTTTTTCATCAACGGACACGATTTCTGTCCTTGTTTCCCCATTATCATCAGAAAATTTCGGAACCTGCAGCATATCCTTTGTTAATGTATTTTTATCTAATAGCGCATTGTAGGTAAAAGCATCTGCTCCAACACCATATACATCTATCCCGTACTTTTCCAGCTTTTGTGTAATTTCATTATATTGGTCTGATGTAACAGGTCGGCTGATTTTTCTCTCTTCTTTCCCTGTTTTCGCATTAACCCCGGTATCATAATTGGAACAATAATCCACCATCATTTCTTTTGATTTTGGTGTCATCCATTCTTGGAATTCCTTTGCCTGACCGGATAATCCTCCGGTTAACAGAAAAAGTAAAATCCCAAGTGACAATGCACGTATCGTTGCCCTATAGCCGTATTTGTTTCTTTTCATGTTTTTATAGGCAATTGCAGTCTCACATCCAAATATTTTTTGGATAACGCTGTCTTTTACCTGAATCTCTTTCAAAGCTGTACCTGCTCCAATCCCTTTTACACACTGGATCGCAGTAAATCTACCAACCTTTTTAGCTGGTCTGTATGCAGAGAATAATACAATGCAAAACGAAAATACACCTGCAAACAAATATGTCCACACAGATATATGAAAGGGCAGTGAAAAGGTAAAAGGTCTCATAATAATTTCTTTTGCAGCATCATTGATATTGGAAATAAAATGTCCTGTAAATTTCACACTAATATAACCTAGTATAGTTCCTGCAATAAGTCCAAGCGGGATGGCTGTCAGACTAAGCCATAAACTCTCATAGATAACGCTTGCCCTTATCTGTCTGCCTGTTGCACCAACACATTTTAAAATACCAAACTCCTGAATCCGCTTATTGGCACTGGCAGAAAATATATTGGATATTACAGTGATCGACATTGCCGCAATAAGAAGACCTAAAAGCAGTGCCGGTATTGCAAGCATGAGAGAGTATGCTCCTCCATATTCTCCATAATCCGAACCAAGGAAATCAGTAAGCATCTTATTTGCACTTGTCACAAAGCACATTACAGTTGTAATAAGTGATGTTGCAAGTGCGATCGCAAAAATTCCTGCAATCGTTCTTTTTTTATTCACTTTCATCTGGCTTAAGGCGAGTTGTGCTGTTATTTTCATTACTTCATCACCTCGTCTTTTATGATTTTTCCATCTCCGATCGTGATGATCCGGTTCGCCTTCAGTGCTATTTTTTCGTCATGTGTGACAAGAAGAATCGTCTGCTTATATTTCTGATTGGTGAACTTCAAAATATCCAGAATCTCTCTGCTTGTTTTACTGTCAAGATTTCCCGTCGGCTCATCTGCAAGAATAAATGCCGGCTCGTTTATAAGTGCCCTTCCTATGGATACTCTTTGCTGCTGACCTCCTGACATTTGACCTGGAAGATGTTTTGCCCTTTTCTCAAGACCCAGCATATTCACAATCTCAGAAAGCCGTTCCTTATTCTCTTTTCTTCCATCTAATTTCCATGGCAGCGCAATATTTTCCTCCGCAGTAAGAGTCGGGATCAGATTATAAAACTGATAAACAATTCCCAGATTTCTTCTGCGGAAAATTGCAAGTTCATCCTCGCTCATTGCTTGTATCTCATGTCCATCAATGATAATAGAACCGCTTGTGGGATGATCAATTCCGCCAATCATATTCATAAGTGTTGATTTCCCGGAACCGGATGCTCCGATGATTGCAACAAATTCTCCTCTTTCTACCGAAAAAGACACATGATCAAGCGCAATCACTTCCGATTCACCTTCACCATATTTCTTTGTTAATTCCTTCACTTCTAAAACAGCCATTGCATTTCTCCTTGTTTTAAATACCATCTTATAGACAATTGCGAAACTCCTCATAATCTTCTTTAAATTGTTCAAAATTAACAAAAACATTCAAGACACGCTCTCGCTACGTGTCGCTCGCAGCGGTACTAAGAAGCCTGACACAACCTACCGTTGTATCAGTCTTCTAAGTGCCGGCGGCTCCCCAGTGTCTTTCATGTCTTTTGTCAATTTCTCACAATTCAATTTAGGTTTTAATAAGTTTCGCAAACGCCTAAATACCATCCTAGCAATGCAAAATGACTGTACCGTGACAAAAGAAATTATTATTGTGACAATTTTGTCACTTAGAAACAATTCCGGGTCTTCCAGCATAAGTGATATTACTTGAAAAATTTTAAAATAAAAATCGTTCCCTCTCCCTTGCTACCAAAATCAACATCAATATCTCCACCCTGTCCTTTCAGAATAGAGAGTGCAAGCGGCATTCCGATTCCAAATCCATTTTCATTGGTAGAGTTTTCAAACCTTTTAAAAAGAGCAGCATACTCTGTTTTGTCCATTCCCATACCGCTGTCCCTGACCGAAATCCAGCTATACATGGGATTTTTTCCGCTGTCAATCTCAATCACACTTCCATCCGGTGAATATTCGATCGCATTTTTGACAATGTTTGTGAGTGCTTCTGTGGTCCAGCGTTTATCACAATGTATGATGCAATCCTGTTTCAGCTCTATGGTCAGATTGTGGATATCCAAAAGGATTGCCACCGATGGTTTTACCGCCTCTAAGAGTTCTGACGTGTGGATGTCATTTTTGATAAAATCAATTGCATGGGCATCAAGCTTTGCCATCTCAAGAAGTGCCCCTACAAGCCACTCCATTTTATTTAACGAAACCTGTATGTTATGAATGAACTCTGTCTGTTTTTCCGGCTCTGCCTCCTCCAATAAATCCGCCATAATCATCATGGAAGTAATCGGTGTTTTTAACTGATGGGAAATATCTGCCATATAGTCAGAGAGACTGTCTCTTTCTGTCTCAACTGCCTTTATCTGTTCATTTTTCATGTTCACAAGAGCATAAATATCATTTTTTAATATGTTAAAAGAGCCTTCCTTATTCACTCGAATATCCAGTTCCTCGCCGGAACTATAGCCTTTCACAAACTCCGACAACTGTTCTATCTCTTTTTTCTTAATCCACACGATATCCCATTCCTCTCACAGTCTCAATGTGTATTGCCTCTCCAAGTTTCTCCCGCAGCCGTTTCACATAAACGGTAAGTGTATTATCCTCAACAAAGTTGCCGTCTGCGTCCCATATTTTGTCAAGAATCTGCTGCCTTGTCAAAAGTGAGCCTTTATTACTCGCAAAAATAAGCAGCAACCGATATTCCAATGCTGTAAGTTCTATGATTTTATCATTCACATAAACCTTTGCCTCATCTGTATGGATGGCTGCACGACCCATATAGATTATGTTGTCCTTCTCTCCATTTTTGATATTGGCAGATAAAATGCGCCGGACTCTCGCCAAAAGTTCCCTGATTCTGAAAGGCTTTACAATATAATCCTCTGCTCCTTCATCAAATGCCCTCACAATTGTATTTTCATCATCCACAACTGTCAGGAAAATCACAGATGTAGCAGTATTTTGGAATATCTCACTTACATCAAATCCAGTTCCATCCGGGAGCTGCATATCTATAATTGCCAGGTCAAAATTATAATGTTCGATTAAACTTCTGGCATCTTTTATACCTGTGGCATGATTTGTTTCATAACCTTCTGTCTCAAGTGCATAAAGAATCCCCGAAGCAATCATTGTGTCATCTTCCAACAAAAGTATTCTACTCATGAATTATTTCTCCATATTCATTCAGCAATAAATCTAATTGTTCAAATTGGGTCATATTGTATTCTCCCTCTTGCTAATATAATAATTCATATTATTATGAAAGTAAATTGATTACTTGGGAAGGATTGCCTTTACATAACACCCACTTTCGAAAAATAAATTTTTTGTTGTTTTTGAAAGCAGCATCTTGCATATACTATTTATAGGCAGTATCATAAAAATATCAACGCAGTTTCAAGAACTGAAATTTTTTCAACTTTTGAAAGTGGGTAACTATATGAAAACAATCACAAGAACAAAATATCTCGACAGGATCATTGAGTTGAACGGTACTCCCGACATCAAGATTATCACAGGTATTCGTCGATCTGGCAAATCCAAGCTGATGCAGGCATATATTGAGTACCTGAAAATCCATTTTGAAAATATCAATATCATCTTCATTGACTTCATGGATTTGGCGTATGAAGAAATCAGGGAATACCATGCCTTACACGCCTATGTGGAAGAACATTATCAGACAGGAAAAACAAACTATCTGTTTGTAGATGAGGTTCAGATGTGTCCCAAGTTTGAGTTGGCAATCAATAGCCTGTATTCTAAAGGAAAATACGACATCTATGTAACCGGCTCCAACGCATTTCTGTTGAGTGCGGATTTGGCAACGTTGTTTACCGGACGATATATTGAAATTCATGTGTTTCCTTTCAGCTTCCAGGAGTATTGCCAATATTACGATGATGTCAGTGATAAAGATAAACTCTTTGATGATTACTCCATCAAAGGCGGTTTAGCAGGTTCCTATGCTTATAGAACTGAAAAAGACAGAACAAACTATATAAAGGAAGTCTACGAAACCATTGTTACAAGGGACTTAGTACAGAAATATGCTCTGCCGGACACTTTGGTTTTGCAGCGTCTGAGCGAGTTCTTGATGGACAATATCAGCAATCTGACTTCGCCTAATAAGGTCAGTCAGCTGCTGACAGCAAATGAGACCCCGACCAATCATGTGACCGTAGGCAGGTACATCAAGTATTTGTGTAATGCCTTTGTGTTTTATGATATTAAGAGATACGATATTCGTGGCAGGAAATATCTCGAAAGTTCTGAGAAATTTTATCTGTGTGACAGCGGTATTCGATACGCAATTCTGGGAAGCAGAAATATGGACTATGGCAGAGTTTATGAGAATATCGTTTGCATCGAACTTCTTCGCCGTGGATACGATGTCTATGTCGGCAAGCTCTATAAAAAGGAAATTGACTTTGTTGCTCAGAGGGGCAGCGAAAAAATTTATATTCAAGTAAGTGATAACATTTCCGGGCAGGAGACATTTGAGAGCGAATGTTCCCCTCTGCTTCAGATCCGAGATGCCTATCCGAAAATGATCATTGCCAGAACCAGGCATCCGAAATATAGCTATGAAGGAATTGAAGTTCACGATATAGCTGATTGGCTGTTACAGGAGTAAAAAAGCCTATGATATGGGATATTCTATTTAAAGCATTGAAAAATCGGGAGTTAATAAGGAGATAATTTTATGAAAAAAATAATGGTAGCTACATTATCGTTGCTTGCTTGTGCGGTTCTGCTTGCAGGGTGTAACACCTCCACCGAAAGCAATGAAGAACAGTCCTTAAAGGTATATTCATTTAGCGGAGAAAATGAATATATTTCTGTGTCGAATGGTGTAATTATTTTAGATGGCAAAAATGAAATTTGCTATGGTGGCGATTTGAAAGTGATATCCGATGATTTTGTCGATATTACTACATATTCAACTACCATTTATATCAATGGAAGTGAAAAAGAAACTTTGCTTTCTAATAGTGTTGATGATCAGACAGGTGGGACAATAGATTTTTCTGGAAATATTGGAAAAATTTCTGGTGATATTTTCAAAAATAGAGATGCTGATAAGTTGACTGATAATTTGTGGTTTGAATTGAAAACAACCAATTTAAGCGGAGAAGAAAACACTTATCAAGTGCAGTTAAAGACAACTGAAATCACAAAGGAAGTCAAAAAGTAACTTCTAATTTATGAAAATACATATTATTGGTTGCAGTGGTTCTGGAAAAACCTATTTAGCAAATGCGCTTTCAAAGAAGTATAATAATGATGAATGGATAATTAAGGGTGTATATTATGCTTGGGTACAGCAATTTTTTGATGAAGCTGACAAAATCTATGTTTTAGATATGCCTAGTTATTTATATAAAAGTAGAATTATTATGCGCTCTATAAAAAGAAAATTGGGAATACGAAAAGGGAAAAAAGATATACACAATACTGATTCATGCAAATGGCATCGAAATCGATTGTCATAGCTAATCCTTTCTTGATATTTTATCCAGCTCAATCTTCCACTCTACAAATCCCAGTTGTAGTAGGAATTCATCCCATAACCGGTGTTCCATAACGTAAATTGGCAGATTCTGTGGTGCGATTCACAGTGTTGATTGGGCATGTATAAACGTCCTCTCACAAGTCATTCGTAACGTAAATGAAAGAAAAACGGTATAAACAAATATTATTTTCTTTGTGAGCTATGGAGATAGGATTCTAACAATCTTGGGAAGCACTGCTTCTCAAGATTGTTGCTCAGAAGCCTATCGGAATGCCCAGCGAACAGAAACATAATATTTCGTTTATACCGTTTTTCTTTTTCATTACATATAAAATTCTGACTTGTGAAAGGACGCTTATATCTGCCCCTTCACAACCTATAAATGCACCGCAGAATCTGCGACACTATGTCAATTAAGCTCCGGGTTATTCATATCTCAATGCATCGATTACTTCCATCTTGGCTGCCTTGTTTGCAGGATAGTATCCGAAGAATACTCCTGTCAGCATGGAGAAGAATAAGGAAAGTACAATAGCGGATAAAGACGGCCGTACCGACATAATAATGTAGCTTGAATATTCAGAATACATATTCTGGATCACAAACTCCGCTGCTTTGCCTAATACAAATCCATTAAACACCCCGATCAATATTCCGATCATTCCACCAAAGATACAGAGTACGATCGCTTCTATGACAAACTGCATACGGATGGTACTCCTCTTCGCTCCAAGTGCCATCCGGACACCGATCTCCCTTGTACGCTCGGTAATAGACACAAGCATGATGTTCATGACACCGACACCGCCTACGATCAATGAGATCAATGCAATGCCGGACACTGCGATCGTGATCACATTAATGACGGTATTGATCATTCCCATATCAGACGCCATATTATAGGTAGTAACATGGAAATTTTCATTGTTTGCATATTTCTCTTCAAAAAAGTTTGTAACATCTGTCGTTGCCTGATCGATATCTGCCAGGGAATTGACCATCAGGTTAAAGATTGTGTAACCGGACTGATCCTTTCCCATCAGCTTAAAACAGGTCTGGATTGGAATAAACATTGTAGTAGAACGGTCTTTTTCCGGGACGCTGGTGTCCACCTTGCCAAAAAGTGCTGCATTATATTCGTATATGCCTACAATTGTAAAATTATATAGATTTCCATCGCTGCCTGCATAAGTGATCTGTTCTCCTATTGGATTTTCATCTCCAAAATACTGCTTTGCCATGGTATCTGCCACAATGCAGACGTTCTTCTTTGTTTTGTTATCCTGTTTTGTAAGGTTTCTTCCCGCATACATCTTTAATTTCATATAATCAATATACTCGGAAGTAGTCCCCTGAACGGATACATTGGCATAAGTATTTTTATCCTGCCGGATCTGTCCGTTTCCAAGAAATTCAGAAGCTGCTATTCCATCAAATTCATTCGGATATTTTTCCACCAGTTCATCGATCATCTCCTGTGTCACAAAGTCCGATGTTTTCATTTCCGGGTATTCCCATGTATCCCAGTCTGCATCATCTTCCGGATATCTTGCATCCACATATGCCTGTACCGTATTGCCACCCAGTGAATTTAAGGTGGATGTCAAAGTAGTCTGAATGGAATTACCGATCGTCGTGATCGTGATGACTGCACTGATACCGATGATGATTCCTAACATGGTCAGAACCGAACGCATTTTATTGCTGAAAATGCTGGTGATCGCCTCTTTTATATTTTCCAAAAACATCAGCCTTCACCTCCATTATCTGACACGACATTACCATCTAAGATCGTAACGATCCGTTTTGTCTCCGCCGCAAGTTCCTGTGAATGTGTGATCAAAACGATGGTTTTTCCCTGCTCTTCATGCAGCTTATGAAAAAGATCCATGACCATATGTCCGGTCTTGGAATCCAACGCTCCGGTCGGCTCATCCGCTAAGATGATCGCCGGATCATTGATCATTGCACGTGCGATCGCCACACGCTGTTTCTGTCCACCGGAAAGCTCGTTTGGTTTATGAAAAGCCCGTTCCTCCATGCCAACCATTTTTAACATTTCCATGGCACGTTCTTTTTGATTTTTTTCCTTCTCAGTACTATATAACAGCGGAACCATGACATTTTTTAATGCATTTGCCTTCGGAAGAAGGTTAAAATTCTGAAAAACAAAACCGATTCTTTTGTTCCGGATCGCACTTCGCATGGAATCATCCATTTTATTTACATCTTTTCCCTCCAGAAAGTAAGTTCCCTCGGTCTGGCGGTCCAGGACGCCGATAATATTCATCAATGTACTTTTTCCGGAACCGGACTCACCGACGATGGAGACAAATTCTCCCTGATCGACTGACAGACTGATCCCATTTAAAATCTGCAGTTCATTCGGCTTGCCTATGTAATAACGTTTTATAATATTCTCCATACGGATTACTGGTTCACTCACGATCATTCTGCCTCCGTACTCATCATGCCTTCTGTGTCAAGTGCCTGATTGGAATATATCTGTTCCGGAGTAAACACCTGACCTTCGGTGACAGAAAATGTATTATCGTAGATCAGCTGGTCGCCCTCTTTCAGATCGCCGCCTGTCACTTCTGTATAATAATCTACCTCTTCACCGACTTTGATATTTTTCCGGACTGCGGTTGCTGTTCCATCTTCATTTGCTTCCGCTACCAGAACATAGGAATCTCCGTTGTCATCCTGCCGGATCAGATCATATGGAACTGCAAGCTGTGTACCTCTGTCTTTGATCACAATTTTGGCTTTTGCACTCATTCCAACCAGAAGTTCTGTGTTGTCGATCGTGATCTCTGCAGAATAACCGCTTGAGGTATTGGTATCTGTACCGTTTGTGTTGGTGGACTGATTTTTTACTCTGACCACACGTGTTACCATACCTTTGATCTCTTCATCCCCCGTTGCATCCGTTGAAACGGTTGCAGGCATTCCTTCCTGGATCTTTAAAATGTCAGCTTCCTCAACATTTACGATCACTTTTAAGGAAGATGTATCCTCGATCGTGATCATGGTCGTTCCTGCTGTGTTTTTATCTCCGACTGATACATTGACGGCTGTGACAACTCCACCGATTGGTGCAGAAAGTGTACAGTCGGCAAGCTGTTTTTGTAACTGTTCCAGCTGGTCTTTTGACTCTGTGGTCGTGCTTGCCTGGTATTTTTGCATGTCAACGGTATTCTGAGCTGATGCTACACTTCTGTCTGTGCTCTTTAATACGGACGCGTAGTTATCATTCGCTGTATCCAATGCTTTCTGTGCTGCCTCTAAAGACGATTTGAAGCCTTCTAATTTTGCATCATATTCAGAAGTGTCCTCATGGTTATTTTTCAGATAATAAATATAATCCCCGCACTCTGCCACCTTTTTCTTATATTTATCAACATCACTCTGTGCCTCATCAATCGCTTTCTGCGCAGCTTCTAGAGAATCCTGCTGGTCCTGCTTATTTTGAACCAGACTTTCCTGCTTCTGTACAGCATCGTTTGCTGCAATCGCATTTGCATTATTGATATTTGTCTTTAACTCTGCAATCTGTTTTTCAATATCCTTCTGATCCAATGTCACAAGCGGATCACCCTCTTTTACAATATCACCTACCTGAACGTTCACGGCTGTGATCTCTGCTGCTGCAAGGGACATGACATTTGTCTTGCTCTGTCCTGCGATCGTTCCCTTCAAAGAAACTGAATCGGATAAATCCCTTTTCTCTACCGGTTCTACCTCAACCATATTCGCTGCTGTCTCAATCTGTGAAGTCATATTTTTAACAGCAGTACCAATCAATACAATTACAATGACTGCAATCACTAAAACGATCAGCCATACTTTCTTCTTTTTCTTTGGTACTTCAGCCACTTCTGTCTTTTTTTCTTTTTTATGAAAGAAATGCTTTTTTTCCTTTACATTGTTGTCTTCCATGCTTACATGATCTCCTTTTTTTCCTTGTCTTTTTTGACCTATGGCAAATTGTACCATATTGTTTTCAGAAAAAAAGGGGTTTAAGGCAATCTTAATATTTCTTACTGAAATCCTTAGGATTTGTTAAGTGTCCTTTCAGTTTATCCATATATTTTCCTGCCTCCAAAAGCTTCCTGTCATCGTCTCCTCTGCTCCTTAAAATACGTCATCATCTCATGTGTCAGGCTTAACTTCTCCCTATCCTCCGGGACATCGTGATAATCCACCCACTCTGCCACGGAGAGTTCTTCCTCGTCTAAGCGGATCTCCCCCTCCTCTGCAAGTTCACAGAAATAGCCGAGCAGAAGATTGCTGTCAAAACCCCACGGCTGGCTCTTATAGTAACGGATATTCTTCACGGTAAGTCCGACTTCCTCCATGACTTCTCTTTTGACCGTCTCCTCTGCCGTCTCACCGATCTCGGTAAATCCGGCGATAAGCGCATACCTTTTGTACTCTCGTCCCGCGTATTTTGTCATGAGGATTTTATCGCCGTGCGTGACTCCCACGATGACTGCCGGTGCGATCTTCGGAAACACCATGTTCGCGCAGCACGGACACTGCAGCATCCGCTGCATTTCGCTGTGAACCAGTTTTTTCCCACATCTGCCGCAGAACTGATTGTCACGATACCACACAAATAAATGCCATGCAGTAGCAGCTGCGAGGACACGTTCCTTCGGCTGCATTGCCCGGACATTAAACATCTTATAAAAACGAAACTCGCCGATTTTTGTATCCGCTCCGATCTCCGTCAGAAAGTATTCTTCCTCCCCTATGGAAAAAAGATAAACACACGGCGACACCTCCCTGCCAAGCACATTTTCGTTGTAATCCTTCCACTGTTCGTAAGTCAAAAACTGCAGTTCCCCGTTGTATTCCAGATATACTGTTCTCTCTCCAAAACCAAGCATTCTGCTGCCTGCATGCGGTACTTTCTTTTTATATGAATTATCCAATTGCATTGGTGCAATATCCTGTATCATTTCCTTAGATTCCTTTCATTTTGAAGCTTTTCCTATTGTAAAACATTTTGATTTTTTGTACAATAAGATTATATTGTTGTAAAAAAAAGAGGCTGCCGGATCATGGCTGCTTCCAAGGGGTTTTTATCATGTATCACAATAAAAAAATCGGGATTTTTATCTCCCACATTATGGGATTTTACCAGAAGAATGTATGTCAGGGTATTATTGACAAAGCTCTGGAATACGGTTACACTGCTGAGATTTTTGCTTCTATGGATGGGGAGAATCTCGGGGACTACAGTCTGGGAGAGGAAAGCATTCTGACATTGCCGAATTTTGATGATTTAAGCGGTGTTATTTTTGCGTCTGAAACTTATCCAAACGAACAGTTAAAGGATCAGATCTATTCCCTGCTGAAAGAAAAATGTCACTGTCCTATCATAGAGATTGCTGTTTATAAGCAGCAGTTTCCTTCGGTTTCCTTAGAAAATAACCATCCTTTTTTTGATATTACAGAACATCTCATCACAGAACATCACTACAAAAATATCTGTTATTTTGGATGTGCCGATGAGAGTTTCTTTTCGGATGCCAGAGAAAAGTTTTACCGGGACGCATTAAAAAAACATGGCATTGCACCACACGCACATTCCATCTATACCGGAACCTACACTGCGCAGTCCGCTGCTGAAGCACTCCGCTTCTTCGAAGAAAATGAAACAAAACCGGATGCGGTTGTCTGTTACAATGATAAACTGGCACTTTTATTAATGACTGCTGCCATCTCTGCCGGTTATCATATTCCAGAGGACCTTGCGATCACCGGCTGTGACCACAGTGAAGAAGGACAGAATCTCACACCTTCTCTCACGACCGTCTCTTTCCCTGTCTATGAACTTGGGGAAGCTTCCGTAGAAAAACTGATGAAATTAATCCATGAGGAAAATGTTCCTGCCATCACTGTGGTACATGCACAGATGGTTCTGGAAAATTCCTGTGGATGCAGTCTTACAAAAGAGACTCCTGCTATTTACTTTGAGCAGAAACTGACCAGTCAGATTGCTTCTCTGGAGTCTTCTATTTTAAGTTCCATGAAAATGTCTGCTGAATTCCAAAATATTGCCGACATAGATGAAGCGATGGATCTGTTGGAGAATTACGTTCATTCTATTCCAAACTGTTCCGAATTTTATCTGTGTCTGTACGCCAACTGGGACAGCGTTTCCCAGCACATACTGGAATTAACGGAAAATGAAATGGATTTTGAGCCAAGTCAGGATGAGATTATTTTAAAATTAAGTCTGCGGGATGGCAAAAGACTGCCGGAATGCAGTTTTACCAAGCGTTCCCTCCTGCCGGAACATATCTACAGACAGTCAGATTCTGCCTACCTTTATTTTCCGCTGTTCTTCAAGAATAAGACTTTTGGCTATATTGCCTTAGCTTACGAGAACAACCGCATTGACTATCACTTCCAGCTCGTGCACTGGTTCATGAATATCAACCAGTTATTAAAACGTTTGAGTGACGCAAAACGTACTTCCATCCTCGTCTCTCACTTGGAGGACATTTACACCAAGGATGCGCTGACCGGACTTTATAACAAACACGGCTATCTGCACCGTGAAACGCTGTTACTTCAGGAAGCTGCAGAAAACCAAAGTACTGTGACCTGTTTTCTGTTTGATTTAAACCGCCTGAAATATATCAATGACCACTATGGTCATAATGAGGGGGATTTTGCGATTCAGGTCATCGGACATGCCCTATCCAGTGTCACCCGTTCCACCGATATCTGCGCAAGATTCAGTAGCGATGAATTTTATCTGCTGACAATGGATTACACAAAAGAAGATGCCGATGAACTCCTCACCCGCGTCTATAAGTACTTAGATAATTATAATAAAATAAGCCACAAGGAATATAAGATCTCTGCCAGCGGCGGCTATGCCCAGTCCACACCGGGTGCATCCCTTTCCAAAGAAGATGTCAAAGCTTTATTTTCCAAGGCAGATGAACATATGTACCAGCAAAAACAGATTTTTCATCAGGATTTGGATAAATAAGCATTGTGACGGTATTCTGTCGGAGATACTCCACAGGTTGCTTTAAAAATTTTCATAAAATGCTTTTCATTGTCATACCCGACTGCCTGACTGATCTCGATAATCTTCATATCGGTTTCGGTCAGGAGTTTTTTTGCCTCTCTCATGCGGATTTCCTTGAGATAATTCACAAAATTGCTTCCGGTATACTGCTTGAATGAGTAGGAAAACAGGGAGTAATTCATGGAAATATAATTGGAGACAACCGCCATATTCAGATCCTTTGCATAATTTTCTTCTATATAATCCACAGCCATTTTGATTTTCTGTACATTCTTGTTCTGGTCATAGCTGCTATTGATCTTCTCATGAAGCTGCAACACAAATTCCATTACCTTGTCCTCGTAGGAATCGATACAATTTTCACTCCAGATTTCTTTGCATTCCAATAAAAGTTCTCCCTCTGTCTCTAAAGCATTCTGATAGGTTTTCTCTACCTCCGTAAAGAAATCTTTCATACAGCTCTCAAAAACAGCCTCATCAATTCTTCCATTTTTCACTTCATAAAAGAACTGATGAAAACTCTTTTCCAGATCGTCTGTATGATCTGTTCCGATCAACTGGACGCGTTGGATTCTGGCTGCCTCCTCTGTCAACTTAGCGGCCTCCGTGATAAGACCTTCCGGTATCTTTTCCTGAAATACACCGTACTGCGCTTCCACTTTATTGCGGACAAATGCTTTCTTTCGCATCATGACAGACTCCGCATATGCCTGACGGATGCTCTCTAAGCCACAATGCGCCGCACTGATTCCAATGTAACCATCCTGCAATTCGTTTTTCAATAAGAGGGAAAGGTTCTCTGCCGGAACAATAAAAATATCATTGTCATTCATATTTTTCATGAAAATATAATTATCGTCGGACAGTTCTCCTCTCTTGACCTGATTCTGGCAGCACACATAATAATTTCCGGTATAAAAATGATCTGCATACTGACTTTCGATTGTGCGCTGTTCCTCCCCGGAAATCTCATCGGAAAGCATCAGGTGCCGCATCTGCTGATAACCAATTTTCTGATTGTTCTCCTCTTTCTCTTTCCGGCTCTCAATCTCTGCATTGAGTTTTTTTAAGATTTCGGTGATTTTTTCACGCTCAATCGGTTTTAAAATATACTCCCGCACCCCGTTTCTTAACATTTCCACCGCATAGGCAAAATCATCATAACCACTGATTGCCACGGTAAGTGGAATATGTTCGAGGCTCTGCATTTTCTGTACCAGTTCGATGCCATCCATCTTCGGCATACGGATGTCCGTAAACATCACATCAATCTCCTGCTCTTTCAGAATTTCAAGCGCAGTCTCTCCATTGTTGCACTCCATAATGGTCTCGATTGGCACACCACTTCGCATAATCATTGTTTTGATTCCCTGACGGATCATTTTCTCATCTTCAACGATCAAAACTGTTTTCATTATCTTCCTTACCCTCTTCTAATCCTGTATCTCTCTTCTGTCACAGTCCCCTGTGCCTTTATTTTTCACTTATGCTCCGGGTCATTTTCCTCTGACTGTCTATGCGTGATTGGAATCCGGACCATAATTTTTGTATAACACCCCAATTTGGATGCGATCTCGATTCCATACTGATCTCCAAATGCAATATGGATACGGTCCTGTACATTTTTCAGACCAATTCCATTGCCGGAGCCTCCGTTGGAATCAATTTTTCCTGCAATCTTTAACCGAAGCTTCTCCACTTCTTCTTCTGACATACCTTTTCCGGCATCTGTGATCTCGATCACACAGTCATCTCCGTCTAAAATGCCCTTGATATAGATATTTGTGTCCTCTGCCATCTGTTCGATTCCATGATAAATGGCATTCTCGACGATCGGCTGCAGGGACATCTTCGGAATCTCCTGTTTTAATACCAGTTCCGGCAGGTTTAACGACAGATAAATCTCATAATCAAACCGCAGATTGATCAGAGCCATGTAGTTTTTAATGTACTCTAACTCCTGCTCCACAAGCACATTTCCTAATACCCACTTCATACTGTAACGCAGCAGTTTCCCCAATGCGGTCACCGCATCAGAAATGGCGTATTCTTCATCAATCTCTGCCATCATCTTAATCGATTCTAACACATTATAAATAAAATGTGCATTGATCTGATTCTGCAAAGCCCGGATCTCAGAATTTTTTGCTAACATCTCACGGTTTAAATTATCTTCCATCAGCTCCTTGATACGTTCCAACATCTTATTGATCTGCGTTCCGAGTTCGCCCATCTCATCTTTGCCACAGTTTTCGATCACGACATCAAGATCACCCTTCTGTACTTTTCGAATGGACTTTAAGATCTCATAAAACTGCTTTAACAGATGCTGCACAATACGGTTGATAAAGAACGCCAGCAATATGATAAATGCCAGCATGACAGCCACAAACACATCACGCATAAAATATACATTATGAACATTTTTTGTGATATCCTTCACACAGATCAGTGTACCGGAGAGTTCGCGCACCTGCATATAAGAGATTACAAGATTTTTTCCATCCAATTTTTTATAAATGGTCTGTATCTTGTCCTCTGTGGGACGCTGTTTTAAAATATCGTCAAGCAGCGCTGAAGATTCTGTCTGCTCTTTCTGTCCAAAATAGGTTACTCCCTCATCCGAATAAAAGAAACTCCACTCATCCTCAATTCCCTCGTACAGGCTTGGAAACATATTCTCCATCGTCATGGCAGACTCGATCACACCAACTTTTCCATTGGCACTGTCAATAATCGGTGTGACAAGTGAAATAATCTTCCGATTCTGGTTCATCGTATAGGAATTGAAAATATTATCTGTGTAATCAAAATTCCAGCCGACATATTTATCCTGCTTGGACCACTCCTGTTTTTTCATACGGGATGCATTGTATAAAATGGGCATCATCTCCTGCACACTGTCATTCACCGCATAGACACGGACACCATACAGCAATGGGTTATTGTTAACTAACCGTTCCAACGCCGACACTTCGTTATTTTTAAAATCCAGCCAGTCGGCCGTAGAGATTTCTCCCCCAATCGCAGATGCATTCAACATTTGAAGCAGGGAATCATCACTTAAGAAAAACTGTGTGGACATATTGATAGAATCAATCTTTGTCTTGATTCCATCCTCATTCCGCTGCATTGTATATTCCATGTAATCCATGTTCTCCTGCACCGCATTCTGCTCCATAACATAGAACAAAACCCCTGCTAACACCCCGATTGGAATCACCATAAACAGAATGATAATACTGGTAAATTTGATATTTAGCTTTGTATTTCGAAACAGCTCTCTTATTTTTTTCATTCGCTAATTCCCATTTTTTCCTTTGCTGCATTCATTAATACTGTTTTCTGTTTCAAAACTTCCTGATAGCCCATGGCATTCCTTTTTCCCACAAATTCTTCAAATATTTCATCAAACTGTGCTTCATTTGATGCGAGAAGAAGCTTTGGCAGTGTCTCACTCCAGAGTTTGGTACATTTTTCATCCATAGCTGCAATTTCAGGACTTGTCGACAAACTCACATCATACTGTCCATTGTAGACTGTATATTTGCATGCCCACACGAGTAACTGTTCAGTAGCAGGACCTGCCTTCTGCTCCCACTGAAGCTGCATGACATTATTCTGCAGCATCCAATAAGCATCATCTGCGCCGTATAACCTGTCGTAAGTCTCCCGGTCGGAATTTAAAATTTTGCTGACGTCCTCTTTTAATACCGGCTTACCATCCACGATATCGTAAGTAACCCCTTCCACACCGAGATAGATCAACATCTGTCCATGCTCACTCATCATATAGTCCATAAACGCTATGGCGCGTTCCGGATATTTACAATTTTTTGAGATCAGCGTCAATGTCCATCCATTCATATTGTTAGTCGGCAGTGTCGGATCATCCCCATTGGAATTTCTCGGTCCCTCAACCGCCATGTAAATGCTGTCCGGATCATTCTCATACAGTGCTTTCTGCTGGGACAGCATATCACTGTACTGATACAGCATACAAAAATACCGACCTTTTGCCAGTTTTTCTTCCATCTGTATCCGTGTATCCACAAAGATATCATTGGCAAGCAGCCCTTCCTCCCCCAGTTCACGGAACATTTTTAACCATATAACATACTCTGGGTCTGTATATCTGTCATAATATTTCCCATCCTTTTCCCACGGAACCGCAAGAAAATTCATCAGATATTTGTCAAAGGAAACATTTCCCTGATTATCAAATACATGGGATCCCACCGGGATCAATTTTTCCCCATTCACCTCAGGAAACATCTCTGCCGCTTTCTCCACTGCTGCTTTAAATCCTTCCGGTGTTGTCATATCCGGACTTCCAATTGCCTCATAAATATCTTTACGTACCAGAAACGTCTGATTGGATATGATGTCATCATGCTCTTTCACCTGTTTTGGTGTAACCGTGGAACACGGATATCCATAAATATTGCCATCATCCATTGTATACCAGTTCACCACATCTGCATCTGTGACCTGCCAGAAATAGGCATCATAATCATCTGCAAGTTCATTTAATGCATAGACCATGTTCTCTTCGATCATCTGGTTCACCTGTGGCTCCCAATACCCTAATGTGATCAGATCAGGCAGAGAATCCGATGCGATCAGTGCATTTAATTTTTCTGTTTCATTTCCGATCGGCGTGATAAAATTAATATTTACCCCGGTCTCCTCTGTGATCTTTTTTGACACAGCATTCTCGCCCCACGGAGTTGCATACCACGAATAATTGACATACCAGTCCAACGTGACCTGTTCCCCCGCATATTTTTCCCATGCAGGTGTATCCTCCCCACTCTGTGAAGTGTCATCCACCTGCCGTGAGGTCTCCACATCCTGTCCATCATTTTCCGCTCCGCAGCCTTCCAGAACATTTGTCATCCCTGCTGTCATGGTCACTGCCATGCCCCATGCGATCATTTTTCTGATTCTGTATGTAACCATAAAACTTCCCCTTTATTTCTGTTTCCAAGTATCTTTATCATACCATTTTCTTTCGTTTCCCGCAAACCCCGACAGAGCAAATTTCCTGTTTTCATGACATTTTCCGAGTTCTTTTTACTTTCTTTTTAAACACACAAAAGCGCTACCCCAATTTTTTGAGTAGCGTTTCTGTTTTTATCTATTTAGAGAAGAATATGGTAAGGAAACTATTTTATGTACTGTCATTATTCTTTTACAGCACCTGCAGAAATACTGCTGATGATGTATTTAGAGAAGAATGCAAATACGAGTAAAATCGGAATAACAGAAATTGCAACGGCGAGATAAATTGCGCCCTGGTTTGCAGTAATATCTGTTGATGCCCTTAAAGTTGCCATCATAACCGGTAATGTAAATTTCTCATTTTTATTTAAGATAATCATAGGTAACAGGTAAGCATTCCATCCACCGATGAATCCCATGATACTCATGGTTGCAATCCCAGGTGACATGATTGGGATTGCGATTCTGTGGAATGTATATAACTCGCTTGCTCCATCAATTCTGGCTGCCTCGATCAGTGAAGGTGGCATAACGGAAAGTACATACTGTCTTAAGAAAAATACGGTTCCCGGTGAAGCAATTGCCGGAATAATCAATGGGATATAAGAGTTTACCAGATGAAGTTTGGTACATAAGTTATAAAAACCGATCAGACCAAGCTGTCCAGGTATCATCATGAAAATTAAAATCGTCATGAATAATACTTTATTTCCCTTGAATTTGTACATTGCCAGTGCATAAGCTGTCATAGCGGAAAAGTATGCACAGAGTAATGTAGATGGAACTGCTACTTTCAAACTGTTCCACATACCTAAAAACAGGTTGAAGTATTTAAATACAGTAGCCCAGTTTTCTTTTAAATAAACACTCGGAATCAGAGTAAATGATTTCATAATCTCAGATCCGCTTCGTGTTGCGTTGACAATCATTAATAAAAATGGAAACATACACACTACACTAAGCAGGATTAGTAAGATATATAAAATTGTTTTTTTGATTTTATATCCAATGCCGTTCATAGTAATCCTCCTTATTTCGTCTTAGATGAAGCCCGTTTTTTTGCACGGCGTGCTGCTGCTTTCTCTTCATCCTGGTTAAACACTTTTAACTGTATAATGGAAACAGCTAAAATGATAAGGAATAATACATAGGCGATTGCGGATGCATAACCAGTCTGTGTTGTTCCTGTTGTAAATCCAAATTTATAGAGATACATTACCACGGTGTATACGGAGTTATAAGATGCCCCTGCCGGATTTGACATCAGATACGGCAGATCGAACATCTGTAATCCACCAATCAGTGATGTGATTGCTACATAAAGTAACATCGGTCTTAATAATGGTAATGTGATTTTTCCAAATACGGTCCATCTTCCGGCTCCGTCAATTGCTGCTGCCTCGAAATAATCTTTTGAGATTCCCTGCACACCAGCCATTAACATAATGAAGGAGTTACCAAACCACATCCAGGAACTGATCACTGCGATGGTCACACCTGCTGTTGCAGATGATCCAAGCCAGTCGACCGGAGTGTAATTTGCACCAAATAACCGATAGATGCTTGCAATAATCTGGTTGAACGTTCCATAACGCCAATCCAGTAATGTCTGAAATAAGAATGCAACAGATGTTGCTGCAATTAAGTTCGGTAAGTAATAAATAATACGGAAAATTCCAAGTCCTTTGATTTTGTATTTGATATCACTAAATACAATGGTAAGTAAAAATGCAAGTCCGAGCTGTAATACGATATTCACACCCCAGATCCTTACCGTGTTCCAAAGCGCTCTCCAGAAAAATTTGTCTGTGAATACACGCTTGTAGTTGTCAAACCAGACCCAGGATGTCACACCGACTCCTGCAATCTTGGCATTTGTAAAACTGAAATATAAGGTTCTTAATACCGGATAAACACTAAAAATACAAAATACAATAACAAATGGTAAAACGAAGAAGTATCCCACGTTATCATATTTTTTCAAACCATTTTTATTCTTTCCCATATTCTGCCATTCTCCTTCTTCATAACTATCTCAGAGGATAGCCATTCTTTTCCTGTACTCTTTTGTCTTTTCTTACAGTCTGCACATTCACTGTGCAGACTGTAAGAAAAATGATTTTGGAGATATTTTTATCTGTTTACTGTGATTTCAGGATATGTTGCTTCAATTGTATCGTAGAAGTCAGAGATTGCCTCATCCTTTGTCTTCTCACCAGTTTTAACAGAAGAGACTGCATTTCCCCAAGCATCGCCGATACCTTTGTCGTATCTTGTTACTTTAGAAGTATCAATGTACTGTGCCTGATCTAACCAGAACTGGTATAATTTCTCACCACCGTAAATCTGGTTCTCATCATCTTTGTGTTTATCAAGAGCTGATTTCAAAGAAACTGTATCACCCTGTGAGTATTCAATCCACCAGTTAGCTGTATCTTCATTTAATGTACAGAATTTTACGAATTCCCAAGCTGTGTCTTTTCTTTCAGACTGAGAAGAAATACCGATATATGTACCACCGTCAAATCCTGCTGCTGGTCCAGAGCAAACGCCCCATAATCCAGATGTCTCGCCTACGTTATCTCTCATAGTAAGTACACCCCAGGAAGGAAGACCAAATGCGAATACAGTTGTTGTATCAAGTCCTTTTGTTGCCTCTGCGAACTGATCTGCATCCCAAACGTTAACGGAATCATCTGCATTAGACTGGATATCTGCTGTTAAGATAGGTACCTCGCCAGCCATAGCCTGATACCAAGGTGTTGACCACTGGCTTGCATATGCTGTTAAGTCATTCTGATATAAGTCAACGCAAAGATCCATGTAATCAATTCTGGACTGGTCAACATTTAATGTTCCATCTACTACCCATGCACTATCACCGGAGAATACGTTCATCTCTGCATCAGAAGAGAAGATTCTGTATCCAGCATCTTTTAATGTCTGAGCTGTCTCTAAGATAGTAGGATAATCTTTGAATAATTTTCCAACTTCGTCCGGATCATCTGTTCCGAATACTTCTTTTGCGATATCTCTTCTGTAGTAGATACCTGCTGGTGTGATCTGGTAAGAGATTGCTCTCTGGATACCATCGTCATCCTGTCCAACCTGCCATACATAATCAACGATCTGATCTGCATAATCCTGTGCATTGTATGGTGCCTGGTTTAAATCCTCGAAGAAACCTGCATCAAAGAAATCCTCTAACATCTTTGGCTCACCAACGATGATATCCGGTTCTTTTTCTCCTGCAAGTAATGCTGTCTGAACTTTTGTTGGGTAATCAGCTGGCTCGATAACCACTGTATCAACCTCTACACCAGTCTGTTCCTGGAATCTCTTACCAAAGTCGATCAAGTCGTTTGATAATGTCCATACAACTAACTTTTCATCGCTGGATGCATTTGCTGTGCTTCCCTTTGTCTCTGTTCCTGCTGCTGCATTATCGCTTGTGCTTGCTGTGTCGCCACATGCTGCCATGGATAATGTCATTGCACTTACGAGCAATACTGATACTACTTTTTTCCAATTCATATATAATCCTCCTTGTTTTACGAAGCAAAATCCGAACCCATTGGTGAGGAGAGGATTTTGCCTCCTTATTGTTCTGCAGAAAAGTGAATTTGCTTTCTGCTGTTACACAACACTTTGTTGTTTGTTGATAATTGAATTATAAGTTCAATCCCCTCTTGTAAAAATGCTTTAAATTTTAAAATGGTGTCTTTTTTTTAGGTGTCCTTTCTCCCATCAGCGCGGATTCTTTTTCTGTTTCTTCCCAGAACTTTTTGTTTTCGTAGTCCGTTGTGATAATTTTCATGCGATATTGTACTATGTGTGTCGTTCTTATCGAACATCAATCTCAATGGATGTCACAAGCCCCTCACGGACATCCACTGCTATTTTTTCTCCTGCAACGCCGCTGCCCACATTGGCAACGCTTCCATTCTGATAGATAAACTTCATGGAAGCAATCTCATAATGTCCCGGAATGTAGTCGGTGACATCTGCAAACTGATACGTTACCTTTGTCTTTCCAAACAGCATGGCAGATACTTTTCCATTTTCCGGAATCAGATATGCCGGTACCGCAGGCTGTGGCGTGAAATGCAGTTCTCCATTTTTCATGGATAAAATATGGCTGCCAAACATCATCTGTTTCCACATACTGATAAACTCGATGGTCGATCCACTTAAGCGTGCCACAAAACCTTTGCCGTGATATGCTTTGTTTGGATTTTTACTGCTTGCGATAAAGGATGAATTCTCATAAATACTTCTTCCATATACTTCCTTATCCAAAAATGGGATCGCAGCTTTGTGGAAATCCTCAAAAAATGCTTCATACATGCCATTTCGGATGAGTTCCAACAGATACTTATATTCCATATGAAGCCAGATGGACTCATTCTCCAGCCAGCCAGGTGTGAAGGCTCTCGCTCTTCCAAGTTCAAAGGATGCATTCTGCAAAGAAGCATTGACCTTATACATGGAAAGTTTTTCATCATAGAGATCACTGTGTCTCACCTGCTCATATAATTTTGCCTTTTTCTCTTTTCCGGTCTTTAATTTCAGATAACGAACCGGTCCTTCCAGGAAATATGGAACTTCACGAACCATAAATTTTAATGGCTTGTAGCCGTCTTTTACTTTCTCATACTCTAAAACTTCATAAGTAAAATAGGTCGGGCAGATACCATTTCCCAATATGCATGCTTTTTCAATTCCGCAGGTTACTGTTTCCAGAAAATCGTTTAAAATTTTTACAACTTTCTCTGTGGAAACAAGATTCTTCACACCGGATATTCCGGAGAATACTTTCTCTCGGTAAGCCTCTTTTGCATCGTTGATCTGATTCCAGAAGGAAAGGATCTCACCCTCTTTCTGAATCTCTTCCTTAGCTGCATAGCTCTGCTTTTTGCAGAAACCGATCGCATCTTTCTCACTTGCATTGATCAGATCAAGCTGCTGTAAGAAATCAGAAAATTCTTCAATCAGTTCCAGTTCTCCCGGATATCGTTTTAATGCCCCGATCGTGTATTCCAACATTCTGGCAAGCTCATAGGTCTCTGCCATGGAAGAACCAAACATGCCCGGCATACCATTTAACGCGTCATACCAGCCAGGTTTTCCACCTTCCATCTCCACACCCATACCGTAAGCGTCCAGCGCTGCAAATTTTGTGGTGCAGAGTAACACTAATTTTTCCAGCAGCGTCATCTTTAAAACTTTTCCGGACTGATTTGCTTCACGCACCAGTTTTTCTTCCGTATTTCTACGGCTCTTTTCATTCAATGCATAATATTGTCTCAGGCCATTTTCCGTCTCTTCATAGCGACTGTATCTCGGATTGATATTTACCCGTGAAAGGAACGTCGTATAAACTCTCTCATACAGTAATTCCTTCTCTTTTTCCGGGAATACTTCCAGATAATCTTCCACAAGATCCAGATTGTAAGTCCAGTGGTCGCTCCAGTAGCCTTCCAGGAAATTGCCGTTCACAAGTCCATCCGCCTGATCGAGCACCTGGAAAAACAGATTTTCGGTCTCTTTTTCGCCAAAATTCTCTTCGATTTTCCGATATAAGGAACCCGGTGTGAATGGTTTTTTGATATATTCACAAAACTCCTGTTTTTCCTGCTCGGTTGTAAATAAATTTTCGTGAAGAGCCAGCAGACTGCCTGCTTTTTCTTCTGCAACCTGATAAGTCAGTTTTTCCACGCCCAGTGGGTTATAACCATCTAGCTGGATCAGGCTGTAAAATGTTTTGATATTCTCCCTTCCCACAAATGGTGCAAAGAAAGTGTCACATCTGCGGTTCTGGTTGACATCGCGGAAATTTCCATTTCCCTGTGAATAGAACTCCGGCAGCATGGAAAAATAGTTGTAATCTCTTTCCAGATCGCCATGCTTTCTGGAATACACGTAAAAAATCTTATGACTGCCAAGCCGGATCGGATATCCGCCTCTTAGGACGTTATCCATATAAGTATACTGACAGTAAGCATCAAAATCTTTCGACGCAGTCTCTGTCGCAATTCCGCTGCAAAGATGTTCTACCAGTTCCTCTGCCTCTTTTGCTTTTGCATGAAAATAAGCCGCGTCCAGTTTTTTTGCTGCATATGCTTTTAATAAGTCTTTGTTCTCCACCTGTCCGATGATCTCATAGAAGCAAATGCTCTCATCCGCAGCAAGTTCTGCCTCTGTTCCATAAAAAATGCATGGCAGCTGGTTCATGGTAATCTGCTCTTTTACCAACAGTTCTTTTACTGCAGTCCCTTCAAATCCAATCGGCTTCTGTAAGGAAGTATCATAGGAGAATACAACCGTCGGATCAACGACCGGCTGTAATCTCGTGCCATCAGAAAGGCATCCGATGGAAAAATTGCCGCCCTCCACCTTTGTGACTGCGGCGGTATCTGCCATGCTGGCACGTACCCTGAAATACGGCCGTCCCTCTTTCACATCCTCGACCTGCATCCACGCTTTGGATGTCTGGCACATATTTTTCATACTGTCAATTCCAACCCCATATGGGATCAGTGCCGGCATGCCGTCTAATACTTCTATTTTGGCATATTCCCCGGTGGTATTGGTCAGTTCCACCCTGCGCACCAGCGCACCGATTTTTTCTCCCGGAAGTGTGAAATAGTCCACCTTTGCATTCACGCCAAGTACGTCATTTTCCTCTTCAATTTTTAATCCGTTCCTGGCAATTTCCATGCGGTGTGTCCGGTTTTCATCTGCAAAAAGCTCCGTCACTTTTCCATCTTTTTTTACAAAAGTACGGAATCCTGTCGTTTTCACATTCTGGTACGCCTGATGTGCCGGATAAAATTCCATGATCGAATGATCTTTATTGTCGACTCCGAAACTGACCACGCACTGTCCACGGTTTACATAATAGCACCAGATAGGAATTCCCTTCTCTCCGGAAATGCCTGGAAGAAAGCTTGCAAACGTGCTCTTTTTTCCATAGTTTTCAATTAAAAATTTTTTCTCTGCCATATTCTTCTCCAATCCATTTTTCGCAATTGTTTATAATGTAATATTTTCCTAGGCAAGAACCACTTCGATCAGATGTGTCTCATTGCCAGAAAGTTTCTCGATCATATTCTTAGGAAGAATTGCATCATGCTGTTTTGGCACAAAATTTATCTTCTCTCCGTCCACCGTTACATCTGCAATCTGATATTCTCCATAATCCTTGTCTTCACAGTTCAAATAAGTGATCTTCCAGTTTTTGTCTGCAAACTTCAGTGTAAGGGATGCCTTTTTCTCTTCATCAAACTGCTCTTTTAAAAGTTTTGGGTCTAAGATCATATCACCGATCTGACCTCTTACTCCGAACATCTCTGTGATCACCGTCAGCATATACCAGCTCGCAGCGCCCGTCAGATAATGGTACATACCGCGTCCTCTGCCATTGAAGTATTCCGGAATTCCAGGATAGATGTGGCTCACTTCGAAGTTTGCCGACTGTCTGTACAATGCATGCAAGGACTTACAACCTTCCTTTGCAAATCCACGTTTGTAAAGCGCATTGGCATACATCACTGCCATATGGGAAAAGACTGCTCCGTTTTCTTTATCTCCGTAGGAAAATCCAAACATTCTTCCAAGATCTGTCTTGACTTCCCCGAAATCTGTGTTCAGACGGTAGCCACCCACTTTTTCATCATAGAGATAACGGTCTGCACTCTTCGTGATCTGCCGGATTTGCTCTTCTGTTGCAGTGCCAGCCATGATGGAAAATACCTGGCCGGTTAACATCATGCGGACACCGGTTTTTGTATCTCCTTCTACCTGACGTCCATGATTATCATAGTAACCGTTAAACCAGCCGTTTTCTTCCGAATCCTTTACCCACTCATTTTTCCGGATATGCTCCATTAACCACTCCGATTTGTGACGCAGGTTTTCAGTCAGTTTTTCAATGGAGATCTCTACTTTTTCTCCACTCGTATCATGCTCACACGTATGTAAATATTCCTCTAATACATGCAGCTTCTTCTCAACAGAATCGTATAATGCCGGATTATCTTCTAAAAGAATCACGATCTCTGCCAGAAGGGAAACCGTTTCTTTTCCAGTTTTCTTCTGGTATGCCTCCAGCAATTCTGCAATATCGGCAAGGTTGCCTGCATAAGCATTGGAAAATGCCACGCTCTCGCCCTTCTCAGAAGCCATATCCAGCGCATCATTCCAGTCTGCGCCGCGCAGTCTTATGTTATTGTGTTCTCCAACTTCATAAAAAGCGGTAAGATTCTGTAACAGCAGATGCTCTAAAATCGTACCCTCTTCCCGCACGCCGCGCTTGGTCTTCTGCCAGCAGCCATAGGATTCATCCCACAGTGTATCTGTCCTGGTTCCTCTTGCAATCTGTTTGTCTTTAAAATAAGCTGCCTCTTTTTCTAACAGTTCAAGATCTCCGGTCTGGTCAATATAAAACTTTGTTGTGATCATTGGCCATACACCATGATCCATCCACACTCTTGTGATATTATTCCGGTCTGCAACAAACTCTCCCTGTTTACTTCCGATGATCGTTGCATTACTTCCATCTATACGGACACCGGAAAAGTTATCAAGCAGCATCTGTCTTACTCCATCCGGATTCATAATTAAAAGTGCCAGACAATCCTGCCAGAGATCACGCCAGCCTCTTCCTCCCTTTCCGTAATCATGATGCGGAAGGAAGGAACAGCCATAAATACGACGCAGAATTGGCTGAAAGCTTACCCAGTGCATAAACTGGTTGAAATCTGAATCTCCGGTATGATAAGCAACATTTACTTTTTCCTGCCAGTATGCTTTTGTTTTTTCCAGTTCTTCCAGTACTTTCTCTCTGGTCGTATAAGTTTTGGAAAGATTCCTGATCTCCTGAATATCTTCTGTAATTCCGGTAAAGATCAGATAACTGCATTCCTCTTCCGGCTCTAATGTAATCTCTGAAAAATGAAGACCACCAACTGCCTCTAATCCTTCTATCTTTGTTCCTGCCTTGACCCCCTCTGCATTTTTTACAATGGCATATGGTCTCTCAAAGTTACCGCCCTCTCCGACAAAATCCTCTGCTGTCGGATAAAAATCCACCGGCTTTTCTCCATTGCCACTCCAGCCCACGCAGTAATAAGTCATATGGTTGACCTGATGTCCTCTCTCATCGAAAGACAATGTCGGTGTCACCAGAACGCCTGTGTCTGTAGTTTCGATTCTATGTAATAAAGATGTTACATGTCTGTGGTCACGGATATTGTCCGCGCTTCTTCCATATAATGGTATCGCCGCCGTTGGTGTAACTGTCTGCGCCATGCGTCCTGTGTTTGTGATCGTCACCAGCATGATCTCAACGTTTTTATCTACTGGAATAAAAGAAAGTATTTCTCCGCGAAGCTGATACTTTTGGGATTCCCTTGTCGTCTTCTGCCACATAAATCCGGCTGTCACTTCACTGTCATCCTGCATTTCCGTAAACTTCTTACTTAACTCTTCTGCTGAATTACCAGTCAAAGACCAGCTTCCGATTCCCTTCACATTGCACCAGAAGTTTCTGCTGTTTCGGTTATTGACAAGATTTTCCGCACTTACCGGCTCCAGTAAAAATGTATTCTGATCTATCTTCGCATCACCGCCGAGATTCGGTGTGAAGGAACTTTTTAATCCTGCTTCCCCTGCAATTGGAAAATAAAGATAGCTGATATTTTCCGCTTTTTTCAAATGGAATGTTCCCTGTGTATCTTCAAATTGATATCCTTTCATCCTGATTCTACCCTTCCTATTTTGATATTTTTATTCTAAGAAAAAACAAGACACAAAAAAGGACACTCTTTTTCAAAAAGGTGTCCTTTTTTTATATCTTACCGGATCAGACCGTTCTCATATTCACAGATCACTTTTCGTTCTCCTGCAAAAGTCACCGAATCTCCCGATTCATTGATAATATGGTTCATGCCCGGATATCCGGTCAGCATCACGGTACAGATATTGTGTACTTTCACTCCATTCTTATCCGGCACCTCCATGGCGGTGTCAAGTTCCACAGACGCATCACGGTTATACAGGTAAACGCCAAGCCCCCATGCCTCAAACGTATCCACAGCATCATCCACATAAAAAGAAGCGTATCCATTCTTCTGTCCCTCATGGCTCATCCAAACCTCCTGGGTTGGAACATCATAAGGGATCTCGCTCTGATACATATACACTTTTCCGTGATCTCCATTCCATACCGTCTGATACTGTTCAAAATGTTCTACCATCAGCGCATACATCGTGACATCATCCCCGTTGATGATGATTCCATTTTCTGCCTCGTTTTTCTCCCACGCAACATTGTCTCCGTGGTCTGCACGCCATACCCAGAAGTTATCCCCGACCACATGGCTGCTGTTGATCGTAGCGCAGCACTTTACGCTTACCGGTGTATCTGTATCTGTTCCTCCGACACGGAAAAACAGATCGCTTAAATAAATATTTTTTCCATTATCCTCTGATTTCTGACCCTCGTTACCGATGACAAGAAGATTGTCTGATTTTATTTCCCCGGCATCAAAAAGTAATCCTGCAAGGATCAGTCCCTGCACATTCCCTGTTTCCAGGCAGACGTTTCCTTTTGCTGCACGCAGGGTTGCCAGTCCCATGCCAAGCACGATTGTATCCGGACGGTTTACAGCAATCGGTTCCTCAAGGTCATAAATTCCAGGTGTCAGAAGCAGATTTTTTCCTTCTTCCAATGCCTGATTCATCGTCTCTGCCGTATCTTTCTCCGGCTTTGCAACATAAAACTGGTCAATCGGAATTTTTTCTCCCTCGCTGCCATTTTCCCATGAAACACCGATAGCATTTTCCCGCTCTTTTGGCACATAGACCATATAACCTTGCTCATCATCATAGATCAAAAACGGTTTTTCCTGCATGGCTTCGGTCTTTTCCACCTCTGTGTACGGAACGACCGGCCAGGTTCCGGTTGGATTTTTTCCTTCCTCTGTGCCGACAAAGACCATATTCCAGTTAGCCCCCATCCACGCTTTCCAGTTACAGTTTCTGGAAATCCATTGCTGCTGTGATCCGGAATCTGTCATCAGGTCGGTATTGGAGTCCGCCAGAAATCCGCCACTGCACCATCCGTATTCATCATGCAGAAACAATGCACCATCGACCTGCACTCTCCGCATAAACGTTGCCTGCGAGACCGCCCACATCGTGTTCGTTTTCAGCTCGATGTTTTCCACTCCGCGCCAGAAATTGCAGCACGCATTGTGATTCGACGGATCGTCCGAAAGCCATCTTGCGGTACATTGCAGGCTCTGTAATTTTGTGTCAGTCGGAAGTTCTCCAAGTCCTGCCACCTGTGTATAAAACCCAACATCCGCCTCGATCGTCTCGTCATACTCTCCCGGCATAAAATAGATGGCATAACGCGCCTCCCCAAACTGTTCTGCTTCCTGTTTCTCATAAATAGCATCCAATGTTTGTGCCACCTGCCCCGGATCATCCTCCGGCGAAAAAATATAGGTATTTTCGCCAAATAATTCTGTATGAAACTCTGCATCCCTTGTTGTCATATCTTTTGTATCCATTTTACTGCTTTCCTTTGTTCCACACCCCGTCATAAGCATACACGCTGCCCCGAATAAAAGCAGCATTTTCCCACAGTGTCCTTTTTTCATGATTTTTTCCTCCCTCTCCCTTATCAGCATAACGGTATCCGGGCACAAAAAAAGGACACCTTTTTTCACAAAGGTATCCTTTTTTTCATCTCACATATTTCTTTCCAAATCCTTAAAAATATTCCATGATGTAATTTTTCTTTGGATAAAAAATCTGTCCGATCACTCCGCTCTGTATCACCTTCTGATCCAGGATTTCTACCGAATCGTAATCTGATATCTCTCCCTCTGCAAATCCACGGAAAATGCCGTGTGCAAAATCTGAGATATCCATCGTCACCTGCGGCATCTGGTTCTGTGGCATGCGCTCGATCGCATTCAGTGTTCCGTTCGTGAAACGTATCCAGTAACTGCCATTATTTTGCGGTAACACAGGATCTTTGATGCCCAGGATCAACTGTCCGGTTCCCCGGTAAGCCGCCTTTTTCAACACACGCTCCACATTCACCACTCTCACCATGCCAAGCGGTATCTGATTTTCAGAAAAAGCTCCCATAGACCATTCCTTTACCAGACATTCCATCGTCTTGCATGCAGGAATCGTAAAGATTACCTGCACATGATCGCTTTCCATTGTTTTTACCAGTGCTAAAAATCCCTGAAGGCCTTCCTTCCCTGCATAAACTAACCGAGTGCAGACAACAATCTGTCCCTCGTTCCGCATCTCTTTATGGATGGTAAAATAAGCTGACGGCTTCCCACTGCCACGGTAATACAGGTATGTAAACTCCTGATCCTTATACGGATTAGACTCTGTCACAAACGCATATTCATAACCTTCATTGTGGATCATACCGTTATACTTCACTTCCCATGCTCCGTACAACTGCTTTACATCTGAAAGCACCTGTTTCCGGTTGGATTCATCCACCAATACAAAATAGCCATCTTTCATATCAAAAGAAGGAATCATGGACAAAAGATACTGACACTGCTTTCCGAAACATCCAATCTCGAAACCGAATTTCCGATAATACAACATTCATCTACACAAGATCACAGCATAAATTGTGCCACCACATAATTATTTAAGTCCATCCCTTTGTCAGTCAGATAAATCCTGCCCTCACGTTTTAAGAGCAGTTCTTCCTGTTGTAAATGATTCAATGCATCACCGTAGACTGCCTCAATCGGAATGCCAAAAACCTGCGTAAACTCATCCCGGTAAAATCCATCCCGCATGCGGAGACCCAAAAACATAAATTCCTCCATCTGCTCGTTCCTTGTAGTCTGCTCTGCTGCCGCATGCAGGTTTACTGCCGGAACCAGCAGGTGCGTGCCGTCAGCAGAATAAACTGCACTGCCTGTCACACCCTCTGTTAACGGATACTGCATATAGCAATCGTGAATATTTTCACATTCTGACAGATACGTGTACAGATCCCTCGTATTGGAATACCGTACATTGTCGACCAGTGAGGATGCGCCAAGTCCCACACCGAGATAATCAACGCGTTTCCAGTAACCGATATTGTGTCTGCACTCATATCCCGGCTTTGCAAAATTGGAAACCTCATACCAGTGATAACCGGCCTCCTTTAAAATGTGCTGTGTCATCTTCGTGGTCTGGTACTCCTCCTCCTCCGTTGGAAGGGATTCCGTCTGCATGCCCGCCTCCTGCCTGACTGCATCAAATTTATAAAGATCATAAAAAGGTGTACCTTTTTCTATGATCAGCGAATATGCCGAAATATGCTCCGGTTTTAATTGCAATACACGATGCAGCGAATCACAGAAAATTTCCGGTGTCTGTCCCGGCAGAGAACTCATAAGATCAATGTTAATATTCGTAAATCCATGCTTCCGTGCCATATCATAGGTCTTTAGAAACTGCTCGTAAGTATGTATTCTGCCAAGTATTTTCAACTCGTCATTATGTGCTGACTGTAGTCCGATGCTGAGACGGTTGATCCCTATCTTACGGTAAACTTCAAATTTGTGTTCCGTAACTGTACCCGGATTACACTCGATCGTGATCTCCGCATCCCGATCCACAGTAAAATTCTTATATACAGCTTCCATGACCGCCTGCATAGACTCTTCTCTCAGCCAGGAAGGTGTGCCCCCTCCGATAAAAATTGTCGTAATGCGGCGTCCCTTATACTTAGCTCCATAAAAAACCAGCTCTTTCTGCAGCGCAGCGACATATGACCTCTGCGTCTGTTCGTCTGCAGAAAAAGAAAGGAAATCACAGTAATCACATTTTTTCACACAAAATGGAATATGAATATATAACTCCAAAATCTTAATCCTCGTCTAATTTCAATACGCTCATGAAGGCTTCCTGCGGGATCTCCACGTTACCAACCTGACGCATACGTTTCTTACCTTCCTTCTGTTTCTCCAGAAGTTTCTTCTTACGTGAGATATCACCACCGTAACATTTTGCAAGTACGTCCTTACGCATTGCCTTTACGGTCTCTCTCGCAATGACTTTGCCACCGACAGCTGCCTGGATCGGGATCTCAAATAAATGTCTTGGGATCTCTTCTTTCAGACGCTCGCACATTCTTCTTCCGCGGTCATAAGCGCTGTCTTTGAACACGATAAAGGAAAGGGCGTCCACCTGCTCCTTATTAATCAGAATATCAAGCTTGACAAGTTCAGACTTCTCATAGCCCTTCATCTCATAATCAAAAGACGCATATCCTCTGGAACGTGATTTTAACGCATCAAAGAAATCGTAAATGATCTCGTTCAACGGAAGATCGTATTTGATGAGTGCACGTGTTTCCTCCAGATATTCCATGCTGATATAGACACCGCGCCGCTCCTGACATAACGTCATGATTGCACCGACATAGTCTTTTGTCACCATGATTTCCGCGGAAACAATCGGTTCTTCCATGTAATCAATTTCGGACGGATCCGGCAAGTTTGACGGATTTGTCAGGTCAATGACTTCGCCGTTTGTCTTATGCACCTTGTATACAACGCCCGGAGCCGTTGTCACAAGATCAAGGTTAAATTCCCTCTCCAGACGTTCCTGGATGATCTCTAAATGAAGCAGTCCAAGGAAACCGCAGCGGAATCCAAAGCCCAAAGCAAGGGATGTCTCAGGCTCAAAATACAAAGAGGCATCGTTGATCTGTAATTTTTCCAGTGCATCTCTCAGATCCGGATACTTTGCACTGTCCGCCGGGTAAAGACCACAATAAACCATCGGATTGACCTTTTTGTATCCCGGAAGTGCCTCTGCACATGGGCGGTCTGCATTCGTTACTGTATCGCCCACGCGGGTATCCCGCACGTTCTTAATGCTCGCACAGATATAACCTACCATACCTGCAGACAGCTCATCACACGGAATAAACTGACCTGCACCAAAGTATCCAACCTCAGTCACTTCGTCCATAGCTCCGGTTGCCATCATTTTGATCTTATCCCCTACTTTTACCGTTCCTTCCTTCACACGGCAGAACACGATCACGCCCTTGTAGGAATCATAAAGCGCATCAAAAATCAGTGCTTTTAACGGTGCATCCGGATCACCGGTCGGTGCCGGTATTTTCTCCACAATCTGCTCTAACACCTGATCGATATTCAGTCCGGTTTTTGCAGAGATCCGCGGTGCATCATGCGCTTCAATTCCGATCACATCCTCAATCTCCTGAATCACTTCATCCGGCTGTGCGCTCGGAAGGTCGATCTTATTGATGACCGGCATAACATCCAGATCATGGTCTAACGCCAGATACACGTTAGCAAGTGTCTGCGCCTCCACGCCCTGTGCTGCATCCACAACTAAAATTGCTCCGTCACACGCCGCCAGACTTCTGGATACCTCATAGTTAAAATCCACGTGTCCCGGTGTGTCAATGAGGTTAAAAATATACTCTTCCCCATCTTTTGCCTTATAAATAATACGGACTGCCTGCGATTTGATCGTGATTCCACGCTCTCTTTCCAAATCCATATTGTCGAGCACCTGTGCCTGCATCTCACGGCTTGTGAGTGTTCCGGTACTCTCTATGATACGATCTGCCAGCGTTGATTTACCGTGATCGATATGTGCGATAATACAAAAATTACGAATCTTACTCTGATCAATTGCCACTCTTTATTTCTCCTGTTTCTTATAAAATAGAAAATTTCTCTTTCAAAGCTTTTCTTTTGCCTATATATGTTACCATACTCACATTGTTTCGGCAATTATTATATGAAATCCCGACTATACTATCATACATTTATTTTGCTATACGAGCAGACTCTTCGTATAGGCTTCTTTCGGATCGTGAAAAATATCCTCTGTCTCCCCTATTTCAATCACTCTTCCATCCTTCATAACCATGATACGGTCGCACATATGATAAACCACATTGATATCATGGGATATGAACAGATATGACAGGTTCATTTCTTCCTGCAGCTTCTGTAAAAGTTCCATGATCTGTGCCTGAATGGTCACATCCAGTGCAGATACCGGTTCATCTGCAATGATAAACCCCGGATTTGTGATAAGCGCCTGTGCGATACTGATCCTCTGTCTCTGTCCCCCCGACAATTCGGATGGCAGACGATGGAAATACTTCTCATCCATTCCGACGCGGGCAAGCATATCATAAGCCGCCGCCTTACGGTCAGCCTTAGACATTGCGTATTTTTTATCCAAAATGCCTGCTGCCCTGAGCGGCTCCATCAATAGCCACCCGATCGTTTTGGATGGATTCAGGCTGCTGTACGGATCCTGAAAAATCATCTGGGGGCGGCTGACATGACAGCTCGCCTCTCCCGACATATGCTCCTGCATTCCAAGGATTGCCTTGGAAAGCGACGTCTTTCCGCAGCCGCTCTCACCGACCAGACCGAGACTTTCTCCCTCATATACATCAAAACTGACATGTTCTACCGCATATTGTTTTTCTTTCTTTTTGAAAATAGAATTGGATCTGTCTTCATAATATACAGACAGATCTTTTACTGTGAGAACCTTTGCATTGCTCTCTTTCTTTACGGAAACCCTCGGCTTTAACCTGGAAGGAACTGCCTCGATCAGATTTCTTGTGTATGCTTCCTTCGGATGCATGAAAATCTTCTCTGTTTCATCTGCTTCCACCACAACTCCGTCTTTCATGACAACGACCTTATGGCAGATACGTCTTGCCAGATTCAGGTCATGTGTAATAAAAAGCATTGCATTCTGTTCACTCTTGTTGATGTCTTTTAACAATTCCACGATCTGTGTCTGGATCGTCACATCCAATGCCGTCGTAGGCTCATCTGCTATGATCAGATCCGGATGCAGGATCACCGCCATGGCGATCATCACCCGCTGTCTCATGCCTCCGGACAGCTGGTGCGGATAACTGTCATAAACCTTCTTCGCATCCTTAAGCCCGACTGCCTGAAAAGTTTCCAGTACTTTTTCGTAACGCTTCTCTTTCTCTAGATCCGTATGAAGCCTTACGATCTCATCCACCTGGACACCGGCTTTTTTTGTCGGATTTAAGGAGGTCATCGGCTCCTGAAATATCATGGACATCCGGCTTCCCTGAAATCTGCGGTACAGCCGCTCATCAAAAGGTCTGTCTGCTTCTCTTAATACTTCCCCATCCACGATTATTTTCCCGGATGTCACCTGTGCCTGCTTTGACAGAAGCCCCATGAGTGTCAGTGAGGTGATTGATTTTCCGGATCCTGATTCTCCGACAATTCCTACGATCTCACCACTGTTCACTTCTATATTTACATGCTTAACAACTTCCATGCCATCAAAAGAAACGGATAAATCTTCTATCTGAACGATTTTTTTCTGTTTGCTGTCTTTTTGCTGTTCCACTTTCATATACTTATCCCCAGTCTGTCATTCATTCTACCACATAGCCTCTACTCTGCCCTGCTCCCGTCCCATTTCCGGATACCCTCGCCCAGCAGTGAAAATCCAAGCACGACCCATACGATTGCAAGTCCCGGAAACAGTGCATACCAGGGTGCGGTCTGTAAATATCCCTGTGCATCTGACAGCATCATGCCAAGACTCGCATCCGGTGCCTGTACTCCGATTCCAAGATAGCTCATGCCGGACTCCGCAAGAATCGCGTTATTAAAACCGATCATCACCGAAACAAGCAGCACTGAAAAAATATTAGGTAAAATATGTATGAACAGAATCCGGAGTCTGCCTACACCCATCAGCCTTGCTCTTTTTATATAATCCGCATCACGAAGACGTAAAAACTCTCCACGGACAATCCGCACAAAGCTTGGGATAAATACGATCCCAAGTGCGATGATCACATTCTGCCTGCCTTTTCCGAGTAAAGATATGATCACAAGCGTAAGCAGAATACTTGGGAATCCGTTCACCGCATCCGTGATACGCATGAGGATCTCATCTAAAATGCCTCCGAAATATCCGGTAAATGCTCCTAACAAAACACCTGCCACAGTTGAAAAAAGGACGACCGATGTGCTGATCACAAGCGTTGTTCCCAATCCCTGCATCACTCTTGAAAAAATATCCCTTCCGAAATTGTCTGTTCCAAAAATATGATGCATGGAAGGCGCTGTAAATTTCTCTGCTGCTGACATGGCAGTTGTACTATATGGTGTCCAGAAGCATCCCAAAATCCCCAAAAACACAGCAAGACCTGTCATAAACAGGCCTGCTGCAAGATATCCGTTCCATTTTTTTCTTTTCTTATTTTCCATAGGTTTCACACTCCGTATCACAAGCCTATCCCTGCACAATGCCGCCTGCTCCTCTGCAAAAGGAAACATCTGTCCTGCGGCTTTTATTCACTCTTACGGATTCTCGGATCGATCACCCGGTAAAGAATATCCACGATAAAATAAACAAAAATCACCACAAAGGTAATATATAAAATCAAAATCTCCACAACCGGAAGGTCTCTTGTTCCGACCGAACTGATCAGAAGCCTGCCGATCCCAGGCAGTGCAAACACCTGTTCTACCACGATACTTCCTGCCAAAATTTCTGCGATCATCATGCCGAGAAATGTAATGACCGGCATCATGGCATTTTTTAAGACATGGCCGAACATGACCTGATTCTTGCTGCAGCCCTTGCTGTAAGCAGTCCTCACATAGTCAAGCTTCATCTCCGTCAACATGGAATTACGCAAAAAGCGTGCAGTCATCGCTATTTTCGGTAAAGCGATCGAAATCGCCGGGAACAGTAAATATGCTAAAAATCCGGTCATATTCTCCTGATAACTTATGTACCCGCCCGGTACAAACCATTTTAATACAATGCCACACAGGTAAGTCACTAAAATTCCAAGAAAAAATGATGGAACCGCCATCGTGACCTGCGTTAAGACTCCAAAGACTGCATCTAAGAACCTGCTTCCACATTTTGCCCACAATACCCCCAAAGGAATTGACACAAGTACGATCATGACAAATGAAATCACTGCCAGATAAAGTGTCACCGGCAGCTTATCTCCTATCAATTCCTTCACGGGCATCATTTCATTCATATTCTTGGAATACCGGTAACTCACGCCAAAATCCCCGTGCAGTACATCATCTGCCCAGGAAATATACCGTTCTACCGGTGGTTTATCCAATCCAAGCTCTTCTCGAAGCTGTGCCTCTCTCTCCGGTGTTGCCTCCGTTCCTAATATGGAACGTACCACATCTCCCGGAATTACCTGAAAAGCAAGGAAAGCAGCTACTGAAACGAGAAACAATGTCATAATGAGAGTGCATATTTTTTTTATTAAAAATTTCATGTGTCTGCTTTCCTTTCTGATCAGATGATAACGGCACTACTTTCTGTGTCCGTCTTATTTTACAAAGTAAACTGTACTCATATCCTGTACATAAATCGGATAGAATTTGTATCCTGCAAGGTTCTTATTAAATGCTGTTGTGTTCGCCGGAACCTGGATAAATGCACTGGCTGCTTCATCGGCAAGGATCGTCTGAAGCTTCTTATAATCTGCTGCCTTCTCTGCTGCATCCTGTGTTGCCTGTGTCGCTTTCCAGAGTTCATCATACTCTGTGCTCTTGAAGTTCACAAAGTTCTTTTTCGAATCTGTCTGGAAACGGTTCAGCAGATATCCCGGTGTGAGGTCACTGCATGTGATACCACTGATCGTTGCCTGATACTCTCTGTTGGTATAAACATCTTCTAACCAGGTATTCCATTCTACAGCATCAATTGTTGCATTGATTCCTACTGCTTTTAACTGTTCTACCACAACCTCTGCGGTCTGCATATGGAACTCATAAACAGACGGAACTGCGATCGCAAGATCAAATCCATCTGCATATCCTGCCTCTGTAAGAAGCTCTTTTGCCTTTTCCACATTTGCAGAAGTACCATAAAGATCATTTAAGTCCTCATAGTAATCTTTTAATGTAGGAAGCATTGCAGAGCTGATGAGTGTTCCGTTTCCACCGGCTACGAACTCATTCACCATATCTTTATCCAGTGCGTAGCAGATCGCCTGACGTACCTTCACATCAGAAAGCGGTTCATAGTCATTGTTTAAGAACAATGCCTGCACAACATTGGATGGGGATGAGATCACATTAAAGCTGTCCTTTAACTCATTCGCCTGGGAATCTGTCAGGTATGCATAAATATCAATGCTTCCACCCTGAAGCTCTAACAATGCAGTATCTGCACTTCCCACAATTTTAAAATCTACCTCATCAAGATAAGGAAGTCCTTCCTGCCAGTAATTTTCATTCTTCGCAAGAACGATTCCCTCCTGTGGAGTGTAAGAAACAAAAGAAAACGGTCCTGTTCCAACCGGATCCGCCTCTGCATCTTCTCCGCTTCCTGCAGGAATAATTGCAGTTACAAAACTGTAGATCAGCTCTGTATTCGGTGTATCCACTGTCACCTGGACCGTCTTGTCATCTAAAATATCAACTGACTGAATTGTCTGTAAAGTTGCCACTAATGGTGTTCCATCCAAAAGACCCGCTGCTCTCTCTAAAGAGTACTTCACGTCCTCACACGTCACATCATTACCATTATGAAACTTCACACCATCTCTCAATGTAAAAGTATAAACTAATCCATCCTCTGAGACGCTGTAATCGCTTGCTACAGCACAAATCAGGTTACCGTTCTCATCCGGTTTTACCAAACCTTCGAAAACATTAAACAGAATCTCTTTAGTTCCTGCCGCAGTTGCTTTATGTGGGTCAAGACTGTCAATATCCTGCTGTATGCCTACAACAACGGAGCCGCCGTATACAGGTCCTTCACTGATTTCTGTCTCCTGTACATTCTGCTCCTTAGAGGAAGTATCCTCCGAAGACTCTCCTGTGCCATCTGCGCCACATCCGCCCAGTACAGCCATTGCCAGAAGTGCCATGAAAAGAATGTGTAATCTTTTTTTCATAATTTGCTCTTCTCCTCTTCGAATTGCTTTTTCCTCTCATTATTCAATTGCTTTTTTATTCTATCACACAACATGAAAAAAACAAGCTATTTTGTTAATTTTTTGACAATTTTAGTTTTTCCATTTATAAAGCATTTCATCCTGCAGTATTTCTTCTGTCGGAACCGTTGGATTCTGGATGTTTTTTAATGTTACTGTTACAACTCCATCTTTATCACTTGAAACCACATCCGTTGAAAAACACTTTCCCGGAGCTACAGCCTGCTGTCTGTTGGGATACATCGTCCACATCTGAATAAGGTTATATTCCTTATCATATAACAGTATCTTAGCACACAAATCGTCATTCTCATTACTTGTAAGTCTAAGAACAGCCGGACGCCTGTTTCTTGCATTATCGATAAATTCACTAATCGTTTCGTTTTCTTCATCCAGACATCCCGTTACATTTATATATCCCTTTGCCTCAAGTTGTTCTAATGTCACATTTTTATCCAGATCCAACAATTCATTCCATGCTTTGTCACCTGTCATTCCCCATCCTGTTTTCTTCAAATAGAAGAAACACATTCCAAGCATCGCCAATGCGATGAGGCATAATGCCACATAAATTCTCTTTTTCCCCATATATATCCTCCTTAGGCGCTGACAATATTGTTAAAATAAAGATTTTTTACAATTTAGTCTACTACTTTAAACTCTTCGTTTTCAACAGCCTGCGCTTTTATCTGTTCATAATACTCCTGCCATTCTTCTTCTATTTCATTTATGCTTTTTGCCTGTGGCGCAACTTCTTTAAACTCTTTTTCCTTTGCTGCCATATACTTCTGTATCGGCAAATCTTTTTTATAAACTTCGAATTCATAATTCCAATAATCTTCTTCTGAATCGAATTGCTCTATAATCGCCATTGCATCTTCTTTATTATCAGACTGTTCAATAAATACCTTTAACTTTTCTAGATAATCATATACTTCTTGATCTGTCACTGTATACCCTGCTTCAATTGCCTGCTGATATAACGCTTCCCTCTCCTCCACATATAAAACAGCCTGTTTCCTTGCATCCTCTTGATTCATTCCAAAAGTAGTATAAAACATCATTGCCTGTTCTACTTCCTTATTTGTTATAACTCCATTCTTTCCTCTCGCATATATCATTTCACTTCCATTTTCATCATTTGCATATTGTTTAAGCAAATTTCCCCAATCAGAAAACTTAGATGTATAAGATGGCTCCGCAAATGTTTGAACTCCTGCCATGAATAATAAGATTCCCATAAATAAAGATGCGCACAATGCCTGTATCTTTTTTTTCATATAACCCCGCCTCCTACTTTGTATTCAAATTTAATAGCTTGACCTGTTTTTCCGTCCTCTGGTTACATCTACATTATAAGTTCTGTTAATTCAATCTTATACTTTTAATTTCCTTACATCCATTTTTATTTCTCCCTTTTGTCATTTTATTCAATTAATATTTTTGTCTGTAATGTAGCTAAATCAAAATATAATCCATATTCTTTAGCACTTTCTGATATTAAATTTCGATACTCTTCTACCTCTTTCTCCGTACAATTTTCTGAAATCATAATCATCCCTTTATTTTTTGAATATAAAACAATTGTAAAAATAACTTATTTTGAAAATCTACAGTCATATTTGTTTCAAAAGCAGGTATGCATATATAATTATCCAAGGTAACCTTCTGATTTAGAATCGTGAAACTTGTATCTAGCTCTAGAAATCCTACTACTGTAAATATAGCATTTAATGAAAGATAATTGAGTTGCAATTCATCCCCTACAATATACCTTTTTGAATATTCGCTTCCTAATATAACAGGAATTTTATTATCTGCTATTTCATAATCACCGTCTTCAAAACATCTCCCCTCATTTATATGGTCTTTTAGAATCTGTGATATACTGCAATCAATCATAACTGTTTTTAATGTTGTAACATATGTCTTTTTTCCATTTAGCTCAACTTCTTGATTAAGCATACTTTTGTCATTATCTAGCACAAAATCAATGTTACCATTATAATAACCTATTTTTTGTGCCGATTGAAATGACAACTCAAAATAATCATACTCGTCATGCAGATATTCATTAAAACATTTTAATTTTTTCACCAACTCTCTATCCGAAAATGCTTCCTGATAAGTCGGGAATCCATCATAATCATAACGATCAATTACCTAAAGATAATTTCCATTAATTTGATTTTGTATTTCTTCTTTCCTCTCTGTTCTCTCCTCATTTGCAGAAACATCTTTTTTCTCTTCTTTTTCATAACAACCACATATCAATACTATTAAAGCACTGATTGATAGTAAGTACAATCTTCTCAAATGTTTTCTCATATTTTATATTTCCCTTTTGACAGATAATTACTTCATACCATTATAAAAGCATGTTAATGATGTATGTTCTTCCCTCAAAATAACATGACGTTTCATTAAAATTTTTTTCAATGAAACGTCATGTTATTTTGAAGTACTTCCATCTAAAATTAATTTATTCAAAAGAAAAGGAGTATTGATTTATATGAAAAAACACAAAACATTATTTATTTTATTATTATTGCTTATTACCGTGAATTTTGGGAAATACAGCTTTATTAATTCTTCTTCACTTGTTGCGCCAACATCACTTTTCGGAGCAGTTGAAAATGATGATATCTAGTATTTATTAAAATTCAGCCTAATTTTGTCGGTAAAATTCTGAGATAATTTTATAATTTTCTTCTGTTCCAAATAATTTACTAAATATCAATGCATATAATGAGTGCCTTTTTATCTGTTCGTCCTTTTTAGAATCATTTATCAGGTATTCATTATATGCCATTTCTCCAATATACTGATCTAATAATTCCGCTCTATCTCTTTCCACAATCTGGCTGACCCCTTCTGAAAAAATACGCTCAGCTTCCACATACTCACCTGCATCAGACAACCATTTACCATAATTAAGTTTCGCCAATTTTGCTTCATGATATTTACATGTTTTCGCCTGCTCTTTTTCTTTCAAAAATAATTTTATCAGCCTCGTTGCCTGCTCTTTTTCTCCAGTCCTTGAAAGACAAACCGCTATATGATTAATCAAATTAATCTCAATTTTGGTATAAATATGTTTATTTTCACCTATTAAATTTTCGTCCAAAGAATATGCTAATATTTTTCTATATTCCTGACAGCATTCCTTCTCCGAAATGTGATTGTTTCGTCTTTCAATACATGTCTCTATATATTCCAAATACTGTCTATTTTTCGCCACTTCTTTTTCGCCTAAAACCGTCTTCAACTCCTCTAATAATTCTGGCAATCTTTCATTTCTTTCCATAAACAACTCATATGAGATTTCTCTACGCAAAAGTAACGCATCAATATTTCCTGTATTGACCAATTCTATATAATATCGATTCTCCGTACCAATTTTTTCTGTTAATGCTTTATAATTATTCCGTGTTGGTTTACGACCATTTTCAATCCTTGAATAACTTTCCACACTACAGATTCCATCACTGATTTTTTCCTGTGTGTAATTTACTTTTTTTCTTTCTGTTGAAAGATATTGTCCTACATGCTCCAGCATAATTTCATTTGCCTGCGGCACATATATCTGGCTTTGAACTCGATAGCCAAATTCTTCAAAAAAACTTTGTATTATCTGTAACTCTCCCTGTTCTCTCGTCATACTTCTTTTTTCTTTCACACCCGAAAGAATCCGCAGACTCATAATATCCAATAGACAATACAGCGATTTTCGCCTTCGTAATAATTGAAATGTCTGGTCAAATATCTCATATCTATTTTTCTCACTATTTTCTTCCATTGTAAGATCACCCCAGAGACAAACCAGTAACGGATATATTTTTACTTTCTGCTGTTCTTCCGCAAAATGTGTCTGTACATATTTCATTAATTGAAATAGTCTACATGCAATCTGATTTTTTTCCTTTGGATTCACCTGTCTCAACAAATTCAGATATATGGCATAAATATGCAGCTCTGTTACACCTAAAGCTCCTTCTATTTTCTCTGACTCTATCAAAAAACTACAAGTACATCTTAATGCCTGTTCATAATATTCTTTGGCACTTTCAAAATCCAATGCCTCTTTTTCTGCAATAATCCCCTTCAAAAACCAATCATACTGTTGTCTTATTTTCTCATTAAGCATCATATTTTTTGCCGGCATACATTCTGACAGTTTTGATAGCTTTTTATAATTTTCACTCTGAATACATTCTCTTGTACTCTCCCGCCATTGAAAATATACAGTTTCTTTTTTCGAAATATATGCAGACACCCCTAATGTTCCAAATCCCATCCTGTCCAAAAACATATTTACCGATAATATATCTGGTATCATTTCATCATTTTCATACATGCAATAGGTTGATACTCCACAAATACCTCTACAAATATCATTCGCGCTAATCTGATATTTTGTTCGTATCCCATATAAAAGTCTACCAATATCTAATCCCATTTTTCTATCTTCTCCCAACTTGCCGAAAAGTCCAATTTTCCGTATCGAAAATTGGACTTTCATTCATCTTTTTTTTATAAATCCAGCAAGAATCCGAATTATCAAAACAACTGCCGTTAATACAATACACAAGTACTGTATCGGAAATATCTTTTTTTCCTGAATGACTAACTTGTCGTTTTCATTCACAACAACTACTTTGTTGTAAAAATCTTTCTTTTCTAAAATCTCTTTATCATAAAATATTTTGCGATCCAATAACTCATATCTGTCTACAAGTGGGAATTTGGTTGCAGACATTATGTAAGTATTGTCATTTTCATCTTTTAACAGGAAAAAGATGGATGACTTATTTTCTGTGTACGCATAATCAGCTAACGTGAATTCTTTATTTTCTATCACGAGTGGATCATCTGATGTCATTTTCATAATGTTCTCACTGTTTTGAGGATATTTATGTGAAACAATCAGACATAATATTGTTATATACAATAAAAGCATTCCTATATCATACTTTCGTGTCATAAATTTCACCTAATTCCATGCATATATGCTCCAAGCACTATAATTAAATAAGTAATTATACACCGTAGATCCAAAATCTGTTGCGCCCCATGACGATGTTGGATAATATGTTCCATCAGTATATACTTCATTTATATGTTTTCCCGATTCGACTATAGTGTATTTCGTTCCAAAAAAGGAATTTTGATGCGATGAATTATTGATATCCGTCAACTTATAAGTTATTTCTTCATATGAAGATTGTAAATAGCAAGATGGAATAACTATTGTCGCCACTGTCGATGCTATACCAAACGCTGAAAGAACTGTGCCTGCTAACGAAACTGCGCAAGAAGCTGGCAAACCAAAAATTGTTGCCAACGTTGCTGCCAAAGATGCTGCATCCTTGTATTTTCCATTTATATCGTACTGTTTTAACCCTGTATTCTTTACATAATCAACATACGCACCACATATTCCTGCATCTACACCCGAAACATATTTATATCGAATTTTTCCTAACCTACGAGATGATGAAGCTCTAGCCATAGACTTATCTATTCCTTCATCTAAAGAAAAATATATTGTTTCTGTTTCTTCTTCGTTAATATCAATTATATCAATTTTTTCTTGTCGCTTACAAGAAATATATTTTCTAACCAATTTTCCATCCACATATTGTTCAAAAATACTATCTCCATTATCTGCATCATAGCCTTTAACATAATTTTGCTCATTACCAGCAACTGATAAATTGTTATCAGACAACACTACATTACTCGTACTCCCTTCAACTGGCTCATTATTATCCATAGCATAAGCCATTATATTAGTGTTCATAATTAATATTATTGTTACGAAACAACTAACGATTTTTCTTTTAATTTTCATTTGTACCCTCCATTCAAAAATCATTAATAAATATATTATCCTACTTTTACATCAACCTACTCTATTGTTTTTCTCCTCCTTCCTACCACTTTTGATAGTACAATTTTATCAACTTTTCAATTAAAAAACATGACGTTTTATTGAAATTTTCTTTCATATCAGACATATTGGTACACTCTACTTAAGTACGTAGGAATATAATTTAGGTGTGAATAGACTCATTTGGTAAATTAAAACTTAAAACAAGTCTGCAAATTGTTACTGGAACGAGGTACGAATAAACAGCAACTACCACATTCGTACATTTTTTGTTCACAATAAATTCACTGGATTTTTTGTCGAATCTGGTGCATAATATAAGTTGTTGTGGTGATACCACGACATGGGTTTTATTAATTATAACCCCCTTCTTAATTTGGAAAAGCCTTGAAAGAATGTCTGCATACATTCCCTCAGGGCTTTTCTTTTTTGTTCATCAACGCTCTAACCCCGGCGTTTTCTTATTTTCATTTGTCTGATAAAAACTTAACGTTTTCCTGCCTTCATCTCATCCAAGATTTCAGCTACCGCCTCTCGCTCATCAAAATGATATTTCACACCTTTGATCTCCTGATAATCTTCATGTCCTTTTCCGAGGAGCACGATCATATCGCCCGGTTTTGCATTTTTCATGCAGTAAGCGATCGCTTCTTTCCTGTCGTCAATCTCGATGTATTTGCCGTTGCTTCTTGCAAGACCTACTTTAATATCATTGTTAATGTCACGGATTTCCTCATCTCTTGGATTGTCACAGGTCAGCACGCACAGATCTGCCATCTCTCCTGTTACCTCACCCATATCATATCTGCGGAGTTTAGAGCGGTTGCCGCCACCTCCGTAAACACAGATCAGACGCTTTGGGTGATATTCCATCAATGTCGTGAGAACGCTTCTTGTGCTCACTTCATTATGTGCATAGTCAATGATCAGCGTATAGTCTTTGGATACCGGAAGCATTTCCACCCTGCCTTTTACCTGCACTTTGGAAAGTCCCTCTAAAATTGCCTCGTCCGAAATTCCAGCCAGATGACACACTAACATGGTCACCATGGAATTGTATACCGAAAATCTTCCCGGAATGTGAACTTTCGCCTGACAGTCCATGCAGCCACTCACTTTAAAATGCATTCCAAGCTTTCCATCCTCATTGATAAATCCAATATCAGATGCCATAAGATCTGCTTCTTTTTCAGCAGAAAATGTTTTTACCTCACAGGTATGTCCTTTTAAAATACCCTCCACATGCTCATCATCTGCGTTGACAATTCCAATCCTGCACTGGCGGAACAGAAGGCTCTTACACTCCATATATTCTTCAAAAGATGCGTGCTCTGCCGGTCCGATATGATCCGGTGATAAGTTGGTAAAAATACCATAATCAAATAAAATACCGGCTGTGCGGTCTAATTTTAACCCCTGGGAAGAAACTTCCATGACCACATATTCACAGCCAGCTTCCACCATGGCGGCAAACATGCGGTGTAATTCGTAGGATTCCGGTGTTGTATTTTTTGATGGAAGATGTTCTTCACCGATCATCGCACCGATGGTTCCGATCAGTCCGACTTTCTTTCCTGCCATCTCAAGTACTTTTTTGATCATGTAAGTGGTGGTTGTTTTTCCTTTTGTTCCGGTCAGACCGATGGTGACAAGCTTTCTTGCCGGATGGTCAAACAATGCAGCGGACATCAGCGCAAGCGCCAGACGTGCAGAAGCCACTTTTAACACGGTGATATTCTCCGGTATCTGTGCTGCCTCCTCTTCTCTCTCCAATACGATCACAGAAGCTCCTTTTTCGACCGCATCCGGGATATATTTATGACCGTCTGTCACTGCCCCTACCATGCAGACAAACATCGTTTCTGGTGCGATCTTTCTGGAATCATAAATAATATCACGCACTTCTGTTTCAAGGCTTCCCTGAAGAAGTGTGTATTCAATTTCCTCACAAATCTTACTTAATTTCATTTTATCGTTTCCTTTTTCTTAACTGCTGTCTTTTCTTTCAATGTATCGTTTTTTATTTCCAGATCCGGCTATAAAAATACCTGTAAAACAGTTATTCTTTTCTCATACAGGTTTTTACGATCATGCTATTGCAAAATATGGGATGCATCGATTTCAGCCTCAAATACGGTATGGGATGGACCTGTCATAAAAAGATGGTTCGTTTTCTCATCCCATTCGATCAAAAGTGGTCCGCCGATCTGCTCTACCGTTACTTTACGGTCACATCTTCCGGTCAGAATCGCAGTCACTACCGCAGTAGCGCAGCCGGTTCCGCAGCCAATCGTCTCACCGGTTCCACGCTCCCACTCGCGAATCTTTAAATAATCCCTGCTCACAAACTCCGTGAATGTTACATTTGTTTTATTTGGGAAAATGGATGTCATATGCTCGATCTCTTTTCCATATTTCTCCACATCAAGATCTGCCACAGAATTCACAAACATTGCACAGTGCGGGTTCCCCCAGGAAACTGCGGTAATGTGGAAGGTACGGTCAAGCACCTGTACCGGCTGGTCGATAAATGTATCCATTTCTGTGTTGATTGGGATCACTTTTGTGGAAAGTCTCGGTTCCCCGATGTCTGCCCGGATATTGGATACATAACCATCTGTCACCGTCAGTGTCAGGTGCTGCATACCGCCCAGAGTCTCGATCACAAGCTCTGTCTTGTCGGTGAGTCTGTGGTCGTACACGTATTTTCCTACACTCCGGAGTGCATTTCCGCACATCTCGCCCTCAGTTCCATCCGGGTTAAACATACGCATGCGGAAATCTCCCTTGTCTGACGGACAGATCAAAACCATTCCGTCAGAACCGATTGCAAAATGCCTGTCACTTACAAACCTTGCCAGTTCCGAAAGATTCTTAAGTTCCTGATGGATTGCATCAATGTAAACATAATCATTTCCAAATGCCTGCATTTTAGTAAATTTCATCATAAATCCAATTCTCCTTTTTGTTTCTCCGGAAACAAATTCAGAGACTGTCATTTTCTGACAGTCTCTATCTGTTTCTTTTATGAATTCATAGCACGATCAAGATCTGCAATAATATCTTCCACATTTTCAATACCGACAGACATACGTAAGAAACAGTCTGTGATGCCTAATTTTTCCTTGACATCCTTCGGTGTATCTTCGTGTGTCTGTGTGGTCGGGTAAGTGATCAGTGTTTCCGTTCCGCCAAGGCTCTCTGCAAACATGATCATATCCACATTTCTTAAAATCTTCTGTACTGTCTCAAAAGAATCTACGGTAAAGGAGATCATTCCACCGAATCCTCTTGTCTGTTTGATCGTTGTTGCATAATCCTTGTGATCTTCAAAGCCAACATAATAAACTTTCTTTACCTTCGGCTGGGTTCTTAACCACTCTGCCACTTTCTTTGCATTCTCATTATGTCTGTCCATGCGGACCGGCAGTGTCTTGATCCCGCGGAGTAACAGCCAGCAATCCATCGGCGCTAACTGGCTTCCATGGGATTTGATATGGATGTGTATTTTCTCTGCGATCTCCTCATTGTCTTTTACCACAACAATTCCGGAAAGTGTGTCGTTATGTCCGCCAAGATATTTTGTGGAGCTGTGTGTTACAATGTCAGCTCCCAGTTTTAATGGATTCTGGAAATATGGTGTTAAAAATGTGTTATCAACCACCATAAGTGCCCCAACGCTTTTTGCAATCTCAGATAAAGCCTGAATATCTGCCACTTTCATCATCGGGTTGGTCGGTGTCTCAACGAAAAACATTTTTGTATTTGGCTTGATTGCTGCCTTCACCGCGTCAAGATCATCCATCTCCACGTAAGTGTGCTCAATGCCGTATTTTCCGAACACGTCACCGATAATACGGAAGGTTCCGCCATAAATATCATCAGAAAGAAGAACATGGTCTCCCGGATTCAGCAGAGAAAATACAGCCATATTTGCAGCCTGTCCGCTGGAAAATGCAAATGCCTTGATTCCTCCCTCAAGGATTGCCATGGTACGCTCCAACTCCTGTCTGGTAGGGTTCTCCAAACGGCTGTACGCAAAGCCTGTGGACTCTCCAAGTGCTGGATGTCTGTAAGTCACTGCCTGAAAAATCGGCATGCTGACTGCTCCGGTCAACGGTTCTGTTCCGAGTGCCCCGTGTACTGCTTTGGATTCAAAATGTAAATTATCTTTTTTGTCATAATCTGTATAATTGCTGAAATTCTTCATAAAATAAATCCACCTTTCTGCTTGTCATGTTCTTCTGTTTCTATCTTTTCCTGTTTTGAAACTGCCTATGTAAAGCCTCAGAAAATCTGTCTGCCTTCCATATATAAGTTAATTATACAAAACACAATTTAAAACATATACAACTTCTGTGTTGTCTATATTGCAAATTGTGCTTTTTTTCTTTATAATAAATCTATCATTTGCGATGCAGGCTTACTTACCCCTGCGAAAAACCTGTCTGAACTTTAAAACAGGCTATTTTACAAACGGAAAGGATACTTATTATGCCAGAATATAAAAAAGTAGGCTATCTGACAACAGATTTTAAAATGTTTCATTTAAAAGACGAGGAAATGCGCTCCTTCCACTACCACTATCACGATTTTCACAAGATTCTGATTCTGTTGAATGGAGATGTGACCTACTGTATCGAAGGACGTTCTTATGACCTGAAAAAAAATGATATTGTCCTAGTGCACGCCGGGGAAGTCCACAAACCGGTCATTCACTCCGATGCTGTCTATGACCGTATTATTATTTACGTTTCGCCGGATTTTCTGACCGCATACCGGGATTCGGACAGCGATCTCAGCCTGTGTTTTCAAAAAGCTTATGAAGAAAAGTCCCATGTACTGCGTGTTCACTCCTTTGGAAACAGTCGGTTAGGTGCGGTTACCAAAGATCTGGATGCTTCCCTCTCGGATTCTGATTTTGCACATGAACTGCATCATAAACTTTTATTTTTAGAGTTTCTGATCCAATTAAACCGCGCCGCCGGACACAATAAAATAGAATTTATCGAGACTTCCGCTTCGAGTGAAAAAATACTGTCCATTTTAAATTATCTGAATGAACACTTAACAGAATCCATCAGTATTGACGATCTCTCCTCCCGTTTTTACTTAAGCCGCTATTATCTCATGCACACATTTAAGGAACAGACCGGCTACAGCATCGGCAGTTATCTCTCCACCAAGCGTCTGCTGCTCGCCAAAGAACTGATTTTATCCGGGAAACCGATCACAGATGTCTGTTACGAATGTGGATTTAAGAACTATTCCACATTTTCCCGTGCCTATAAAAAATGCTTTGGCGAATCCCCACGGGATCTGCGCCAAAGCACTTTCAACCACTGATCATTCCTATACTGACTGCCTTTTGACAATCGGTTACTCATTCCTGTTTTCAATGAAAGAATCAGACTTTCTCTGCCATCGCATTCATCAGAGTCGGGATCAACTGCTTCTTTCTTGAAATGATTCCCTCTAAGAGAATGCCATTTTCATTTTCTTCTCTTTCAAATGCATCTGCAAGGATCCTGCCTGCATCATGTCCCTCAAAAATCACCTTGGAAGACTCTTCTAAAATATCTGTCAGCATCACATAGACCATGTCGATTCGCTTCTCACCCAGAACTTCTTTTAAGAACGGACGGAGCTTCTCTGCTACTTTATCAAGTTCTTCACGGCTCATGGCGCTGATCTGTGCAACTCCGAAGTCAAACTCATCCGTATGGAAAATCTTGAAATCAGAATAGAAAATTTCCTCTGTCGTCTTATTTTTGAAATCGCTTCCCGCCTTGAACATGTTCTTTGCATGAGTCTCAATATCTACTTTTGCAATCTTTGCCAAAGCCTCGGCAGCCAGAATGTCAAGCTGTGTGCAGGTCGGAGAACGGAACATTAACGTGTCTGACAGAATCGCTGACAATAACAATCCTGCAATATGCTGCGGGATCTCGATATTTTTCTCGCCGAACATCTGATAAATGATCGTGGACGTACATCCCAACGGCTGATTTCTGAAATAGACCGGAGAGATCGTCTCTAAGCTTCCGATCCTGTGATGATCGATGATCTCTAAAATCTCCGCTTCATTGATATTATCAACTGCCTGCGACTTCTCATTATGATCCACCAGAATGATCTGTTTTTTCTGCATGCTCATCAGGTTACGTCTGGATACCATTCCGAGATAGTTTCCATTTTCATCCAGAATCGGGAAATCACGATGCCTGATCTTAGACATTGTCTCCTTGATGTCATCCACATAATCATCAATATCAAATGTCACAAGATGCTCTCTCGTCATAAATTCTTTGATTGGCATACTCTGATTGATCAATCTGGCAATGGAAAACGTGTCATATGGTGTTGTGATAATCACACAGTCTTTTTTATTCGCCATCTGAATGACTTCCGGGTCTACCTCAAATCCACAGCCTACAATGATACAGCTTGCATTGGACTCTAATGCACGAATCTGCACTTCTTTCTGCGGTCCGAGAATGACCATATCATCCGCTTCGATGTATTCCGATAAAAATCCAAGGTCAGACGCTCCGACAACGACTTTTCCGCGGATAAAATATGCATGTTCATTTCCCGCGATAATATTGCCATCCAAAGTCTCTGCAATATTCTTATACTGGGTTCTCGCTTTGGACAACACCCGGTTGTCATAAACATCCATGTAAGAAGTTGCAATATCCTTTGTTACGATCACACCCTCTAACTTTCCAAGCCGGTTTGTCACCGGAAGTGTTACGACATCTAATTTTTTCATGGTTTCCCATGCTTTTTTTAATGAAATCTGAGAACTAATTCCGGCTGTTTTGCGGATGGAAATATCCTTGAGCTGTGCCCCTACATCTGTAATTAATTCCGGATCCTCCACCTTAAAATAATCCAGCACATACCGGGTTTCCTCACTGATCGCTCCGGCACGCTTTGGTACATACTGGCGCTCTCCCAGCTGATTTTTCAGATATGCATAAGAAATTGCCGCACATATCGAATCCGTATCCGGATTCTTATGTCCGACAACCCATACTTTTTTTGGTTCAATATTCATAAATTCCTCACTACCTTAAAAATTAAAAACGCCTAATGAATATAAAATAAATGCAACCAGCATCACAAAATTGATAATGGAAAACCAGGAAAGTACTTTGACATATCCCTTTACAGCACCAACGCTTTTCTCCATCTCATCCATTTTTTCAATTTTAGAATCAAACTCGTTGAACAGATCCTGAATATTGCGATAGCATTTTACATTCTCGGAGTGAACTTTCTCTGAAAGATCCGTTTTGATAGAATCCAGCTGGGAGGTTGCATTCTCCAGTAATGCCTTCACTTCTGCGACCTGCTCATCGCTTACTTTCTTATTGGCTGCTGTCTGTTCTTCGATAAACTGTCTGCCTGCCTCGATCTGATCTTCTCCAAGCTTTTTGCTGGCTGCGATCTGATTCTCATTTAACTTGCGGTTTGCCTCTAACTGTTCCTCAGTCACTCTCTTCACTTCTGCGACCTGCTTTGAGACACTTATTTCAATCTCATTCATCTTCGCGGTGACACGTTCTGCAAGCTCGTCTACTTTTTTGCTGAAATCAGATACGATCTCATCTGCCTCTTCCTGTCTCTCACTTAAGATCTGCTCTAGTTCCTGCGCTTTGTCTTCTCTCTCATTCACAAGATTCTGCAGTTCCTGTACTTTGCTTTCCTTGGATGTCAATAAATTCTGTAACTGTTTTGCCTTCTCCCTGAATTCATCGATCTGACTTAATAAAAAATCTTCTTTTTCCACTTTACTATGTATCCTTTCCTTAGCACGCACCACTTTTCCTGCGTGTTCTGTTTTATCTTCTTTTGCATTCAGCCTTGCAGACGGCTGTGTAATTTTTTTCTTCTTCCGGTAATTCTGTGCTATTCTCTGAAACAGACCTGCCATTTACGTCTCCTCCCACAGCCAGCCTAAAATAAACTATATTTATTTTACCATTTGCGCTTTTTCTTGTAAAGGAAAAACCTTCCTTTACATTATGTTATCCTGTAGCTGACAGTTTAAGGTATCCTGTGGATTTAAAAGAAGCGGTTCCAGACGGAACCGCTTCTGATAAGAAAGGGATTATACTTATTTGCTTATTTTGTTATGAATGATATTCATACTTCAAAATTGCCGTTCATTATTTACATAATTTTTTGAACTCATCAGCTACGAACTGTACTTTTGTTCCAACAACAACCTGAACAGCTGTTTTACTTGGTCTGATAACGCCAGCTGCACCGGCAGATTTGATTTTCTTCTCATCTACTAAAGAGCTGTCTTTTACTTCAAGACGAAGTCTTGTAATGCAGTTATCAATGCTTGTAACGTTTGCTGCACCACCAACACCTTCTAAGATTGTTGCTGCTACAGTTGTGTAGTCACTGCTTCCAAGGTCAACTTTTTTCTCTGCTTCTACATCATCATCTTCTCTACCAGGAGTTTTTAAATCAAACTTTGTGATAGCGAAACGGAATACAACATAGAATACGATAAATGCTGCGATACCAAGAGGAATGATCAGCCATGTCTTCTGTGCTGCCGGAAGGGATGCGGAGAAGATTAAGTCTGTTGCTCCGGCGGAGAAACTGAATCCTGCTCTGAATCCAAGTAATACAGTAATTACAGTAAAGATACCATATAATGCTGCGTATACAACGTAAAGAGCTGGTGCAAGGAACATGAAACCAAACTCGAATGGCTCTGTAACACCACAAACGAAAGCACAGATTGCTGCGGAAGCAACAAGTCCGATTGCTACTTTCTTCTTATCACTCTTAGCTGTGTGAACCATAGCAAGAGCTGCACCCGGAATACCGAACATCATACATGGGAAGAATCCTGACATGTACATACCTAAATCCCATGTTACATCAGCGGATGTCTCACCAGCCCAGAAGTGCTGTAAATCACCAAGTCCGATGGTATCGAACCAGAATACGTTGTTCAATGCGTGATGTAATCCTGTTGGGATCAGTAATCTGTTTAAGAATGCATAAATACCAGCACCAACAGCGCCAAGTCCGACGATTGCCTGACCTACTGCAACCAATGCACCGAATAATACTGGCCAGATGAATAATAAGATTGCAGATACAACGATAGAAACAACACCTGCTACAATTGCTACGCAGCGTTTACCACTGAAGAATGATAACCAGTCTGGTAATTTTGTTCCTTTAAACTTATTGTAACATGTTGCACCGATAATACCGGCAAGGATACCGATAAATGGGTTTGCGATCTTACCAAATGCAAGTGTCTTTGTAGCGTTGTCAGCGATTGCTGGCATTAATGTTGTTACTGTTCCTACGGAAAGAAGGTTTGTTATCATTAACCATGATGCTAAAGCTGCAAGAGCTGCTGTACCATCATTGTCATCAGCCATACCAACACCGACACCGATAACAAAAAGAATTGCCATGTTATCAATTAAAGCTCCACCTGCTTTTACAAGGAAGAAACCGATCATCTGAAGGATACCGGTAACATCACCACCCTGCATGGTAGATGGACAAAGCGCATATCCAATACCCATTAAGATACCACAGATTGGAAGACACGCTACAGGAAGCATTAAAGCTTTTCCTAATTTTTGTAAATACTTCATCATACTAAAAGCTCCTCCTTTTTTTATAATCCCTTTTAGTTTTATTTTATACCGTTAGAAATACGGCTAAAATACGTTTTTTGCATAGCCGATCTGATTTATTTCTTTAAAATCAGAACGGTATCACCCGGATTCACATCTGATCCTGTCACAGCTTCCACTGCCTGATAGTCTGGTGTGTTACATACAACCATCGGTGTGATCACATCATAACCTGCTGCTTTCACTGCCTCAAGGTCAACCGAGATCAGAAGATCTCCTTTTTTCACCGCATCCCCATTTCCTTTGTGAGCGGTGAAATGTTCTCCCTTTAATGCGACAGTGTCTAATCCGATATGCACAAGCAATTCCACGCCTTCTGTGGTCGTCATGCTCACTGCATGCTTCGTATCAAATAACATCTCGATCGTGCCGTCTGCCGGTGCGTATATCTTACCATCTGCCGGCTGGATTGCAACACCCTTGCCTAAGATCTCTTCTCCGAATGTCGGATCACTTACCTGACTGATTGGAACTGCCTTTCCTTTGACCGGTGCACCAATCTCAATTCCTTTGTCTTTTTTCTTCAAAAAATCGAACACCTTAATCCCTCTTTTCTGTATTATGATGTACTTTAGTCTGTCATGCAGACACGCTTAATATGTATCGCAAGAAACATGATCTCCTCGCCGGATATCTGACCGCCGTACTCTTTTTCAATATATTCTGCAATATGTTTACTGCACTCATACTCTCCCGGATACTTGTTCTCCATCAGCTTTGCAAATTCGATCTCCTCATCTTTCAACAACTCATGCCGGTAAAGACGCTGTGCCAAAAACTTCAGATGTGTGACAAATCTCTCATAGTGGAGCGATTCCTCATCAAATTCAATGCCCATCTCCTGTTTGACCAGTTCTAAGATCCCCTGTATCATATTCGTCATTGCAAAGGTATCGTTGATCGTTGTATCGTACTCTGCATTCACAAAATGGAGTGCGATAAATCCCGCCTCATCCTCTGAAAACTTTGTTCCGAGTTTTTCATTCAAAAGATTGATCGCATATTTTCCCATCAGGTATTCCTGATGATAAAACTTCTTGATTTCCCACAGCAGTGCATTCTTCAGCTGGATTCCCTGCACCTGTCTCTGAATCGCAAAATTGATATGATCTGTCAGTGTGATATAAATACTCTGATTCAACTGTACATTCAGATTCTTTTTCGCATAGGTAATGATATCACTCGTGAGCTGCATATGCTCTAATGGAATGTTCTCTAAAATCTCCTGAAACTGCCGGGAAAGCTTCTCGTTCTCAATCCGGAAAACCTTCTCGATCCTGCTCTCATCAATCGCATCACCCGTATGTGCCTTGAATCCAATCCCCTTACCCATGATAACAACTTCCTGCTGATTCTCATCATATGCTGATATTACGTTGTTATTAATCACTTTCTGGATAACCATATGCCACTCCGTTTTTATTTGATAAAAGCCTCTGTTTTACTGTGCATTCTAAAAAGAAAAACCAAATTTTACAAAATCCAAGTATAGAAATGTAAAATCTGGTTTTGCCTGCTTATCAGTAACAATCCAATATTTTATTCGCTTGATTTAAGAAAATTTTAACATTCATTGTTTATTATGTCAAGTTTTATTCCTGCTTATTTTTCTTTTTTGTAAGCATTTACTATATATGCATCTAAAACCTATACATAATAGCCAATATCTTTTCCATCTTCTACCGGAGTTTTACAGATTCGTTTCAAAGAACGCTTTTATTGCATCACATGCTGCACCTTCGTCGTCGCCTTCTACCTTTACAGTCACAGTCTGATTTTTTTTGACTCCCATTCCCATAACTGCCATCAGTCGGGAAGCATCTACAGATTTTCCATCTTTTTCAAGTGTTACTTTGCTCTGGAAATTTTTCACTTCCTTTACAAGCATCCCTGCCGGTCTTGCATGGATTCCCAACTCGTCTTTTACTGTGTAACTGAATGATTTCATTTTCATTTCCTCCTTAAACATTAAGCATTTAATATTTTATCTCTTACAGGCAGCACCATTGCCGGTGATACCGATAATTCATCAATTCCCATTTTTACAAATGTCTCCGTAAGCGTTAAGTCTGCCCCGAGTTCCCCACAGATACCTGCCCAGATTCCCGCTTTGTGTGCGCTGTCAATGACCATCTGGATCATCTTGAGCACTGCTGGATGATGGGAGTCATAAAACTGGTCAAGCTTTGCATTCTGCCTGTCGATCGCGAGCGTATACTGTGTCAGGTCGTTGGTTCCAATACTGAAAAAGTCAACCTCTTTTGCCAGTTCATCTGCAATCATCACCGCTGCCGGTGTCTCGATCATAATGCCAAATTCCACATTTTTAAACGGAATGCCTTCTGAGGTCAGCTCTGCTTTTACCTCTTCCATAATCTCTTTGACTTTTCTCACTTCCCATACCGATGCGATCATCGGGATCATAATGGAAATATTGCCGAACATGCTGGCGCGGAGCAGTGCTCTCAACTGTGTCTTGAAAATATCCGGCTGATCCAGACAGATCCTCACGGCACGGTAACCAAGCGCCGGATTGTCCTCGTGTTCGAGTCCAAAGTAATCGATCTGCTTGTCTGCTCCAATATCCAGAGTACGGATAATGACTTTTTTTCCTGCCATCACTTCCGCAACCGTTTTATAGGACTGGAACTGCTCATCCTCTGTTGGGAAATGGTCACTCTGCAAATATAAAAACTCACTTCTGAAAAGTCCGATACCTGCTGCATCATTCTGTAAAACAGCGCCTAAATCTTTAACTTCGCCGATATTGGCATACAATTTTATTTCTTTGCCCTCTTTCGTGACGGTCGGCTTTCCCTTTAATTGCTGCAGTAATTCCTGACGGTTCTTTTCGTCCTGCTGCTTTTTCTCATATTCTCTTAATGTCTCCTCATCCGGATCAATGATCACGATCCCCTTGAATCCGTCCACGATCGCCATTTTTCCATTCACTTCTTTCGGAACTGCTGTGGATACCAGAGCCGGAATGTTCATCGTCCTCGCCAGGATTGCGGTATGTGAATTCGTAGAGCCATGTCGTGTCACAAAGGCAAGCACTGTCTCACGGTCTAACTGGATCGTCTCACTCGGTGCAAGATCATCTGCTGCTATGATATATTTTTCTTTTTCTGCTCCAGAAGTGTTCACCTTTTCTTCTTTCTGCGATAAAACACGGATCACACGCTCCGAGATGTCCTTCACATCTGCTGCACGTTCCTTCATATAATCGTCGTCCATATCTGCGAACATTCTGGCAAAGTTATCGCCAGTCGTTGCCACGGCGAACTCTGCGTTGACGGACTGTGCCTCGATGATATTCCGGACAGAATCAAGATAGTCTTCATCCTCCAACATCATCTGGTGCACTTCAAAAATGGCTGCATTTGCCTCTCCTACTTCTTTGACCGCTTTGTCATAAAGTCCTTTCAGTTCTTCTGCCGCCTGATCTCTGGCTGCCTCAAAACGTGCGATCTCTGCTTTCGCATCCTCAATCTTCACTCGTCTGACTACATTGTTTTCTTTGGAAATCTCTTTGATTTTTCCGATTGCGATTCCCCCGAATGCAATCTTTCCGGTTATGTTCTGCATTTGCTCCTCCTCACCAGACAGCTGATACCATTTTGGGAATCTGCCGTCAAAATTAAAAAAGCCGAAAAAGTTCACGCAGCCAACGGCGTCTTACTTTTCCGGTTTAGTACATTTGCATGTGAACTATCCTTAAAATATAATTTTATTATAAGTTTTCACAAAGTATTTGTCAACACAATTCTGCCAGTCTGTGTACTTTTGCTGCATCCACCACTTCATATTGATTCTTTTCCTGTATTCCTGCATAGGAGAAATCAACGTATTCATTCGAAGTTGTGATGTCTTTTTTCCATACCCGGCATGAACTGTGTACCTGATGAACTCCTGTATATGTCATTAGTTCTCTAACATTGTTCTCATTCACACCGCTTCCGGCAAGAATTTCAATCTCACTTCCATATTCCTTCTGAAGCTGTTTTAACCGTTCTCTTCCACTCCACACATCCGGTGCGCCGCCGCTCGTTAAGATTCGGTCTGCCCCAAGCCCAATCAATTGCTCGATCGTTTTCTTCTGATCGGCAACACAGTCAAAAGCGCGGTGAAACACCGCTTCCCTTCCCTGCTCATGTATCAGATAGATGACTTCTTTTGTACGTTCTGTATCTAAGGTTTGATCCTCTTTCAAAAATCCGAAAGCAATCCCGTCTGCTCCATGCTCCAGCAAAAGTTTTGTATCCAAAATCATTGTCTGATATTCCTCCGCAGAATAACAGAATCCACCACCTCTCGGACGTACCATCGCCACAACAGGAATCTCACACTGTTCCTTCGCGCAGATCAGATTTGCCAGTGACGGGGTAAGACCGCCAAGATATAATGCACTGTTTAATTCTACCCTGTCGGCACCATTTTCATATGCTGTTTTTACATCTTCAAAACTGCCGCAGCAGATTTCTAAAACTGATTTCATAGGTTTGTCACAATTCCTTTTCTTATCATTCGGATTGATGATTGTTATTATAAACTTTCTATCTTTTAAAATCTACTATCTACAAAAAATCTTTTTTTCATTTTCTCTATAAACAATAAAATGAATGTTCCGCGAACATTCTATTGTCCTGAATGCAGAAAGCCCGGAAAGGCTTACGCCTTTCCGGGCTTTCTGGAATTTACAATGACTCAGACAATGTCCAAATCTTATTTGTATAACTCAACTAATCTTAACAGATGTTCGTAACGAGCTTTTGCAGCTTCCTCAGATGCAGCAAAGAGTTTTGCAGCTCTTTCTGGGAAGGATCTTGTTAATCTGCTGTAACGTGTCTCGTTATTTAAGAACTCCTGATATGTTCCATCGCCTGGTTTAGATGTTAATGTGAATGGATTCTTTCCTTCAGCTTTAAGAGCCGGGTTGAAGGAGAAGAGGTTCCAGTAACCAGCAGCTACTGCTTTCTTCATCTCATCCTGGCAGTGGTTCATTCCACCTTTCACACCGTGTAACTCACATGGAGCATATCCGATGATTAAGGATGGTCCGTCATAAGCTTCTGCTTCTGCAAGAACTTTAACAGCCTGAGCCATGTTAGCACCAAGAGCAATCTGTGCTACATAAACGTAACCATAGCTCATAGCAATCTCAGCAAGGCTCTTCTTGCCAACTTCTTTACCAGCAGCAGCGAACTGACAAACTTCACCGATGTTGGAAGCTTTAGAAGCCTGTCCACCTGTATTAGAGTACATCTCTGTATCGAATACCATAACGTTTACGTTATGTCCGGAAGCAAGTACATGGTCTAATCCACCGAAACCAATATCATATGCCCATCCGTCACCACCGAAGATCCATACAGACTTCTTAGCAAGGTAATCTTTTTTCTCAAGAGCAGCTTTTGCATCTGGACATCCAGCTGCTGCAGCTTTCTCTAATTCAGCTACAAGAGCTTCTGTTGCAGGTGTATTTGCTTTTGTATCCTGTTTTGTCTCCATGAATTTAGCAAATGCATCTTTTAATTCTGCGCTTGCTTTATCAGAAGAAACACATTTCTCAACGCTTGCGATAGCCTGGTCACGTAATACTTCCTGACCGATCTGCATACCTAAACCATGCTCAGCGTTATCCTCGAATAAGGAGTTAGCCCAAGCTGGTCCTTTCTTGGAATCTTTGTTTACTGTATATGGTGATGTAGCAGCTGGACCACCCCAGATAGAAGAACATCCGGTAGCGTTAGAGATGTACATATGCTCACCAAATAACTGTGTGATCAAACGAGCGTAAGATGTTTCAGCACATCCTGCACAAGATCCAGAGAACTCAAGTAATGGCTGGTTGAACTGAGAACCTTTTACAGTGTTGTCAGCTGGCATACCAGGTTTCTTACCAACATTAACTACTAAGTAGTCAAATACTGGCTGTTCTTCTGCCTGAGATTCCTGTGGAACCATCTCGATAGCACCTACTGGACATACAGTGATACACTCACCACATCCCATACAGTCTAATGGAGATACGCTCATTGTATATTTGTATTCGCTTGCCTTTGGTTTTGTATCAGCAAGTTTGATGTTAGCTGGAGCAGCTTTTACTTCGTCTTCACTTAACATGAATGGACGGATTGTAGCATGTGAACATACAAATGCACACTGGTTACACTGGATACATTTAGCAGCATCCCATGTAGGAACTGTTACAGCTGTACCACGTTTCTCATATGCTGATGCACCCTGCTCGAACTGTCCATCCGGGTTGCCCATGAATGCAGATACTGGAAGAGAATCACCATCCATTAATGCGATTGGATTCATTAAATCTTCTACCATCTTAACTGTCTCTGGACGACCTGTTAATTTCTTAGGAGCTGGATCTGCTTCTGGGTTAGACCAGGAAGCTGGTACTTCAACTTTATGTACAGCGTCAACACCTGCGTCGATAGCTTTGTAGTTCATCTCTACAACTGCATCACCTTTTTTACCGTAAGATTTCTTAGCAGCAGCTTTCATGAAATCAACAGCTTCTTCGATTGGCATTACGTTTGCTAATTTGAAGAATGCAGACTGAAGAATTGTGTTAGTACGTTTACCCATACCAATTTCAATTGCTTTGTCAATAGCGTTGATTGTATATAACTGAATGTTGTTATCAGCGATATATTTCTTAGCTTCTGCATTTAAGTGATGAGCTAACTCTTCATCAGACCACTGGCAGTTGATCATGAATACTCCGCCTGGTTTTACGTCCTGAACCATCTTGAATCCTTTTGTTACATAAGATGGGTTATGACATGCAACGAAGTCTGCCTGGTTGATGTAGTATGGGCTTCTGATTGGTTTGTCACCAAATCTCAAGTGGGAAATTGTAACACCACCTGTTTTCTTGGAGTCATACTGGAAGTAAGCCTGGATGTATTTGTCTGTGTGGTCACCGATGATCTTTGTAGAGTTCTTGTTAGCACCTACAGTACCGTCACCACCAAGTCCCCAGAACTTGCACTCTACAGTTCCTTCAGCAGCTGTGATAGGAGCTGGTTTTACTTCTGGTAAGCTTAAGTTTGTAACGTCATCTACGATACCAATTGTGAAACGTGCTTTTGGAGCATCTTTCTCTAATTCTTTGTATACAGCGAATAAGCTTGAAGGTGGTGTATCTTTGGAACCTAATCCGTAACGTCCGCCTGTTAATACGATTGTATCAAGACCTGCCTCACGAAGAGTTGTTGCTACGTCTAAGTATAATGGATCACCAAGCGCTCCTGGCTCTTTTGTTCTGTCAAGTACTGCAACTTTCTTAACTGTCTTTGGAAGAACTTTTAAGAATGCTTCAGATACCCATGGACGGTATAAACGAACTTTAACTAATCCGACTTTCTCGCCCTTAGCTATTAAGTAGTCGATTACTTCTTCTGCTACGTCATTTACAGAACCCATAGCTACGATAACGCGCTCTGCATCTTCTGCTCCGTAGTAGTTGAATAAGTCGTAGTTTGTTCCTAATTTTTCATTAACCTTAGCCATGTATTTTTCAACGATAGCTGGTAATTCATTGTAAGCTGTATTACAAGCTTCACGATGCTGGAAGAAAACGTCACCATTCTCATGAGATCCACGCATAGCTGGATGCTCTGGATTTAATGCATGTGCACGGAATGCAGCAACTGCGTCCATGTTGCACATTTCTTTCAAATCTGCATAATCCCATTTCTCGATCTTCTGGATCTCGTGGGATGTACGGAATCCGTCAAAGAAGTTGATGAATGGAACTTTTCCTTCGATTGTTGCTAAATGAGCAACCGGGCTTAAGTCCATAACTTCCTGTGGGTTTGTCTCACATAACATAGCGAAACCTGTCTGACGGCAGGCATATACGTCACTGTGATCACCGAAAATATTTAAAGACTGTGTTGCAACGGTACGTGCAGAAACATCAAATACACATGGAAGCTGCTCACCAGCGATTTTGTACATGTTAGGGATCATTAATAAAAGACCCTGGGAAGCTGTAAATGTTGTTGTTAATGCACCTGCAGCAAGGGAACCGTGAACTGCACCTGCAGCACCTGCTTCGGATTCCATTTCTACAACTTTGACCTGATTGCCAAAGATATTTTCCTGTCCTGCTGCTGACCACTGATCGACAGTATCTGCCATAGGGCTGGATGGTGTAATTGGGTAAATAGCTGCAACATCTGTAAACGCATATGCTACATGAGCTGCTGCTGTATTACCGTCCATTGACTGTTTTGCTCTGGACATTACTTATTCCTCCTTAAAATTATAAAAATTGATAGAATGTCTTTGCTAACCCGGGGCAGAATACTATCCCCGCCAGCTTTCGACTTAATTCACATTTTAGCATTTAATTTGTCCGTTGTAAAGAATTCAGACTGTACAAAACAAAGTACAAAGTTATAAACGTTACTGCTCACCCGGCAGTAAAACACTTGCCAAAAGCACAGATTTATAAATATTTTCTTTCAAATTCATCTGCCGGGATCGGCCGGTCAAACAGATACCCCTGCCCATATTCAAACCCATGGCTTTCCAAGAACTGACGCTGTTCTTCCGTCTCAATTCCCTCCACAACGATCTCTTCTTTGGCTGCACGGATAAATTTTCCCATCTGGGATACAAATTCCCCCTTGTTGTCCACCATCACTTTGTCGGTAAAACTTTTATCTATCTTGACAACATTCGCCGGTATTTCATAAAGGACACTCAAAGACGAATACCCCGTACCAAAGTCATCAATGGCAATGCGGAATCCCATCTGTGCCAGTTCGATCATGCAGTGCTTCAGGTCTTCGAGTTTTTCTGTCATGACGCTCTCGGTAACTTCCACTTCAATATAGGAAGGATCAATGTCATACTTGTCCATTGTCTCATGCATCCGCTGCAAAAATGCCTCGCCACCGTTTTCAAAGTGTTTTCTCGAAAAATTAGTTGAGATCGTAAACAGGCTTTTTCCGGATTTCTTCCACTTTGTCATATATTTCAGCAGCTGCTCTAATATAAAGAAATCAAGGTCTTTGATATATCCCATCAATTCCAGTGCCGGCACAAAGCGGTTTGGCTGTAAGTATCCGTCCTCTCCGAAATGCCATCTTGCAAGTGCCTCTGCCCCATAAATCGTATTCTCTTTCAGCCGGAACTTTGGCTGTAAAAACATTTCAAACTCCCCACGCTGGATCGCAGCATGAAACCGTGTTGCGATCAGCACCTGTTCGTCACGTGTCTGACGCATTTTTTCTATATAGACAACACCGGATGTGATATTGTGTTCTTTTGCATATTTTCTTGCAAGATTTGCGCTCTCCAGTATCGTCTCAAACGAACTCTTTCCTGACAGGAAGCAGATTCCTGCCGAAAGCTTCATTCCTCCAGCGGGATAACGTTCCTGCAGCTTTGCCTCAAACTCTTCATTTCCTTCCTTAACGCGCCTCCGGATCTCCTGCTGGCTCTTTCCCCTGGACAATACAAGGAAATAATCCGAGTACATACGGCATGCTGCCATTACTTTTTTGCGTTCCAGCAGCCGGGAAAATTCTTTCAGTATACTGTCTCCCATCTCTGCGCCGAAATTTTCGTTGACATAAGAAAAGTTATTGACATCCACCATGGTCAGTGCATAAGTATTCTCCTGTGGATTTTCCTCTGCCTCCAGAAGCTGTACCAGTTTTATCCTGAAAGCTTCCATATTATATAAGCCCGTCAGCCGGTCTCTGTTTTTTAATTTATGGATTGCCTGCTGATCTTCCTGCATTTTCTCACGCAGCGTCACAAATACGGCAACCACTCTGCTCAGTTCGCAGATAGTTCCAATCTCCTCTGTGCGCCACTGCTTGCCCTGTTCAACCGAGCCAACATCGATGCATCCGGTTTTTCCATTCGAATACTCAAACTTTACTGCAGCGATTGACTGGATCGGGATGGCATTTCCTGACCATTCCAGCCACTCTTTCTTCCGTTTTTCCTGCCACTTTGGAGTTGTCTGTACAAATTCTCCCACCTCAGCCTTCATCAGTTTCGGCCAGGTAATCGGAAGTATATTCTTCTCATAAATCTGTCCCATGTCACTCCAGCAGTTGGTAAGTAGCATATTCTTTCCATCGGGTGCATATTCAAAAACAGATACCATATTCATCTGATATTTTCTGCCAATCTGTTCTAAGAGCACATTCAGAGAACCATTGATATCCCTTGCATGTGACAACAGGCTGAACGCTGTATTTAAAAATTCTTTGTCCGCCACCAGATTTCTACGGTTTTCCTTTTCTTCCGTGCGGTACTTTCCTTCACAGTCACCTTCCTCGGTCTCTCCTGCAAAGCCATAATGATTTTTCCCATTTTTCTTAATGTGATACATGGCATGATCTGCCCGTTCAAACAACGTACTATAATCATACCCGTCTTTTCCTGTCACAGCCATACCGACACTCAATGTCACAACAATGACTGCTCCATCCCCGGAAAGCGTTTTCTGCACGTTTGTACACAGCTGTTCCGCTTTCGCCTCCGCCTCCTGCAAAGAAGTGTCCTTCACAAAGACCATAAATTCATCCCCACCGACACGTCCGACAACCGCTTCATCCGTAAACTGTTCGCGTATCAGTGTTGCAATATCCGATATCACCATGTCTCCAACAGTATGTCCGAATGTGTCATTGATCTTCTTAAAGTCGTCAATATCAATGACGTAGAGTACATGCGTTCCCTGTGTTGATTTTTCAAGAAACGCATCTACGATTTCTCCGGAGGCTGTCTTATTGTAAATCCTTGTCAACGGATCTAACTGCACTTCCCGTAGAAGTTTCTCCCGGACTGCCCGCTCTGTGCTGATATCATAACTTCTTCCTATGATGTGGCTGATCTTTCCATCATAATCTGCGATACTCTGATAACAGGTTCTGAAATAAGCATATTTTCCAGATTCTTTTCCCCCCTGCCGCAGACGGTATTCCGCAGTTCCTTTCATCTCCCGTTGAAGCGCCGTCTCAAAGATCTTCTGAAATCTTTCCCTGTCGTCCGGGTGTATGGCTCCGTAAAGTTCTTCTATCCCGGCATATTTCACACTTTTATCCTCTGCGAATTTCAGATAACATTCCGGTATCTCAAATTGCTGTTTTTTCACATCATAATCAAGGACAATATCATCGGAGACCTCTTCCAGCATATGATAGCGCTCGTTCACAAGCATGATCTCATTTTCCATCTTCTTGCGCTCTGTAATGTCCCAGCAGGATACAAGATAGTATGGCACTGCACTCCGGTATGTGTAAATCTGAAACTGAAACATTGCCCAGATCACGTTCTGATCTGCTGTAACGATTCTCGCCTCAAATTCATCCGATGTTTTCCCTCTGCGGCAGACCTCCGCCGCATCCTCAAACATCATGTAATCTTCCATATGGATCAACTGCGCCATGCTCATTTTTTCCATGCTGAAGTCCGCCAATTCGTATCCGCTCATCCTGCAAAATTCATGGTTTGCGATGTCAATCGTCAGCTCATTTCCCCCTTTTACCGTGATCAGTCCTACCGGAAGTTCATATATAATATTTTTCAAATCTTTGCGCTCACGCTCCGACTGCCTGAGCTGATCTTCATAATCTATTTCTTCCCTATTAAATTCTGCCATCCCCAACTTCTCCTTTTACAAAACCCCGATTAGAATAATTATAACAAATTTTTACATAACAAGAAAGATTTTCTCTTGTTTTTTCCTTATATTTTCTTGGCATAGATTTTTCTTGAAAAAACAACGGTTTTATGTATAATAAAAATGATGCGTTTAAACCAAGAAATATGTAAAATAGAGGTATTACAATGATACAAGCAAACAATGTAACGTTACGTGTAGGCAAAAAAGCCTTATTCGAAGATGTAAATATCAAATTCACTGAAGGAAACTGTTATGGTCTGATTGGTGCCAACGGCGCCGGAAAGTCCACATTTTTAAAAATTTTATCCGGTCAGTTAGAACCGACAAACGGTGATGTTGTCATCACTCCGGGACAGCGTCTCTCATTTTTACAGCAGGATCACTTTAAATATGATGCTTTTACCGTTCTTGATACCGTTATCATGGGTAACCAGAGACTTTATGATATTATGAAGGAAAAAGACGCCATCTACATGAAAGAAGATTTTTCCGATGAAGATGGTATCCGTGCCAGCGAATTAGAAGGCGAATTTGCTGAGATGGATGGCTGGAATGCGGAATCCGATGCCGCAACATTATTAAATGGTCTTGGAATTTCTACCGATTACCATTACTCTATGATGGCAGAGCTTCCTGGTGCCTTAAAGGTCAAAGTTTTACTTGCACAGGCATTGTTCGGAAATCCGGATATTCTTCTTTTAGATGAGCCTACCAACCACTTGGACTTAGATGCGATCTCCTGGTTAGAAGAATTCCTCATCAATTTTGAAAATACGGTGATCGTTGTTTCCCATGACCGTTACTTCTTAAATAAAGTATGTACCAATATTGCAGATATCGATTATGGCAAGATCCAGCTTTATGCCGGAAACTACGACTTCTGGTATGAATCCAGCCAGTTACTTGTAAAACAGATGAAAGAAGCCAACAAGAAGAAGGAAGAAAAGATTAAAGAGTTACAGGAATTTATTTCACGTTTCTCTGCAAACGCTTCCAAATCCAAACAGGCGACTTCCAGAAAACGTGCTCTTGAAAAGATCCAGCTCGATGAGATCCGTCCATCCAGCCGTAAATACCCTTACATTGACTTCCGTCCAAGCCGTGAGATTGGAAATGAAGTTCTTACTGTGGAAGGTCTCACCAAGACGATTGACGGTGTCAAGGTATTAGACAATGTATCTTTCATCGTAGGTCATGAAGATAAAATCGCTTTTGTCGGTGGAAATGAGCTTGCAAAAACAACTTTATTCAAGATCATCTCCGGTGAAATGGAACCTGATTCCGGCTCTTATAAATGGGGCGTGACAACAAGCCAGTCCTATTTCCCGAAGGACAACACAGCAATCTTTGATACTGATCTTCTGATCGTAGACTGGCTGACACAGTATTCTGAGATCAAAGATGCTACTTATGTTCGTGGTTTCCTTGGACGTATGCTTTTTGCCGGTGAAGACGGAACTAAGAAAATGCGTGTTCTTTCCGGTGGTGAGAAAGTCCGCGTACTTCTCTCCCGCATGATGATCCAGGCAAGTAATGTTCTGATCCTTGACGAACCGACCGACCACCTTGACATGGAATCTATCACCGCATTAAATAATGGTCTGATCAAGTTCCCGGGTGTTATCCTCTTTGCATCCCGTGACCATCAGGTTGTACAGACAACTGCAAACCGTATCATCGAGTTCTTACCGGATGGAACCTTTGTTGATAAAGTATCCTCCTATGATGAATACCTTGAAAATGATGAGATGGCTCGCAAACGTCAGGTTTACAGCATGTCTGATGATGATGCTTCTGATAACTAATATTGTTTTTTATCGGAACCGCAGGTTATCCCACTCTGATCTGACCTGATCCTTCTCATCTTTCTCAGGCGGATCAGAGACTACCCAGACTTTCTTGCCGAGAAATCCAAAGCCGAGTTTATAGATGTGATCGGCAGGGATGCCGTAGGCAAGAAGATCTGCTTCATAGTTTCTGGTCTGAATCTGTTTCAGGGCATTCTGTGCAGTTTCCTGAACCGTCTTTTCTCTGTGTTCATTTAAAACTTTAAATTCAAGGATATAGGCATCTTTTGTTTTGTCAAAAGGATAGATTGCAATGTCATAACGTCCTTCCCCGCTCTCCCGGTTGGATACAATGCGGTATTCTTTGCGCATGGATACGATCAGTCCTAAAACAAGACCATGATAGAAATTCTCCGGGGCATGCTTTCCTTTATTCTTTGCGGTATCAAAATAACTCATGGAATACTCGGCGATATCTTCCATCACACCGATCATATCCCCGGTTCTATGCCTTATCAGTGCCCTTGTAAAATTCTCATATGCAATATTGCCATTCGAAATCTTCCACCCTTATCATCTTTATAATATACTCTGTCGTGCCTTCTTCCAATTCTTTTTCTCCATTTTCCATAAATCCATGTCGGTGATAAAATGCAATCGCTCTCGTATTTTTCTCCAACGCCCACAGGTGATCAGCAGCAAACGTTGAAATTGCATGCTCTATTAATTTCTTTCCAATTCCACCACTTTGAAAGCAGGGATCGACATACAATTTACGGATTTCTGTTCCATGGATTTCCATAAATCCTTTCACAATTCCACATTCATCGGCGACATACAGATTTTCCAGAACTTCCACTTTTCCGAAATAATGATCTATCATGGATACAACCTGCAATTCTCCAAATGAATACTCTTCCTGCTTAAAAATTGGGAAATAATTGATTCTGTTATTAAATACAAAAATTTCTGCGATGCGCGACAAATCTTCTTCTGTTGCTTTTCTGATCATCTTTGGATACCCCTGTCATTTTCCTTTTTCTGCAATCACTATAATACACTTTCTACCAAAACAGAACCGATTGCCGTCTGCACTATAGCTATCCAACCTCAAACACCACAATCCGCTCTCTTTTATTTTCCCCCGGAAACAAATCTCTGCAATCAATCTCATCAGAAAAGACAAGTTCGTCTACAGTCATTAAATAAGAAATATATTCATCCGAAGGATAATAAAAGAATAAAAACAAGTCCCTCGGATTCTCATAGTAGGATTCCAGCACACGTGCTAAAACTTTCTTTAATATCTCGATTGAAAATGGATTGAAAAAGTAGACCCGGTCTACGCTAGCCGGAACCGAAAACTGCACAGCATCTGCAAACACAAACTCTGTCCGGCCTGCCGCAGCCCCTTGTTCCTTATTTTCTACCGCTTTCTCATAAATCCGCTCGTTATATTCCACACCAATCGTGTGACATCGTGTCTGATAGGAAAGGAAAAAATCGACTCTGCCCTTGCCACAGCCGTAATCTAAAAGTGTATTCCCTTTGCGAAGCAGCCCGGAATTCGCAAGCCGCTCTAACACCTTATATGGCGTTGGTTCATAGGGATATCTGTATTGATCTGAATCAGAATCATCACGTCCGGTTGTGTGTATCTGCAGTAATTTATCCCATTTCTGTTCTTCATCGTTTTCCTGTGATTTTTTCATGTTCGCTTTCTTATTCTTTCTTACAAAAACAGTTTTCTTCAACTAACTGTTTATAAGTATAGTATAAACTCACTTTTATTACTACACACCCATCTGATAATGACGATTCTGACTATTATATCATTCTTATAGAACCGGAAACTTTTTTATAAAGCAAATAGCTTTTCAACATCTAATAGTGAATCAGCTACCATTTCTGCTGCTTTTGCAACCTCTTTTTCCGGATAATTAATATCTGGAACAATAATGTATGGTATCCCTGCCGCTTTCGCCGCTTTTGCACCAGGTACAGAATCCTCAAGAACCAGGCATCTTTCCGGTAGAATCTGAACTTTTTCACATGCCAGGAGGAAAATATCCGGAGCCGGTTTTCCTTTTTTTACATCGGTTGCACTGACAATAACAGAAAACTCTTTTTTTATTCCAACCCGCTCCAGTAGTTTTTCCGCTATTGGCTTTGGAGTAGATGTCGCAACTGCCCTTAAAATATTTCTTTTATTTAAAATATTTAATAATTCCCGCAACCCTTTTTTTATTGCAACTCCTTCTTCGCACAACTCTTTTCTTCTATTATCTACGTATTGGCATATCATTTTTTCCAATGCATCATTCGGATAAGTACTCTTATTAAATTTTTCCATATCAATCGCTTCCGACGTTCCGATCACAGCACGATAAATGCTCATATCTACTTTTATCTGCTTTTTTTCGCACATCTCTTTCACACCATTGTAATAGCATCGTTCCGTGTCCAGCATTAAACCATCCATATCAAATATAACCATTTTAATTTCATTTGCATCCATAAGTTTCTCCTGAAAAAGATAAAAAAGGTGTTTGAAATAGCTGTATTTAATTCAAATACTCCTATACCAAACACCTCTTTTTATTTTATAAGTTTCTGTATGTCATTCCACCAAATTCTGCTTTTCCCTTTATGGTCAAAGTACCGTAATCGCAAGGGATAAAGATCGTTTCACCTTTTTTAATCACCGTGCCATTAATTTCTGCTTCCCCATCAATGCAAAACAGGAACATAAATTCTTTTCGCTCAAAAGTACCATTTTCATCCACTCTGATTCGAAAAGCAGTAAAAATTCCCGGTTTATCAATAAAATAGGCAACTTTGCAGCCATCAATATCTTTTTCTACAATATCTACTCCCATATTTTGATCATCAGGAATATTAACAGTTTCAATTACCTTTTCTACATGGAGCGGGCGATCCGGCATATTTCTTCCCCAATCGTAAAGTCTGTATGTAATATCTGAATTCGTTTCAAATCCAAGCTCCACCATATCTTTTTCTTCTTCTGTCGGAGCATATGGAGAACCATGAAGCGTTCCTTGCGGACCATACGTATACTGCCCTTTTTTGATTGTTACTACACGAAATAACTTATCCCACTGTTCCGTTTCTACTAATTCACGAAATTCTTCTCTCGTTTTCGCATTATGTCCACGTATTGCCAGATGATCTCTATCACCCTGAACAAAAATTCCACATTCAAATTTGCCTCTTTCCCCTTCATGTGAAAGGCAATACTCGTCATTCGGGTGTAACTGTACAGATATCTGTTTTACTTTATTTCCCGATCCCATACGTATTGGGAAATCTTCCCTGTTGCAGCCAAACAGTTCACTGTGATTTTTGTAAAATTCAGATAATTTCTCACCAGTTTCTCTTACTGTATTATCCAGATGATGTTGTGGAAGTGCTATCACATGATAAGCAATCGCAATGTTAGGCAAGTCCGGAGTGTATCCATATCTCTCCTTTAAAGCCTGTCCTCCCCAATATTTTGCTTCAAACACCGGTTCAATAAAATATATTTTCTTTTCCATCTTGATGATCCTCTCTTCCTATTATACAATAATTCCCAATCCACCTAAAATCAAACTGACTGCCAGAATAATAAATACCGCCAACGTGTAGTTTCGTTTTATCTTGTCAAGCATTACATAAACTCCTGCAACAGTCAAAAACGGTAAAAGTCCCGGAACAATACTGTCAAATACATCTGTCTGCAGATTAAACACTGCACTTCCTGTGTCAATTACAAGTGGGGTTGAAACTGAAACAAAACCTGCTGCAAGTCCACCCATCATAAACATTCCAAGAACGCCTGCTGCAGTGATCATTTTATTTAACCATCCAGAATTCAATAGCTTTGTTGCTGATTTAGCACCAAGATTATATCCAAAATGATAAGTATTATAACCTACAAAACATGTAACTCCGGCAAATATAAATAATGGTGCTATACCTGCTATCCAGTTACCGCTTTCTGCAACCGGAATAAAAAATCCTAAAAGTATCGGTAGAAAAGTTGCCCAGTTAATAGTATCACCTATTCCGGCAAATGGTCCCATCAAGCCAGTCTTTACACTGTTGATCGCTTCATCCGGAATTTGTTTTCCCATCGCTTTCTGCTCTTCCATTGCGACTGCAACTCCCAGTGTAATAGCTCCCCATGTACTTTCTGTGTTAAAAAACTGTAAATGTCTTTTTAATCCTGCACGGAAATCATCCTCATTTTTATAGAGTTTCCGTAAAATAGGGATCATGGATATACAACATGCCAAAGCCTGCAGTCTTTCGAAGGAGTTTGCAACTTCCACACTAAGCCACCATAGCCACCACGACTTTGTAACATCTTTTTTGGTTAAGATTCTTTCTTCTTTCTCAACATTCTCATTTTTTAATTCCTGTATGCTATTCTCCTTAGTTTGCAGTTCCATTCGCAATTACCTCCCCAGAGTTCTTATTCGTAAACATAATATGTAAATAAGCTGCGATTACACCAAAAATTGAAAGCGGTAAAATTCCTATTCCAGACAGCTTTAAAATAAAATATCCAGCAACAAAATATGGTAACAATTCCTTCTTTCCAATAATCTTTATGACAATTGCAAATCCCAAAGCAGGAAGCATGCCTCCGGCAACCGTTAGTCCGTTCATCAGCCACTCAGGAATCACTGCCAATATTTTATCAATATGTGCTGCTCCAAAGTATACAGCTACTGCCACTGGTGTTACTGTAATAGGGATACGTGCAAGGGATGGATAAAGCAGTCCTGCAAGATATATTCCACGTGTATTCCCTTTTTCCGCATATTTATCAGCCATATGAACCCATGTAGTGTTGATCAGTCGAATAAGGCTTAAAATCTGTGCTCCCAGAATTCCAACCGGAACCGCGATCGCAAATGCTGTCTCTACCGGCATTCCTGATTTTAAAACAATAGCAGTTGATACTAACGTTGCAAGTACCGGATCCTGCGGCAAGTTTCCTCCCGGTCCCAAAATTCCCAGATAAATAAGCTGCACTGATGCACCTATTATCATTGCGTTCGGTATATCTCCTAAAACAATACCTACAAATAGTGCGGCTGTCAGACATGAATTAGATATAAAACAGGTAAATGTCTGTCCATAATAATTTGTCTTAAACCACCAGAAAAAACCTAATAATAACGCTTGTGCAATCGTAATCGAAGCGACCTCCATATTTTTTACCTCCTCATCCTTTATGTGTTAGTCATTTAATATTGTTAAAATATTTCCCCAATATTGTATCTAATAGAATTTCTTTTTCTCCAGGCATTGACTGGAAATATATTTTCACTCCCTGTTTACCGAGGGACTTTAACTCAACTGCATCCTGTTCTGACAATCCGATAGCCTTTACAACTAATTTTCTTCCCGGGCCTGAAGCCAGTCCTCCAATTTGAACACTGTCAAAACATAATCCTTGCTCATACAGCCTTTTTAAAGCGTCAATTTTTTTCAGTAAAATTAGTACCTGTTCACCATTAAATTCATTAAGCTTCCATTCCTGTACGGCATGATCCACATTCATAACTTCTACCGGAATTCCTCGCGGTGCTGCTGCTGCAAAAACATCTTTCAGAAACTCATTTTCATAAAGCTCGTCATCAATAATCATAATTTTTTTGCTTCCCGTCTGTGTGATCCATGAAGTAACAACCTGCCCATGGATCAATCTGTCATCAACCCTGATTAATCTGATATTTTTCATTTTCCTTTCTCCTTTTCCGATTTTCTCCTAATTTTTTTCAGAAATCATTTTTTCGATATCAATTATCCCTTCCTTTCCTGTTTTTAAACATTGCTCAACCAACTGTTCCATCTCGAGAGGTTCATTTTTTCTAAGAAGTAATGCATCTAAAAGCATTGGTAAATTCATTCCTGTAATGCATTTAAAATCATGTTTTTTTAAATTTGCAGCAACAATATTTGAAGGCGTTCCACCAAACATATCTGTTAATATTAGTATTTTTTCCGTTTTTAATTCTTCAATCTTTTTACTTATTTTCTCCCCAAATGCTTCGACATCCTCCCCCCTTTTTAACGAATATGTATATACATTTTTCTGAGTTCCTAATATTAATTCCGCACTCTGTAACAAGGATACGCTTACATCTTCATGCGAAATCAAAAAAATCTCTACCATAGTTTTTACTCTCCTTCTCTTCTACCCTCAATTCTATATTTTTCAATAACAAATGCCTCTTCATTTGGAAACTCCTGAACCATCACCTTCACATTTTGTTCAAGCAGGCGATTGATTGCAATTTTATTTTCCAGTGATGCATTTCTTTTTTGTGGCAAATATTTTTTTTCGGCTAATACGATCTCTGATATGTGTACTCCATGTTCTATCAGTTCTTCATAAATAACCGGAGTCCGTGCCAGCAAAAATATTTTTTCTCCATTTTTATCCTGTCTGCTGTTTAAAAAAATTGCAGTATCTTCAGGACTCAAAATTAAAACCTCAACCCAAAACGGTGCCATTGCCTTATAAATGTTTGCCATAAACAAATCTGTTAATAACTCATAATCTATAATAATTAAATGTGTTGGTCTAACTTTTAGTATCCATTCATTTACAATCTGACCATGAATTAACCTTTCATCAACCCGTGCTATTGTAATGCTAATTTTTTTTCTCTCCCTTCAATACATCATTCAGGTATAATGTCTGTTCCTTCGCCTTCGCCAAGGCTTCTCGACACAAATTTTCTTCCTCCATATATGAGTTATCTTTTTGAAGTAAAAATGTCAACATTTGCATGCTCATACCTGTCAGATGATAAATATTATATTTTTGCATCAGCATTGTCGCTGCATTAAATGGTGTTGCCAATGGCATATCGCTGACTATGATCACTTTATCTGAATCCCCTTTTACACATTGTATGAGTTTTCCCAATCGGCATTTAAAGTCCTCCAGAGACTCTTCTTCTTTCAGCTCAAGGCAATACACCTCGTCTCTCATTTCAATTATCAATCCTGCTGTTTCCATCATTGAACTGGCTAAAGATCCATGAGATGTCATAATAATCGGTACTATTTCGTCCCCCCCTCTCCTTGACAAATATGCATTTTTACTATATCATTTGCTATGGTTGTAGCTTACCATATGTCTATATTGAATAAAAGTACGCACTTTCGAGTAAGTATATTGTGACTATTCACAATTTTTTCAGTACTATACATCTTATATATACTGTTTTTTGATAAACCACATCTTTTAAAAAGATCAAGCTGCAATAAATATGAAATACAAAATGAGAGGTTACTGTTATGACAGGAATTGTAAATGATCTGACTTCAACTTTTGAAATTGTCCGTCGACTTTGCGGTGATAAGTGGAAATTTTTAATTATCTGCTATTTATTTAATGGTCCCAAAAGATATGGCGAACTGCAATATCACCTTGATTCAATCAAACCAAAAGTATTGACAGAAAACTTAAAAGAATTGGAAGATTTGGGCATTATCCAACGGACATCATATGAGGGTAACACTCTCCATGTGGAATATTGTCTGACACATTTAGGTGAAACTTTGCAGCCTATTTTTCAAGAATTAATAATGTGGGGCTTAAATTATTCTCAGGAAAGAAGAAAGCCATCACAAACCTAAAGAAAAATCCGCTAATATGCGGATTTTTCTCATATACTGCTCTATAAAATTCTTTCTGTCATATTATCCTATCATGCTGACTCTATCACCAGTACTTTTCGCCTAACAAATAATTCCGCCTCCGGCTACATAATCTCCATCATACAGTACAACTGCCTGTCCCGGTGTGACTGCACGTACCGGCTCTTCAAATTCACAATGGATTCTGTCTTCACCGACACGGGTAACCTTACACATGCTTCCGCTATGTGAATAACGGATCTTTGCTTTAAACTCCATTGTACCCTTAATATCCGAAACAGACATGAAATTAATATGATCCGCATAAAGTTCATTTGTAAACACATCTTCATTGGTACCAAGGACAACTTCATTGGTATCAGGTCGGATTTCAGTTACAAACACCGGATATCCAAATGCAATTCCAAGACCTTTTTGCTGTCCGATCGTGTAATGGGTGATTCCCTTGTGTCTTCCCAAAATCTTACTGTCAGTAGAAACAAAATTACCAGGAGGCGGAACCTGTCCATTGCACTCCCTGTCAATAAATCCGGCATAATCATCATCCGGGATAAAGCAGATTTCCATACTGTCTTTCTTATGTGCAACCATAAGTCCTGTTTCCTCTGCAATTGCACAGATCTCATCTTTTGTATAATCTCCTACCGGCATCAGTGTTCTTTTTAACTGTTCCTGTGTCAGGTTATATAATGCATAAGTCTGGTCTTTTAATGCAGTAACGGAATTTTTGATCGCATAACGTCCATTGGAAAGCTGCTCAATTCTCGCATAGTGGCCGGTTGCAATATAATCTGCCCCAATAGCCATGCTGCGTTCTAACAATGCTTCCCATTTTACATAACGGTTACATGCGATGCAGGGATTTGGAGTTCTTCCTTTCAGATATTCTGCTGTAAAATAATCCATGACATTTTTTCTGAATTCACTCTTGAAATTCATAACATAATATGGGATTTCAAGCCAGTCTGCAACTCTTCTTGCGTCATCAACCGCACTTAATCCGCAGCATCCGCCATTCTGCTCCTGCGTGAATTCATCTTCATCCTGCCAGATCTGCATTGTCACTCCGATGACATCATATCCCTGTTTTTTTTAACAGATAAGCAGCAACGGAAGAATCTACTCCTCCAGACATTCCTACTACAACTTTCTTTGACATATCTTACCTCTTTGTTTCTATTATTTAACATGATCGATCACACCAAAAATGCGATTCGTTCATTAATTGTTCATAGTTTATTCATATCTTAATCCTGAATCCGTGAAGTTAATTTCTTCACAGACCCCTTAAATCCTACAATTTCAAGCCTTTGTGATACTTTGTTGTTCAATATCATTATTCACCCACCCGGTGAAAGAAATCTATGGTAAAATAGATATTGCAAAACCTATGGATTGGAGCCTTTTACCATGAATAACAACCACCGAATCACACTGAACACCAATAAGAACATTATTGTTGAATTTACAAATGAACGCATTATTCCCGCCAGCGGCCTGGCTGTTGTAGGTACCCTCCTCGGGAAAAGCGGTTTCATTAAAAAACTTAATCGCATGGATATAACATCCAATCGATCCCAGCATCAGATTAAGAACGGTGATATTGTACTCACTTATCTTTGAATGCTTTGCATGGGCAAGCCTTACTTTGAAGCTGTCCATGAAATGGACGATGACAAGGACTTTTACAAAACCGCTCTTTTCATCACCCGGAGAATTCCTTCAGAAGAGACACTGCGTCAGCGCATGGATGATATCGGTGATTCCCTTCGCCAGACTATTCTGGAACAGAATGTTGAAATGCTCCTTGCAAACAAAATACAGCCGACAGCTCTTGCCAATGGTCTTGTTCTGGTAGATATCGATGTGACACCTATGGATAATTCGAAATCCAAAAAGGAAGGTGTTTCACGAACCTACAAAGGGTTTGACGGCTATACGCCTATGATGGCATATATAGGTACAGAGGGGTACGCCATCAATTTCGAACTCCGTGAAGGAAAACAGCATTGTCAGAAGGGGACGGTTGAGTTTCTGCTGGAAACAATAAAGCTTTGTCACAAAATGACAGATAAGCCGCTGTTGATTTGCCTTGATTCCGGCAATGACTCCATCGACAATGTTGCTGTTCTGATGGATACAGGCTGCTTTTTCATTATCAAGCGGAACCTTCGCCGGGAAAGCACGGATGATTGGTTTGAAATGGCAAAGCAGTACTGCCAGAATGTAAACAGTCCCAGAGATGGAAAAACGGTTTATATAGGCAGTGACTGGAAAACCGTTACCAGTAAGCAGTTCAATAAAGAGTTTACACTCCGTACCGGCTACGAGATTACGGAACGAACCATTGATAAATATGGTCAGTTCAATCTTGTTCCTGATGTTGAAGTTGAAACCTGATGGACAAACCTTGGTGACCCGGATGAGGAAATCATCCGTCTGTATCATGCCCATGGAGAATGTGAGCAGTTTCATAGTGAGGTAAAAACTGACATGGATCTGGAGCGGCTTCCATCCGGAAAGTTCGCGACCAATGCACTGATACTCGAATTGGGGATGATCGCATATAACATTCTCCGTATGATCGGTCAGGGCACAATTGGAGGACGGGCACCCCGTCAAAAGAGGGATGTTAAACGCCGTCGTTTACGCACAGTTATCAGCAACCTGATCATGCTGGCAGACCATGTAACCATGCATGCGCGCCAGTTGATAATCGGCCTTGGAAAAAGCAACGTCTGGCTGCATATATTTTCTGATATCTGTCAGAAATATGCTGTCACAAACGCATAAGTAACAAAGCAAATTTATAGTAGGCTTATTTCGTGTACCCTTTTTTGCCCAATGAGCGCTTGGAGTCACGACATTGGTACTGAAAATAGACATTGAAGTATGTTTTTATCATGAAACCAACTTGCCCTTGACAGGTTGGTTCGCTTAAAGGATGAACTTCACGGATTCAGGTTTTAGATATCCCATAAATGATGAAATGCTATATTTTGGCGGAATACTTACCAACATATGAATATGATCTGGCATAAGATGTCCTTCTATTATTTCCACACCTTTATACGAACATAACTGTTTCAGAATATCCCTAATATCTACTTTTAATTGATTATAAATTATTTTTCGTCTATACTTTGGAGTAAAGACAATGTGATATTTACACATCCATTTTGTATGTGCTAGATCATTGTTTTTATTTGCCATTAAATCACCTTTTCCTTTCTACGATAGTGCCTGAACAACTCTATTGTAATGAAAAGGTGATTTTTTGCTATAAGCAAATTGACTCCACCCGCATAGCAGGTGGGTTTTGTGTTTCGGGCATCTCCATTTTTCGGAACACGAAAACTCCAATGCCCTCAACTGGCTAAAGCCATAACAAAAAAACCGGATGATTTACACCCGGCTCATGGCTCTTTGCTTTATATGACTATATTTTATATAATTTATACATCATTATCAATAATTTATCGTCAACACCGATATTTTACCTTGAAAAAAATACGCCCACGTGTTATATTGAACATAGAAAAAGGGAAAGCCAGAGAAGCGGCTTACCCTCAATAATTAAGAATCTGTTTTACAACAGCCGTCATTATTGCGAGTAATGGCGGCTATTTTCGTTTATCCTTGAAAATCTTATAGCAAAGACCAACAAGGGCAACAATGAATATACAAAACTGAATCAAATCAGAATATGTAACCATTGGCAACGCCCTCCTTTCTTTCGTCTGGAGGGTTAGCCCCTCCGAAAAAGAGGGTAAGCCGCCCGGCTCTCTGGTTTTCCCATGTGTTTATATTATCATCTATTAGTATCTCTTTCAATCAAATTCGACCGAATTGCCTTTTTTATTTTTGGAAAATTTACGGGGTGAGTTGGCGGCGGCTCGCCCGGAAATACCCCCCTACCCAGGGCCTCCGGTTGCTGTCAAAATCGTATCTTGTGTATAATTTGTGTACGTTGGTTATTTTTCCTTGAAAATCCTGAGTTTTTATGTATAACGAAAAATGTATGTCTAATGATAGAAAATATAGAGAAACAGAGGGTTTACAATGATACAAGCAAATAATGTAACATTACGTGTAGGCAAAAAAGCCTTATTTGAAGACGTAAATATCAAATTCACCGAAGGAAACTGTTATGGTCTGATCGGTGCGAACGGCGCCGGAAAATCCACATTTTTAAAAATTTTATCCGGTCAGTTAGAACCGACAAATGGTGATGTTGTCATCACTCCGGGACAGCGTCTCTCATTTTTACAGCAGGATCACTTTAAATATGATGCTTTTACCGTTCTTGATACCGTTATCATGGGTAACCAGAGACTTTATGATATTATGAAGGAAAAAGACGCCATCTACATGAAAGAAGATTTTTCCGATGAAGATGGTATCCGTGCCAGCGAATTAGAAGGCGAATTTGCTGAGATGGATGGCTGGAATGCGGAATCCGATGCCGCAACATTATTAAATGGTCTTGGAATTTCTACCGATTACCATTACTCTATGATGGCAGAGCTTCCTGGTGCCTTAAAGGTCAAAGTTTTACTTGCACAGGCATTGTTCGGAAATCCGGATATTCTTCTTTTAGATGAGCCTACCAACCACTTGGACTTAGATGCGATCTCCTGGTTAGAAGAATTCCTCATCAATTTTGAAAATACGGTGATCGTTGTTTCCCATGACCGTTACTTCTTAAATAAAGTATGTACCAATATTGCAGATATCGATTATGGCAAGATCCAGCTTTATGCCGGAAACTACGACTTCTGGTATGAATCCAGCCAGTTACTTGTAAAACAGATGAAAGAAGCCAACAAGAAGAAGGAAGAAAAGATTAAAGAGTTACAGGAATTTATTTCACGTTTCTCTGCAAACGCTTCCAAATCCAAACAGGCGACTTCCAGAAAACGTGCTCTTGAAAAGATCCAGCTCGATGAGATCCGTCCATCCAGCCGTAAATACCCTTACATTGACTTCCGTCCAAGCCGTGAGATTGGAAATGAAGTTCTTACTGTGGAAGGTCTCACCAAGACGATTGACGGTGTCAAGGTATTAGACAATGTATCTTTCATCGTAGGTCATGAAGATAAAATCGCTTTTGTCGGTGGAAATGAGCTTGCAAAAACAACTTTATTCAAGATCATCTCCGGTGAAATGGAACCTGATTCCGGCTCTTATAAATGGGGCGTGACAACAAGCCAGTCCTATTTCCCGAAGGACAACACAGCAATCTTTGATACTGATCTTCTGATCGTAGACTGGCTGACACAGTATTCTGAGATCAAAGATGCTACTTATGTTCGTGGTTTCCTTGGACGTATGCTTTTTGCCGGTGAAGACGGAACTAAGAAAATGCGTGTTCTTTCCGGTGGTGAGAAAGTCCGCGTGCTTCTCTCCCGCATGATGATCCAGGCAAGTAATGTTCTGATCCTTGACGAACCGACCGACCACCTTGACATGGAATCTATCACAGCATTAAATAATGGTCTGATCAAGTTCCCGGGTGTTATTCTCTTTGCATCCCGTGACCATCAGGTTGTACAGACAACTGCAAACCGGATCATCGAGTTCTTACCGGATGGAACCTTTGTTGATAAAGTATCCTCCTATGATGAATACCTTGAAAATGATGAGATGGCTCGTAAACGTCAGGTTTACAGCATGTCTGATGATGATGCTTCTGATAACTAAAAGAAGAATGATTTATTTTCAAATTATAAGCTTTTCATTTTGCCGATGTGCCTTACCGGTGCATCGGCAATTTTTTATCGGAACCGCAGGTTATCCCACTCTGATCTGACCTGATCCTTCTCTTCTTTCTCCGGTGGATCAGAGACTACCCAGACTTTCTTACCGAGAAATCCAAAGCCGAGTTTATAGATGTGATCGGCTGGGATGCCATAAGCAAGAAGATCCGCTTCATAGTTTCTGGTCCGGATCTGTTTCAGGGCATTCTCCGCAGTTTCCTGAACCGTCTTTTCTCTGTGTTCATTTAAAACTTTAAATTCAAGGATATAGGCATCTTTTGTTTTGTCAAAAGGATAGATTGCAATGTCATAACGTCCTTCCCCGCTCTCCCGGTTGGATACAATGCGGTATTCTTTGCGCATGGATACGATCAGTCCTAAAACAAGACCATGATAGAAATTCTCCGGGGCATGCTTTCCTTTATTCTTTGCAGTATCAAAATAACTCATGGAATACTCGGCGATATCTTCCATCACACCAATCATATCCCAGGTTCTATGCCTTATTAGTGCCCTTGTAAAATTCTCATATGCAATATTGCCATTCGAAAACATGGCAACGATCTGTGTCCGGAACATTGACATAACCTCTTTGTTGGTCACGGAAACATCGCACTCTGTCCATTCGTTATCTTTCACCACGTTCTCTGCCTTGATATATCCGACTGCAAGGAGAAGTGACCACAGACTGTTCTCGTCTCCATCAAGGTACTGGAATGTAATATTCTCGTTGATCACCTTGTGTACTTTTTTCCCTTCTATTAATTCCTCGATCTCGTACTTTTTATCATATGGATGTCTGCAGATAATATCCCCGATCAGTTTGTTGCTGCTGGTAAGAATCCAGTAGGATCTTAACAATTGCTCCTTCATGTAATTCACGATTGACCACGGATTATAAATATCCTTTTGGTGACCGATAATGAATCCATCGTACATTTCCTTCACTTTTTTCATATCATCTATATTCTGGCACTTTAATGCATCCATCACCTCCTGCTCAGTGAATCCACAACAGTCCGTGTAGATATCATCTGTCACAGTGGCAACCAGCAGATTGTTCAGGTCAGAGAAAAGTGAATTCTTCGACACTTTCGTCACTCCGGTGATAATGGCTCTGCCAAGATAGTCATTTTCTTTCAATGTGCTATGGAATAACTGTCGACAGGTCGTGATCATCTCATCCCAGTAACCATCCGTGTATGCTTCGATCAAAGGTGTATCATACTCATCAATGAGAACAATCGGTTTTACACCAAAATGTTTATAGAGTAGTTCGCATAAATATCTTATGGAATTCTCTATATAGCTTGTATCATTATTGAAAAATGCGCACTTTGTTTCTTTAAATAATTCTTTGTCTCTATCCGAGAGTCTGGGACTGTCGAGTAAATATTCATGATGTCCATACATTGTTCTCAATTGTCCCATCATTCCCCGGATAGACTGCTTATAATCTATCCCCTTGCAGCCTCCGAAGCTTGTAGAGATCACCGGAGTGCTTCCGAACATACTGCGGCTTCTTTCGTCCTGCCATACCCGAAGCTTACAAAAATATTCCGGATGTTCTGCATATCTTGGATCAAAAAACATTCTTACCGTACTGAGCAGTGTTGTCTTGCCGAATCTTCTCGGTCTGGTGATCAATGTAATCTTCGTTCCTTCCCTGATCCACTCGGTGATAAAATGCGTCTTATCGACATAAAACTGCTGTCCACAGGTAAAGTCTTCAAAATCCTGATACCCGATCACCACCTGGGCAGAGAGATATGGATTGTGCTTAAGAATGTCCTTCAGTCCCTCCACATAAGCCGTCAGATGCCTTTTCTCTTCCTGCAGCTTTGTGCGCTCCTCAAATTCCACAAGTACCTTCTCCCGCTCGGACACTTTCACATAATAGCTCACTGATTTCCCGTCAATCGTTCGCTGGATATACGGCTGTTCTTTGCCATTGATCTTCTTATAGGTCAGGGTTCCTTTTGGAAGTTCTTCCAGTCTCCGGTCGATCTCTTCAATTCGTTTCGTTGGATTTGTGGACATAATGTGCTCCTTTCTGCATATAAAAATCGTAGACAATTGCGAAACTCCTTTTTACGTTATGAATATTACGAAAAGTTAACAATATCAACGAAAACACGCTTCCGCTACGTGTCACTCGCAACGGTACTAAGAAGCCAGTCACGACTAGCAGTCGTTCCTGCCTTCTAAGAACCGGCGGTTCCCCAGTGTTTTCTTTTGCTCTTGTCAACTTTCCGTAATTTAACTCACGTCTTCTAAGAGTTTCGCAATGGTCTATGTAAAAAAATGGTTATCAATGGTTATATACATATCATATAACCATCGATAACCATTGTCAATTGTCTTTTAATATTTTCCGAAGCATCGGCTCCTCGTCCAACTGCACATTTTCGAATTTTTTGTAAAATCTGTCGGCATTCTCGTTGGTAGCACGGATCAGATAATATTGATGGATATCATGCTTTTTACAGTCTTTTTCAAATTCTGCAAAAAGCCTCCGGGCAACGCCACTATGCCGGTATTCGGGTAAAACATATACCCAATTCACATACGCCATGCGATATCCATCCTGTATACACCCATAAAAATGATACTCAATTCTTCCTACCACCTGATTATTTTCCATCGCAAGAATTGATGTAGACTTTTCATAAAATGAATCCCGAAGCCTTGTCCTGATTCCTTCCTCATCTATCTCTTCCACCGTCATCATATCCGGCTCCTGCTGTATTGCAAGCTTTAAATAGTCAATATACTGCTCTACATTCTGTTCATTTAATCTTTCAAAATACATTTTCTTCCTTACTTTCTAATACCTGTAAATATGGTTCTCCAAAACATACGTTTCACCTGTTCTTGGATCTGTCTTCTCTTCTGACAACGAATCGAATACAAATCCACATGACAACTGTAACGCTCTGGAAGCAGCATTGCCCGTCCGGTTGCAGGCATGGAATTCTTTTGCTCCCAGTTTTCCTGCCTCCTCAAGAAGTGCCGTAAGTATCTGTCTCCCGTAACCTTTTCGCACAAATTCCGGTCCAAGTGCAATACCTGTCTCTTCATAAATGCCCCGTTCCAGTTCGCGCATGCCTGCAAAACCGATTGCTTCACCCGTTTTCTTTAAATACACAAATAACGCATACTTATTCTCCGGTTTTTCTTCAAATGCAATCGTGCGCTTCATTCGATCTTTTGCATCTTCGTCTGTCTCTGTCGGCTGCCAGAGCATATACTTTGCGCTCTCCTTGTGTCTCCACAGGTTATAATAAATTGTCTTCCAGTCCTCAAATTCTGCTTTCTTTAAAATAAGATCTTTTGTTTCTAATTTTACGTCAGAGTAATCTGTTACCATTTTTTCTCTTATACCTCCTCTCTCATTATTTTTCTATGCATTGGTTTCTCGTCCAACTGCACATTTTCTTCCACCCTTATCATCTTTATAATATACTCTGTCGTGCCTTCTTCCAATTCTTTTTCTCCATTTTCCATAAATCCATGTCGGTGATAAAATGCAATCGCTCTCGTATTTTTCTCCAACGCCCACAGGTGATCAGCAGCAAACGTTGAAATTGCATGCTCTATTAATTTCTTTCCAATTCCACCACTTTGAAAGCAGGGATCGACATACAATTTACGGATTTCTGTTCCATGGATTTCCATAAATCCTTTCACAATTCCACATTCATCGGCGACATACAGATTTTCCAGAACTTCCACTTTTCCGAAATAATGATCTATCATGGATACAACCTGCAATTCTCCAAATGAATACTCTTCCTGCTTAAAAATTGGGAAATAATTGATTCTGTTATTAAATACAAAAATTTCTGCGATGCGCGACAAATCTTCTTCTGTTGCTTTTCTGATCATCTCCGGATACCCCTGTCATTTTCTTTTATCTGAAATCAATATAACACACTTTCTGCCAAAATACTTTCTAAAAATCTTATTTAATTTTCCTTTTCCAACAACCTTTTTGACACAAATACAGGGCTTTTCATTTTAATCACACAAGCCATTGCGACCACCGCAAGCAGTCCCGATACGGAAATTTTTTCTTCCAGCCATCCCTCCACAGCTGCCAGTAAAAAGGAAAATCCCAGTACAATGATCACTTTCATACTGTTACGCACGCAGTGTTTTCTCGCATATGCCGTCTCAAAGAAAAGATACAGTCCATATCCTGTGACTGCACCTAAGATCACACCGAGAACGATCGACACCGGAATATTTACAAAGTCACGCACATTCGCATGACCGCCCTGTGCAATGCTTAAAAATGTCGTAAACAGTACGATGACAAAAATATCATCGCACGACGCACCCGCCATGACCATCTGTGGGATTGCTTTCTCGGTGCCATATTTTTTCTCCATGAGTGCCACCATACGTGGAATGACCACTGCCGGAGATACTGCACCGAGCACTGCTCCCATCACAGCAGCCTCCACTCTCGTGATCCCTAAGATTGCCGGGGTGCAAAGCACATAACCTGCAATTTCAAGCGATGCAGGAACAAACGACAGTAATACAGCGGAACGCCCGGCTTTTTTCAGATCTTTTAAATCCAGTGAAAGTCCGGCTTTCAATAAAATAATAATCAGTGCCATCTTCCGCAGCTCAGCGGAGATTGATAAAATGGATGGATCAAGCAAATCGAGCACATACGGTCCCAACACAATTCCGGTGACGAGTATTCCGATGATCCGTGGCAGCTTCAGTTTCTGGCAAATGGCTCCCATTGCAAGCCCTACAATAAAAATAAGTGATAATGATGCTAACATAAATCCTCCATTTCTGTTTTTGGATATGTCAATCGCCATATTTGCTGTACGGATACTGACTGTATCGAAAACTGCAAATCACACTGTAGTTATTCTACCTCAAACACCACAATCCGCTCTCTTTTATTTTCCCCCGGAAACAAATCTCTGCAATCGATTTCATCGGAAAAGATAAGTTCGTCTACTGTCATTAAATAAGAAATGTATTCATCCGAAGGATAATAAAAGAATAAAAACAATTCCCTCGGATTCTCATAATAGGATTCCAACACGCGCGCTAAAACCTTCTTTAATATCTCTATCGAAAATGGATTAAAAAAGTAGATCCGGTCTACCTCTGCCGGAACTGAAAACTGCACTGCATCTGCTAGTACAAATTCTGTCCGCCCTGCCGCAACCCCCTGTTCTCTGTTTTCTACCGCTTTCTCATAAATCCGCTCGTTGTATTCCACACCGATCGTGTGACAGCGTGTCTGATAAGAAAGAAAAAAATCAGCTCTGCCTTTGCCACAGCCATAATCTAAAAGTGTATTTTCCTTGCAAAGCAGCCCGGAATTAGCAAACCGCTCTAACACCGTATATGGCGTCGGTTCATACGGATATCGGTACTGATCTGAATTGGAATCATCACGTCCGGTTGTGTGAATCTGTAGTAATTTATCCCATTTCTGTTCTTCATCGTTTTCCTGTGATTTTTTCATGTTCTCTTTCCACAACTCTCCGAATATAAATTTCTTTTAGCCCCATGAATCTGCCCTTATCAGTTCCAGTACAGCGTTCAAAAATTAACTGAATCAATAACGCGGATGGAAATTCATACAAGTTATTAGCTCAGTTATTTACAGAACGATGTACTAGTCTTAGCAGTTTTCACGCAGTGTTTTCAGATAAACTTTCTGCTCATCTGTGATGCGATAGCTCTCCACCGCTTTCTGAATCGTCTTTCTATGCACCCACGGTGATAACTTTCGTTCTTCCAGATATGGGATCGTTGCATCCCACTGTTTTGCCAGCGCTGTTGCAAGATACCATGCGATCATCATATTGACATAGTATTCTTCCGATTCTACTTCTGCGACAATTTCTATATACTCCGGTTTGAAATCCTCATCCAGATAAAAGCTCAGCAGTGTTCCGATTCCATAGCGGATTGTATAGGTATCCCCGGATGCAATCCATTCTTTTATCGCAGGAAAAAGCTCGGCTATGTTTTTTGCGAAACACTTTGGTCTTGGAATATCGCAGGTCGCCCAGTTATTAATATATGGAAGAAAACGTTTCACTTCTGCCAGACAGCGCTCATAATCTTTGATATCTGAAATCAATTGCATATGAAGATTATTTTCCTCATAATAGGTATGTGGCAGCTCCTGCAAAAAAGCTTCTGCTGCTTCCGTTTTTGCAAATTCTTTCGCAAATTTCCGCAGTACCGGTGTGCGGATCCCGATGATCGTCTCCTTATCAATCCCCGGCATCAGTTTACTGTGAAAATTTCTGTATTTTAAATCCTGTAATTTGAATAATTCCTGCTGTAATTCATCCATGTTCTTCTCCTTTTTCTGTGACCACAATTACACAAAAACGAACTCATGTCCCCCCTTAGCCTGATACTATGAGTATATCTTTTTTTCCAAATGGGTGCAAAAATCATCTGTTAATTCCTGTTAAAACTCCTTTTTTTCCATAATACGCCTGCTGATCTGATACGAAATGAACAGTGTCAGCAGTGTGATCCCAATGATGTTACCAGCCAGAACTGCCACATTCATATTGTCTATCACGGTCAGCGCCTGATACAACCGTTCTTTTCCGAACACGACCTCACATAGATATGCAATCGCAGCAATTACTCCCATCATTCCTAATGTCAAAATCCGGCTCTTTTCACAGCCAAACTTAATCTGCGCCGGAATCATGAAAAAACTGATCAAAAGAATGATTAGCAAAATCACTGCGGCTGTCAGCATATCTTCTGCCACAACAACCGGTATACCACGCACCACTTTTGACACCAGATACAGGCAGACTGCAATTACCCAGGCTGCCACTACTCCTCCGGCACAAAGCAGATACTTTTCTCTTACATAGGTTTTTTTATTGATCGGCAGTGTCAATAAAAACTGATAGCCATGATCCATCTCGTCATACGCAATCGTGCTGATTGCAATCATCTCTACCACAAACGGCAGATATCCAATGATAAAATTTCCGTTGCCGGAAAATGCGACTGCAACTGCAATTGCAAACAAAATTACCAGTGTCTGTTTTGTTCCCCATAATAACCGAATATCTTTTTCCAATAAACCTGCCATTATCTGTACCCTCCTGTCATCATAAGAATCAGCTCATCAATCCCTCCATTTTCCACTGCAATCTGCGGATAATTTTCCTGATAAAACTTCTTATCATTCGTAAAACATGCATAGCCGTAATTTTCTTTCTGCACTTTTAAAATAGAGCTTTGATCAAGCGTGCGGTATTGTTCTTCACTCACCTTTAAAATGCCATACTGCTCTAAGATTGCATCTGTTGCTTCATGCAAAATGAGTTTTCCATCATGTATCAGATAAAGTTCATCACATAGGGATTCTAAATCAGTGGAAATATGGGATGTAATAAGTATACTTCGGCTCTCATCCTCTGCAATATAAGCCCGTAACATATCTAAAATCTCGTTTCTCGCCTCCACATCCAGTCCAGCTGTCGGCTCATCCATGATCAGCAGCTTTGCATGGTGTGTCATAGCTGTCAGCACGCGGAGTTTCGCTTTCATTCCGGTTGAAAATTCTTTGATTTTCTTATTCATCGGAAGTTTTAAATTTTCACTCTGTTTTATAAAATAGTTTTCATCAAACGAATGATACATTTTTTTTAAAATATGTTTTACATCGTTTACGGTCAGTTCCCCGGAAAATCCGGATTCTGCAAGAGAAACTCCTATATCCTGTTTGACTTTTTCCGAAAGTTCTTTACTGTCACTTCCCAAAACAGTTACAGTTCCTTCCTCTGCCCGGCAAAGACCAAGAATCAGTTTGATTGCGGTACTTTTTCCTGCTCCGTTTTTCCCGATCAACCCCAGTATCTGTCCTTCCGGCAGTTCCATTGATATTTCAAATGTAAAGTTTCCATATGTTTTCCGGACATTTTGCATTGTTATCATACAATTTCCGCCTTTCTTTTTTATGTTCTGTTGTCTGACTTTTTACATCAATCTGAAGCAAATACCTTATCAAGCATTTCATGATTGTGTCATATCTATTTCAAAAGTTTCTTACCGATTTTACTTCTCATCCAAGATCAGTTTTACAACCTCAGATATTTCTTCCTTCTTCATCCCCATGGAAAGTGCCCGGTCGATCACTTTATCGAAGTCATCTTCTATCACTTTCTGCCTTGCTTCAAGTGCAAGCTGTTTATCCGAAGCTGACACATACGTTCCTTTTCCATGAACGGTTGTAACAAATCCCTCTTCTTCCAGCTTGTCATAAGCTTTTTTTACTGTGAGCGCACTGATCCGAAGTTCCCCTGCGAGCGTCCTCACAGACGGAAGTGCCTCTCCTTCTTTTAATTCAGACTGAATAATATCTGATTTTATCTGCTCCATGAGCTGTTCGTAAATCGGAACCATGGAGGAATGATTTAAGATAATATGCATACTTCCTCTCATTCTGCCGCTTCAGCGGCTTTTCATAAATCAGGGAACTTTGTGCGCCAGCACAATTTCCAGATTAAAAATGTCAATTTTCAATCTTATATCTCTTTACAGCAAACAGTATATAACAGTGCATATCTGTTGTCAACTGTTATATACTGTTTATTCTATTTTTTTGTAATTTCATGTGGGAATTTGTACAGACAATACTCGTTAATAACTTTTTCATGAAAAATTAAATTTTTGTGTATGTCGTGCAGAATATTTTATGTTACTATAGAATAAAGTGTTGCTTCGCAATTTTCTGTATTTATGTCAGAAGGAGAACATTATGAAAGTAAATCTGACTCCCTTTTCCATATACTGGTTCCTGTTTTTGATCTTAAATGTCATATATTTTATATTTCCATTTCTATTTTTTCTGCTTCTGCCGGCAGTGTTCGTTATGATTTTAATATGGGGAATATGTGTATTTGAAATTGGGCGAGCAACCATTATTTCTTCACAAACTAAGCGGATAACACGAGTCATACTGGCTTTCCTGGCATCTCTTCTTACAATTTCAATAAATCCCATTGGAATGATTCTTTTGGATTTTATTAATTGGAGACATATAAACTCATTCGCAGACTATTTTTCGAAAGCCTATTGGATTATTTTTTTGATTCATATGCTGCTATTTTGGCTGGGCGAAGAAATAGGATATTTTTCACAGAAAGGACTTTTTTAATATGGTAAAAATAATTTCAGACAGCACATGCGACCTCTCAGCAGAATTAGTTGCACAATACGATATCGATATTCTCCCGCTTCATATTCTTCTCGGAGATGAGGAATTTGAAGATGGAAAAACAATTACACCGGATGAGATTTACTCCTGGTCCGATGAGCATAAAACAACCCCAAAAACTTCCGCCCCGTCTCTGGCAGAAACGATTGAACTTTTTCGCCCTTATGTGGAAGAAGGACGCGAGATTGTCTGCTTTTCCATCTCAAACAGTATGTCAACATCCGGCAATGTCATGCGTCTTGCTGCCGGGGAACTAGAAGCAGAAAACCGGATCACCGTGATTGATTCCGCAAATCTCTCCACCGGAATCGGACTTCTTGTGATAGAAGCTGCCATTATGGCAAAAAACGGACACTCTGCATCCGAAATTGCTTCTGTCATGGAAACTTTAAAACCAAATGTCAGAGCAAGCTTTGTCGTGGATACCCTCACCTACCTGTACCGTGGCGGACGTTGTAACGCTGTTGCTGCCATGGCCGGCGGTGTCTTAAAGCTGCATCCAAAAATCGTGGTAGAAAACGGTGCTATGGATGCGACAAAAAAATACCGCGGAAAGATCAATTCTGTTATCATGTCCTATGTAAAAGATATGGAAACTGATTTAAAAGCAGCCAGACCTGACCGCGTATTCATCACACATTCCGGCTGTGACGCTGCAACGGTGGAATCCGTCCGCTCGTATCTGGAAAGCCTCGGTGTTTTCCATGAGATATTAGAAACCAGGGCCGGTGGTGTCGTGTCAAGCCACTGCGGTCCCGGTACACTTGGTGTTCTGTTTATTGCAAAATAATAGAGGTTCGGATGTTTTCTTCCCAAACCTCTGTTTCTTTTACTTTTCTATCTCTGTATTAATCTCATCTTCCGTAGCTTTCATTGCTTCCAAAGTCATTGTGAGCAGTTTGTCTAATTCCCAGCCAAGCTGCTCTGCTCCGCGCTCGATCACTTCTCTGGAGCAGCCTGCGGCAAACCCTTTGCTCTTATACTTTTTCTTCAGGGATTTCAATTCCATGTCTTTTGTGCTTTTCGACGGACGCATCAAAGCTGCCGCCCAGATCAGACCGGTCAGCTCGTCTGCTGCAAATAATACTTTTTCCATCTCATGCTCCGGAGCAACATCCACGGTAATTCCATAGCCATGTGAAACCACGCCATGTATGATGTCTTCGCCGACTCCACCCTCGCGCAAAAGTTCCGGTGCTTTGATACAGTGTTCTTCCGGATAAAGTTCAAAATCAATATCATGAAGCAGACCAACAATACCCCAGTATTCTGCATCTGCACCAAATCCAAGCTCCTCTGCATACCATTTCATCACAGTCTCCACAGTCAGTGCATGCTGTATATGAAAAGGATCTTTGTTGTACTTTTTCAATAAATCATAGGCTTCTTCTCTTGTGATATGCTCCATTTTCGTGTTCCTCTTTTCCTGTCATTCCGTCGGATAAATTTTTATTTCATACTTATCCGATAGGTTTTTAGTTATTTTATACTTTTTCTCACAAGATGTCAATTTTTTATCATCACAGATTTTATTTTCTAAAAAAGCTATATTTTCTCCTTCACAAGTACTTCTTTTCCTGCAAATGCAAAACCAAGCTTATAAATACGTTCTTCGTTGATTCCTGCTGTGACAAGATCTGTCACATATTTTTTTTCTTCTATCTGCCGGAACGCACTTTCGACTGTCTCTTCCAGATTTTTTTCTTTCTTCTTATCCCAAACCTTAAATTCCATAAGAAATGCATCCTGATTCTTCTCTAACGGATACATTGCAATATCATATCTGCCCCGTCCACTCTCACGGTTTGAAACAATACGATACCTGTCCCTAAGTGTTACAATCAGTCCAAGTATCAGACCATGATAAAAATTTTCTGGCGTGCGTGCCTCTTTTTCATTTCCAACATCAAAATAATTCATGGATGTGCATGCAATCTCTGACAGATAATCATTCATATCTTCTATATTATGCTCCAACAGAGCCTTCACAAACCTGTTATATACGGAAAATCCATTATGAAACATTCCAAGAATCTCTGTACGAAACATTGCCATAACTTCTTTATTCGTAACTGACACATCACACTCAATGGTATCCACTTTGTGCACCACATTTTCAGCCTTAATATAACCAACAGATAATAACAGTGACCACAAACTGTTCTCATCGCCATCCAGATACTGAAATGTAATGTTCTCGTTGATTTCCTTATGCACTTTTTCACCGGACATTAACTGTTCGATCTCATATTTTCGCCCGACAAGATGCTTTCTGATGATATCACCAATTAGTTTATTACTGCTCGTATTCGTCCAATAAGAAATAAGTTCTCCCTGCCTGATACAATTGCAGATTGACCACGGATTGTACATATCTTTTTGTTTGCCAAAAATAAAGCCGTCGTACAAATCCTTCACATCCCGCATCTTATCCAAATTCTGACATTTCAGTGCATCCATTACTTCCTGCTCTGTAAACCCGAAACAATCTGCATATGCGTCGCAGGTAACTGTGTCTACTTCCAGATTATTCAGATCCGAAAACAACGAATTTTTAGAAATTCTTGCTACTCCGGTAATAATCGCACGGCTGTAATAATCATTCTGCTTAAATGCATTATGAAATATCTGTCTGCATGTGGCGATCATCTCATCCCAATACCCCTGCGTATACGCTTCGAGCAATGGTGTGTCATATTCATCCACAAGAATAATTGGCAGCACCTTGTGATGTCTGTATAAAAAGTAGCATAGCCGCTTGATTGCCTGCCAGTCATTCTCTCCACTGCTTGCAAAAAAAGATTCTTTTGCGTCAAGATAAGGATTTCTTTTTAAAATATCTTCAATACGCTCTTTCGGATTTTCCATAGACACCTCCGTGTACCATACTTCTGCACATCCTGCAGGATATTATGCTTTATACGAATATACATTGCTATTATTTATAAAAAAGATTTCCTCTATTTCCTTTTTAAATCCCCCTGATTTCAACGATTCTGTCACATTCAATATCTGTTCCGTCTTCCAGCACGATTGTCCTCTCATAGTCACGGAATTTCTGAAATATCCCTGTGGCAGTCACATATTCTCCTCCGGTCTTTTTGTCATCCGGCTTGAAATAAGTTACTGACACTGTCGGATGTTCTGTGGCATACGCAATCAATGTCTGTAATTTTTCATTCAGTTCTTCCTGCTTATCTTCATCGAGTTCCACCTGTTCTTCTGTCAGTCTCGCTGTTTCTTTGATTGCAGCCTCATGTCCGGTCAATGCAGCAAATGGCGAAAACTGCGCCGCCCTGTCATAAATCGACATCTGTGGATGAACTTTTGACTGATGATGAGGTAAATTCAGAATATCCCCATATTTTTCTTCGCTTTCCGTCATCCGCTTTCTCCTTTCCTTCACTCTCTACGGTCTGCCGTTTCCTCTTTCATACAAAAAATGTGCCTCTGAACGCATGGATCACTGTCTTGTTCGAAATTCTGCCTGCTTCTATACAAAAAAACTACTTTCAAAAAATTCAGGCACGATGCCCGCCGATCTGGTTGTTTCTGTCTATCATAGTTGCACCCTCCTGCAGATTGGTTCCTTTTAACATCGCATTTTTACCATACTTTTTCTTCACGGAGAGCATTACCTCCTGCAGTCTGCGCTCTTTTTCCATTCTCGCCTGCTCTGCCTTCTGTTTCTCTGCCAGTGCCTGATAATCGGTAAATAAATCCATCTGTGTAAACTCTGTCTCATTCGATACCATATGCTCATCCACAACACGGTTCGCTGTGACAGAAACACGCCGCACCAGAAGATTCTTATCCACAATGCACTCATATAAATCTAAAACGGCGTCCATGATTTTTGCTGTAGAAGATGTTTTTGTATCCAGATTTGCTGTTCCGTGGGCATGCTTCGGAACGAATCTTCCATATCGGTCTGCTTTTACCTCGCCATGATACTTTTTCCGGAGGTCCGGGTTCGTCAGATTTTCAATATCGTAACCAATATCGAGTACAATCTGGTCTGTCACAAGCTGTTTCTCTACAAGGTCTAACACCAGTGCATCCGTCATCTCGCGGACGATCAGCTTTGTCTTTTCAAAATCATAAGGACAGTGCAGCACCTGACCGGAACCGATACTGTTTGTCTCCGGCTTATATCCCCTGATATCCGCAATCGTGACCGGTTCATACCCCCATGCGTGGTCGATCAGAAGCTCTGCATTGATTCCAAACATTTTATAAAGCAGTTCTTCATTATAATAATCCCGTTCTTCACCTATGGAACATCGTGCAATGTCTCCCATCGTGTAAAGTCCGGCCTCCTCTAACTTTTTCCGGTAGCCATGTCCTACCCGCCAGAAATCGGTCAGCGGTCTGTGGCTCCACAAAAGTTTCCGGTAAGTCATCTCGTCCAGTTCTGCAACGCGCACTCCATTTGCATCCGGTGCGACATGCTTCGCCACAATGTCCATCGCCACCTTGCATAGATAAAGATTGGTTCCAATTCCTGTTGTGGCGGTAATACCGGTCTCCTGCATCACATCAAGAATCATCTTTGACGCAAGCTCCTTTGCCGTCATATGATAGGTGTTCAGATAATGCGTCACATCCATAAAAACCTCATCGATGGAGTACACATGCATATCTTCCGGCGCAATATATCTCAGATAAATGTCGTAAATTTGTGTACTATATTTCATATAGAGTGCCATTCGTGGCTTTGCTGTCACATAAGTGACGGAAAGCTCCGGGTGTTCCTTCAGTTCGTCCGAAAAACAGGAGCTTCCCTCAAACATTCTTTTCGGCAGCTTCTGCGATCTCTCCTGATTGACCTCTTTCACACGCTGTACGACTTCAAAAAGCCTCGCTCGTCCCGGAATCCCATATACTTTTAAAGAAGGGGAAACTGCCAGACAGATTGTTTTCTCTGTCCGCTCTGCATCCGCCACGACAAGATTCGTGGTCAGTGGATCAAGGTCTCTTTCCCGGCACTCAACAGAGGCATAGAACGACTTTAAATCAATTGCGATATAAATATGATTTTCATTTCCGCTCACAAACGCACCTCCTTCTTCTGCTCTATTATATGTCATTGACAGTCAATTCACAATGGATGGGATCGATATAAATTATGGATGAAACAAATGCAATTTATTCGTTGATTTACTCACCAAAATATGAGATGATAACAGCATTATGAGTGAATATTATAAATTTTTCCAAAACAAAAAATGTGAATATTTTCCTTGCCATAAAGGAATTCCGGAGGAGGACTTTAATTGTCTGTTTTGTTATTGTCCTCTCTATACACTTGGGAAATCCTGTGGTGGGAACTGCGAATTTTTAGAAAATGGAGTCAAATCCTGCATGAAATGTGGTTTTCCGCATCAGCGCAGCAATTATGATAAGATCATAAGCCGCTTTCAGGAGATCATTGCCGTTATGGCAGCTTCAGATAAGGGGGACATGCCTCATGAAATGTAAACTTACCCCACAATTGTCCTCTGATGACTGGAAAGATTTTTGCAGCCGTTTTCATTTTTCTCCGGCTGATCTTCCATATATAAAAGCGATTTATACCGCACTTCTCCCACTGGTGGAATCCTGTGCGTATTACTCCCTCGATCAGAATCTGGATGGGATTTTCCTCCCTCATTATGCCTATGGATTTGTGACACTTGGAAATGGTATCGATGAGCTGTCAGAATTATATCTGAATCATGAACAGATCCAGGAAGCCTATATTGTGGACTGCGTCAGTCTTTTGCTTTTGTCAAAAGCATACGCAGAATTTGCACATGTGATAGAAGATCAAAGTGGTTTATCCCTTGCAGAATTATCTTTTCTCGGAGATACCTATTCCCTTGATCTTCTTCCACAAATCTATGAACGCCTTGCGCCGGATGCGATCGGTCTTACCGAAGGTCAGATGCTTCTGCCCCTCAAAACAGCTGCGCTTATCCTGCATCTGGATACAAATACACACGCAGATCTCAGACAATTATGTAATACCTGCTCAACCTGTAAGAATCTTTCCTGTCCTTCCAGAAAATCTCCTCTGCAGGATCTGCCACATACTTATGGTGCCATGCAGATATTCCATATAAAATAATTTTAATTACCAGTATTTATTCCCTTATAAAATTCGTAAACACCATCGGTTCCTGCTTCGGCAGTTCAATCCCCATTTTCATTGCAACATTTTTACAGTGCAGGAAAAATGCCATATTGTTTCCAAGTACACGCATCACCTGCATTCCTTCGAGATCCTTTTTCACCTGCTCCGGTGTTGCGCCATGCACCATATTCCAATATCTGGAAGTGATGATCGGCATCTGCATCAGCCCGAAATATTTATTGAGCTGATCCCATGTTGCAGTTGTTCCGGCTCGTCTCGCAGAAATAACAGCTGCCGCCGGTTTTAGCAGGAAACGGTTGCCTCCACCGTTTAAATCCGCATAAAATACTCTGTCCAAAAACGAGGTGATACTTCCACCTGCGCCGCCCCAGTGTACCGGACTGCCGAACACAAAGCCGTCATAATCTCCCGCAATGTCAAGAAATTCATTTACGGTATCATCAAAAACACATTTATTATTTTTTGAACATGAATAACATGCTATACAGCCTGAAAGCGGCTTCTTTCCAATCCAGAAAAGATCTGTATCAATTCCATTTTCATTTAATGCCTCTGACACTTCGCATAATGCTGTGTAAGTGCAGCCCTCTTTGTGCGGACTTCCGTTTGTCAATAATACTTTCATAATAAAATCTCCCTTTTCTACTTAGTGACTATTCACTTATATCTCATTTCATAAACAGTCTGTAGACTCATTTCAGTTTCACTTTGCACTGAAAGCCTGCTGCTGATTTTATTATAACAAAACGGGACTCTTTCAGAAGTCCCGTTTTGTTATGCACTGTAAACCATCACGTTATAAGTGCCTGTCCTATATGTAAAATATTTATTTCGATTTTTTTAACTGCTCTAACGCTCTGATAAGTCTTTTTACTTTTTCCGAAGGTTCCGATGCATACAAAAGCCCAAACGGAATGCTGTAATTCCATTCCACCGGAATAATTTTCATCAGCGGATGCACACTTTCCCAGCTTGATATAGCAAGCAAAATATCGTTACTGTTCTCACACCGGTTAAAAATCTCAACACTGTAGAAATCAAAATCAACTGTATGAATTTCCGGATGGTGTTCCCTTATCTCATCACGCATTGTATCAACATTCTGGCTCCACCCGCGATGCATCAGAAGCAGATTTTCACCATATAAATCAGTGATCTCCAATTTTTCCTTATATGCCAGCCGGTGATGAAGTGATACCGCACAGCAGAAAGGTTCCCTTGAAATTTCGAATCCCTGGCATTTTCTTAAACTTAACAGCGTCTCGTCAAAAATCCCGGCAACCACATCAATGTTCTGCCCTAAATTGCCAAGAATCTCTCTTGCATTCTCCGGGGTATTCTCAAACGTAACAATCTGAAATTTGATATCTGAATACATTTTCTGAATCTTTGGCCATAGCTCCACAAACACCTGTGGCGGTGTCATCGGTGAAACACCCACCCGTATCACTTCTTTGTTCTCTTTCATTGCATTTTGTGCTCTTGCAACCGAATCTTTACTATACTGGATGATATACTTTGTATCTTTATATAAGGATTTTCCAGCTTCGGTCACAATAAGCCCACGGTGTGTTCTGTCAAACAACTGGAGATTCAAGCTGCTCTCAAGCGAATTAATCTGCTTGATCACCGCTGGTGCCGTAATATACATTTTCTCAGCCGCTTTGCTGAAACTCCCTGCCTCTACTACGCACAAGAATGTTTCGAGCTGAGGATTATACATCATAGACTGTCACTCCTTTCCTGCGAGAATAGCCATCCCATAATTTCTTCATCATAAGCAAAGAAGCCTCCGCCTCCATGCTCGTTTGGCGCATTCCGCCCTGTAAAATAACTGTGCTCTTTCACATCTAACACAAGCAGTTTATCAATTTCTTGCTCTGTCAATCCCTGTTTTTCATATAAATCATGCAATGTCTGGTAAGCCTGTATTGTCGGTTCCGATCCGTAATACTCATCGTTTCCCCACCACCGGAATAGCCACTTGCATACACTTTCTCCTGATCAATATTATAATGTTCCAGAAAGTATTCTACAAGAGCAATCGTCTGATCTGCCGAAGTTTCTCCCCAGTCATTTAACTGTGGTGCCACAATGATCATCTCACTGTTATATTTCTGTGCTTCAAATCCAAAATCTTCTGACCTGATATTGGCTGCAACTCCCTGAAAATAAAGTCCTTCATATCCCGGCAATGTAAAATACAGTGCATATGCCTTTGTTCCATCATAGCTTTCCGGGATATAGACATTGTAATGGATATCTCCTTCCTTTTCTGACTGGAGCACATTGTCGATCACAAAGCCGCGGTATTCTTCGGTTCCCTCCGTGACAGATTCTGTCTGGCTTTCTTCTGGATCGGTATCCGCTGTTTCTGTTTTCTCTTCTGATGTAATACCGGTATATGTCTCCCCTGTTTCTTTTGTATTTTCTTTCAATTTTGTCTGACTTTCGGTCTGACCTGTATTGCTATTTTTGTTTCTTTGGAACCAATATTCAATTGAAAATCCAAATACTATCATCAGTACGACTGCAATCCAAAACCATTTTTTCTTCATGATACTTCATCTCTTTCTATCCTGCTGCTTATTTTAATTTTGCACCATCTTTTATTTAAACGATTCCTGATAATCCTTGAATGCTGCCGGTGTTGAAATAGAAAAATCAAAACTCATTTGTTATTCCTCCTGTTATCAGCTTTATAGCATAATGAAAATACGGTGCAGACAGCCTGCCTGCACCATATTTTCATATACATTTCATTCTATTTACCAGTTTTTCTTTTCCCTGAAGCTGTCATGGTTCTTTTTTCTTTCCTCAACCATGTTTACAAACCATTCTACCATCTTCGGATCCTGATGTGAGAAGAAGGAACTCTGTGCCTTATCCAGTTTGGCAATCTCTGCCATGTCTTCATCTGAAATAGAAAAATCAAATACGTTGAAGTTCTCTTCCATACGTTCGATATGGGTAGATTTTGGAATTACTACAACACCTCTCTGGATATGCCAGCGCAACATGATCTGTGCCGGTGTTTTTCCGTATTTTTCTGCAATTCCTGTGATCACAGGATTATCAAATGTGCCTCCTCTTCCTTCTCCGAACGGTGCCCATGCCTCCATCTGGATTCCATATTTATCTGCCCATTCTTTCAATTCTCTCTGCTGATTGAAAATATGAGTCTCTACCTGATTTACCATAGGCTTAATTCTGTTGAAGGATGCAAAATCTACCATTCGGTCTACATAGAAGTTTGAAATTCCGATCGCACGGATTTTTCCTTCCTCGTACATCTCTTCCAGTGCACGGTAAGCTCCATATGCGTCTGCAAACGGCTGATGAAGAAGTACCAGATCCAGATAATCTGTCTTTAATTTTCTCATGGATTCTTCTACTGATTTTCTTGCATTCTCATAACCGTAGTGTTCTACCCATACTTTTGTTGTAAGGAAAATTTCTTCTCTCGGAATACCTGATTTTGCGATCGCATTTCCGACTTCCTCTTCGTTAAAATAACTCTGTGCAGTATCAATTGCTCTGTATCCTACTTTTAAAGCATCCAGTACGCATTTTTCACATTCTTCTTTCGTGACCTGATATACGCCATATCCAAGGATTGGCATCTTTACTCCATTGCTTAATGTAACATGCTCCATCTTTCTTTCCTCCTGACTGTTTATTTACAATTTCTTTGTTCTGATTATCATTATAAATAGTATCATTTGCTTTTAGAAGTCTCTGTTTGTTTTGCAGTTTAAACCATTGGGTTATTATTCATTTGCGAATACAGCTGTTAAAAAATTATCAAACGCATCAAACCAGTTTTCCGTATATCCAAGCCCATGCGGTCTTCCTTCCAGTTCCAGCCGTTCCACTCTTACTCCCGCAGCTTCCACTGCATCTCTCCTTCTTACTTCTTCTTTATTTTGTACTCTAATGTAAGTATAAGAAAAAGAGACCTCTAAAAGAAGTCTCTTTTGGTTTGCCAGTCTAAACCTAAAGGTTATGATTTATTTTGCAAGTCCAAGTTCTTCCACCCATGCCTGCACATCGGAAGCTGATGCATTTGAGTGGAATCTCTGTCCATCCTGCCAGTCGCCTGTACCTGCCATCTCTTCTAACAGGTTACCACTGTCGCCAATTCCTGACGAAGCTGATGTACAGAATGGGATAACTGTTTTTCCAGTGAAATCATTGTCTTTCACAAAGTTGTCAAGTGGCCATGCTGCAATTCCCCACCAGATTGGATATCCGATCAATACAGTATCATAAGAATCCCAGTCCGGTACCTCTGTCGTAGTAAGTTCGACGTCACGAAGACTTTCATCATCGTGTTCTCTTGATACACGGCTGTCATTATTCGTCCAGTTTAAATCCTCATCCGTATAAGGTTCTGTCGGAACAACTTCAAAAATATCTGCGCCTGCGGCATCTGCGATTGTTTCCGATACGTCTCTCGTTCTTCCTGAAGCAGAATAATAAACAACGAGTGTCTTTCCACCTTCTGAAGCTGTTTCTTCTGTTCCCTGTGTTCCGCTCTCTGTCGTTTCCACATTTTCCGTCTCTGCCTGTAGCTGCGCAAAATTTTTGACACAAATTCTCATTTTTTTTGACACAAATTTTAGTGCGTTTTCAGGAGGTATTTTAAGAAAACTTATTTGCATTTTTTGTGTCAAAATTAATAAGAATTTATATATTAAGCAACACATTTTTTATAACTACTTTCGATAATCTTGTTTCTTCTTCCACAATATTCATACCATATAATTGTTCTATTAACGTATTTTTCAATTGATATAGCTGATCATCGTCTAAATATGGTGTCATTGCATTTAATATAGCATTTTGCACATCCAGTTTATTCATGATCTATTTTCTCCTTCTTTTTAAACTTGCGCAAATGCCAACTTTACAGTATAGTTTTCATATGAGCATTTGTGCTTGTGTGAAGATAGGATTGTCAAGGCTTTGGTCGGTTGTGACTTTCCTATCTTTTTTGTATCGAACATATGTTCTTTCGTAGGTATTTTTTTACCGGCATATTTCAGCCGGTCTTGATATTTACTATTTAATTTGCTACAATTCTTTTGGCGGAGAGCGGTGGCAAGCCCGCCCTCTCTGTTATTCCTTTAAAATTTCAATTTCTCGTTTATCTTTTGAATCTGCTTTTCAGCCTTTTTAATGATCTTGTCATTATCTGTTTCTTTTGCAATTTCTAAAACCTCTTGCCAATCTTCCAACTCATCAAGTAACATCCCTTTGTATTGTTCATTTGTCATTCCCATTTCTTCCATTTTTACCTCTTTTCTGTATTTCAGTTGTTGCTTGCCTCATCTGATAATACAATTATAATATATAGTGCGCTATATGTCAATAGATTAGTGCGCTATATTATCGATTTTTTCAATCTTTTCATTGATTGCATCTATATAGAATTGCCTAAGACTAGAATATCCTGCTTTCTTAGCAGTCTCTTCATATTTTTCATACTCGTCTTGTTTTACTCTGAATCTTATTTCTTTCAGTTTGCTCAAATACTTCATTGTATAGCTTTTTTGTTTTTCATTATATGGCATATCCGTCACCTCCATATAAGAACAATATCACATTTTTCATTAGTGCGCTATATCTTTTTTGAGAAAGCAGAAAATAATGAATTTTTGCAAATACCCAGAGTTTACTGTATTCAATAAATTCTTTACCCACATTTCACGCAAACTTTTGTAATACGATCTTTACTTAATACGAACCACATCTCATTTGTATAAGCAAATTTATGTTTACAAATCAAACGTTTAAGTAACGTATGCAAACGGCAGTTCAAAACCTAAACTCCAAATAAGATATTATAGCAATGAAGATGGCTGGCTGTTGGTAAGTAAATTAGGCTTTTCTAACAATAATAATACCAGCCGAACCACTGGAACTATTCGCTGAAATATTAGGTGTAATATATCCACCGGCAGGTAAACTCCTGGTTGTTCCGCCATGATACACGTTACAGTCTCCGTACCATGAGGATGATCCGTTTATATTTATGTTTCCGCTTAAACTATACCCTTCATTTGCAATCAGATAGCTGCCAGATTCTTTACAATAAACGGTGTTTCCACTTGCTGTAAAATAATTACCATCATAGCACAAAAGAGATGCTGGCGAATTGTTTCTTATAAGCCATATTGCAGACTTTGAGCCGTTACTTTTGGCACTATTTGAGCCGTTTGCCTGTCCAGTGCTGTAATTACTGTCATACTGGGATTTTGTATACAATCCATAGGAATTTGGAGACGAGGTGACATCTGACCTGCCTTGTCTTCTTCCGGCACTGTATTTATTAGTACCAACCGAGCCTATATTTGCCGCCATTGTTGCAAATTCTGCATCCGCAGCCGTAGAAACTCCTTGTGCAGTGATGGCACTGGCTACGGTTTTCTTGCCATCACTTACAGATTTTAAACAGCCGTCTAAACTCTGGTTTATGTCCTCTATCGCTTCTTTATTTCCGGCTATTGCTCCGGTCACGGTTCCATCACCGATACTAGATATATCAGTGGTTCCTAATTTTTTAGTATTACTATTTGCCAAATCATAAGCAGCTTTCACAGCTTTTGGCGTTGCCGCCACCCCTGTACTTGCCGCGCTGGTGCTTGATGTACTGTCCGATAATTTCACATGCCCCAAGACAGAACTTGTTGCCTTCGTACTAATATGGCTGATCAAGGTACTCACAGCTTTTGCAATCTTTCCAAATGCAACTGATAATTTTTCACCACTCGTCAAAGCACTCAAACTGCTCGCCACTGTATAAGTCGGTGGCTGATTATTCTCAGAAATTTTTTTCTCCTGATCTGCATGTAACGCAGCCAGCGATGTCTTATTCCACTTAGATGCATTGAATGTTTCTGCGGCTTCTACTGCCGTAACGCATTTATATAAATCATTATTATGAATGCAGATATCTCCAACATCATATGCTCTGGCAGAACTATACTGATGGGACATGTTATTAAATAATGCCGCATCATTTGCATCATACTTGGACAAATCAATTTTTCTTGCTTCGAGTTCTGCCAGCGCGCCAACTATTTTACCGGACGTATTTTTTCCAGATATCACATTTCCGGCAGAATCTGTCTGCGCAGTTGTTACGGTATTATCCCACCAATAGTCTGGTATATCCGTTGCCTTTATTAAAAACTGATCACCCAAGCGAAATTTCTCCACGTTCGCAGGAACAGCAATATACGCAATTAATTCTGAATATGTATTAAATACATATCCAGCCGATTTGCCTTGAGCAACAGCCATTGCCCTCTCAATATTTGTATTCGCATCTTCAATCTTTCCCTTTAAAAAAGCATCATTTCCAAGCAACTGTTCATATCGTTCGTTGAAGCGATCTGCATGTGCTCGTGTCTCCGGTGTGAGTTGTTCCATTGCAGTATCAAATTCTTCATTAACTTTTAAATTTGCCATAAGTATCCTCCAATTCATTTAAAACGTATATCCAATTGTCAATTCTAATATTCCAATTTGCATTGCAATTTGAAATTCTTTTTCCTCTGTTAAGTACGCTATCGCTAAGAAAAACCCGATTGCACCATCATCAATGTTATATTGAAAAAATAGTCCTTTTCCACGTCTTTCCAAATCAAACATCCCCTCTTAATACATATCCTGAATAGCAAATGAATCTTCCATCTGGTCTTTACCTTTCGGAAGGAAGTTAGCGATTGCAATAATATCATTATCCTCGTCGATTAATGCAATTTCACTGATATACTCGCCAACCAGTTCATTAGCTTCAATTACAATCGTGTATTCATAGCATGTATCGCTGATTTTCTGACTGGATGTATATTCTTTTCTAAGCAGTTCATGTTTTAATGCTGTAGCTGTCTCGCTTGGACTTAATACTTCATTATTCTCATCCACGCCACCTGATCCAACTGCAATATATTTTATCTTGGAAATAGTTCCGGTATCATGTAATGCCTTTGCAATCTTTTTTCTCTTTGCCTCTGTAATTACCTGCTTCATACAATCTCCTCCTCAAATCTGTATGCATCCATTTCTTTTGTTCCATCTAATAAATAAGTTCCATCGAGGCACCAATCATTATGTGTTATGACACGATTGATGCTTCCAACTCTTCCGGTCGGTGTAGTAAACTGTATCCGGCTTCTTTGCTTCACTAAAAACTTTCTATAAGATGCACCCAGTGTCTGTGATCCATCTAACGACCATGTGCCATCAAGTCTCAAATAATTATAATTATCAATCTTAATTACTGATTTACTTTTAAGCTTCAGCTCTGCTGGCGGAGTAATAATTTTTATTAAAAACAGATATCTATAATTATCTTTAGCAGTTACATATTTGACCTTCCGCACCTCGCTTTTTAAAATATCAAAACCTATCGGATATTCCTTATCAATATCCTGATGCACGATCACATAAAATTCTGCCCATCTATCTGCAACGCCTGTCAGCTCCATTGCAGTTTTGATTTCCGCATCATCAAACCCAAGCTTTCTCACTGCGAGAATCATTCCTTGATTAGTTCCACCCAGCCTGCATACCTCAGTATAATTAGCAATCCTTTTTCTGTAGTTCTCGTCCGATTCTCCCGGATATCTCACTATGCTGCGATCATCTGCATGGCTCTGGAGCATGGATGCATCGCAGGTTGCAAGCATTGTCTGTTCTCTTGCATCAAATAAGATTTCTCCTGCGTGATCCATATATGATCCCAATACCTGAAATAACATGTACCACTGATTCTGCGACTTTTTTATCCGCTTAAAAGGGGACGTTAGCAGATAATACATGAAATCAGCAAATTTCTCCATCTTACGCACCTCCAACATTTGTGACGGTCACGGATATTTTCCCCGGCATGATAACTTTTCCTTTTTCAAGTTCTATATCTGTATCCGGGGCTGAGAACACGGCACGTTTATATGTACTGATTCTTTCTTTCAGCGCATACCTAAGATCATCCAGATATAAACAGTTCAGTTCTTTCCTGCTTGCAATCTGCATATAGCTGGAAATCACATTTTCTGCCTGCTCTGCCACTCCCTGCGTTGATGCTTCTTTGGCAATAAATATCGTTACCGTGATATTTTCATTCACGATCGTAGATGACTTAAACAAAAAATTATCATAATTATTTTTTAAATACTCTGTTGCTGCCTCAACTTTATTCAGAAGCTCCTGTGTGGCTGCGCCTGAAGTACTTGTGATGATTATGTCTGCTGTTCCCTGTCCTCTTGGATGCTGATCATCTATCTGCACCTCCAGTACTCCTGGCACCGCTTTTGCCACGCTCTTTAATTTACTCGCTGTTGTGCGTTCTGCCAGTTCAGACCATGCTTCCAGACATCTTTCCCTTAAAGACTCCAGATCTTCAATATCAGCACCCTCTTCATATAACCAGTTTTCTTCATTATTGATACTTGATACTCCATCCAAATGGATCATGGACACTGTGATCTTATCCGCTGGAAGATTATATGCTGTTCCTGTCTGCTCTGCTTCCACTAAAACTTTTCCTGTCTGCTCTCCTGCAGGAATGACGGTTTCATCCGTAACGTAATATTTAAGTTCTACGCCATTTACATCCGGCTTTGTTTTAAAGATATGTCCCTTTGTGATTTGCAGTGCATTCACATAATCTTCACGATAAATCGTTATATATCCCTTTGCCCTTACTGCTTCTTTCCGCGCCTTACCCACATCTGCAGCTTTAATCTCCAGCCAGTCCCCCTCTGCATGTTTTATATATCCGTTATTAATAATCGTCTGTGCCAGATTGAGCAGCTGAACATAAATCATGACAAATATTCTGATAATGATATAGAAAATACCACCCTTATTGAAATTGTTAATGATGAATCCCTGTTCATCCAATTCCGTTTTTATTTCATTCATAACAGCAGATTCTTCCGGAACTGGACAAACTTTATTTAATGTTTCTTTGTCTATCATTCACTTACAACCTCCACTTCCTCTGTTGTGAGTTCAACATTATACTCATCAACAGCATCCTGTTTTGAAACAGACACATAATCCCGGAACACACCGTTCTCAAAGCTTATCTTCTGCCTTGTTTTTCTCTGGTCGAGATATGTTCTCTTTGACAATTTATTTTTTACTCTCTGCTCTATTTCCTTCTGCGTAAACTCATCATTTTCCGCATGGCTGAAATCCAGAAGTCCAAATCCATAAGCTTCATCTCCATTTTCATCTTCGTAAAACAGTTCACCCGGTTCAGTAAGTGCTTCAAGTCGGAGATCCTGCTCCCAGCATGCATCTCCTGATACTATTTTAAAGTCCCCAGAGCTGTCTGCCACAGGCTGTCCATTCGGATCGAGCATTATATCTGTATTATTTTCCCCGACAATGGTCATCGTTCACACCTCCCCAGAACAAATACATCACTTCCTCCATATAATAAAAGTACAGCCACAATGTCTTCTTTTTGTGCCCTAATACTGCTTTTAACATTCGGGATCTCTGGAAAGTCGTTATCTACGTTTAATGTTTTGTCAAGAATTTTGAGAGTGTACACATATTTTTCGTTATCTGTTTTTACCTGGACAATCTTTGCATACATTCCCGCCGGATGCTGTATATGCGGATAATTTGTTTTTATTTCATTCTCAATTCCTTTCCGCACAAAAGTTTCTAACATGTCTGACATGGTACTCACCCACCTTTAAAATAAATGTACATTCTAGTCCGACCACTTGGATCACTCCTTACAATCGTCTTTTCTACTTTAACTGTCCCGGTGAATTTGGAATGTTCCACCTCTATCATCTGGCTGTGATGTATCCACGGAACTCCGAGAGTTTCTATCTCCCAGAGGCTTCCATATTTATGCAGTGAAAGAATGTTTTCACTCTCTGTAAGCACATATACGGTATCCTGCTGTGGATAACATCCCCAGTAAAAGATCTTATTGCGGAAAAAGAAATCATTATCTATTCCCCACGAACTGTTTACTTCCATAATGGCTTTAATGCCATTCTGTTTGTTAATGATAAAAGTATCTTTTTTTCCATATTCACTTTCCGCCAAAACATAATCTGATATACCTGCCTGCGTCAAAATATAACGGATCGCATCCTGTGGCGTGCAGTCTATGAATGTTGCCTTGATCATAGTCTGTTCCAGTTTTATCATGTCATCCCTGATCATGATCTCTTTCCATGAATCATTTTCGTTTTTCCTGCAATACCCGGAAAGCAAAATGTCATAGTCTTCATCATATCCAAGTTCAACAACCGCTTCCTCGTTGTCCCCATAAGATATGATTCCATCATACTGTGTTGCAAGTTCCACCCTGCACCAGTCTGACCTTGCTTCCCTGCTTGAAAAACATTCCACTTCACACCCTCGTGTTATTTCATAATGTTCCGTGCTTATTTTAAATTCAGGACTTATCAGCTTTTTATATCCCATGCTCACTCCTATAAGATTAAATCCCTTGCCATCAGTTTTGCCTTGGCATTCTGTTTCTTTCTGGTAAGAGGAAATTCCACCTGCTTTGTTGTATTACTTTCTGTCTTCTTTTTTGCTTTACTGGAAGATTTCTTTTTAGTGCTTCCAGCAGAAGCACTGACCGTTTTAGTGGTTATTCCTGCAATCACAGGAGCAACTAATTCCAACGTTGCCGTCCTTCTGCTTTCAGCAATTACATTTTGTGTTCCAAGCTTTTTAAAATAAACCTTGGAAATTCCTCTGGCAGCACAATCTTCATTTACAATTTCCAAAAGATTGGCTTTTGTCTGTCCGTAAGCTTTAAAGAGCCTCTGCATGGCAGTGATCTGTTCATCCTGCGTCATTTCAGGCGAATCCTCCAAGATAAAATCTATACTGATCTTTGCTGCTTCATATCCCGTTGGCTGGGTTGCCTTGGTCTTTCCCTTATCATCCTCAATGTTTTCTATGGTTGCCGTCTCATCTATGCTTATTTTCTTACATTGCCCTGATAAAATGACTCCGCCAAGCTTCACAATATTTTCCTGCACTAACAGCATCTGCTCTTCCTCCTTCTTACGTTGTCGCCGGTTTAGGATCATCACTAGAGTTCTGTGCATCCTTAAGTTCATTGATCAGTTTCTGTAACAACTCAATATCCTTTATCTTTGTAAGATCCGGTTTCAGTTCCAGATGCTGAATAATAATTGGATTACCACTTTCTGTCTTTTCATGATCCGATTCCTTTTCTGTTCTTAATCTCTCGCTTCTCTCAAGTGTTCGTGTTTCCCTTCGGCTAAGCTCCGTTACAATGCTTCTTGATTCTGTCTTGTCTTCAGTGCTGCCACCAAGCTCCTCGTGAATAAATGTTTTCAAATGACTCCATAGTGCAGATAATGGCAGGATTGCCTCTGCACCGGCTTCGCCGCCTCCAAGCATTTTGTCACCAGATGCGCCAAATATCGTCGGTCTCGTCATGATTCCGCCTTCCGCATACCAATCGGTAGTGATCTTTGGTGCACTTGGTGGATTCAGGCTGAAACTTCCATCAATCTTAATATGTGGCAGTTTGATTTTTGGTGTCGGTAAATCAATTCCGAAAAGACTTTTTATCTTTTCAATTGCATTACTTACCTTTTCTTGTATAGCATCCATCTTCTCATTGAACTTATCTTTCACGCTGTTCATTTTGTCATTTACCGTGGATAATATACCAGTAAGTCCGTCCATGAATTTCTGTTTCAACTGATCTACAGAAATATCAATGCCAACTGCCTGAAGTGCCCCACAGATAACACCTAAAAATCCTTCTGCGAACCCACCTGCAAATGCTAAAATCGCATCGAAACAATTTCCAAAAAAATTTTCCAGATCCTGCAACGCTGCATCTGCAAACTCACATGCCCCGGTAAAATCCCCGGTAAATAAAGCAACAAACATATTGATTATATTTGTTGCAAATGAAATAAGATCCGAAAGGGCATTCGTCAGTGGTGTCAGGGCTGCAATCATCCCTTGTATTCCTGCCACAAACTGTGCAACAAAAAATGTACCGACAACACCTGCGATCAATGCAATAATCTCCAGTATAGGCTTTGCTGCCTCATAAAGTTCCATAAATTTCTGACCGACATTTTGTAGTGCTGGCTGTAATGTTTCCCATGCCTGTGTGACACTTCCTTTGATCTGGTCAAATAATCCGATCCAGAAATTTCGAAACGCTTCAGATTTATTCCATAGCAGGACAAATGCTGCTATCAATCCAACAATCGCTATCACAATCCATCCTATCGGAGTTGCTGCAAATACTGTATTAAATGCCAGCCAGACAAGCCTTGCTGTCTTAATGGCTGCACTGACACCGGAGACCGCTTTTCCAATCGTTCCGATCGCACCTACTACGGTACCGATCACGACAAGCATAATTCCCAACCGCAATGCTATATTCATGATGCTCTGCACTGTCTGCTGGTTATTTGCAATCAACTCCGAACCTTTGTCTATAAGATCATTTACTTTTGTAAGTGTGTTATTTACAACTGGCAGAAGATTCTTTCCAAGTTCCTCTGCATTGTTATGTATCTTCTGCCTTAAAACTTCGAATTTTCTTTCCGGAGTGTTGTCTATAGCCTCCGCCATTTCATTTGTCACACTGACTCCCTGCTTCATGCTGGATGCCAGGCTGTCGATTCCACTTGTAAGTCCGTCGATATTGTTATAAAGCAAATCAATCATTGCAACCGCTTCATCTGTTCCAAATGCTGCCTTGATATCCTGTTTCTCAACAGCATCCAATGTCTCGCCATACTTATCCTTTAATTTTTGGAGAATTTCCGGAGTAGTCAGAAGCTGATTATTTGCATCCACAAATGATAAACCAAGTTTCTCTCCAGCCGAAGCTGCAGTATTTAAAAATGATTTATACTTCGTGGCTGCTTCTGATCCACTCATTGTTGTCTGAAGCTGTCCTAAGATTGCCAGCTGCTCTTCCATGGATATCTTATTATTTGTTGCTGTGGCTCCTAACATTGAGATTGCACTTGCCATCTCCGAACCAGCTGTTTTATAGTTCTTAACCGCTGTAGCAATACCGGCTGAGAACATCTCACCAAATTCAAGGTCTGACATATCCTCATATGCACCTTTGTAAATACCATAGCCAGTTGCAAATAAAGAACCCATCTCTTCTGTTGTGGATTTTGTTGCCTTACCGGTCAAGGCTGCAAGTTCCGTGAACTTTGCCACACCTTCATCGGTCAGCGATGCAATACCTGATTTAATATCATAAGATGCACTAATAAATTCGCTTTTTGTCGTTCCAGCCCATGTATCAGAAAAGTTCTTTGCTGCCTTTTCTACTGCGGCTAGATCCTGCACTCCCAGAGACGCAAGTTCTCCAAGGGCATTCTGTGTATCAAATGTAGATTGCACAGTACCAAGGCACGCCGTTGTCAGTGCCGTTCCTACGCCCACCATGACAGCTCCAGCCTTTTGGACGCTTCCAAATGCCTTGTTCAGTTTTTCTGTACTATCAGCCACCTTATTCGTCACACTTGAGAGGTTTCCAGTCATGTTATCTGTCAGTCCGAGAACAACGGACAACTTATAAACAGAATCCATTCCCATACTTCTATCACCTCATATTAAAAGATGCCCGATGAGTAACCCGGGCATCTTTTTAACCTTCATTGTGAATCTGGATGTGCTTCCACATATCCTTTATTTACGCCCACCTCTATATCTTCAATCCTTAAATCTCTTGCAATTTCTGCCATCGCTAAAAGTTTTAAAAAATCCTCAAAAGGCATATCATAAATATTTTCCGGAACTAATTTCCCGGGAAGATACATATTGATCAGCAGCCTTCCATATTCCAAAAAATTACTTTTAATGCTTTCCTTTTCCTGCTCTACAGCTTTTTTACTGCCGTATCCTTAGATAATCCAAGCATGTTAAGAAGCTTCTCCCCAAGGCTGATTCCCATTGCCGGATACTCCTCAAGAGCAGCTTCTAATTTCTTGTACTGCTCCTCACAGATATTATCCAGGACAAAAGTCTTTAATGCTTTTACTGCAGAATTTGACGACAGTTTTACATAGCGTTCATAAGACGCCGTTCCAGGCTTTCTAAAGAGGAAAGTAAAAGTCTTTTCTTCTTCATCATCTTCCTGAATGGTTGTTGTGACCTCATAAATCCTTCCATCCTGCGCCTTGTATTTTCTTCTAAGGCTTTCTAACTCAGGTTCCGTGAACTCCTGCTTGTTCTCTGTTAACTGTCCTTCCATAACGTTATCCATCTTGTTTTCCTCCAAATTTTTGTCAAAAATAATGATTATGCTTCAAGACCATTCGTGCTGATTCCGCCTATAGCCATACCCTCGATCGTCACTTTTAAGGATGTATCACCCTGCGCCCCTTTGAAATCTCTTTTATTAAACACAATCTGTGTGATAACATCTGTAGATGTCTTAGCACCCTCATCTGCATAACTTACAGTAACTTTCGGGATCATGTATCCGTAGAAATGTTTACATCCGCTTGACTTGATCACGCGGCACATTTCGTCATAATCTTCACGAAGCAAGGTTATCTTAAAGGTATTTTTCTGGTTGCCAGTACCATATCCTCTGATCTTGCCACCTTTTCCATAAACAGGATCAAGTCCCTGTTCATCTCCGTAATCAACCTCCTGGATCTGCACATTGTTCATATCTGTCATGTGAAAATCAATGCTCGACCAGTCATAACTTTTACCATTGATCAATGGATCCATCTATCCCAACCTCCTATTCTGCTCCTGCTCCATATGGATTATTGACTGCAAATGTCAAATCGAACTTTCTGACCGTTCCCATCGGAACCCATTCAATGCTTACGTTTAAGGTCTCATCCACAAGGATGTTTACATTTTCCGTTTCGATCGTGACTGATCCGGAACTGATGATCTTATCTTTGATGCAATTATCAATTGCAATTCCAAGATCAGCCTCAAACGGCTTAATGCTTGCCTCAATATTATCCGGATCAATTTCTGCCTGGATATTATCCGTTGCCTTTTTGCTCACTTCCCTCACGATACGATTGAGTACCCGGACATTTTCGACATATGGGAAATCGCTTCCGTCTGCAGCAAGCACATTGGCATTTGTTACATAAAAATCTTCTTTGCCTGTGTACTGTCTCAGTGTGATATATCCAAGTTCATCCAATTCTTTTGTGTACTCTGCAATTCCTTCCGGGAAAAGTTTCTGGAGTTTTGAAGAACTAATAGGAAATTCTTTTACACAGCCAATAGATAAGCTTTCTTTCGCCTGTCCTAATAATCCTGAAACAACACCTGCAAGATTGATTTTCTGTGTACGCAGATCTTTTCTTGTGTATAATCCATAGGAAAGCACGACTGCAATAAACATACTGTTAATGCCCTTTCTCTCCGCCTTCATTGATGTAAGGTATTCATCAATGCTTTCCTTATCTCCACATTCCCTGCCCTCACATAAGAAAATGCATGGCTTTTTATAAGTCTCAAGAAATTCTTTTCCCTGTTCGGCAAGTGCCGCCCACAGTGTTTTTCCAGATGTTCCAACAATATGTACAATCTCAAACTCCGAATTAAAGCTGATCAGACTTTCAACAGCCTTAAGCACACTTGAGTTGCTGAGCGTCGGAGCTGTCGAGCTGAAAGAAAACGCATCATCTTCAATGAATGATTGTTCATCTTCTCCACTATCTGCAAAATTAAGAGTGATCCCTGTACCCGGAATTTCAAATGTTCCTCCCAATGGGATTGTGTACTCATCAGAGAAGTTATTTCCTCCATCAATGGAGTAAGCAAATGCTCCTTTATTTACTTTCCCGGTTGTTGTGATTTTTACTACAACATCATATGCATTGTTCGGCTTTCCAGATGCAGTGACAGTTCCCTTGCTCTCGCCAGTTTTAGTTACCTCGCCAATTTTTCCATCAACATCTGCTTTGACCGGGATAGCATATAACTTTTTCAATCCATTCTCCGTTGCATCAATACATGCGTCAGAAAGTGGTGTGCATCCAAGTTTTTCCTTGATATCTGATGGCTTCATTGTGTTTGTCACAAGTACTGGCACCGTACTGTCTGATGTAGACGCACCGATTTTTACATGTACAAAAGATCCGGTGGATGTGTTTCTTCCAAGATTTCCGTCCTGGACTTCGATATTAACCTCGCTAAACATTTATCTCACGCTCCCATCCATTGGTGCATCATAAAAGGCTTTTACTGCCGCATCATATTCATCTTCTGTGACCATCTTTCCTGTTCCCCACTCATTGGCAGTTTTTACACCTGCAAATACTGCATTCGAAGTGTTTTTCCGGGTTTTCAGTTCCTCAATGGTCATATACTCTTTTTTCTCTGCCATATTATTCCTCCTGTTATTATTTTTTCTCAATCATTCCGATTCCGACTTTCTTAAGATCTGTATCCTCATAAATGCCACCTGTCAGCGTGACATCAAATTCAACTGCTATTTTACTTCTCAGGATGCTGTCCCCCTCCTCGATCCAGTCCACATCTCCGACATTGATCTCTACCCAGTTTCTATCTACCGGAAGACCTTTTCCAATTTTTTTCATGAAATTAGTCAGTATCGTGTCAACTTTCTCTTCATCTGAATCTGCAATCACTACATGCAGTATCGTGATTCTCTCATGAAGTTTCTTCCGCTGTTTCCGTTGCCCCGATTCTTCATATATTCTTTTTGAGCCTGAACGCGAAAATGTTTCTTTCACCCTTAAAACTGCCCCAACATGTGTTTCATTGCAATTTTTGAGGCTTTTCATTGAATCATGTACTCTTGACCTGATACCAGATTCCTTTAATACTTTCACCAGGTAATCTCTTTCTTCCTTCATCTCTTACTCCTCAAACAATTCTTTCAGCATTTCCTGTATATCCATATCATCCTGCTGGCTTATACCAAGAAATTCTCTCGCCGGTATCTTTACACTTACCTGTGGCTTGCTGATCCATCTGTCTCCTATCTGGAACTTCAGATGCTTGCCTTTCTTTGCCCTGATTGTACGTTCATCACCAAACTGGTGCGTAGCTGCATAGATAAGGTTGGTACCTACGGCAAGACCAGAACTGTCTGATTGTGCATGAATGGATGTGCTGAGAGCTCTTGTCTTGGTCAGTGTCTTTCCTCCACTTTTCTCGGCACGTATGGAACGCTTCCATTTTTTTCCGTCCGGGCTTTCTTCCGTCCGGAATCTTTCTAATGTAGATGTCCTCAATCCTTCGGCAATAGCATTCATCATCCCCGCTTTATCAATGTCAGACATATCTTTCAGCCTCTGTAGCAGCTGATCTGTTTCATCGTCCAACCGGACGCTTACTGATGACATCCCATCACCAACCTTTCATGTTTCCCCTCGAAAACAGTCTTGGTGAGTTTGACATTGAAAAGCCTATCCTGGCTGCATCCTCAGTATTGTTTTCGCTGACACCAATACTGATCCTGCCCTCTGCAACTTTGGTCAGAAAAGCAATGGCTGCATTATAACGGGTAAGGTATGTTTTTTCCCTGTCGTTTTCATCCACTCCTTTTCTTGAGACCATGTTGTAAAGTGCAATATCTTTTGCAAACTTATTGATCACCTGCGGTGTCTTCTCAAACGGCACCTTGTACCGCTTGGCGAGATAACCGTCAATCTCAGCATCGGCATCGGCGATCGCCTGTTCTACAATAGGCGTAATGGCTTGGATTCTTTCATCCTCATTCTCTATGTAGTTGTCGCCAATAATGACGTTTAACATATCCTCTTTCAGCATATCGAGGACTTCCGCTGCGGTACAATATGCCATTCAGATCACCTAGCCTTTCGAGCTTGTTGTTCCAGTGGAACCATATGCCATCTGCCAGAAACCATAACCTGCATTGGAACGTCCATCTGCTCCCCAGATGAATTGATCTTTCATGAATACAGTATCATCATTGTCATTCGTCTTGCTGGTAAGCTTAATAGGTTTTCTTTTCTGATAAATGATAGGTTTAAGTGCTTTCTGTGTTGCAAGCAGGAACCAGTAATCCGGCTGGTCTGCAAGTTCAGTCACAACCAGAAGCTCTGCTGTTCCTTTCAGAACATTTGTGGTTCCCTCAATCTGGTCGGCTTCCAGGATGAGTCTTCCCATCTTTTCATTCGCTGGCGAAACAACCAATAAATTTGGAACAATATTAAGGCTCTTTCCCTGATCGCCCAAAAGTCCCATCATGGCTGCACGTGCCTCAACATATGCATCTGTGGAGAGTTTTTCTGTTGTCATGTTGCTCACAGTCTGCTTTCCATCCTTTCCGGAAGCATGATCCTGTGCAAAAAATGGTTTCCCATCATAACAGTTTTCTTTAAATCCGGCTTTTAATGCATCAAAGACCAGAACATCCGGATGCTCTGCGGCTGCTTCACCAATGTTTGCAAACATTGGCGCATATACGCCATAAGTATCATCTTCAATATCATCTCTTGGTACAGCAACAGTCATTTCAAACTTCTTATTTCTAATAGCATAGTTGTAAGCTGAAAGTGACTGAATCTCTCTTTCTCCGATCCACTCTCGCATCTGCGGCATCTGTCCGAGCCATTTATAATCTGTACTTGCCGTTGTACTTGGTACAACAGTTGCAATCCTCTCATACTGAGTCTTTCTACCCTGAAATGCTTTGTTATATGCGGTTGAATAAGCTACATTCAACCCGTGTAAGTTCTGCTGGTTTACAATCATCTTGGTTACCCTCCTATAATGTCTCTACAATGACACCGTCGCCCTCGATTCCAAGGATGACACCTGCCTTGCTTGATCCTGTTGATGTGATCGTTACGGTCTGTGCATCAGACACATAACATGGTTTCATAACATCTGTTGCTTTAATGCTTCCATCATTATTCCAAACGAAAGCACCTCGTCTCACCTGCACCTCTACGGCTCCATCCTCTCCGCCTGTATTATCTACAGGCTTCATTGCACATCCTGCAATCATAAGGTTCTCAGCCTTCGATGCCTCGCTTGCATATCCGGCTGCGCTGATTGCAACCAGATGTCCTTCTGTGATACTCTCATCTGCTGCTACCGGAATAACAATGTCATTCCCGGAAAGTCTCTCATTTCCTGCTCTCATAATTTACTTTTCCTCCTGCTTATAATAATTTTTGTAGTCTTCCTCACTGATTCCCATGTTCTTGAGGATTTCCATGTCAAAATCCTCCGAATCTTTCTTATCAGGGGCATCTTTAAGATCCATTTTTTCCATATTGACGACTACCGGCGCTTTTTCCATGAAAGACTTAAAGCCCTTCTTGTCGCTTAAAGCATACTGTTTCGCCCATTCTGTCTGTGCTGCGGAAATCTTTCCATCTTTCAATGCCATGTTCACAAGTTCATCTGCCTCTTTCTCTGCCAGCTGGTTCTTTAATTCCAGCAGTTCAGCAGCAACATCTGTGTTTCCTGCTTTCAATGCCATGATGCTTGCAACAACATCCTCTGTTCTGGCGTCCTCATTAAGGCTTAAAAGTGAGAGCACTGTTGAATTAGCTACTACCTCATTTCCGTCTGTGGATGGTTTCTTTAATGCCTCGGTCAGTGCTTTTCTGACATCCTCAATGGTTGCTGTCTCCGGGAGACCAAGCAATGTGATAAGTTCTTTCAGTTCCATAAAGTCTTCTTCCTCCTTAAAATTATCTATATCTTCGGAATTTACGATAGGAAACATTCCGTCGATAGCTGGTGTGTTCGTAAGCGCTACGCTGTGCAGCTTCATTGCCTTTCTGTCCTTTTTGCGTACTAGTACAACCGGGGACAGATACCGGTATTCCTTATTTTTCAAATACTCCGCCGCTTTTTGTGTCCACTCTACCTTTGCGATCAGCGCATCTTCTCCTTTGTAGATGTCCTTGATCCAGCCGCCTGCCGGAGCCTGTATATCCTGCAGTGTCTGGTGTTCATAATCGATCACAAGATCCAGCTTCCGTTCTTTGAAATGGCTGCGTATCATCTCAACACTCTCATCATCCACCTGAAAGTCACCCTTCTGCGAATGAACCATTCCAAGCGGCAGGATTTTTATCTCGTTTGGCACACCATCCACCGTAACCGGTTCGGACGCACATGCCAGATATCTTCCTTTCAAGCTATCATCTCCTTTTTATTTACCTTTCTGATAGCGTTATAACGCGTTATAACGCACATTAATCTTTTTCTTCGACTTTTCTATCACATAAGCAGATTTTTGTCTTAAATCCAAAAATACGTTTTCGGGAACTATTTCTCTATATCTTTGTTCTCACGCTTCTTAAATTCTTTTTTTAAAGACGGATCAAAACCACTAAGATCCGGTTTCCACGCACTCTTTGCCGGGTTATTGGAAAAACCTTTATCCGGAAATCTGTATTTTATCTCGCCAGTCGAAAAATCAATGTCATACGGTGCCCTTTTACTTACTTCCACACCTGACCTCTCCACCTGTGCTTTTGTCATGCTCACTACAGAGCATCTGCAGCGGAATCCGTTTGGCGGATACCAGATGTCCCATATTGGATCATCTGCGCGGTATATGCGTCCTTCCATCATCGCATGTGTTTCCCGAACCTGTCCGTCTCCTGCCGTCGTATACTTCCAGTATGGTCTGAGTTTCATTGTTGTTGGATCAGTCATGCTCTTGTAATGTCCTGCATTATATGCAGTCTGCATATTTGTCCGGAATATCACATCTGCTTTAAAAGGATTTAAGCCAGTGTAACCATTGCGCTGCAGGAAGTCGTTCATGTTATCCATGAAGTCTTTCTTTGTTTTTCCCTGCTCACATGCGTCAGAAAGTTCATTGAGAAATGTCTGAAGTACTTCCATGCTCGTGTACCCGGATACCGTGAACGCTTTCGCTCTGCTTTCCTCATCCAGCAATTTGTACTCATCTTCGGTAAGCGTTTTTTTCTTTTTCAGAAATGCTACTGCTTCCTTAAATATCAAATTTTCAGTCAGACCATACTCCGCATTTTTCATTGCTGACTCCTTCCAACCAGCGTTGATAGATAAATTGCCTGATGCATGATGTCCTCCAGATCCGGTGAATCCATTTCCCTGTAAACTTCTTTCAAGGTATCCTCATTTTTCAAAGCCATCTGTAACGCGTCTAAGCTCTCATATTTGTCAACCATCTTGAGAACCGGTTCCATCATTTTCTGAAATATCTGCTCTGTCTGCTTCCGTGCTTCATCTGTCAGAATGTCGATCTGTTTTTGTTCCGGCATATCTTTAAGGCTTTCCTGTTCCATGTCCGGATACGGCAATGTCATTTGTCCGGAAGCTGGAGCTTTTAATAACTCCTCGCCTTCCTCCGGTTTTGGAATGTTGAATTTGTTATAAATATGCTCTGTCGATATTGGAAGCCCCATTGCATTCAGTGTCTGATAGATAGTAACCGTATCTTTTAAGTCCTCTGTTTCTTCACTTGCAATTGTAAACAGCGGTGCGTCCACATCGTAGCCGAAATTATATTCCACCAGCGGCTTGATAATATCCCGCCGGATCGTCGTTGCAAGCGCTTTGGCATCTGCTGCTGTCAGATCATGCCGGACTTCATTATGTACCTTGCCTTGTGCATAAGAGCCACCGCCTGAATCAGAAGAAAGCGTTTGTCCCAAGATAGCTTTGCTGATCTGCTCATCACAGTACCGGGCAAGCTTCTCATATATTTCCACACTGGTCGTTTTATTGGACTCAATAAATTCAATCATGGTAGAATCCGGGATAATACCGGCTGCATCTGTTCCAAGACTGTAAATTGCTTCCATCAGTGCTCTCTGGTCTGCTTCGGATGCTGCAGCTGTATATTTTCCAAGTCGCAACGGCATTCCAAAGACCTCACAGAACGACACCCAGTCTTTCAGGTCATAGTTCTTGAACAGATACATCCATGACACAACTCTCAAAACTCCATTACGGCTCTCATGTCCGGATTTTGCTTTATATCTGTGTATCACGAATTTGTTTTCCGGAAACGCTACACCGGAAGGAAACTCCTTTGTGCATATCTTCATCTCATCCGTCAGGCTGTCCCAGATCAGCTTTTTAGGATGCACATATGTGATATCTTCAATCACATTATGTCCTTCCTTTACTCCCCATTCGATTTCCATGACGCTGATACCTTTGCCTATCGCATCAAGCAGATCCATGAGAATATCATCGAATTTTTCAATATTCTTCAGCTGATCCCTGATAAACTCGGCAATTGTTTTATCTCTTTCATCATCAGAGAATGGCTGCACTTCCCAATCCAGTCCGGTAACTGCAAGCTTTCTTGTCTGGAGCTGTGAGAAAAGATGTGTGTCTTTTTCTTCCATTTCCTCAAACATCTCCATCTGTTCCCGGACATCTCCCTCATCCGCTGCACGGAATATCCGGGCAAGTCTTCTCGGTGTCAGTCCATTTGACGGATAAGTGCTGTATTTGTCATTCGGATCACCGATTGCTATTGATGCCCGGACTGGTCTCCCTATCCCGGTATCCACGTCTGGATTGAACTCTTTTTCTTTCATATTTTTATTTTTTTTCTTCTTTGACATCTATCGCTCCCTCCTAATAAGCGCCCTTTCCCATGCGGAACTTGCGTTTGATCAGGCTCTTGTATTTTCCATGTGTCGCAGTTGACTTGACTGCCTGTGCCAGCTGGACTGCCATCTGCAGTGTATCCGGTGCATCATCATTTCTTCCCATCGGGAATTCCTTCATCTGCTGTAATAATGTCTTCTGGTCTCTCCTGAATTTCAGATACTTATTTTTTACGATTGGCTGCAATGACTCAATTCGAAGCATCTTATTGGCAGAGCTCTGTATCTCCTCGATTGGAAGATACTCTCCCTGCTCTGCTGATCTCTGAGCCATAACTTCCTTGAAGTAATACTGGAACTGTACTGTTTCAACACCGAACTTGAAAAAGCCTTTTCCATAATCTCTTTTCAGACGCTTGTTCATCTCAAAGATGTCGTCGATTATGACATCCGGTTTTCTCTTTTCAATCGAAGCTTCAGCGGCATACATATATCCAGTAGCCAGATCCAGTGCGAGAGCAATGATACCGCTCGTGTCAGATTTCTTATTCTTTCCAAGCGACGGATCGTTTGCACCCACGAAAATAAAGTTGCTGCTCTTAAAGTCCACCTGCTCCGGCTCATAATAATCGAACCATTCCTCATTAAAGGTTGCACTTTCAGGATCAATCGGATCATTCTGCAGCTCACTGTTAAAGGAAGCCTCACCCTCAGTCACTCTTATTTCCATAAGATCATAATAGGAAAGCTTGTCTTCCCAGAGTATCTCTGTCCCTTCCAGCATCTCCTTACGGTGTTCATCAAAAAACTTCTGTGCATGGTCTTCATGTTTCTCATCCAACAGATTGGTATAAATTTCTTCCCATTCATCCCAAAGCTTCTGATTGGCTGCCCACGAAATGACCGCACGGTATTTCTTTACATGGTATCTAGGATTTTTAAGCACATTGTTAAGCAGTGAATCATAATGGAGCACTGTTCCGATATACATGATGTCTGTATAGGTGTCTCCGGCTTTCGACACGGCTTTTTCAAACCATGATTTCAGTTTCTTCCGCTGATCCGGTGTATTAACATTCTCATCATTTTCGATATCATCCAAAACAATGAGATCTGGTCTCCAGTTCTTGTGCTTTCTACCACGGACTTTCTTTCCTGAACCAATTGCCTCGATTTTGACATTATTTTTAGTAACGATGACATTACTTCTCCATGCCTTATCACTTTTTAATTGCCCAAAATCTTCAATAATGGCTGCATTTTCTTCCAGTTCCGTCTTTATCTCATCCAAAAATCCTTCTGCCTGATCAGAAGAATCCGATAGGATCAGGATATAGTGCTTATAAACATAAAGTGTTGCATGAAGGTCATCCTTGAATGTCAGGTTTGTACTTTTTGCGTGTCCTCGTGGAGCTGCTATCACATTCCGTGAGCCTTTTTCCCCTGAGATCTCTTTTGCGCTTTTCAATGGATTCAAGGATTTCATGACACTGTGTTCCCAGATGTCATCCAGTTCCTCATGGAACTTCGGGGATTTTCTTACAAAGTAGTGTGGCAGATATGCCCGACCGAAATATCCAAGATCAAACGCTGCCAGCTCCTTTCGTAGTCCTTTTTCTCCTGTGAGTGGAGCACCAGTCCGATATCTTTTTAACAGTTCCTTTCTTTTTTCCTGATTGTCATTTTTTCTGAGAACGTAATCTTCAAAAAGCTGCTTCTGGTATGCCTCATAATCGGCAAGCTCCTGATCGGGTTCCTCATCAAGTTCTGTGATCCACTCGTCAAGATCAATCATCTTCCAACATCCTCTCTTTTGCAGTTGTAAGAATATTCTTAAGCTGCTCTGCCATCACAGGATCATTCTTGATAATGCCCATCATCTGTGCTTCCATCTCCTGAAATGCAATATCAGCCTTTTTCTTCATGTCCTGCTTCACTTTATCCTTGTATATCTTGGTTCTGGACAGTGATGCGATCAGACGCCCTGCCTTATCAAGCGGCATCTCCTGAAATTCTTCTTCTGCGGTTGCAACCTTATTGATCAGTCCGTTCATGGTCATCAGAATCGCAGCTTCTGAATAATCCGCATCTGGATTATCCTTTACAACCTGAATCAGTTTCTCCGTCTGTGCCTGTGCCTCCAGCAGTCTCTGCCTTGCCGTGTTGGAACGCATTGCATAGCGACCAACACTCGATTTTGATATGTCATATCCCTCTTCTTTTAAGTACTGGCTGATGTATTCATAAGTATTCGATGTGTCAGCCAGCATCACATCTACTTTCAATCTCAGATCTTCCGGGATCTCATCCAACTTGGAACTCACTCTTGTCCTGTTTCTTTTCTTTGCCATCAGATATCAACTCCCGGATCTTCAATTGTGCCTTCCGCAAGGTCAACACCTTCTTTTGTGAGTTTGATCACGGCATCCTTTGCATATGCTGTGTATGCTGTGACTTTTTCATCTGTGTACTCGATATATCCGGCATCTTCCAGATAATCGAGATGTTTGCCAATGTCCGGCGAAAGGATAAGCCCTGCCGCCATCATGGAATTTGAGATCTGCCTTGTAAGTGCCGTGTTGTTAAAGCCTTTTACGAGACAGCGGATGATATATCCACGGATGGCTTTGTTATGCTGCACCTCTGCCTGCTCTAAATCTGTCAATCTCCTCACCTCACTTGTTTTCTTTTCCCATCAGAAGCAGTTTGTCTAATTTGTTATCAATGATCTTCATCCTGTCTTCCACTCCGTTCATGGAGCGGAAGAAGTCCTCGCGTAGCACAAATGTTGTTGCAAAATCGCCTTTAATGTCATTGATCTCATGCCTGATGTTCTGGATGTCATTGCCGGTCTTTTCCTCCAGCTTGTCAATCCGTTCATTCACCTTCTCGTCATTCTTCTGAATCTTCTCCTGAATCTCTTTGTTGCCCTGTTCGATCTTCTTATTCAAAGTTGATGTTGTGTTTTCAATTGCGGACTGCAGAACGTCGTCTTTCTTTTCCATCTTGTCAAACCACTTTTTCACAAAAAAAGTGATCACTCCAAGTCCGATCGACATCAGCCCCGCCATTACATCCGAAAATGTGATCACATAATCCATTCCTGCACCGCCTTACTTTGTCCTGAACAGCCGTTTACACAGCTCATTCACATCATTCCACCCGGACATGCTCACCTTTGCAACCACAAACGATGCCAGGAAGGAAGCAAATACCATGTACCATTCCACCGGAACTTTCATGTAAGCCATCAGTGCAAGCATCATCGGTGTTGTGAGGGTGATCGCCACCACATAGCACACAAGCTTTGTTGGAAAACGGTTGATCCACTTAATGCTCTTAAGTCCTTCTGTGACCAATGAGACTGTGATCGCTGATACACTGATAAAAGCTAATACCCATGCGATCACTTTTGTTGCATTTTCAATCCCAATCATTGTCAAAATTTCTGTCATAAAATATCACGCTCCTTCATATTTGTTTCAGGGCAACGAACCATATGAGAGGCAAAAAAAATAGGTCATGACTTCTAAGTCATGACCTGATTATAAGGTTGTTCTATTGGACTGTTTAGGGAAACCATTTTTGGATAATATTTTCCGTGAAAAATTGCGAGAAACTGCTTAAAATATGGCTTTTTCTATTGACAACCACGCAATTACGTGGTACTATATACTTGTAAGGAGGTGGAGCCCTTGAGGGATCTAATCAAGGAGATGACGGAGATAGCAAAAGAGCTCAATAAGTTGCTAGACCAACTTATCAAGCTCGCTTGGAAGATATCTTCACTGGTCGGTGTGATACTCTTCATCATCTACTCATTAAAGTAGAGGGAGCGGGGCGAAAGCCCCATCCCTTTATTAAAAAATAACACATATCCCCAAGGAATACAATATGAGGGAATTAAAAAATTTATTTTTTGAGATTACTGGTCTCATGATCCGTATCTTTTTATTTATTCTTCCGATCATACTTGTGACTGCGTTATATCATTATTTATTTTAGGAGTATTTTTATGAAGCTGAAAGAAATCCGAAAAGAAAAAAAATTATCTGTACCGGAACTTTCCAATCTTTCCGGCGTACCAGTGCGCACCATTGAGGATTTAGAAAAGCGTGGAGACGGAAGAGTCTCCACGCTTATCAAACTCTCTGATGCACTAGCTGTCAGCCTTGATGAACTGTGCCGGTGATTCTAAAGTTCAGTTCATTTCCGTTAAATCCCATTACTGTTAACATAGTTCTTTCTTCTTTTTTATCAATTTCTTTCTTGGTTTTTTTAATACTTTCCGGTATGATTTCCTTCTGCTAACAACCGCTAATTCACTTTTATTTTCGTACAATATTAGCCAGTTGTCCGGTATAAGTCCTCTCGACTTTAAAAATATTCTTTCCTCCTTTGTCGGTTCTCTTCTTTTATATTCTCTTTTTAACATGTCTCCTCTCCTTTATTTTTTCACTAACTGCTTATCGTCAAACCATTTTATTGATCCACCTCCAAACTTGACTTCCGGTTGTCTGATAATGCTTTTTCCTATATGTTTTACTTCACCATTTTTTATTACAGTTATAAACTTCAGGGTTGTTTTATCCATGTTTTCAACACCTCCGTTAAAGTTCAGTTTAGTTAATCAGTTTTCATGCTACGATAGCACGTATCAACAATGTCGAACAATGCATTTCTTGCATCCTCGTATCCGTTTATATAGGCTCTCATTTCTTCAAGGTTCATGGGTTCGCTAGGTTGTACAACAGCATTTCTCATATTATGGAAAATATATTCTTTTTCTTCTCTGGTCATATTTAACACCTCAAATTCTAATTTTTAATAAAAGCGTGGAAATCACACCGTATCTCCACGCTTTATTTTTTACTCTCTGATGCACCAGCTGTCAGACTGCGTCGGTGATCATGATCAACCGAGCCATTCATCTAAAGACATCTGTCCTGCAGGCGGCTCATCCTTCAGGATGTTCCATATCTGTTTCAAAGTGAGATTATATTTTTTTGCCAGTTCCTTGTCATTGGAACCATTAAATTCCTTTTTGATTCGTCTGTTTCTTGCAGGACTGACCACGCTCTCAACCTTTGGAAAATAAATCTCGTCGCCTCTTGCGTAGTTGCTGAGCTTTACAAAGTTGTCTATTCCTATGAGCTTTGCAATCTCCCTGTAACGTTCTGAAATATCTTCCATTCTGGTCTCGCTCACTAATTCATTTAACAGTTCCTCTTTCATTTAAGACCAGCCTTTCTATACTCTCTTGGTGTATGCCAGTGAGATCCAGCCTGCACCGCTCTTTAACTTGCCCCATCCATTCTTTTCTTCCACAATGGTGTATTCTTTTTTGTTACCTTCTGATTCCCGGATGCGACCGACTACCTTATAGATCTTGCTTGCGCCGGAACGGATCATAAGAGAATCACACGTCGTAACAATCGTATACGGAACACCTGCATTCTGTGTTGGAGCAGTCGTCTGCTCCGGTGCTGTTGGCTGTTCCGGTTCTGCTTCTTTCCCATACTCGACAATATCCTTTTTGAACTGTGCCCATTCCTTATTGCCTTTGCGGACATCCGGTTCTCCGCATGCCTTTCCGGTAACATCATAATGTCTGAGGACATGGTCTGCGTCAATATTATACTTTTCCATCAGATAGGCGAATAACTGAACCGCTGCCTTCTTGGTTTCTTCCGTATAATACCACTTGCCGTCAGCATCCTTTTTCACACACAGTTCTACGCCGATAGAGTTGCTGTTCCGGCATTCCTTATGCTTGTACTTGGAAGCTCCTACATGCCATGCAGTATCGTTTTCCTCAACACACTGCCAGATTTCGCCGTTGTGACCTACAAAGAAGTGTGAAGAAGCTCCGCGGAACTTATCGTAAAAATATTTACAGTTTGCCTCTGCTCCGCCGGTTGCACCTACATAATGCTTTACCAGATACTTGATCTGTTCCGGCTTGCGGTTGGAATCGGAAAAGTTAACTTTTGAGATCATTCTATGTACTTCCGGTTTAGTTACTGCCATTGCTCTCACCCTCCTCATCAATACCTTCTGTTCCATCAAATCCCATCTCGTCTGGATCAAATGATGTACGGAAAGCCTTTAATTCTTCCTCTGTCATCTCAGATACCGGTTTCTCCGGTTCTAAAACACCTGCTTTTTTTGCTTCACTTGAAATTTCACTCATGACTCTTCCTCCTTATTCATTGTCATAATCAATAGTGATACTTGTTTTGGATTCGACGATCAGACACTTCTTGATGTCCTCGATCGTCTGTGACAGACACTCCTCCGGAAGAAATGCCCGGATAAGCTCTCCATTTTTAATCTTGTAGATATAATAAAGCTCCACCTCAAAATCCGGAGCAGTGTCATCATCTTCGTAGCCGAATACACTCAGCAGCGTCTCTCTGTCTTTTGCATAATCGCCTTTTAATTTCTTAAGCAGCAATTTTTTCTGTTTACTGTCCGGTTTAACGGACATTTCATCAAGAAATTCCTCAAGACTGCATTCAAAAGTATAGTCTTCCGTGAAAACAGCCTTTAACATCTGTTCAAGCTTCGGATCGTAAGAATACTTTGTTTCAGTGCTCTCCTTCACTTTCGCCATCCAGAGTTCTTCCGACAGGATATCTTTTAATTTATCCGGTCGCAGGACGTCCATTTTATAACTGTCCCCGACTGCTACAGAGCCATCTTCTGAATAAAACTTGATATATTTCACATTTCTATCATCGATCATTGCAAGTCCCTTGCTCTGGAGCTTTGCTTTTACTGTATCAAGTTTTCTTTTGCAGTATTTCTGTTCCTTGTCCAGTGCTATTGCCTGGCTTACAAGCTGCTCCACATTCTCATTTTCATACATCAGTCTTCCCCTCCTTCCAAAAGTGCGATTGCTTTCCGTGCGCAGGATGCACAGATTCCCTTTCCTTCAAATTTCTTCACGTTTTCTGTATTCCCACAGAAAACGCAGCGTGGAACATATGACTCAATGATGATCCTGCCGCCTTCCTGTGATACCTGCATAGGATCTCCGCCCTGCAGTCCGATATCTCTTCTCATTGCCACCGGAATGCTGATTGCTCCGTGGCTTGTCAGTTTTTTATATCTCTCACTCATGATTTTCCTCCTGTGTCAGACTCTTTTTGTTCTCCTGATAATAAATACACATGTAAACCTGCCATTCTCTTACACCCAGCTCATCCGCAATCTTGGCAATATCCCATCCAACGTTATGCAGTGCCATGACTTTTCCGGAATCCAAAGGTTTTTTCTGTGCATTTTCTTCCAGCTTCTTTTCTGGCTTCTTTTTCGGTTCCAGAAACTCCAATGCTTCCATGGTACAGTCAATGCAATAGTGTCTGTTTTCCATGTCCTTATTTATCGGTACTGTCAGATCTTCGGTAATAAAGTCAAAGTAATGTGGCACGATCTTGGTACCGGAATCTTCCAACTGACATCCACAGCGGTCACAATAATAGACATTCTTTCGCATTTCCTCACCTCCTACATTTTGAGGACTTCCTTGATATACTCATATTCCTCTGTAATCGTGTAATCCTCGCGCCCCCTCACTTTTGATCTTGTCCTGGAACTCCTTCAGTTTCATGGCTGCCTTTAACAGCTTTGCAACTCCGACCGCTTCCGGTGTCGGGTTCAAATTCCGCCCTACCTGTGCTGTCATATATCCAACAGCTCTCATAAGATAGAAATCCCATATATAACAGTCTGAATCCCTGTCATTCCATTCACTCACTGCTTCCTCTATGAACTTTTTCCTGTTCAGTCTCTTTTTATCTGGAGGGATCAGCCCTTTCTCCTGCAGTTCTTTCTTATACTTTCTGTTGAAATCCTTCTCCTTCTGTGTCATTCTCTTTTTCTTAGCTGCCATTTCCGCTCTCCTCTCTGTCTGCCTGTTCTTTCAACTGCTCCATTGCCTTAAGATGCAGTTCCAGCATGTTATCCCTCACATCATCCATGCTCATGCCGCGCTTATAAGCTTCCAGTCCGATGGTCTGCTGGAGTGCACCACACATCACTGCACGGTCCGTCATATCCGCATCCTTGAATTCCAAAAATACGCCTTTCTCATTCCGGACAATCTTCATCTCCGCCATTGTATCTTCCTCCATAGATTTTACAATTTGAGGAATTTTCATCGTACCGGCTGAGAAATTCGTCTTTTATTCCAAACTTGTCCAAAATAGTAAGCACTGCATATGCGGCACTCAGGAAATCCTCTGCTTCACAATTAAAAAAGTGTACGGACGCATCATATTTCCCCTGCAGATTGACCACAATAGCTTTTTCAAATTCCACTTCCGTCCCATCCGGCTGCCGCATTAGCAATTCCTTGTCATTTTCCATCCTCTTTTTCCATCCTTTCCACCATGCTCTTTAATGCTTCGATCAGGTCTGAACACTGCATGTAATTCAGCCAGTCCACACTTTCCACACCAAACATTCTCCTGCAGAAGCCGTTGATCCTCGCTTTCTTTGTCCAACCAAGTTCCTCTGCAAGCTTATATACTTTCTTCCTCTGGTTGACTGTTGCAGGGTTCCCGGTCTGGTGTTTCCGTTTCTTTGCGCCCTTTGTACTGGAATCTTTCATCCCTGCAAGCACAGAGACCATCACACCCAGTTCCCTTTTATTCAACTGTTTGATACTGTCTTTTCCGGTGTGCGAGAGTACAAGCAGGTGAAGTTCCTCATCCGTCATTCCAAGTTCCGGGGACTTTGCGATTCCCCATAGCATTCTGATTGTAGGACTAGCCATTGTCTGCCACACTCCTTCCATTAAAAAGCAGATTTTCCTGCACACCCTCTTCGCGTAGTGTCATTCCGCGCTGCACATATTCCGGTATCTTTATCCCGGAATTTTTTCCGGGAAGAATATCCGGCATGATGCTCTGGTCGATTTTGAATCGCTCATTCATATCCATATGCTGCATGACCATTCTCATTATCTCCGGTAAAAGTGCTTCTGAGCCTTCTGCTTCCATCTCGATTAATATTCTCCTTATCATGACCTGCCTCCCTTAATGCCGTGCAGCTCCTGCAGTTCCCTTGCCCTGTGCTCCACCAGAACGGAATACTCTGAAAACTTTCCTTTATAGAACAGCTCCTCTGCCCTTCCGTGTTTCATGTTATATTTCATGAGCACCAGATAAATGTCGCCGTCGCTTTCCTGAAACAGCTCTTCCAGATAATCCGCTGCCACGAGAATGTTCGAATATGGATCTGTCAGATCCGACACTCCAAGCCTCTCCATCCGTTCCTTATGCCACTTTGGATTTACCTGTAAAAGTCCTGTGTCTCCAGTCTCATTCACAACGTCTGCCCTGCCGGAGCTCTCCTGTTCGATCATCGCCATTAAAAGTTCCGGGCAGATGTGATACTGCTTTCCGATTTCTATACAGTAGTTCTGGTATTCTTCCGGAATATCCGTTTCTTCCGGCAGTTTAAAGATATTAATCCCATTTACACTGCTAATCTCCACTTGTCCCTGCACCTCCACTGTTGTTTCTTCCATGCGATCCGGCTCAACATCCTGTTCCGGTTCTCCCGATGTCGTCACCGGCTGCACCGCAACAACTAATGCCATGATCAGTGTTAAAATTCCTTTTTTCATAGGCTCACCGTCCTTTTACAGCATCATCATGTTCGATGCCTGACTGATTACCTTCATAGTTACTTTTGTCTGACCGCTGTCTTTCAGGATGCGGATCACATTGTTCAGGGTTCTGTCCAACAGTCGGAAGCATCCGGTCTGTGTATTCCGTGCCCGGCTGATGAACTCCTCCATCGCACCGTCCTCGATGTCGTATCCTTCCAGATAGTCCCTGACTTCTTCCACCGACAGACCACGGAGTTTATAGTAAAAATCCATCCTGTTGGCAAAACGAGCATCATACGTCTTGAGAAGTGATTCAAGGATAGGTTCTCCGGCAAGCACCAGACCAACATGTGCGCCATCGGTAATGTTGCGGAGCAGCTCGATCTTTTTCTGAGTGTACTTATTAATAAGCTTGTCCGCTTCATCCATGATGATGAGATATCCCTGATTGATATTAAAAAACTCAATGATCTTTTCTGTGCGTTCATCAATACTGCCATAGCTCCGCTGCATTCCAATCTTGCCCTCGATCCTGCGGATGATATCCTTGCAGTTCATTGTTTCATTTCCTTCTATATAAATGACGCGCGGCATGGTGGCATATTTCCGCAGGGCATGTGTCTTGCCATAACCGGATTTTGCAACGATGATTCCCAGTGCCATATCTTCCTGGCAGCTCCGGCACACACCGATGATCTGCACGTAATCTGTGGATTCAAAGTTCTCAATCTTAGGCTTCACACTGCCAACCACTTCGCTGTCACGGTTTAAAAATGCTTCCGGTCGTTCCACGACATCATCGCCCCTATCGTAGCTTGAAACGAAATCTCTCAGTCTCGCCTCGATTGCTTCCGGGTTGGAACTGTATTTACCATTCAGGTACTGGCTCACTGCAGATCTTGAAATGTTAAGCTGCATTGCCAGCTCCTGTTTTGTCATTTTGATCTCCGCCAAAATGTCATTCACACGCTCCGCAAGTGTTTTCTCCTGTGTATATGTCTTTAATGCCTCCATAAAATTTCCCATCCTTTCTCGTTTTTTTGTGACAAAAATTCTGATTATAACGCACGCAGTGCTTTCAATGCTTCTTCTGCCTTACGCGCCATGTATTCATTTTCCTCCGGCTGTTCTGTCTGCTGTTTTCCGCCACGGAATCCATTTTTATAGGTGTTATCCACCGGCATCTGCACAACATTGTCCTTTTTCTTGGACTTCTTACCGATCATCAGATCGATGCCGCCTGTTGTTTCATTAAAGCCTTTGTACTGATCGTTAATCTCCGTAAATGGTACATTTGCATCTTCGAGACGTTTACGGTCAGCCGCAATCTGACGCTTCTGCCGTGCCAGATGTTCCTTAAGGGCTTTCTGTTCCACGCCATTCTCAGAAGCGAATACCAGAAGTTCCTGTGAATAGGCTTCGCAAACCTGTTTTCCGTTCCGGAATACATAAATGGTCGCCATGTCATGCGGATCATATTTGACATCCACATAATCATTAATGTAGGTACAGAGTTCATCCGACCGATAGGTGTATCCACCAAGCTTGATTCCAACGTTATAAACAAATTTGTGCTCTGATTTCATCATCAGGATCGTTGCATAACTCTTTGGTGGAGCTGCCTTATAATATCTCTCTTCATTGTCGAAACAGCTTTTCGGTGTCGTGTATTTCTCTCCCTGACGTTTCAGTGCCCCGCTCTGCTTGACCATGTACTCGTTCTGCAACCAATTTGTCCACGCCTTATAAAACTCGTCCATCGTCAGCAGTTCGCCGCGCTCCAGCATTCCATCAATGTCCTTTTCCACCTTGGCAAATGTCTTGGAACCGGTCAGTGTTCCGGTATAGCTTGTAAACCATTTGGAAAATCTCTTGCACACAGTACCGAAGAATCGCTCGATCTGTCCTTTCGTCCAAGCGTAATAAGGCAAAGCTCTGTGATAGTCCTGAATGCCGATTGACTTGTAAAATCCCACTGTGGCATCATCAAAGCCTGTCCTCTGGCGGTCATTTCTGTCGTATCCGGTCATGTTCTTAGCTGTATAATCTTTACCGTTGTCTATGTAGATGTATTCCGGTACACTCTCCGCATCGTGATAGATCATCTTCAACAGTGATTCCTTCAGGACATCACTGTTGGCGTCCTTACACATCACATCTCCAATGATCATCCTGCTCCGGATATCCACCCATGCTGCCAGATGCGGCTTGATCGCTGTGACCTTACCGTTTGGATTCTCATAGGCAACCCAGCAGTCGAAGGTATGCTCGTCGCCCATGACCACCTGCATCACCTTGAGATCGTGTGTATTACGCTCGCCCTTGACCATGACTTTATTCTTATATTCACGTTCGCCCCGACTTGCCAGATACCATGCATTCCGCATTCCTTCGTCTGACATGATATGGGCGATATACCGTGCAACCGACTGATACGATGGGATCCTTTCCCATCCGTTAACCGAAGCCACCGCCTGAAGCTTTGTATAAAGCATTTCCCTTGTCCCCTGATTCCTGGCAAAATCCTTATTGAACCAGATATTAAGGATCACCTGCTTTACCTCTGCTGAGAAGCTTGGAAATGTCCCGGCTTCCTTCGGTTTCCGGCACAGGCACAAGACTTTGTAAAATTCATAATTTCCACCATCTTCCTTGTGGAACTTATCCGCCCACGCCGATGCTTCCAGATAACTCTTGGCATACCGGTATAAGGTACGTTTTCCTTTTCCAAGCCGCTCCTGCGCGAAGTGCTCGGCAAATTCTGTCCGCCCTGCGCTGTCGTAGTCGAGAAACTCCCGGATAATATTTCCCAGTTCCATTGCCGTATACCACTCGGTCTTATGCTGCTCCATGAAATAGTCCACATCTTCATTCACATACCATGGCATCTCGCTCTCCCCGCTCACCGCAACCTCTTCCATGCCGGGAACAGCCGGAACTTCCGCAAGCTTCTGACGCTCCTTATATGCAGTCACAGCCTTCTTGGATAGAGATGAGAGCGCGATCATGGATAAATCTTTTCCACCGCATTCAGTTTTTTCTTTTTTTAGCTGATATTTTTCAGGATTCCGTTGAACTCTCTTTTTAATAATTTCATAATCCGTTGCTTCTAAGTCTGCAGCCTCCATGAGACTTATATAAATCTCAGCCATCCCCTCACTCCTTTCATGCTGCGACATCAATGTCTAAAATCTCTCTGATGCGTTCGGCATATTTTTCCCCGGAACGCTCTCCATGAATGATCTTATTTAAGTACTGCGGCGATATACCCAACATCTCTGCTAAATCGCACGCTGTCATGCGCTTATCAATCAGACGCTTCTTAATCTGTTTCCCCAGCTTGGAGTACTTTGGTCGTTTTCTTTTTATGCTCGTATTCATCACCGCCTTGTGTTATTCTTGTTTTATAAATGCATAGGAGGTTATATATCATGATTAAACAAAGCCAAATGAAAGCTATTTTAGCCAAAATCCAAGATGATACTTCTGAAAACTTTTCCACTGAGCTTCAAATACTTCAGGATAATCTTTCCATTCATATTTTTAATGATCCTGATGTTAATAAGAATCTTCCAGAAAATTTCGAAGGAATCATCCGAACAGCAGCCAGCGATATAATGGAAGCTTGCTATTCAACCTGTATAAATCATGACCAAGCCGTAATTAACGCGGTTCTGGCTCACGTCCGTAAATCTCTTTAAATTTATCAACCCACTCTCGGCGATAAACAAAATCCGTATATAAGCCGTACTCTTTTTGAAAAATTTCTTCCTCTGTCAGTCCCTGCTTCTCAGCCTCTGGCAGAGGTCTATACGGATGACGCTCTATATAGATATTTTTCCTATCATTGAATGCCTTTTGATTGTCTGCGAGTGTCTCTATCCTATTAAGTAAAACCTCCAGCCAAATCATATCCGAGTATGCTTTTGTCTCTTGTTCAGTAAGTGATCCTGTATCTTCTTTTTTTCGAAAGTGCTCTACATTTTCGCTTGCATGTACACGTAACCACCGTAGTTCTTGTAATTCTTTCTCCGTAAGTCCAAGTTCAATCTTCATAAAACCATCCTTTCTCATTCATGTTTTTGTTACATTTTGAATATGTCAGAGTAAAAATTTTTTAATGTTCACTTTCAATGATTTTCATAAAAAATTTTCTTAGTGTGAGCCTTCACTCCCATAATCTGCTGCTTTTTCAATGCCGTCTTACTCACTACCTCAAGAAATTCCTGTGTATTTTTAACTACCAGATGATCATCCGGATCAAGTCCGCAGCTCTTCATGAATTTCTTCTGAGCAAGCGTCGGGTGTTTTCCATTTTTCATGCTTATTATCCTCTCTGCATTAAGCTTTCTTTATTAAAGGATTTCCCGGATTTATTCCCGCAAGATTCAATGCCTGTCTGTCATATTCCATCATTTCCTTTTTCCGGTCTATGTGAAGCTGCAATGCATCTCCATTTTTTGACGATTTTCTTTTATCCATAGTTCTCCTCCACATATATGTGATATAATCTCTTTAATAAATCAGAAAGAAGGTGTACTTATGCCCCACGTTTTTAAATCAGAAAAAGAGTTTTTTTCTCGCTGTTCCTGTGCCTACAATTTAAAAAGTTATGCTGAAACTCTCTGCCCTCCAAATGCCATTATTGACTTTGTTTTCGCTTATCCTGAAGGAAATACATATATTGCTCAATATGATGTACTTACCAGGAGTGGCATCCGCTCTAAATGCTTAAAGGTTTCGTGTACTGAACTTCCTGATCACACATATCAATATAAAGTTATCCAAAATAATTAAATTTCAGAAAGAAAACGCTATCCATCACCTTACTCATTTCCAGTTCTGCAAGTAATCTTGGTTCATGAATCGGATCAGTGATAATTAAATGGATATGACCATCAGCATCTGTTCTCAGATGAGCGGATGCTGAATCTTCGAGTAACCGCTCAACCACGCATGATAATCCTTTTCTATTTTCATCTGACATCTGTTTTTCTTCTGCGCTTACAATCTTCGAAATTTTCAGCAATGTTTCAAACTGATCTTCTATCTCCCTTTTTTCACTTTCTGATATTCCAGGCTGATCCATTCGCTTCATTTCTTTATTCATAAGCTCATCTAGCAGTGTCAGCTCTTTTCCATTAATTCGTAATAATTGTTCATTATTCAGCTTTTCACTTTCTGTCATCTTTTTAGAACTTCTCCTTTCTTAGTCCCTAAATATGTTTCATCACATCCATGATAATTGCATATCCAGAATCTCCTATGATATTTACAACTCGTTCTCCACCAGCTTTAAAAACTATGGTCACTTTATTTTTAGCCTCATTGAGTTTCAGATCCTGAATATTACTTCCTGCCCTTGTTGCCATTAATAAAAGTTTCAATCTAACGACAATTTCTTCCTTATTCTCCATGCATTCTCCCTTCTACTTCCAAAAAAAAGGTATAAACATAATGGAAGTTTGTGGTACGTTGTGTTAAAATGCAGGTGGGAATGAAATTGGACGTTTTTATCTCAATACAGGATAAAATCATCCTGATCTTGTATAAAAAAGTCCTGATTTTGTACATTTCATTTCCTACCAAAACGGCTCCAGGACATATACAGAATGTAAAAAGCTGCCAGGCTTGTTCTGTAATATCCATATGGAACCAACTTACTAATTCATCATCATTTGATGATGCGATCCGATCGAGCGCCAACTCGATGTTCGGATCACTTTCCATGGCAGAGCGCCAACTCTGCTATGGAATCTCAAAACGTACTTAATTTTTTCTCCTGAAACGGAGGACTTACTTTTGCCAACCAGCCGAACGGCTGTTTTGTATTGCCTTGATTTAGGCGATGTGTTATTTTGTTGCTTGGTTTATTTTTAACCCTAAAACAAGAATACTTCAATATACGAGTTTTGTCAACCTCGTTTTTTAAAGTTTTTCTTATTTTAGAGATTGGAGGAATCATGAATACAATGATCGGACAAAGAATAAAAGAACGAAGAAAAAGCCTTAATATAACTGGAAAACAAATAAAAGAAGCTACTGGTATATCAACCGGAAATTTAAGTGAGATTGAAAATGGTAAAATACTTCCTTCCGCCACTGCACTTATGGGATTATCCCAAGTCTTAAATTGTTCCACTGATTATATACTTTTCGGAAATTCTCAAATATCAGAGTTTTCAGAGAATTCGCATATTAGAGAAGTCGAACAAACTCTTCTATATCAGTTCAGTAATCTGCCAGATACTGATCAAGAAGAAATATTAATGATGGTGGAACTAAAGTACAACCGCACTAAAAAACCCAGCGAACCTATTCCAACATTATCTCTCTCCAAGACCGAAAAAAAAATAAATGAAATTGCATAATATTATGGGTTATTTTTAACCCTTAAAATGTCCCATTGCTTTTTCTGGAACTATTTTCCATAAATCAGCTCTAAAGCCTTGAAAATACGGCAATGGGACATCCACTAATCAAATGTCCAAAATGTCCCATTGCTTTTTTCATAAGATCTGGTATATTTTCCTCAAATACTTTAACGCTTATATTTCTTATAACGCCCATTTTATAAGGCTTGTAACGTTTTTTGTTAAAAAAAATAACGCTATAACGCAACGTTATAACGCAATTTTCATCAATCAGACAATACTTGTACTATTCTATCATTATTTCATTTCACTTTTTCATAAATGGCTTAAATTCAACATTTCTGCAATTTTGCTTTTGCACTTCAACGTGTGACGTTGCTATTTTGAATTTTCTCAAAATCAGTGTCACAACTTCATTTTTTTTCTTTCTAAAAATCGCCTTATCCCCAATAAAATCGGGGTTTCCCACGTTATCCCGCATCGTCCACACGTTCAATCGTCGTTAACCCCTGTTGTGTCAATAATCTTGGTAATCTACACTGCCACTGTATTGTCTGTCTCTGATGCCTCACTCTGTGATGTCTGTGTAGTACTTGTACTGGAAATGCTTCCACCACCCGCACTTGATGTATTATTCGCAGAACCACATCCTGCAAGCAGTCCAACTGCCGTCACACCTGCCAAAACTACTGAAATAAATTTTTTCGTTCTCATGTTATGTTTCCTCCTGTTATTTTCTTAACACAGTAAAAGTAAGTTTCTGATCTTTATCCTCATCCACTTCCTTTTTACAACGCCATTATAAATAACATCCTGTTCTTTTGGAAATCTCCATTTGTTATGCAGTTTAAACCATGAGGTTATCTTATTCTCCAACAGAATAACCCTCCAACAGCTTCATCAGCTCCCTGTCATGTCCGTATACCAAAGTGGACGTTTCATCTAAGATCATAGTTGCACCCTTCTCGTTGTCATAAGTTTCCCACTCTGGCATTCCGTCTGCGGATGGTACTCCGGTTTTGGCAAAGTTAACCCATGCCTGGCTGATCTGGTCTGCAAATTTCTGTGCTGCCTGATCATTTTGTATGTGATCGAATACATAGGAAATTTCTGCGCCATGATAAACACCGGTTCCATCGTTTGAACCATTTTCATAGGTAAACACATACGCATATATATTCGAACCTCCCTGCATTGCCTTATGTGACATAATCTTAAGCATTGGAATACGAATCAAAGTATCCACTATGTCAGCATTCTCCGGATTCTTGTCTGGATACGCACTCTCATAGGCAGCTACTTCTTCCTCTGTTAGTGTACCCTGATCCCCACCCATCATTGTTGTCCATTCATTTAAATTACTTCCAATCAGAAGATCAATATTCTTTCCATTTTCTGCAAAACCATCTTCTGTCACCGGATTTTCCGGCATATAATCGCCTTCAATGACCGGTCCCCATTCCATCGCATATCCATCCGATAAAGGTGCCGGTATCTGGTATTCTGCCGCTGTCTCCTGCATTGCTTCCTGTGACGCACTTTCTATCTTACTGATATCCACATTCTGGATATTCTCAATATGGTCTGCTGTGATTCCAAGCTTGTCCAAAATGCGCTCCGTAAGGCTCTGGCTCGCCTCTTCACTTGTGAATGTAACACCCATTGTCTCAGTCGCACCACTCTGTACGATACCTCTCTCAAACAGTCCTTTGGCATTTGGAGTTGTCATAAGCGCAAGCACTTTTGCACCGCCGCCAGACTGTCCAAATACTGTCACGTTCGAAGGATCACCACCGAACTGCTCAATATTTTCCTGGATCCATTTCAATGCCTTTACAATATCATCAAGTCCTGCATTGGCAGAATACTGATACTTTTCTCCATATGCGGATAAGTCTAAAAAGCCGGAAGCACCAAGTCTGTGATTGACGGATACAACCACCACATCACCGCTTTTACTTAAATCTTTTCCATTATACTGTTCTGAATTGGCTGTTCCGGTCGAAAATCCACCACCGTGCAGCCATACCATAACTGCTCTTTTCTCTCCGTCTCCAATGCCCGGTGTCCAGATATTCAGATTCTGACAATTATTGTCTGTTCCTTCCTGATCTCCGGCTGACATTCCAAGCATACCGCTCTGCGGTGACATCGCGCCAACTTTTGTAGCCTCAAAAACACCATCCCACGGTTCCACTTCTTCTGCTAAAGTAAAACGTTCTTTTGCAACTGCATAAGGAATACCGAGATACTGGTACACACCATCTTCAAGGCTGCCCATAATCTCTCCCTTGTCTGTTTCTACAATGGTCTCGTCTGTTCCTTTTGCTGCTTCAATATCCGGCTGGCTGAACATATTCCGGATGATAAAATACGCTGCGATAAGAAGAATCACCAGAACGATCACAATTCCAATCACAATTTTTTTCCAGAGTTTCATTTTTTTCTTTTCTTTTTTCTCACTCATTGTTTTTCCCTCCTTTATTTATTCCAGAAAAAACGTAACCCATTATAGGTATATTCATCACAGGCGGTTCCGTTATGCTCATATCCCTCCCGCTCTAAGAAAGACATATTTCCGTCCGCATCATGCCCCTGTTGTTTTACCAGCTCTGCCATATACTGTCCATCCACCATGGCTCAGATAAAACACATTGTATTTTTCGTTTTCATCGTAACCGTATGGCAAATATACACACACCTCTTTTGTCAGTTTCTGTGAATGATCTTCATAGGAAAATGATTCCCATGTTTCATAAGTCAGTTTTTCCAATGTTCCCGGATGGTCTGCCGGTTTCTTATACTCTTCTGGAATATATTCCAGTTCGTCTGGTACTGTACCGCTCAAAGTTTCTGTTTTTATTTCTTCTGTTGCCCCACATGCCGACACAAACAATAGCATTCCACCCAAAACCATTGTAACGATCCTTTTTTCACTATCTTTTTTCCTTTTCGCTGTCATAATACACAGAGGTAGTTACCATTCAGCAACTCCCCCTGCTATTGAAATATTTTTTGGAAATTTTAACTAATCAAGATTCTTTCCCAGCTTTTCTGCCTCTGCCTTGCCGGTTGCCATGCCTTTGTACTTCATGCCATACAGTCCGGCAAACCGTTTCATCGTGTATTCACCGGCCTCTAACATCCATTTTTCCGGTGCAGCTCCCTGAAAAAGAAAATACATATCTTTTCCTGCAAGTTCGCTTTCACTTACCAGACCATAGAAACGATCCAGCACATTGCGGACAGCTCCACAGATATTGTGCCAGTATAACGGTGAACCGATCACGATCACATCTGCCTCTTTCATTTTTGCGATCACAGTGCCAAGCTGATCTTCCTCAAAATTCTGTCCGTAACTGTAGATTTTATAATCTGTCAGATTTAATGTTTCATATTCCCTGCCGTTTAACAATACATCTGCAAGGGCTTTCGTATTTCCATTCTTATTTGGACTTCCATTGATAAATAATATCTTCATTACTTCTCCTTTTTCACTCTACATTTTTCTCAATCCAGTTTTCAATATGATCTGCAATTACATCATTATTCAAATCCTGAAACATAAAATGATCATTACCTGTAATTCCTTCTTTCGGCAGATCAACAACCGTGCAGTTTCCACCTTCTGCTGTATACGCATCTGCGAAATCATAACATGCCTGACGCATCATCTGCCACATTCCGGTTGCCTGAAGTGTCTCATCTCCATTATCAATATAATCGCCAAAATACATAGTAATCGGTATATTTTTTTCTGCAACCGCCTTAAAATCATCTGTATCTGCCGCTGGCGCACCACCTGGTTCAATTGCAATGATAGCCGCAATATGTTCTGTATAATTGGCTGCCGTCCAGCCTGGACCTCCACCCTGGGAATGTGTTACCAGAATTGAATTTTTTCCAGTTCTTTCATAAACTTCATCAATTGTTGCTGCTACAGCCTTAGCAACCGTTTCATTATCAAAATCTCCACCCATATCAGACGTCATTCCGGTGTCAGGTGTCATCTGGCGGAAAAACTGATCAATAGAATTTTCATCATTTGGAAACTGGGAGCCTTCGTTTACTACAGATTGTCCATTCTCCCAACGTCCGATACGAAATTGCGTATACCAACGCTGATCCAGTGTTTTTGTGCTGATATCTCCACTCACGGAGGTTGCTCCTGCTTCTCCACGATGTGGTTCATCTATCAAAAATACACTGTGTCCTTTTCTGAGAAACATATCAGACCAGCCTTCCCTTCCATCCGGTGTTGTCATCCATCCCATTCTTGACTGACCATATCCATGCAAAAATACCATAGGCAGACCTATTTCCTCTTTGTTCAGAAACAGTATTTTCCGCCCGTGTATCTGCCTGCGTATTACTGCCACATCCTGCAAACAGCATTACCGTCATAGCACCGGTAAGAACTGCTGATAAAAATCTTTTTTGTTTCATTGTTTCACCTTTTCCTTTATTTTTTATTCCTGTGTATCAACCGGAGGAACCATTTCTGCATATTTTTTTAAAAGCTCCGGCGTACTTGTATAATAACGCTTGTTTCTGTCAAGTGCGGCAATCTCTGCCATCTCTTCATCATCAAGTGTAAAATCAAATACATCGAAGTTATCTTTAATATGTTCTGGATTTTTAGAACCAGGAATTACAATATTTCCTGCCTGAATATGCCAGCGCAGAATAATCTGTGCGGAAGATTTTTTATATTTTTCACCAAGTTTTGCAAACACCGGTTCATTTAAAAGTCCTGCGTCTCCATGTCCTAATGGATACCATGCCTGAATGAACATACCCTGCTCTTTTAAAAATTCTTTCATGTCATTTTCCTGATAATACGGATGGACTTCCGTCTGAAGTACTGCCGGTTTCACCTCACAGATGGAAAGGATTTCTTCTATCTGTTCTTTATTGAAATTGGAAAGTCCGATTGCTTTTACCTTTCCTTCTTTGTAGGCTTTTTCCATAAGTTTATAGCCTGCGATATAGTTTCCTGCCGGCTGGTGGATGAGCAGCAGATCAATATAATCTGTATCCAGTCTTTTCAGTGTTTTTTCCACTGCACCTTCATGCTCATAGAAGGACGGCCACAATTTTGTTTCCAGAAAAATTTCTTTCCGGTCAAGCCCTGATTTTTTCATCGCACGTCCAACTGCTTTTTCATTCATGTAAGCATTTGCGGTATCTACCAGACGGTATCCATCTTTTAAAGCACTAAGAACTGCTGCCTCTGCGTCCTTCGGTGATAAAAGGAATGTTCCGATTCCTTCCATTGGTATTTTAACTCCATTATTTAATACTGCGTATTCCATTCTTACTTCCTCCATATCTGTTATTTTTCTACCTTCGAACCACCAAAAACCTGTGACATTGGAATATTATCTAACATTTCATCAATTTCTTTTATTTCATCTTCTGTCAGCTTCTCATTCTCTCTGATTCCTTCTTCTGAAAACTGCGGCATGACCTTGCGGTAATCACCTTTTTTTCAAACTGCGTATTTTGATCATATTTTCCAGTTAAAAATCCATTTGCCAACGGAGAAAACGCTACAAAACCAATATTTAATTCCTCCAGCACCGGAAATAAGGTCTCATAATCCTGGTACATCATGGAATAACGGTTCTGAATTGCTGTCACCGGACAGATCTTATGTGCCCGCCTTATGATTTCTTCATTTGCTTCTGACAGTCCCCAGTGTGTGATTTTTCCCTGCTCTATCAGCTCCTTCATCACACCTGCTGTCTCTTCAATTGGAACTTTCTCATCAATACGGTGAATATAATACAGATCCAGATCCTTTCCCAGTATTCTCTTATCCAAAATTCCACCTCTTCTTCCATGAACAGGTCCGCGCAAAAATGCGCAGACCTGTTTTTCTGTTGACATTTATCTTGTTTTCAGTATAAAAGAAAATACGTGAAAGAAGAAGTTTCTCTTCGTTTTGCAGTTTATACCTTTCGGTTAATTCATAATCATAGAATATTCGCAACACACGCATTCTATTGTTTATTCTTTATCCTCGATCGTGATCACCGGCACTTTCTTTTTGTCCCTGCGATATAACAGGATCACTGCTATCTCTGTCAGAACCCAGAGAATTGCCAGAACTGCATCGACCACATAAATCGTCTGTAACCATCCTGGAATTGTTCCCGGAACATAGTTCTCATAAGCACTGCTGTTCACTGTCGTATATAAAATATTTTTTACAGCATTCCGCATTGCAATTACAGAAGTTGCACTTAAATCTGTCATAATTGCTTCATTACCCGCAGTTCCAAGCATCATATCCGTACCGCCCCTCACTGCTCTGTCTGCATCCATGTATCCGTAGTTCCCAAAGTAATCAGAGATCACCATACCTTTGAATCCCCATTCACCGCGCAATACGTCCTTCAGCAATGGTGCACAGCTTCCTGCCCACTCAGTTCCAATAAAATTATAAGATGTCATCACTGCAATTTTTCCATCTGGATAACTTTTTACTGCTTCCTCAAATGGTTTTAAATAAATCTCTCTCATTGCCTGTTCTGTTGTCCATGTAGTAAGAAAAGCATTCCGGTTGATTTCCTGTTCATTTAATGCGAAATGTTTGATAAATGGGTACATGCCGCTTTCCACAGCTCCTTCTACCTCTCCCTTTGCCATTTCCGCACTTAAAAGGCTGTCCTCTGAATAATACTCAAAGTTACGTCCACCGAAAGCACTCCTGTGCATGTTCATAGATGGTGCATACCATCCTGTTACATGATAATCTGAAAATTCTTCGCCCATTGCCTTTGCATATTCCACTGCAAGGTCTGTATTCCATGTCTGGGCAAGAATAATCTGCGAACAATAACCGGTTCCAAATATACCGAGTGTACTCGAATTCACACCTGCCGGTCCATCCGTATCAAGGATTCTTATTTTTCCAACAGAATCTACCGCTGCATTCTGATGACCACCAAACGCGATCAGATTCACCATCTCATCTACTGTAATCTCATCAAGTAATGATTCCCATCGCTCGTCATCATAATCGGCTCCTCTTAAATCGAATACTTCCAATCCATTATCTGCTCCTGTAACCGGCATTTCATCATCCGCATTGTCATATGCTGTCGGATCATAGGTTCCATTTCCATAAATGGTTCCATCCAGTTCAAAATCGGTCGGCGCAGCGGTTGCTTCACTGTAATTTGCAAATCCATTTTCTCTGGAAAGATAAGTCACCTTTCCCTCAGCAAATTCAAACTTATTGTCTGCAACTTCAACATCTCCATTATGTTTCTTATTTTCATCATAAACAACCGTTTCAGGAACACTATATGTCTTTGTATCTACTACGGTATGACTGTCTGTTCTTAAGCTGATCTCATAATCCCCCTGCTCTAATACGTAGTATCCTGTTCCATATGTATCATAAGATGCCATATCTTCTGTATCGAATGTGAGTGTTACTGTCTCTGACTGACCTGGCTCTAAAAGCCCTGTTTTGTCAAAAGCTGCCAGATTCACACTCGATTTTTCGATCCCACCATTATAATAAGGTGGGTTATAATATAGTTCTACAACATCTTTACCTGCCGTGTCTCCCGTGTTTGTCACCGTGACATCCACACTGATACTGTCATCAGAAACCTGTAAATCTCCCATCGACTGTTCAAAGGTAGTGTAACTTAATCCATAACCCAAAGGATACAATACTGTATCATCATAATTGATCAGTCCTTCCTCTGCTGCAGTCTCGTAGAACCTGTATCCCACATAAATTCCTTCTACATAATCTACAAACGATACAATTCCATCTGCTCTTTCCCATGCTTCTTTTGCCGCATCAGAAACAGCACTTGTATTGGTATACGCAAAATGACCAATATTATTCATATATGGCGCACTGTTTAAATCTTTCAGCCATGTATCTGCTGTCTTTCCTGAAGGATTCACTTCTCCGGCAATAATATTTCCCAATGCATTAAATCCTGTCGCACCGGCACCGGCACAAAGCAATACGCTCTTAATCTGGTCATAGTCATTTGTCCAGCCAAGCTCCATTGTATTTGCTCCGTTGTATACAACAATGACATTGTCAAACAAATCACATACCATATCCACAAGGTCTTTTTCTGTTTTACTTAATTCCAGATAAGACTGTCCGGCTTCAAAATCATCATATTTTGTGGAATTATTGGTATAAGTTCCTTTCGTGTATTTTGTTCCGATCTCCATTGTAGAACCATCCATGATCGGTCCCATATCTTCTGGAAGGTCGGTTCCCTCACCTCCGGTTCTGGAAAAAACCAGCACTGCTACATCTGAAAATTCTTTTGCCCTGTCAAGTACTTCCTGCGAATAATCGGCAACAGGAATTTCCGGAAGTGTCCAGTCCTGTCCGTTATTGATACTGATAACCGGTCTGTCTGCCCTGTAATTCACATACATATCTGACAATTCACTGTTTGTCTCAAATCCGGCATTTTGAAGTCCCTGTAAAATACCAACAGCTGTTGTAGTATCAACGGTTCCGGAACCCGTCCCTCCATAAATCGGATTCGTTGATGCCCAGCCAAATACATTGATCTTTTGAGATGCAATTGGAAGAAAAGAATCATTATTTTTTGTCATAACCACACCTTCATCCGTTACCGCCTCAATCACCCTTTTTGAATTTTCTTCATGCGACGGATCAAGTGTTCCTTTATCTGCCAATACAACATTTAATGTGTTATACAAGGTTCCTGTCACTGCAATATTTAACGTGATCACAGTAACCAGTAAAAAAGCAAGAACCGATTGCACACGAAACAGACGTCTTTTGCTCCTTTCCATCTTCCTCACGGCTATGATCACAACGATCATTGCAATGAGCACAGCTGCGATTATGATAAGATGTGCTCTCATCATGTTAATAACACTTATGACATCTTCCCATGCCACTTCTACATTTCCCATAAGTCTTTCTCCTTTTCTGATTTATTTTGTTGTACTGACTATAACAAAAAAAGAACCGGAAATGTCCATTTTGGTTTTCCTGGTTCTTTTTTAGGTAAAGTTGGTATTATTTTTCCGGATAAAAAATGATATCTGTCAAAAAACGTTCTTTTTCCGACCGCATAAAAATGGTTCCATGATATCGTTCCACAATATATCGTATACTTTTCACTCCGAAACCATGATAATTTTTATCCTCTTTTGTTGTTTCTGGCAATCCATCAGAAAAAACAATCTCATCTTTGCAATAATTCTCACTGTGGATATGTACTCCATGATTTTGTATCTTTATACTCACACTGATGATCCTTTTTTCTTCGTCCGCTTCTTTTATGACACTTTCAATCGCGTTATCCATCAGATTTCCAAACAGGGCATACACATCGGTTGTATTCATAAAATTCAACAGTTTTCCATCTACCATAGTGCTCAGCTTGATATTATATTCTGTACAAAGAAGGCTTTTCTCTGTCAATACAAGATCTAATGCTTCATTTCCTGTCTGAAAAATATTATCATAAATTGTGAGTGTATTTCTTACATCTTCAATATACTTTTTCTGCTCCTCGCCGTCCTCTATTTTGGGAATTTTGGAAATCCTGTATTTTAAGTCATGACATTTTATATTGATAATATCAATCGTTTCTTTCGACAGTTTCTGTTTTTCCCCCATATTTTTTATCATTTGCTCCATTGTCTCTTTTTCCCGTAGGATCTGATTCTGTCTTGACATAGAATAAGCCATAAAAATTGCAAGGAAACAGCACGCAATTGCATATAATTTGCAGAATACATTTTGCAGCAGGGCACTTTCTCCCCGAAACATCCTGCTGTCTACTAACACACTGTTCACCACTACAATAAACAGGATCACAAGTGACAGCAGAATCATCCGGATATCCCTGCTCTTATGTTCTGCCTTTCCTTCGTAACGCCGCACGATTGTCCAGTAAATTACAATGGAAACGATCAGATACGGCAGCACCCGGATCAGCAGGAATTCCCAGAATATTGAAAATTCAATCCCTGTAAGTTCAACAATGATTGTAACAGCTGCGTATGAAATATGCTGTGTTGCATAACCACAGACACCTGAAAATAATAATTCTTCCCGCTTTTCATCAAAACACAAATTCATCGTGATAAGACTGTAAACAAACATACAGCTGTAATATATAATTGAAATGAAAGGATTTTCACTCGGAATCCCTGCTAACAGGTAAAAAGTTGTCAGTGCCAGACCAAAGTATAAAACTATCCCAAGTAAAATTCTCCAGAAAAAATATTTTTTCCGTTTTAATCCAAATGTATAAATACTTTCCGTGATCAGAAGCTGTAAGGAAAATCTTATACAGGATATCATGTGCATTCCTGTCATGAAAAATCACCTCCAAGATATCGCATAAAATCTTCTTTGAACTCTTTCTTCCGCTGTCTGCTGATAGGAAGCTGTATCTCATCAATCCATACCGTATCTTTTTCCAGCTTTGAAACACATTTCAAATTTACCAGACAGCCATTAATGCATTTGGAAAATCCTTCCTGACTCAACTCCTTTTCCACATCTAACATCGTTCCTCTTGCCTGTAAATTTCCCTTTGTGGTATGGAACACAAGATAATTCTTATCTTTTTCTACATAAAGGATCTGAGAAGAACCAATCCTCATCATTTCTCCATTTCCATGAACCACAACCATTTTTTCTTTATTTAAATTTAAATACCGGAGTGCTTTTTTCAGTTTGTCCACAAACACATAATAGCTGATCGGCTTTACAATAAAGTCCACTGCATCCACTTCATAACCATGGATTGCATACTGCGCCATATTCGTCACAAAAATAATTTTTATACCAGTATCTTTTTCCCTCAGTTTTCTTGCTGCTGTCATTCCATCCATATGCGGCATTTCTATATCCAGAAATACCACATCCAGATTGCCTTCATACTCTTCTAAAAACTGAAGTCCATCGGAATATTCTTTCACACAGATCTTCGTCTGTTCTTCTTTCTCATACCGGCAAATAAACTGCCTGATCAATTTCTGATGTTCTTTATCATCATCCACTAATCCGATTCGAATCATAATCCATCCCCTTATAAAAAATCACTTTTTTTCAATCACACTACAAGTATAGTATGTAATAAATACAAACAGCCCCATAATCGCAATATAATCCAGAAGAAACCAGATCAGATTTTCTCCAAAATCAAAAAATACAAAATGTGAAATTAAAAACAAATATTCGTGAATCCTTCTTTTCCAGAAAGCATATATTCCATAACACGCGACCGCGGCTGCAATGCACCGTGGCACCCATATTAGTTTCTTATGATTTTTACCATCTTTTTTCATTGCTTTTCCTGCCATGCCTATCATCATATTCCAATGCATCCCAAGGTGTACCGACATCAGAAGAAATCCCCAGTACGCACAGAGCATATGGACATTTCTCGCCAGATTGGCTGCTCCCTTTATCCTGACAAACTTAAAAACATAATTGGATAAAATGATACCGCTTAACATGGATCCTGCCATACAGAGCAAAAGAAGAACAACCAGAATTGTCTGCATGACCCTGCGCATGGTGTATTTTCCTTTCCGCAGATTTCCAGTCCACTTTCTGTTTAAAACATGATGCACCACAAAAAGAAAGAACATCGCCATTCCAAGCCATTCATGCGCTGCATCACCGATCAGCTCGAATGACATAAGAAACAGAAGCGAAATTGTCATAAGCATATCAACCGCTATTTTAATTTTAAATTTTCTGTTCATTGTAATCCTCAATTTTTCCTGTTTTATGTGTTACTGTTCTCTTCCCAGAAACTTACCGCATGGTCGATCCATCCTTCTGCGACCGTTCCATCTCCCAGTCCAAAACCATGGGAAAGTCCCTTAAACACCTCCACTTCGGCATTTGTTCCAGCACTTTCCAACCTCGCAATATAATACTCCACACTGCGGTAAGAAGCAATATTGTCCTTCGTACCAACACACGCATAAGTGGGCGGCTCATTTCCGGTTACCTGTGTCAGTCCCGTGTACTGCATAATGACTGCTGCCGGTGCCGGATACTTCTGTATCATCCGCTTCTGGTTCTGATACTGCAGAAAATGTGTTTTTTGCACTCTGTTCGCTGCATCCTGACAGCAGAAATGAAGCACCTATAAGCAGGAATATCTTTCTTACCTGATCTCCCATCTTCATGAATTTTTTAAATCTCCTTTTTCTGATGCTTTCAATAGGTATTTACAATAATTTATAATTTTGCATCTTCTGACAACATTATTATAGAAAAAACGGAACCTCACAAGAAGTCCCGTTTTGTTATGCAGTATAAACCTGCCGGTTATAAGTATTCATGAAAATGTTATCCAAAAATACAGTGATCTTTCGTTTTCCTACAGACTCTGCAGCAGCCCGTCCAGTCCCTGTTCCTCATAAATGCCCTTATAATAAGCCACTTCCTCTTTGATCACCTGATCAATGACCTGCATACCGAGCAGTTCCACCGGAGCCTTGTCGTCCGTCATAATGTAGTCACCACCGTCATACTGCGTGCTTGTATCCGCAACTGCAAGCATCATATTCTGCAGATCTGCATTTGCAAGATTTCCTGCATTATTTTTCAGTGTATCGAGCATATCTTCTTGATTAGATGCAAAAAGTTCCCGGTTTGTAGAGCCTTTCACATCTGCTGTGTAAACGGTTCCAAACACAGAAGCAATCGTGTCCGCGAGATACTGGTTAATGTTTCCCTCTCCACTTCCGCGCATGTTCATATTTACAACCATCACACCATTTTCAGTCAGATGATCTTTTACCATATTGAAAAATTCTACCGACGACATCTGGAAAGGGATTGTGATATCCTGATAAGCATCCACCATAATGACGTCATACTTTTCATCAACCGCCTGCAGATAAGCCCTTCCATCATAGGTTGTGACCGGCACATCCTCCGGCAGAGAAAAATATTTTCTGGAAAGGTCTGTGATCTTCTCATCAATCTCCACTCCTTCGATTGCCATATCGCCAAAATACTTTCTGCACTGTGTCGCATAAGTTCCGGTTCCCATGCCAAGGATCAGTACCTTCATATCAGAGGGTGCTTTGTCCGAAACCATAAGCGGCGCTGCCATCGCGTAATCATAGTACATACCGGTCAGACCGCCCTCTTTCATGTACACAGACTGCACTCCGAAAAGGACATTTGTGGAAAGTACCACACGCTTGTCTGTCTCAGACACCTGCAAATAGTTGTAAATCGATTCCCCTTCGTAGGTCAGGTCATTCTCCCAGAATGCAAAAGAATCTGAATATCCCAATGCACAGCAAAGTGCAAAAATTACGACTGATACAATTACTTTCTTTTTTCCAGTGTGACTCCCAATGAAGTATACAACAGACAAAGCCAGTAAAATTCCTGCAAAAATAAGGAATGTAATGGAAGTTCCGACTGCCGGTATGGAGATAAAAGTTGGCACGAACGTTCCGATAATGCTTCCGATCGTATTGAATGCACCTAACGTTCCGACCGTCTGTCCGCTGTCATCCAGACTGTCCACCGAATATTTTACGAGGGACGGTGTGACGGTTCCAAGTAAAAATAACGGAAATACGAAGATCACCATACACGCCACAAACGCTGCGACAATCAGGAAATTATTGCTCACCGTAAAAATGAGCAGTGCAGAGATTCCAAGTACAATGTATTTTCCGACAACCGGAATCAGTGCAATCCAGATTGCTGCGATCATGATCCTTCCATACAATTTGTCCGGATTTGGTGACTTGTCCGCACTTTTTCCACCATAAATATTGCCAAGTGCCATCGCAATCATGATCGTTCCAATGATGATTGTCCACACGATCTGTGAAGAGCTGAAATACGGTGCCAGAAGACGGCTCGCGCCAAGCTCCACTGCCATGACAGACATTCCTGCGAAAAATTCTGTCAGGTATAAAAATAATTTATTTTTTAAAATTCCCGATTGTTTCATACGTCTCCTATTCCTCCACTCCTGTTAATTTTATCAGCTTTTCTTTTGTAAAATGATTAAATACCGCAATAATCCTGCCGACTACGACCATTGCAATTATGGTTCCGATACCGATTCCATGCAATTTCCCACTGCCCACCAGGCTTATTATGACCGTGATCGTGACGCAGGTCACGGATCCTCTGCAAGCCCTCTGGTGCGTACTGTCAGTGCCTATGTGCAGGAACACCTTACAGAAAATATTACAGCAGATGGAATCGCACAGTCACTTTATCTGTCGCCAAATTACCTTTCCTCCAGATTCCACCGGGAAAGCGGCATGACTTTAAGAACCTTCATCAATCAGCAAAGAATCAGTAAAGCAAAAGATTATCTGAAAAATACAGACCGCTCTATTTTAGATATCAGCACCTTTTTGGGATTTTCATCACAGGCCTATTTCCAGAATGTATTTAAAAAATAACCGATATTCTTTACGCTTGGATGATTTCAAAATAATGTCAGTTGCTCGTAAGTCTGTTCTTTCATTACTGTTTCAACAAACTCCTCAAGCCTTTTTTTATCTTCAATAACGGATATTTGTCCCGCTTCTTCTAATTTTCTGTTTCCTGACGACAGCTCTACTAATTTATGATAATAACAGGCAAGCCTTTTATATTGATTTTGGGCAAACTCAACTGTATGCATTGTACCACTTTGTTCTTCTGCCTCAACAATTAAAACTCCATCACTTAAGCCACTTTGCAGCCTGTCCCGGCGCACATACTGATATTTTTTTACCGGTGTACCAACTGGATACTCACTTATCAGACATCCATCCTTCATCACTATTTCATCTGCAAGCTTCTGATTGGATTTTGGCAGTATATCATCCAGACCTGCTGGCAGAATTCCTATACATCTTCCCCCACCGGCAATAGTTCCTTTTAACGCCTCTGTATCACAGCCAAGTGCAAGACCATTTACAACATTCACATTCTTTTCTGCCAGATATTTTCCTGTATCATAGGAAATCTTTCTTCCCTTCAGCGAACATTTCCTGCTTCCGATCACAGCAATATTATGATATTCATTTATAATTTCAATATTTCCTCTATAATATAAGAGCACTGGTCTGTCAGTTATCTTTTTTAATGTATTTGGATACCGCTCATCCTCTACCGTACAATATTCTATTCCCATGTTTTTCCACTTGTTTTTATTCATTTCCGCATAATTTAAAATATCTGTTTCTTTCTGGGAATACATATTCTTCATTTCTAAATTGCCTTTCCTAATGCAAACATTTCTACTTGTTTTGCACCTTTTTCCATTAAAATTTCTTTACACGCATATAACGAATTCCCTGTTGTTGTAACATCATCCATTAACAAAATGATGTTATCCGTAATATCCATATTTTCAACAGCAGAGATTGTCTCCAGATGGATCTGTTTATCTCTCCGTCCGCCCCATGCCAACTTGTCAATAGATTTTGTCCGTTGTAAAAAGTAAACTTTATTGATTCTTTTATTTTCTGCAAGTTTCTCTGCCAATTTTCCAATACCTGACTCTGTTTTCTCCGCATTACTTGAAGGCACGACACAAATTGTAACCCCTTCACATATTTCTTCATTTAACAGATTGTAAAAATAGTTAATAGCAGTTTGTTTTCCCTCTTTCAAGTCTAAAATTCTTCCACTAAATACATCAAACAAAGGATTTTTTATTTTTCTTTCCCTATCCAGCCAATATTTATGGTAATTACTATATACGACAATATCCCCTGTATTATTCCATTCTTCATTTACAAAAACCATATTAACTTCCCCCTTATGACACTGTTTTCTTCCTAAATTTTAGCATTAATTTCATGCGCAATACAATACGATTCTATCATTCTTTCTTATTCTTTTTCATTTCCAGTAATTTTTCATTCATGCTCTGTGCATCTGCACGGTCACTCAGATAACAGATGATATTCACAACCGCATAGACTGCAATAATGAGAACCTCCATAAGAAGTACCATGCTAAAATTCTGGAAACTGAACCACTCAAATAATTTTCCAAGCCCTAAAACTACAATGTTCACAAAAATGAAATATAATAGCTGTCTGGCAAACATTCCTTTTTTTGTCAGCTCCCTCGATGCATCTGAGGCAAACATAAGAATCGGAACTGAACACACCGCAGAAACTGCCAATATCTGCCAGAGTATCTTTACACTGATCTGTGCGTCAAATCCCCCGAAAACAGAAATAAAAACTGTTGCCGCTATCAATACACCAAACGTGACTTTGCCAAAAATATCCATCAACATTTTTAATTTCTCTGCCATCTCTTCTTACCTCTTTTATAATCCAAGCCATTCTTTTAAAACAGGCACATACTGTCTTGAAATAATCGTCTTTTCGCCATTGTCTAATACTGCCTCAAAACGTCCGCCAAAGGCTGGTGATAAACTTTTTACTTTGTTTAGATTTAAAATTGCAGACTTTGACGCCCGCATAAACGATTCGACCGGAAGCATGCCCTCAAGTGTATACAATTTCTCCCGCACTTCGTAAACCTCTTTTTTGCAACAGGCAAACACTTTGTTGTCGACCGTCTCAAAATAGTAAACTTCATCCGGCTCCAGCAGATGAATACCATCCTCGTTATGTCCTGCGATCTTGGTATTTCCCTGTTTTAATTTCTGGAGCAGATTTTGTATATCCTCGCTTAAATTCTGGCATTTTATAATGATCTCATCCTCTTCACCGGGGATTGTATCCAGTATGGTGATTTTCATCGGGACTCTCCTTTTGATGCAATTACTTATAGATAATTGCGAAACTCCTCATATGATCCTTTTAATTAAGATTTCTATGAGTTTCGCAATTGTTTACAATTACTAAATACAGAATACCAAGAATTACGATACTTGTCACCATAATAAATATCATCTGATCAATACTTACGACATGTCCCCCGAAAACCGGATTACAATCTAAGGAATCCCCGATTGCCGTCACAACCTCATCCGGGAAGCCATTTGCCGACATCTCCTCAAAGATTCCACGCAGCATATGGTTTTTCAGCAAAGAAGTTCCGTAAGTGCCCGGCAGAATTGACAATACTTTCTGCAGTCCGGTGTCGAAATTGGAGATTGGCATATACGCACCGCATATAAATCCATAACCGGCACTCACGATCGTTCCGACTGCCGACATCTGCCCCTGTGTTTTCAGCGGATAACAGATGATACTTGAGAGTGCACAGCCAAATAATACCAGAAGGATCTCATCCAAAATCACCCAAAGCACATCCGTCACACTCATGTACCAGCCCATTTTGCACATATAAATAAGGCAGACGACCAGTGCCAGTCCGTTGACCATCAGGGAATTGAGTAATGTTGAAAGAAAGTATCCCAGAAAAATCACAGATTTTTTCACCGGTGACACATTAAAATCTTTTCTTGCACCGTTCGCAAGATCCTGCACCATCGTCAGGTTCACGCAGAATGTCACTGTGATACAGCTCACAGACAAAAGTGCCGCCGCAAGCTGTGCCGCCACCGTTCCGTTGATCAGTTTGTCAGAAATCTGTACGGTATCCGGCAATGCAGACAAAA
>QFCE01001277.1_pt1 | contig 190119 bp, 197 predicted proteins | sample 5346091 | NCBI WGS metagenome assembly QFCE01 (sample SAMN09062252, study PRJNA434731) | Human gut metagenome, whole genome shotgun sequencing project. | isolation source: stool timepoint A chromium assembly | host: Homo sapiens | collected 2015
AATGTCTTAGTTAAACTTGAAAGAATTAGATTTTCATTCTCATTACACAAATATTATTAGATAACCAATTCAGAAATATCAATGCTCGTTTTATAGTTTTGTTTTACTCCGCCAGGAGAAGTAATAAAAATCGTAGCATATTCCCCATTTTCATAAAGGGTAATTTCTTTTATATCTTTTTCTTCATCTTGGTTCGTAGTATCGCAATAAAATTTTATGGTATATTTAGGGTTCATACCTATGCTTTTTTCTGTCTCTTTCCATGATTTTATATTTAAAGCAGAAATAACCTTGTCTATATTATGCTTATCATCATACTTTACCAGCAATTCCTTATTTGCGGCATCATATATCTCTATAACTTTTACACCTTTTACATAATTGTCCATTCTCTGCCTTTTTCCGCCCCGCCAGATACCTGTGCCGGTATTTCAGCTCTGCATACTCTGTGATCCGTTTCATGTAGACTGCATCATAAGCTCCGCCTACAGCACCAACCACCGGAATTCCCTGTAAGAACTTCATATACAGAAGCTCTTTTGACAAAGCTCCCGCCGTTTGTTCGATCTGCTCCTTATCCTGATACTCTTCCGGCAGTATTCCGTTTCTGATAAATTCATTTACTTTCCCGTCAATCTCACAAAGTGTATCCCCATAGGATACTGCTCCCCGGATCAATAATAAGATAAAATATTTTTCTTCCCTGCTTTCATAGCTGTATCCATACTGCAGAGCAGTCTCATAAATATTCTTTAAAATCATCCCTGTAAATACCGGAATATCCGGCAGACCGATTCCCAATACGCCCATCCCGATTCCAGACACACCGGATAGCAGTAAATTCTTTGTTCCCGTATCTCTTGCCTTTTTAGAAAAAGAGCGGAGGGATTTGGAATTCTGCTTTACATCCGCCATATACTGCCGCACCTGATAATCCTGCTCCAGTTTTGTCCGCTGATACGTCTTTTCAATAACCCCGGTTCCTTTCTCGAAAATCAGAGCAAATGCCTTCGCAAAAGCGGTATCCAATGTTTTCTGAAGTTTCGGCGGTATCTTTTCCTCCAGTTTCTGATTCAGAATGCTCTCCCTTTTCTCTGAACGCTTCTGAAGGAATCTCTGCTCCTGTACTTCCAGCTTTTCCCACTCCTTCTGAAGCGGTGTCCTTTTATCAAATAATCGCATCTTAATACACCTCCGCACCAAACGGCATCAATGCCAGTTTCGCCAGTTTAAACTGCTGTAAACCAAACGGGATTCCGATAATCGTCACACATAAAGCTGTACCCAACGCCAGATGCTCCAGTGCAAGAGGCAGACCGGATACAATCAGCCAGATGATATTCAAAAGGAACGAACCAGCTCCGCCACCATACTGCACCTCTTTTCCAAAGGGGAAAAAACTAAGCGCCGCAAATTTAAAACACTGCATCCCCACCGGAATCCCCACAACGGTAATACACCAGAGACAACCTGCCAGACACCAGCTCAGCCCACTGACTGCGCCGCCAAACACAAACCACAACACATTTCCCAGGCATCCCATATGCTACACCTCCCCATTCATCCGATTTTTCACATCAGCAAGTATCTTTTCTATCCGGTTGATGGCATCATCCACCTGTTCTCTTGCATCTGCAATCTTGCTCTGCACCATATAATCTGCCACCAGCCCGTCCAGAAAGAAATCCGCAAAGGAAAGGAAGCTGCCGATTTCCATGCGCAGATCCAAGGAAACCTGCACATCTCTTAATTCTCTCTGAAAACGCTGAATATCGCTTTTCGCCTGTTCCATCAACGCAGCTGCGTCATTCATTTTAGAATGCTTCACAAAGTCACTGATAAAGCCTCCTCCAAGCATATCAAAAATGCCCCAGTTTCTCGCACTTCCCAACTTATCCCTTGCTGCGTAAAGGCTCTGAAGCGCCCGCTCCCCTGCCTGTACTGCTTCCTGCATTTCCCGTTTCATCATTTCGTTACTCATCGTTTATCCTCTCTTTCTTTTTAGCAGACTATTGCGGCAGATTTTCTATATTTCATAATAAAAAAAGACTCCTATCATGACCTCTGCCACAATAAAAGTCTTGCTATCTCATTTGCTACGGGTATCTCTCGATACCGGTTGTCGGTTACAAAACCACCTCTTTCAAGGCGTTCAGCTACTCCCTTTTTTGCTTGAGATGAATATAACATATTGGAAATAATTTGTCAAATCATGCATTTTTCTTTTCCAACCGTTCCGCTTCTCTGGCAAATACATGCGAGATATCAAACAGTTCCGGTACATCTGATATGGTACACACATTCACACAATAATTGAGCCATGGAAATTCTTTTGTCATCTGATAAATAACTGCCATGGCTTTTGCTTCTGACATTGCTTCCACCGAATGATATCCCGATCCCTGAATATGCTCAAATCCGTTTGCTTCAAAAAAGTCCCTTACATCCGCATATGCATTATGCCAGTCACCTTTCGGATAATATTCCTTTAGTGCTTGTGTATTCAGGTCAAAATTGATGCCTTTCCTCTGTAAGCTGTCCATCTGTTAGTTCCTTATAAAGTCTGTAATCAGGTTCTCCTTTTCTGTTCCGTTATACCAGAAACACTCTAACAAATTCTCTGCAATTCCTACGGAGTTTTTCAACTGAAAGATTGCTGCCCAGAATCTTCCATAGTCCTGCTTGCGTCCCCGGTCAAGATAAATCCTGCTTCCAAGGGCTTTGACTGCACAGCTTAAATCCTCCTGCTCAAAAATCTGATCTGCCTGTTCACACATCTGATTTACCGTTTCCGGAGCGAGCTTGCTTGTATCAAATTTAAGTTCTACTTTATACATTATACTCATCCTTTCATACAACAAATGACTGAGTGACTCTTCTCTTTCTACTGTAATTCTACCATGAAACCTATATAAAGTCATTCCCCATTTTCACTTGCTTTAATATAAATTTTTCCTTTTATTTTGGAAACACAATCTCCACACAGAACTCATTCCCTTCTATCCGGGCGCTGATTTTCCCATCCATACGAAGTACCAGCTCTTTCGCAATTGATAAGCCGAGACCGCTGGAAGTCTTACTGCGTGCTTCATCCGCTTTATAAAACCGTTCAAACACCTGATCTACATTTATTTTTTCCACATGACATACTTGATTTTTTATCTGTATCCGGATGTTGTTTTCAACTTCTTCCAGTGAAATACTGATTTTCTTCTCCCCGTGATCCAGTCCGTTTTTTATGATATTCTGAAAAATTCTCTGGATTCCCTGTTCATTTCCGTTCATAAACAGCAGTTTATCTGTAATCTGTATCTCCGGTTCAATTCCTCTGCCCGTCCATTCATCGTAGTAGGAAAATATGGTATCTTTCAAAATCTTGTTGATACAGCAGGATGACATTTCCAGATGAAAAGAATCGTTTTTAAGTTTTGTAAAAGTAAATAATTCTTCCAGCATTTCTTTCAGGCTGCCGATTCTCTCCTGTATGATCTTCATATACCGTCTCTGCTCTTCCTGGTCTTCACAGGTTTCCATTAACTGAAAATATCCGTCAAGGGATGTCAAAGGAGTACGGATATCATGTGAGAGATTTGTATATGTATCCGAAATCATCTCCTCTTTCTTCAAGTATTCCTTCTTTTCCCTTCGCTTCAGTTCCAGCCATTCGTTTAAAACATCTGCCAACTCACCAATGCCTCCAAAATCCATTTCTCTGGTAATCAGCATGTTGCTGTCGTGCTTCATCAGAAACGACAACTGGCGGCAGATGTCTTTCACCTGCCGCTGGTATTTCCAAAATAACATTCCTTGTACCAGTATCACTGCTATCAATAGCACGAACCCTAGTTTTATCATTTAGATATCTCTCTTTCTGAATACCCATGCTGTCAGTAATGTAACCACGATTCCGAACGCCGCCGCAATCACAACTGCCGTCAGGCATTCCTTATTGGTCGGTGACATGGATAAAAGTGCAATCTTTCCTGTCACTGTATATTTCAAAATCTGGAAATTCTCCACACCTGCCTTCTGGATCAAATGATTGATCACTCCGTATAAGACAATCATGGTATTCATGCACAGGCAGATAACAATCGTCATGCTGAACACGTTGCTGTTCAAAACCACCGCAATCGCCATACTGATTAGTACCAGTGCATAATGAAGCAAAATCTGAATACCAAAGTATCTCAGCAACTCGCTTCCATTCCCCCACTCCAGATATCCGAAGTACATCTGCTGTGCAATAATCTGAATGATGAAATAAAGCAGCATGGTAACAGTCGTATACACAAACAACACGGAAGCTTTGGAAAAGATCAGGTTTCTCCGGCTCCTTACCTGCCCGCCGATATTTTTAATATAACCGCTTCCTATATCTGCACTGGAAAACAGCACTGTAAAAATCACCAGAAACAACGCCACAAACTTCGCCTGCAGGTTTGCATATACCTGATCAAAGACCGTTACTTTTTCTCCCGGCTGTGTCGGCAGGAATACGGACATTCCCATATTGATGGTTTCTGGTTTCACTGTTTCTGCAATGTTTTCTGTCTGCTGTTGTTCCGCTTCCTTGTTCATCGTATCAATATCCAGTTTCGACATGGATGTGGAGAAGAATATAGCTGCCGCCATCACAATCCATACCACATACATACTTTTTGTCCGGACCATCCGGTACAGATCCATTTTTATCAGATTGTGCTTGTTTGTTCAGCAAGCGTAATACTGACATCACAAGCAATATAGAAAAAGCATAGCATTGAGTTTCACTTTTGGCAAGGCAGAAAAGGTCAACAAAGTATTGCAGTTAAAGGCTTTTATGACAATTATCTCTCATACTGCACAATGCAAAACTGAACAAATGAGTTTCGGTTTATTTGCCCTTAATTCTCTTTGTATTTTGTGGATAGGCATAACAACTTTATACTATTGTATTACTGTTTATTTAAGGGGTATCATCAGAAGTTCCCAGATAATCCAGAATTGACTTTTAGGAATAGGATATATAAAATATAGGTTAATCCATTAAAATCAATCTGGGGTCAATCTGGTTAATCTGAGGATTATATATAAAAAGGACCTCAAGAAAATAGTCGGAAAAATAAGGAAAAAAGTTTATTTTGCCTATGTACTTTCAGAAAATAATGTGGTATAATATATACAGGTCGGAAAAGACCAGTTAATTTAATATTTTGAATGCTTAGAGAAGCAAAGTTACCTTTAGACGAGGTTTAACTGGCTTCTCTTTTTTGTTGCCTAAAATCAAAAGGAAAGGAACAAGGAAAATGGATAACAAAACAAATAAGCATGAATTTGCGTGTAATGCTGGTAAGGTTACCGAGTACGAAGTTAAGGAACATATTGACACTATCATGGTGGGCTTTCGTGGATTCTCAAAGGAAGTGTCGATTGTAAAGTGGAACGACAAGAAGCCTGTGTTTGATATTAGAGCATGGCGAGTATCTGACAGAGATGGATTGCAATATCCTTTGCGTGGTATCACTTTCTCTAAGGAAGAGTTTATCAAGTTAAGGGAAATCTTGAACAGCATTGATGTGAATTGCATTGATGAATATATGTGAGCAAAGAATGTGAGGTATTGGATATGAACGGAGCAAAGACTGACGAAAGAAATTATTATGCTGAAAGCTACATTGCTTTAATCGAAGCAATTATCAAGGAAACAGCTTCAATAATCAAAGACATAAAGAAAGCAATGGGCGAGGTGTGAAAATGGGAAAGAAAAAATTACAAGGTGCTGACGGAATCAACTTCCAAATGCAACTTACAATAAAAGGCTTGGAAACCGTAACATTTCCAAAGGAAACTCTAACAAATGAATCTGGCAAAGATATTGCATGGATTGAGTGCTTAGGCGGTAAAGTCTCTGCTTATGTGAATCTGCCACACGCAGTAAGACCAAACAACATTCAACCATTTCAATTATCTGATTGCATTCAGATAGATTTGATTAGTGATAAGGTTATCGAATACATGAAAGCATACTTAAAAAAGCACATGAAAGGTAATTACTCCAACGAGATATTAAAGCAGTTGAATGTGTCAAGCATGGAGTGCAACATTACTATTAAATGTGTGGGCAAATGCAAACCGAAAGATGTAATCAATCTGTTTGAGAAATCAGTTGACAAAACTTTTATTGCGCAGGAAGCAAGGGACAAAAAGAAAACCTTTCGTAAGGACCAAGACAGCATTATATACAGAAAAGACCATTATTACCGTTTGAAAGTTTACAACAAGTCTAAGGAACAAAATGATAAAGGAAATCCGTTAGTGGAAAGCAACCTTATTCGTGTTGAGTTTGTATTCTTAGAACGAATGCTCGATAGTATGTATGCCGATAGAATGTCATTAGAGGATATTCTCACAAGAAAGTCTTTACGAAAGCTAATCGACCAATACCAAGAAACATTTACTGATATATGCGAAAAGAACATTAAACCTATGCTGAATGGTTGTGTGCAAGAGGTGTTTGAATGTTTGACGACCTCTAACTCTGGTAAAGAAATTAGTGAAACTTTATACAAATGCAAGGAATGTATTGTTGATGTTGAGGTGCTACGCAAGGCATTGAAAAAATGGTATGCGTTTAAGAAACAGGGCGACAGGTCAAAACAGGTCATTGCATATTATCGTGAAAACAATTTTGGTATGCCAGAAGATGTAATACGAACCGTAAAGCAAATGCACAATTCATTATAAAAGAGGGCTTCTAAGGTACTAATAATTGGTACCCTGCGACCCCAAAATCAAGAAAGTGCAAAACTCAAAATCTATGTGTAAAACAGCATTTATGAGTGTATAAAAGCCATTATTTGATGTGTTTGAGCAAATTAAGAATTTCAAAAAGTGTCTATAAAGTAGACAGATACACAAACAGATAACAGTACATTAACAATAAGGGGGTGTTCACTAATGCAGGTAGAACGCATATCAGCAGACATTACATTGAAGCACAAACCCAGAACAGGAACACAGGCTTACAATATGCTGATTGAATCTCTCAAAGCAGAGATACAGGAAAAACAAGAGATTTTATCTCATCTCTCACAGGACAAAGTAAAACAGAAATTCATAGAGAACTGGAATCCTACAACAAGGAGCGTGAACATCTATGATATGTAGGAAGGAGTGATTTTCTATGCCTTATGCTAAAGGACAAAGCGGTAATCCAAAAGGCAGGCCAAAGCAAACCGCAGAGCAGAAATCACAAAAGGAGCAATTTCAGAGGTTGCTTAAATCTTCTACCGTTGAAGCTCTGCAAAGCATAATTCAGATTGCCAATGACAGATACAACAAGGACCGATTCAATGCTTGTAAGTACATCATTGACAAGGCTTATGGTGCAAATACTGCTTTTCTTTTAGACGGTACAGAAGATACTGCTCCTACTGTGATTAGGATTGTTCCATACGGTAAAGAAAACGAGGACTGGGACGAAGACGACTGGGAAGATGAATGGAACAATGCCCCAGATGAAAACGAGGTAGACGAATAATGGTTAAGATTACAAACGGAACAGTTACCACAGAGGTAACGCAAGGTGCGTATGACTTATATTACAAAGAGCAAGGATTTGTGACTGTGTCAGACGAGAACGAAAATATCGAATGGGAGGAAGAAGAAAATGGCTAAAGTCAATACTATTGCAAATAACGGACTGACTATCATTGAGAACTACAATAAACTGCTTGAACAGTTCAGAAAAACAAAGACCATTGATGATGTGCGTATTCTGGTTGCAAATGTCAGAGATTTTATTTCTGTGTATAAGCGTGTTGATAAGAACATGGTAAATGAAATCTATGAAAAGCTCCAGGGCAAACTTCACGATATGGTTGCTGAAAATGCTTTTGTGTATGACCGTATGAATAACAGGGTTGAGGAAATCCGCAATCGTGGTTATGACTATGCAAATGAAAAGGACGATACACAGGCAGTACAGAGCAAAGCACTTCAGCTTATGTCTCAGATGCCTAAGGTAATGAACAGCAACCATGCAAACCGTATTACTAAGGTTTTGACGGATTCTATCAATTCTGGTGTTGTCGGTAGCAAGGCTGTTCTGGAACTGCTTAAATATCCCGCTTATGCTGATATGGTATCTGTAAAGATTAGGGAGCGTGCTTTTGAGGGTAGTAAATCTTCTGCTGAACAGGCTTTTGACAGATTGAAAGAATCTGAATTGAAAGAGGCTGAACAGGGACTTGCTTCTGTGTATATGCAGGGCTTTCATCTTAGAAACATTGAAAAACAGGTCAATGCGTTTAAGAAGCCTTCTGCATGGAGTCCAAACGAAGAGACAGCATAAAGGATAATCCCAGAATAACACAGGATAATCCAGATTGAATCAGAAGTCATAAGGTAATGTATTCCTATTGTATAGGATAAAAGTTCACCAGAAGTCAACAGAGAACCTCTGGGGATAAACATAAAATTGAGAATAAAATAAATCGGTCACTAAAGAATAGTCCAGTTGTCCAGACGGAGCAAACACAAAACATGGACAACAATACAATAGTTCAGATGAATTTGTATTCGTGTCCCTAATCGAAAGGGAGAATACAAAATGGCAAAGAAAAATAACACAAACACTTTACCAGAGCAGGAGTTTAACTTTATTGTATCAGATGTACGCATCCCTCGTATGGTGCCTTTACAGACTCTTGCAGATGAATCTGGTATTTCATATAAAGCACTTTGGTTGATGTGCAAACAGAACAAAATCGTGCATATTAAGTCCGGTAATAAGTTTCTTGTGAATGTAGATAAATTCATTGAGTTTCTCAATACCGGCGAAACGGAGGTTGAGAGCAATGACGGAGACAGCAACACAGCATAAAAACAATGTCGAATGGGGACAGGCAAAGGGATTTTCAAAATATCTTATTTCTACTGATGGACAGGTTTACAGCCTAAAGCGTGACAGGCTTTTACCGCAAGGATATACACAAAGAGGATATAAACAAGTTGATGTGTGTAATGATGAGGGTATCAAAAAGCACATGAGAGTTCATAGGCTTGTTTATATGGCTCATAAAGGTGTTATTCCAGAGGGTATGCAAATCAATCACAAGGACGAGAACAAAGCAAATAATTGCATTGACAATCTGGAACTTATGACAAACAAGGAAAATTCAAGCTATGGCACTCGTAATGCACGAATCAGCCAAGCAATGAAAAGATACAGAGCAAAACAGCGTGCAATGACCGCTTGTTGATGTGGTATCAGAATTTATAAAATTTGATACTATCTCTAAAGGCTTAAAAATAGGGTTCAAAAAGTACAAGATAAAACTTTTGATTATTCTCAAAAAAGAGGTGTACTTTTTGATACCTGCCTGATATTATCAAATCAGAAACGAACAGTTGTTCGGCAAAGAAATGAGGTGTTCAGATGAACGATAAGTTTAAGAATGACAAGCTAAAGTTTGAACTTATCAGAAACGCTGATTTGGTGTGTACGGATTGCCTATACAAATATGATGATACGAATATGCCATGCAATGTTTCTAAATGTGAGATGTATGAAGAAAAGCCCTCTACCGTTATTGATGGTGGAAACTGCGATTTATACGATAAGGGGGTGTCGGAATGAAATATGTAGCTTATCACAGGACAAGCACAAAGGACCAGCACTTAGACAGAGGAATTGCAGAACTTACCAAGTATTGCAAAACACATAATATCCAGTTGTATAAAAGCAAAGTTTATACAGACCAGAGAACAGGTAAAGACTTTGACAGGCCACGATATATTATGTTGAAAGAGGAAATCCTTGAAAGTGGTGATGTGCTGATCGTCACAGAACTTGACCGATTAGGGCGAAATAAGGAAGCCACACTAAAGGAATTACGATTCTTTAAGGACAACGGTATTCGTGTTATGGTGTTAGAATTGCCCACAACATTGATTGACCTATCAGCTATGGAAAACTCAATGGCTCGTATGATGTTAGAGACTATCAATAATATGATGATTGAGTTGTATGCAAGCATGGCACAGGTTGAAATTGAGAAAAGAGAGAAAAGACAGCGAGAAGGCATTGAACAGAAAAAGGCTCGTGGAGAATGGGACGATTATGGCAGACCAAGAGTTATGAACCTTGAAGAATTTGCTATCCACTACCGCTTAGTACAGCAAGGGGAAAAGAAACCATTTGAACTGATGAAAGAATTAGGTATGACAAAGCCTACCTTCTATCGTTACAAAAATCAAATTGAGAAAGGGTGTTAAGAATGGCATCTGTTAAAAGAGTTGAGTACAAAAGCGGTAGAGTTGTGTATCGCATAGTTATCTGTCAAGGATACGATAAAAAGGGAAATAAACTGGTTAAGAATCTTACATATTCAGTCAATCAGTCAGCAACACCTAAACAACAAGAACGAGAAGCGAAGAAGTATGCCATGGATATGGAAGATAAATTAAAATATGGCTATGACTTCAACGCAGAAAAAATGTCATTTGAAGATTTTGCATACAAATGGCTTGAGAGTGTTAAAGATAACATTGCTTATGGTACTTATGCAGGATATAAACAGGCATTAGAAAGCCGAATCATTCCCTACTTTAAGGGATATAAGGTAGCTCATATCAAAACACCACACATTGAAGCCTTTTATAGAACTCTGGTTGATGACTATGCAACAGGTACCATAAAGAGATTTGCTAATGTGTTGAATCTGATTTTTAAGACAGCCAAGCGTTACAGCATGATTGAAAACAATCCTTGCCAAGACGCACAAAAGCCCAAAAGAAAAGACGAGGACGAGGGCTTAAAGTTCTTTACTCCAAAGCAAGCATTGATGTTTATGAAATCTCTGGATATGTCATACGAGGTAACCTACAAAGGCCATCAGCGTATTGATGATACAGGTAAACCATACTATGTGAATGAGTACACAGAATCCTATACTGTGCCTACACAATATAAGGTGTTCTTCACTCTCTCATTATTCTGTGGATTCAGAAAAGGCGAAACACTTGCTTTGCATTGGAATGACATTGATTTTAAGGAGAAGAAAATCTCTATTTCAAAGTCTGTGGGTATGACGGAAAACGGATTTGATTATAAAGAGCCTAAGACAAAGAAATCTGTCAGAAAGGTATCTATTCCAGATGATGTAATCCCACTTTTGAAGCAGTATCACTTTGAGTACATACAGACACGATTTAGTCATGGTACTGCATGGCAAGGCGATTTGAGCAATGGCGGTAATCTGTTCATTCAAGCAGACGGAAAACTTATGGGGCATACAACACCTTATCAGTATTTCACAAAGCATTTACACCGCTATAATGAATGGGTGCAGAATAATCCAGACAAAGCAAAGGCCGAGGGATTAGAGGAATTACCGATTATTCCGCTTCATGGGTTGAGACATTCATGTGCTACCCTGCTCAATTATCTGGAAGTCAACATCATTGAAATATCAAAGACATTAGGCCATTCAACCTGTTCCACTACAATGAACATCTATGCTCATAGCTTTGAGGAACAGCAAGAGGAAGTAGCAACAAAGGTAAATGAGTTCTTACGATTGAACGCATAAATAATTGAGAGCCAGAGGAAAAAATCCAAAGGCTCTCATTTAGTCATCATTCATCTTTCAATTCCATGTGGTCAAGGGCATATTGTAAAGCCATGCTGATTAGTTCATTACGAGAACGATTCGTTTTAGCTGCTAAATCGTTATATTCCTCTTGCAAGGCTCTATCTATGCGTATCGTCATGGTGACAGATTTATCTTCTTTGGGTGTTACGATAAATTTCTCCATAATGCAATTCCTCCATTGGTTTTGATTACATTATAGTATTGACAAGAGGTGCAAAACTATGACACAATAGTGAGTTAAAATTATACTGTACTTTTGTGTTACACTCTGCTATAATGCTAATATCAACCAAACTTGGAGGTATGGCATTATGAAAGATAAATCAACCAAAAGCAATGTCAAGAAACCGATTTTCAAGAAGTGGTGGTTTTGGGTAATTATTGTTGTTATTCTGGCCGCTATCTTTGGAAACACAGGAGCAAAGAACGGTGTTGAGGACGGAGCAAAAGACGCTATCAGTTCAACAGAACAGCAAGCAACATCTGACAAATTCGTTGAAGATGTGAAAACCGCTATTTCTGGTGCTATTGACAGTGACAATGAAGCAATCACAGATGTTGCGTTGAAAGACAAAGATTTGTGTGTAACAGTTGATTTGAGTAAAGCTGACCCCAGCCCTCTTACAATAGAGGACTTGGCAATCTCTCGTACAAGTTCAATCACAGACGCTATACTTGAATTTACTGATTACGACAGTCAATGGAACACGATAACAGTTGATTTTGGAGATGTTGGCAAGGTCGTATGTGACAAAGACAGCATAAAAGAAAACGAAGCAGGTGGACGATACTTCCCATCAGAAATCTTTACATTAAAATAAGTGGAGAAAACAAAGAGAGCCTTGACAGGAACAACAACCAGTCAAGGCTTTTCTTTATACTATCGTAATACTAAACTTACGGCGTGATATGGTGTGATAGACCGAGTTAGGGAAAGTAGAAATCCCAAAAAGGTAATACGGGTATCACTTATGGAGAGTTATGGAGAGATAGGGCGAGTGCCTGTTAATTTTTCTTATATTAAGCATTTTGATTCCCTCCTGTCAGATTCAAGAAATAGGTTTCCAGTTCTTCACTGGTAATGGAAATTCCATTGACCAAAATTCCTGCTTTTGCCAGTTCCATATTGACATTGGCGCTTTCATTCAATCGTTCAAATATATGGATATGGCTCTTATCTGTAACCTGATAGTTGGTAAATCCCATTCTGTCCAGAATCGGGACTGCCTGCTCCGGATGGATTAACTCTATTTCAATCCGTTCACTGCAGCGTTTCATCAGTTCTTCGCTTGTCAGCTCCTGCAGAAGACTTCCATTATGGATAATTCCATAATCCGTTGCAATCTTAGATAATTCCTCTAAAATATGACTGGATATCAAAATCGTCATATTCCGTTCATCTCGCAGTCTCTGTATGGTATCACGCACCTCTGCAATTCCCTGGGGATCAAGCCCATTGATCGGTTCATCAAGGACCAGGAGATCCGGCTCCCCGACCAGTGCCAGCCCGATTCCGAGACGCTGCTTCATTCCAAGGGAAAAATGTTTCGTTTTTTTCTTTCCGACACCTTCCAGTCCGACCGTCTCTAAGATATCTTCGATGTATCCCTTTTTCCGAATACCAAACAATTCACATTTTATTTTCAGGTTTGTATATGCATTCATGTTGCCATACAGCCCCGGTGCTTCAATCAGACACCCCACACGAGAACGAATCCTCTCCAGTTCTTTTCCTTTACACCCGAACATCTCAATCTCTCCGGCTGTCGGTCTTGCAAGTCCACTGATCATCTTCAGGCAAGTCGTCTTTCCCGCACCGTTCCGTCCGATAAATCCATAGATAGCACCCTTTTTTATGTGAAGGTTTACTTTATCCACTGCCTTATGATGACCATACTGCTTCGTCAATCCATTTGTACTTAATAACAATTCACTCAATGCTTTCATCTCCTTTTCTTATCTGCTGTTATCATATCGGATAAATCCTAATCAAACGCAAATAAATAGTAAAAAAAGAGTAAAGATTAAGAATGCAGACGGTAGCCGATTCCCCATACGGTATCAATATATTCCTCCTGCGTTACTGCTTTTATCTTTTTCCGAATATTGCTGATATGTACATCCAGTGTCTTTGTCTCTCCCATATAGTGTTCATCCCACGCATATTCAAAAATCTCTTCTTTGCTGAAGACCTGTTTCGGATGCTCCAGTAAAAGCTCCAGAATTGCAAATTCCTGCTTTGTAATTTTGGGAAGCAGCACTCCGGCAATCCGGACTTCAAAGCGCTCACGGTCCAGTTCCAGGTTTTTATATGACACGCTTTTATGTTCCGGCTCCTGCTGCATATGGCGGAGCTGAACCTGAATCCGGGCAAGCACCTCCTGTATCTCAAACGGTTTTGTAATGTAATCATCTGCCCCACTGGTAAGAAGCCCGATTTTTTCATCCAATCCGTCTTTGGCTGTCAGGACAATAACCGGCGTATTGCCCTGTTTCCGAATCTGGGCAAGCACCTCTTCTCCTGAAATTCCCGGAAGCATCAGATCCAATAGAATCAAAGAAAAGCCCGCCTTATCCATCTGGAACAGCATCCTCGCTTCCGTCCCGGAAAAAGCCTGTACCGTCTCATACCCTGCTTTCTGTAATGCCGTATATAAAAGATTATTGATATCCGTATCGTCTTCTACAATCAGAATTCTGTTTTTCTGCTCCATTTTTCTCATCCTTCCATTTTCCGATTTAAACAATATTATATTGCACTTTTATAACTATGTCCAAAATTCTTTTGATATTATCCTTCCACCTCGTCTACATATGCTATATATAGTTCTAATTCTTTTGACATATGCTATATCTTGTGTTAATATAATCTTGTATTTAAGTTTTTGTGCTGTCCCGTCATGGGAGTCTGGACCATTCATCCAGAAGCATATGCAGTTTAAGTTTGGAAAATCGTGTCATTATACTGCCGTTTTATACGGTGCTATAATGGCACTTTTTTTATTTTAATCTATTTTAACGCCCAAAGAGGCAGAAAGGAGAATTTTTATGTCAGCAATTTTAACAATTTTAGGGAGGGCCACAAGAGATCCTGAGATGCAGCAAGGAAAAAATTCCGGTACGGAATATGTTTCTCTGGACATTGCAGTTTCACAGCGAGGCCAGGATGGAAAGGAAGAAACCATTTACTATCAGTGCTATTTTAACAAGTTCCTTGCAGAACGCTTAGCAAAAGCAGGCGTAAAGAAAGGAACCGGGCTGATGATCTATGGTGATCTGGAGCTTCATCCGTTCATTTATCAGAAAGGAAAGAATGCGGGGCAGGCAAATGCCGGTCCGAGGATCAATGTCAAGGACTGGCACTTTGTACCATCCAACCGTTCTGACAGCAATACCGGACATCCGGGTGCAAACCAGAACAGCCAGCCGAATGGTGGTGCGGCAACGCCCGGTGCAGCCGGCAATGGCAGCTACCCAATGCAGGGAAATCCCAATGGCAGCTACCAGAATCAGGCAATGCCTGGCGGCTATCCACAGCAGGGAATGGCTCCTGCTAACGGTGCCTACACGCCTCCTGCAAATGGCGGACAGTATCAGGCTCCGCCAAACGGAACCGGTCAGCCACAGAGCAGCTACCCGCCGCAGGGCAGTTATACCGGAATGCCAAATTACGGAGGTATGCCGGGCAGTCAGCCAACTGACGGCTTTCAAAATGTGCCGGAACAGATGGCATCCCAGTTGCCCTATTAACTCTCAAGGAACCCTATGTTGAGGAATTGCATTTATCATCTTTGTGATGATGCAGTTCCTCTTTTTCATGTCCGGAAGCGGCGATTTCCCATCCAGCTTCCGGGCTTGTCTAAGAATCATGAATCAGAAAGGAATCAGCTCATGAAAAAATCAAATCGAAAAAAATTCTTACAGTTTGTCGTGCTTGTACTGTTTCTTGCAGCACTTTTCGTACCACAGGATGCCAACCGGCTTCTGATTGCAGGCATTGCCCTGATCGGTATCGGAGTCACGCTGTTCAGTTATCTTCTCCCGCTTTTCACGGAACGCCTGAAAAACAGGGAGCATAAGCTACGAAAACGCCCAGAAAGAACTCGTCATCTGGAAGGAACACCTGATCTGGAAACCATTCTCTGGAGACAGATCAAATTCCAGATTACCGGAAAGCTCAAGGAAGCCTTCCCGGATGCCACATGGGATTTTGTGAAAGAACCACCGCTCTCCCAGATACTGGATGGGGAACCATTACGGATTCGCACACGGAATACCGGAAGTTATAATTTTGCGGAAATTCTCATGGATGCCCGTGGCAGTCTGACGCTTCAGATGATGACCATTGAATCCTTACATAAAAAGGAACCGTCAGAAGGAAATCCGGATTCCAGACCAGCCGTTAATCCCAAATCATGGTATTCCCTGATTGGGAAACCGCTACTGATGGAATTGGTCGGTGACTTACAGGCAAGGGGCTATGAAAAGCTGTTTATCAACGAGCAGGGAGATGTCTATATTCTGAACGGCACTGAACCGGAAGTCCGGGGAAAGCTGGAACATTTCCCGCCCAAAGATTACTGGGGCGAATTGACGGAGATTTTTACTGAAGATGAATTGACCACAGAAGAGACCGAGCAGGCACTGGAACTGTCCTGGATCTCATAAGAAGGAGGAACGAATCATGGCAAATAACATCGTAGCAACCTGGGGGTTCAAACGCAAACTCCCGGAACCATTTGAGGATTATACGGACCATGCAATCTTTGATGACATTGCATCCAAATACTGTACTCAGCCACGGAAAAAATCCACGCTTCATGCAGCTACCCTGCGGGCAGTCCTTGCTTATCTGGAGCTGGAAAACCCGGTTGGCAGTACCCCGCCGGAAAAGCTTGGGGCGGTCGGTACCCAATCCAACAATTTTGTTGTGGCGGAATATCCGAGCAAAACCGGTGATCTTCAGGTGGTTGTCTACAACCAGCTAAACGGAAAGTTTTACGGAGGCTGCTATACTCCTCCGCCGGATGTGGAAAGCACACCGGAAAAATACGAATTTAAAGACTCCAAACAGTCCGGTGCGGCTCTGCTGTTCGCACTGATGCCGGTTTTTCTGGCAGATGAAGAGTGTAATGAAAAGTATCAGGAATTAAAAGCGCACCGGGACAACGGTTATCCCGATCTGGACGCCGCTGCGGAAACAGCAGCCGTTCTCTGCGACAACATTTACCGGAGAACCCGCTATGCATCAGGTCTCCCGACCGGTGGTGTTAAGATTGACCTTCCGGCAAACGGCGTATTGTCGCTGATCAAACCGTTAAATATCCAGAAGGGGGTCTATGCACCAACCGAAGTGCTCCATGGAGACTTTCAGGTGTTACGTCCAGGAAGTGGATTTAAGAAAGCACAGGCAGCCATTTCCAGAGATGATTTTGTTGGGAAATTTATCCTGACCGCATCCCGAAGGCTGTCTCCGGAAGAGGAGGTATCTGTTCCGACATTGGCAGAGTGGTACATCATCCCTCCGGAAATCAAACGGATCTGCGAACACGCAAAACTGACAACGGATACCACACAGCCGATGCGGAATTTTCTTTTACGGGGACCGGCAGGTACCGGAAAGACCGAAGAAGCCAAGTGATCCTATGTCAAGAAAAAGTACAAATTAAGAATGACTTTTTTCCATCTTGCCAGCATACTTAGCCGGCAAGTTTTTGCTCCAGCTCTAATAGTTTATTCCTGTATTGTTTTTCATACTCATCAGGCGAAAGATATCCACAATGACTATGAATCCTTACTGTATTATAAAATGTCTCTATGTACTCAAAAACAAGGCGGTATGCATGTTTATAATCAAATATTTTAAAGCGGTTCAGCCATTCTCGTTTTAATAGTGAATGAAAGGATTCTATGCATGCATTATCCCATGGGTATGCTTTCTTTGAGTAACTGTTTATCATTCCTTCTGTTACTTTCTGGAATGCCTGGGATACGAATTGTATACCTCTGTCACTATGAAACACAAGCGGCGAGGTGACATTTCGCATCTGCTTCGCTTTGTTTACACATTCTACTACATGGATTGCTTCAAGACTCTGACTGAGTACCCATGCTATGATTTTCCTTGAGTAAAGATCCATTATGCTTGTCAGATACACAAATCCATTGTATGTCCATATATACGTGATATCAGATACCCATACAGCGTCCGGCCTTGAAGGATTAAACTGCTCATCAAGGATATTTTGCAGTTCACTGTTGAAATCAGAATCGATTGTTGTTACTGTATATGGTTTTACCCATTGCGCTTTGATCCCCATTTGGCGCATATAATTACCTACCGTTTTTTCAGCAATAGATTCCCCCTGCCTGTGCAGCATTTCTGTGATCTTGGGTGCACCATAGTTCTGATGCGATCCATCATAGATCTGTTTGATAGCATCCTTGATATGATCACGATGCTTTTCAGAAACCGATGGGACACGTTGCTTCCATGCACGGTATCCAGAGCGTGAAACACCTAATATTTTCAGTACCCCGCTAACAGAAACCCGGTGTTTCTGTGGCAGTTCTGCCACCTCTGTGGTGTATTCTGAAGTGGCAGTATAAATAGCTTCTGTTATTTTCCCAGGATACCGATTGCTTTTTTTAATATTTCAAGGGCATCCTTAGTATCTCGCAGTTCTCTTTTAAGACGGGCAATTTCTTTGGCTTCATCACTGGAATAATTACCTGTTCCGCGTGTGGGGACAGAACCTTCATTTTCTCTGGCTGCCTTCATCCAGTTTTTTAATGCAGACTCGCTGATCCCAAGGTTCTCAGCAGCTTTTTGAACGGTCAGTTCAGGATGATCTTTTCTGTAACGGACAGCATCCTCTTTGAATTGTTTTGAATATTGTGTACCTTTTGCCATAATGTTCTTCCTCCATATATTAATTTTATATCATCTATTGGAAGAAGTCATCTTTACTTTGTACTATTTATATACTACCACCAAAAGCCATTGCTTCCGCACTTCACCTTCCTTACCGCTGCATTACCTGTTCCGCAAATACAGAGGTATTCGACCTTTTAGGTCAGATTCTTCCGGATGTGGACGGAAAACGCACCCGGCTTCAGCGGCAGTACCCGTCTTTTCAGGAAATCCAGTTAGATCCCTCCGGTGCCTATCAGAAGCTGACCGGAAACTATGATGAAGAAATTTCTGCCGAGGACACCTACCAGAAGCTGATCGATACGATTTTTGATGAAATGCACAGCTATTATAAGGAACACACCTCCGGACAGAACTTCCAGTATGTGGATACGCCTCTAGTCGAAGCCATCCGCTATGGGTATATTCTTGAGATACAGGAGCCTACGGTCATTGCTAATCCCGGTGTACTGGTTGGACTTAACTCCCTTTTAGACCGCTGTAACAGCGTATATCTTCCAAACGGAGAAACCATCCACCGTCATCCGGATACGACCATCGTAATCACCACAAACAATGACTATGCAGGCTGTAAACAGATGAACCAGTCTGTCATTTCCCGAATGAACCTTGTGATTGATCTGGATGAACCGGATGAGGATACACAGGTAGAACGTGCCATGGCTGTTACCGGATGCAAGGATGCAAAAACGGTACGTCTGATGACACGCATTGTCAAATCCATGGCTGTCTACTGCCGGGAAAATCTCATTACAGATGGCTGCTGTGGCATGAGGGAGCTGATTTCCTGGGTGCAGTCCTACATGGTCTGCGGGGATATCCGGGAAGCGGCCCGTTACACGGTGCTTGCCTCTGCCTCTGCCGATGCTGAGAACCGTACGGAAGTGGAAGAAAGCTGTCTGGATACTGTGCTTGCTGCGTAGGACACGCCTATGAGAAAAGCAGCACTCACAGAAGCCCAGATCCGAAAGCATCTGGCAGATAATCTGTCTTATCTCCGGCAAGCCAAAACACCGAAGTTATCACAAAAGGCAGTTGCCAGAATCTTAAATCTTCCCCCGAAAACCATTATGAATTATGAAAATGCAAACTCCTCCCCGATGGCTTATGCCGTCCTTCGCCTTGCTGTGTATTACGGCTGCACGATGGAGGAACTGCTGACAAAAAATCTAAGAAAAGAAAGGAAGAATATCACGTGAATCACAGCCAAAGAAATTTAAAGAAACTAATCCGGGCAAAAGAGGATTCCATTGCGGATGAGGAGTTATTCCTCTCCGCTGCCTATCAGAAGTACCAGACCTCCCTTGCCAGAGCCGTTACCGGACGTTACCGGTATGGACTGCAGGTACTGCTGGACTGGGACATTTCCGAACAGGCAGGCGTTGCATATACCGACAATTATAAGGTACATCTCAACGCAGCGAACCCGATCACCCAGTCTTTCCCCACCCGTTTCTTACGTTCCCAGAGCCTGACAGGGCTCACCGGGCATGAAGTGGGGCACTTACTCTATTCTGATTTCACAGCCCACGCTGTTCATCTGAGGAGTCTGGAAAACGGTTCCTTCTATCCGAAGGAGCCGGAGCTATCCCTTCCAGCTTATCAGACAGCACTGGAGGAGATCAAAGAAGTGTTAGAAGAAAAGGACAAAGCCGGATGCCTGACACTGGCACGATGCGCCGCAACTTTTCAAAACATTCTGGAAGACATCCATATTGAAGACCGTATGTGTGAGGAATTCCACGGCACCTTCCGACAGGGGATTGAACTCAATAACCTGCGTATGTCCGAACAGATTCCTTCCATACAGGAACAAATTGACAAAGAATACCAGCCATTTTCCATCATTGCCAACCTGATCCTTTCCTATTGCCGGACCGGAAACATCAACAATCCCACCGGCTATCAGGGGGATTATCTGGATACCATTTCCGATTGTACCGATCTTCTGGATACGGCAATGGAATCGGAAAAAGGCACTGACCGGATGCTGGTTTCCAATGCGCTCTTAGCCCTGACCTGGAACTATATCCAGCCGCTCATCGAAAAAACACGGGAGGAATTGGAAATGCATGGCGAGGATTCCGCTGCCGATGCTCTGGAAGATCTTCTAGGGGATGAAGTCAGCAGCGGCGCTCCTCTTCCGACCGGAAAAAGCGGTGCCATTCCAAAGAATATCAAACCAGCTTCCCCAAAAGGAAGCGGGAATGATGAGGGCAATGCTCCTTCCGGTCCACGTACCAAAGAGGATGCTATAGAGGAAGCCAAACAGGTGCTTTCGGAAGAAGGCGGGCGCATCGCTCTTACAAAGACCAATACCATTCTGGATGAAAACAACCCCGGCGTCACTTATGTCAGTCAGTATCAGGGCAGCGGCTATGAGCATGCTGCAGAGGATCTGTTCCGGATCTTGAACGATGTGGCTGCAGAAAAGGTGCAGGAAGACTGTCAGACGGAACTGACCGAGGAACTGCAGAAAACAGCCAATGATATTCATTACGGCAATGCCCATGCAGGCATCCATGTTACCATCCATCGCCTGACCAGTGTTTCCGATTACCTGAAGAATGAATACCAGACAGTTGCTCCCCCGCTCCTGCGGGCTTCCAAAAAGCTGCAAAGCACCATCCTGCCGCTTTTGAAAGAAGAACAGCAAGGCGGAAAGCAGAAGAATCTCCTGTTTGGAAAACGTCTGGACTCCCATGCTCTCTATAAGACAGACGGAACCATCTTTACCAGAACCAGACTTCCAGGAGAGGAAAAACGTCTGGCTGTTGCCCTCCTGATTGACGAGAGTGGTTCGATGGGTTGGGGTGACCGGATGACACATGCAAGAAAGACTGCCATTGTCCTTTATGATTTCTGTAAAAGCCTCGGTATCCCTATCACCATTTACGGGCATTCCACGGATGCAGGCGGCGTTGCTCTTTACTCCTATGCAGAATTTGATTCTGTGGACAATGAGGACTGTTACCGGCTGATGGATATGTGCGACCGCAACGGGAACCGGGACGGCGCAGCTCTCCGCTTCGTAGCAGAGCATTTGTGCACACGCCCGGAGCTTCAGAAGCTGCTGATCCTGATTTCTGACGGTCAGCCAGCCGATTACGGCTACAGCGGAACGGAAGCAGAGGCAGATCTGCGGGGCATCAAGAAAGAATACGAAAAACGGGATGTCATCCTGTTTGCGGCTGCCATTGGTGACGATAAGGAAAATATCCGCAGGATTTACAAGGACGGATTCCTGGATATCACGAAACTGGAAGAGCTTCCAAAGAATATGGCACAGCTTGTCAAACAGCATCTCAAATAAAGGAAGGTGAATACTCATGAATGAAACTTATCAAAACCGGATTACCGACCAGATCTGCAAGATCCAGAATGACCGGGCACTCATTGCCTTTTATGACCGGCTCCGCTACGCACCACTCGGCAACTATGCACAGCTACATGCCAAAGGGGAATATCAGGAAAACGGGCATAAAGTACATTCTTTAATCTGCATCACCATTCAGGATTATTCCAACGGTACCGGAGACCGGAATATCATCACCCGTTTCAACCTGGCACCGGAACAGATCCAGTTCCTCTTAACCCGGATCACTTCCGGTTTTCAGGAATTTGAATGGAGCCAGAGCAAGATCTACGGCAATCCCGATCAGAACGGTTATTCCACAGCCCAGATGTTTTATATCTCCAGACATCCCTATGATTCCAAAGGGCAGCCTATGAAAAGCCCATGGAAAATCCAGATTGTAAATGGGAAAGGCATCAAAGCACAGAATAAGAACGGTGGTTCCTACATGCAGCCACGCAGCTTCCAGTCCGAAAAGACGACAGCCATCCAGCTTACCGACATGGATCTGTTCACGCTTCTGAAGCGGACGGATTCCTATATTTCCAACTGGGAAACGGTGATTGCTGCATCACTGATCAATAACGGAAAACGGATGCTGGCAGACCAGCAGAACAGTCAAATGCAACAGACAGCACAGGCTCCGCCTTACGCTGCCTAAATTTTCAGAAGAGAAGCGGTACTTTACTGCTTCTCCTCTTTTTAAGAAAGGAGACTTTAGTTATGAATATTGCACTCATCCGGACCATGGACTCTCAGGGGCGTATCGTCATCCCTGCAGAAATCCGGAAACAAATGAAGCTCTCAGACGGAGATGCACTGGAACTGGAAAATGTGGGAATGGAGCTGCTTTTACGCAAATGCCCTACCCACTTAAACGGAAAAGAGGAAATGGCTTCCTATCTTTCCGTCCTCTACAGTGTCATCCACTGTGGTATCGCAATTTGCAGTGAGGCTCACATACTCGTATCTGCGGGCATCTATCTTCCGGAAGGCACTCCCGTTACAGAAGAACTCGCCGAATTGGTTGCGGACGGCCAGGAACTGATCTCTGCTGAGAACTGCCCTGTCTACCCGGTATCCAACACCCGTCAACCGGTTTGTGCTTTTTTCCCGATTTTAAGGGAAGACAGAGAGCCGCTGGCACTTCTTCTCTGTTCCAGAACCGGACAGCATTTATCCGAGATGGAATTGGGATGCGCTAAACTGGTCGCTGCCGTAATTGCAAACAAAATTAAGTAAGGAAAGGAGCGTGAAATCAATGAAGAATACAAATATAACCTTACACACCACCCAAAAGAAAGAATATGTCCTCACCGGAATCCTGTCCCTGCCCCTCCATCTGGGAGAACGGGCGTGGATCTATAGTTATAACCAGACCTTTGCTACCAGTCCGGTGCAGAGTATTCTGGAAGTATCCGAAAACGGTGTGGTATTTGAGACCTGCAACAGTATTTACCGTCTCAGCTACACCCGTGTTCCGATGGAGCTGGAGGCGATGTGTGCTTGACAAGAATGGAAGAACTGGAGAGCTGCCTTTCGGGGCTCCTCTCCACCTTAAAGAAGAACCGGGAACATGTGCCTCTGGAAGTGCTGAAGACACAGTATAAGCAGCCGTATGAAGAACTGGTCAGAAACATCAACCTGACCGCTTCTGCCTATGCAAAATCTGTGCTGCTCCACCGGCTGGTCCTGAATCCGGATGCAGATGTGGAGGAACAATGTACCGTCATCAACCAGATGATACAAACTTCCGGGATGCTGAAGAAAATCAGCTCCTGCATGTCCAAAACCTATGATGTAGGACAGATATATCCTCTGATACTGGAACTACGCCATATGGTCGAACAGGCACTCTGGCCCTATGTGAATCAGGCAACTTGTCTGGTCGCAGATCTGGATGATATAGAAAAAGAACCGACAATTTACAATTTTTTGACACATGAAGTTTATGAAAATGATACCTGGATTCACCGAGAAATCGACCTGCGCTGGAAACTACTGGTACATCTTACTCCCGAACAAAGAGAATCCGTACCACCAGCCAATCATAGTATGAATGGAGGAATTTACCATGAAAGAACAACCATCTAATCCTTGCGAGAAAGTCTCATTTATTTTGACCTATGACCAGCTTGAAGCTGCTTATAACATCTACCGGGAACAATTTATTTCCTGCGACTTCATCCGCCGCTCCATGGAACGTCTGGAGGAAAGAATCGGACTCTGCAACCTTCCATATGAAACGCTGCGTGATGATCCAAGCCTTCTTCATGAAGCATACCTGCAGTTTCTCCGACTAGAAGACTGCAATGTGGCTTATAACGACACGCTGGAGCAGGTAATTGATGCAATCGAACAATGGCTTGCCTCTGGCACCTTATCCCCTGTAAACCTTACGGTTTCCAACCAGAATATGGGTGAAACTTTTGGAACGGAGGTGGATGTGTAATGGCAAATATCTGCTGTGATGATGTGATCTTTTATACAGAAGGAAATCCGGAAGGACTATATGACTTGTGGGAGGACCTGGAAACCTACATCATTCTGAACCAGAATCCTGATTTATGCTGGATTGGCAATTTATTTTCCCACAAGAAAATAGATTCCACCGGAATATCTCTTCGTGGAAATGTCAGCTACATGGAATGGAATGATACGTATATTCTACTTTCTTTAGAGACAGCATGGACTCCACTTTATGAAGCATATCAGGCGATAGCCGCTGCATATCATGTTCCCTTTGTGATGCAAAGCATAGAACCTGGAGAACGAATTTATTATAACACGGATGAAGCACACCTATTTTTCCCTGACCGATATTGTGTCCGCTTATATGAAGAAAGCCTATTGACTCCATGTGGCTTAATAATCGGAGAAAAGCTGGAAGACGGTGAACCATTTGAAACGGAAACAGACGTATTAGAACGATTCAGAGATTGCGGATATCCAGCAGCTACACTAAAAGAGTTGGAGCTCATGTTCGATGCGGATGAACTTATTATTTTTGAATTTACAAATCCATATTTGGATCTGGAGCAGAAAAATGCTTGTGCATGAAACTTCTCCCCTCCACACCAAAGACGATTATCATCAGATTTAAAGGAGGAACACCATGACTGATTTGGAACTGGATGTCTGGGATGCATGGCTCAGGGAACGTCAGGAACATCTGGAAGAAACCCTGTCCAATATCTCACCATCGGAAGAACCCTGCAGATATTACCTGCTAACCGGATATATTCAGGGAATGCTAGAAGCTCTTACCATGCTTACGACTGTTGAGGATGGGAAACGCTTCAAGATCAAACTGGAGCAATTTCGCCAGAATCTGCTCCTCTCTGGAGATTACGATGCTACCGGTAACTATAAACAGGCAGTGAAGAAAACTGCTGTTTAAATACTTCGAGCCGCCCAATCGGACGGCTCTTTTTATGCCCGAAAACGGTAGCCTACACCACGTATCGTTTCTATGTAGTGCGGTTCTTCCGGATTTTCTTCTATTTTCTTTCTCAGATTCTTGACTAACCCATAGACACGGTTATCCACTTCTGACTCCACATCCTCATAAATATGCTGGTAAATCTGTTCTTTTGTAAATACCCGATTGGGGGATAAGGCCAGATAAAAAAGCAGGTCATATTCATGTCTGGTAAGTTCCACAACCTTACCATCTTTGATTACGCTCCGCTGAAGCTGGTCTATTTCCAAACCTTGGAATGTCAACTTTTCAGAATTTGTAATCTCCATAACTTCTAACGTACTTTCGCAGGCTAGAACTGATTTAATTTTATTCAGGATTCCCTCTTCGGAATCAGAAATGGTAAGAATCATCACTTTCCCATAACATCACCTGCTTTTCTTAGCATTTAGCTTTCACTCCTCATTAACAATGTTTATCGATTGGTTACATAGATATATGCATCTTCCAAAGTTACGTCACAAGCTATACATCCACTTTCTGACGGCATATTCTCCCCTAACAGTCTTAATCTAATTCCTTCCTCCGTATACTGCTTACTGGAAATATGATATTTTCTTTCTAATTCTCTTGCAAGGCTTTCGTCCTCTGTACAGCATTCCCATACATGCCCTCTTGCCTTATTCAATAATTCCCTCATTGTTCCTGTATAAAGGAATCTACCTTTTTTCATAACCGCAAGCTGATTACAGGTTGCCATCAGATCCTCCACCACATGCGTTGAAAATAATACGGTGCGTTCTTCTGCAAAATCTACCAGTAAATTACGGATACGGATGCGTTCCTCCGGATCGAGCCCTGTTGTTGGTTCATCCACAATTAAAAAATCCGGCTCATGGAGTAATGCCTGCACTAATCCAACTCTTCGCTTCATTCCACCTGAAAGCTGCCGCATTTTCTTTTTCTGATGGTCTGCAAGACTGGTCTTCTCCAGATAGTAATCAATCCTTTTCTTGCTTTCTCTTTTCTCAATTCCAGCCAGATCTCCCATATACTCCAGACATTCTCGAACAGTCAAAGACGGATACAGATCAATTTCCTGTGGCAGATACCCAATCTTTTTCTGTATCTTTTCGTAATTTGCTTCGCAATATAGCGTACCATCTAACAGAACTTTTCCACTTGTGGGTGCAAGCACCGTTGTAAGCACCCGCATCAACGTTGTTTTTCCTGCACCATTTTCACCTAACAGACCAAATATCCCATGTGGGATTTCCAGATCCACATGATCTACCGCTGTCACTCCATTTTTAAATGTTACTGTTAAATCGTCTATTCTTATACTCATAATCTTACCCTCTCTTCTTTAATATCTTAGGAACAAATGCAAGCATCATCCCCGCAAATACCACGCACAGCACCTTCCCGCCAAGCCATCTCCACTCTGTCAGCTTACCGAAATCACAAGTTCCGTAGGAAAATGGTCCCCAGTTTTTCAAAAACTGAGTTGCCTTTCCGGAAATAGAGAAAAACCAGAAAAGCAGCACGACACCCATACCAATCCATCTGTTTCGAACCAGATTGCTGACAGTTACGGAAAGCACACTCCAAAACAAAACAGTTCCGGGAATCGCAATACAATAAATTCCAAACAAGGCACCGCCATCTAATTCTTCTGTCAGATTCACCGGTTTCTGCCAATAAAAGAGTCCATATGCCAACAAACTGATTCCAATCAGATAAGCTACCTGCACAAATAGTCTTTTATAAACTACCCCTGCCTGCTTTTTTAGATTATAAAGGCAGAATACTTCCGAGCGTTTGCTCTGCACTTCCACCAGATAAGTATCTGCACAGAAAACGACTGCCAGAAGCGAAACAGCTCTTTCTACTGCCTGCCCGATTTCATTCGCATATACAACAGGCTGGATTGCACTCAATATCACAACAAAAGCGATTGAATATGCAATTTTATAATATGGCATACATATTTTTACTTCTTTCTTCAATATACTCTCCTCCTTTTCCACATCCACACCGCTATAAACATGAGCAGTATGGATGCTGCCACAAGAAGCAGTTGATTGAGATATACCTGATGTGGCAATTCCGTTTCAAAAAAATTCCCCGGAAATCGAACCATAATAGAGAATGGTCTTGCATGACACTGTCCTTTGCTATCCCATGTCAGCATATTAGAATAAATGATATAAAGAACCAGCGCCGGAACCGCTGGAAGCGGATTCTTAAACAGCAGCGCTGTAACCGCATACACACAGCAGATCATCAGGATGTTCGGCAGGACATACAGGATCGAATTCTGAACAAAATCCAGTATGTTCATAGCAAATCCTGATTTTACTGCCGTGGCGTAACACAAAATGATAAATACGATATTCATAATGACCAGTGCCGCCGTCATAATGAGAAATCCACTGCTTATTTTCCCGGCAATATATTGAAAAGCCGTCATCGGTTTGGTGTGCAGCAATTCATAAGTATTTTTCCTCATATCCTGGAAAAATAAAAACGCCAGCAGAACCGTTGCAAAGAATGCCATATGCAGGCTTGCAAAATCTGTAAATTTTCTTCCGAAATAATAGGAGAATGGATGTTTCTCAAGATTTTCTCTGATATACCGGTTGACTTCCTCCGGGCTTCCCTGATACCATGAAACGTCCTCATACACATAATTGGCACCATTAAAGTGGTATTCCGTTTTCAGATACTGACACGCCTCCGTAATCTTCATCTGTTTCATCTCAGATATCACTGCCTCCGCCTCTACTTCCGACATGCCAAACCCATTCTCTGTGTCCTGAAGTATCTTTACAATCTCTTTCTCCCACAGTTCTCTCTCCTTATCCGGTGTTGCCGGAATACATCCCTCCATAACATCCCCATCGGAGGCCATTTTTACCTTCCTGAAGGTTTCATCCGACTTCACGTAATGAATGGACAGATAGGGTGCAAGTGTCTGGTACATACTGATTAAAACAACAATCAAACCGATCCAGAATATCGGATTTTTAAGATAATTTTTCAGATTCCTTTTTATGATTGCTTTCATAAGTCATCCCGCCTTTCTTTTTTCTACAAACAGCATAGCCTACAAATCACAACAAAAAAACAACAGCCATTTATTTCTGCTGTTGTTTTTCTGATACATAATTTTTAAACACTGCCTCAACTTCCGCACCACCATCTGCTGCATTTTTTATCAGCAGTTTCCCACCATGCCGTTCGCAGTAGATACGGCTGATATACATACCCATTCCAAAATGCTTTAAGTCATCCTGTGGATTCTCATGATAAAACGCCTGTGTCACCCTGTCGATATTTTCCTGAAATCCAATTCCGTCATCCCTGATACTCATTTTCAGATATTGGGGTGTCACTGTCAGCTTCAGCCTAACTTCCTGATTGGCATAGCGGAATGCGTTAGCCAACAGATTATCCGCTACTTCCATGATGATTTCCTCATCCGCAGTCAGTATTTCAGATTCTCTCACTGTCGTCACTGTAAAATTCTTTTCTGATTTTTCCACCACGACTTCTGCCAGAGCTTCTATCTGGTTTATCAACTGCCGGATATCTACCACGGAACAGTTTAATTCCCGTTCTTCCAATTTCGTCATCTTCCTCATACTATCAATAAAATGGTTCATCCGTTCAATCTGAAGCATACCGCCCCTTAACATCTCCATCATTTTCTCTTGATCAAGCATATCTTCCGGAACAAATTCCAAAAGCATTTCCTGATATCCCCGCATGATTGCAAGCGGCGAGCGGATATCATGGGCAATCGCTGCACGCAGTACCCGCTCATCTTCGATCATCTGCCAAAGTCTACGGTTATTTTCTTCCAACTGCCCACGCATCCTTTCAAATTCCCTGCACAGCATCCCCATCTCGTCCTCGTTCTCATAAGCCATATGAAAATCCAGATCTTCCTCCGCAATCATCTGTGATGCCATCTTCAGTTCCTGAATCGGTCTCTTTAATTTATTTTTGTAAAACAGGCTGACCGCAATTCCACATCCGGCAAAAGAAAAAAGCAATACTCCGTACGTCTGAAGGAAATCACAGGTTTCTGAAATATGCCAGTCCATTCTGCTCATTTTACTCTGATTCGGTCTCGGTACCACTACCTCAAAATTTTCATTGCGGTCATTCATTGCCTGATAATACTCGTCCTGATCCACGTACTTCCACCAGACCTCCTCCTGTATCTGCCCGGCAATCTCAATAATTGACACAGAAAGAAAAAAAGTGACAATCAAGCTGAGTATCGTATATAAAACCATTGTCTTTTTCAAGGATAAATTTCTTATCTTTTCCATCGATACCCCATCCCCCATACTGTCTCAATGTATTCTGTCTGCGTATATTCCGCCAGTTTCTTTCTCACTCTCCGGATCAGTTCCGTAACAACACGGCTGTCACCTTCCGCATCATAACCACACACCTTTTCGTATATCCGCTCCCTGTCAAAAACCTGTCCTGGATTCATGGACAAAAACTCAATGATTGCATATTCCAGCTTCGTAAGCTCCAAATCATTTTCACCGATCTGAACCCTCTTTGCTCCATAATCAATACTGAGGTCTCCGTGGAATCTGTATTCAGACTTCCCTTTATGACGCTCCTCACGCTTCAAATGTGCAATAATACGAGCATCCAGTTCTTTCAGACTAAACGGCTTCAGTATATAGTCATCCCCACCGGATAAAAGCCCGTTTACCCTGTCCTGCTCCTCCACTTTTGCCGTCAGGAAGATAATGGGACAAGTTACTTTGCCCCGGATACGTCTGCATACTTCTAATCCGTCTATTTTAGGCATATTGATGTCCAGCAAGATAATATCCGGTTTCTTATGGATTTTTTCCAAAGCATCTGTGCCATCTTCTGCCATCATTACATCATATCGTTTGATTTCAAAATAGTTCTTTAACATCTTTAATAATTCGATGTCATCATCCACGATCAAAATTCTATATGCCACTTTTATCACCTCGTTTTATCAGTATACAACGAAAAAAACAATAAATAAACAACAAGAGAAACACTTCGAGCCGCCCATTGCCGGACGGCTCCTTTTATGCCCGAAAGCGATAACCAACACCACGTATCGTTTCTATGTAGTGCGGTGTTTCCGGATTTTCTTCTATTTTCTTTCTCAAGTTCTTAATCAGACCGTAAATTCGGTTATTCACTTCTGACTCCGCTTCCTCATAGATATGCTGATAGATCTGTTCTTTCGTGAATACCCGATTAGGAGATAAAGCAACCACAGCGATTTGCTTCAAAAGTCTCTTTCGCCTGGTATACCGTTTATAACTTCTCATGTTTATCACCTTCAATCTGCTTTCAAATTTAATAATCTATATTTTATGACAATTCAGCATATAGAAAAGTTAGTTATTCGTGAAAATTATTTTTAAATTTAGAACTTGCATAACCACTACGATGTAAAAACAGTTTAGAGGCATTTATGACAGAGATTGATTTTATCTGGTTTTCGACTTTCTCCACGAAAGTGGCAAAAAATACCTGGCTACGAATTCCTTCGCTTAGGGCAAATCTGAAATCCTGAACGCTTTTATTCCTGTAGCCGACAAATTTGTCATCAACATAAGGCAAAAGCTTCATTGAGGAATCTATTTCATTTGACATATACTACATCTAGTGTTATACTGTTCTTATATCAATTATTTGTGTCAATCCGGAAAGGATTTATCACACGCAGTTTAGGTTTGAAACGTAGTCAGGAGTTTTCCTATGCCCAACAAGCAGCAGGGACTTCTGGCTTTTTTTATTTTGCAGGAAACTGCATCTATTTTGAGAATGAACATAAGCGTCATTCTCTTTTTTTATGCCTGAACGCAGGGAAAGGAGGATTACGGAAACAAATGATTCCGGAACTGGCACGCCACAAAAGAAAGGAGACTCTATGTCAGTCAAAAGAATTAAGAATCTTGTAAAACAACTCAATGAATACCGTCATGCCTACTACAATCAGGATGCCCCTCTGGTATCTGATGCCGAGTATGACCGACTCTTTGACGAACTGAAGGAACTGGAGGAACAGACTGGTTTCATCCTGTCAAATTCTCCGACACAGACGGTTGGATATTATCCGGTCAGTGAACTTGCCAAAGTCACCCATCCGATTCCACTGCTCTCGCTTGAGAAAACAAAACTGATTTCAGAGCTTTTAGATTTCATGAAAGGACAGGAAGTTCTCTTTATGCTGAAACTGGACGGTTTGACTACCAAACTCATTTACGAAGATGGCAGACTGATTCAGGCTTCTACCCGTGGAGATGGTGAAGTGGGGGAAGATATTACACACAATATCCCGGCATTTTTAAATGTACCGCTTACCATTCCACACAAAGAACGTCTGGTCATTACCGGTGAGTCTTTTATACCAACCAATGATTTTGAACGTCTGAAAGATACTCTGCGTGATGGAAATGGAAAACCTTATAAAAACGGACGTAATTTTGCTTCCGGATCAGTACGAAGTCTTGATCCGAAGAACTGTATCGGACGTTGTGTTCGCTTTCTTCCGTTCAATGTATTAGAAGGAATGGAGGATGTTCCCTTCCCGGACAGCAGAGCCTGCAAATTAGAAGGTTTAACACACCTGGGCTTTGGTTACTGCCCGTTTTTCTCAATTTCAGGAACCGGACTTTCAAAAGAATATGCGGAGAAATTCATTCAGGAATTGGTATCCACAGCAGCAAATTTACATCTTCCTATCGATGGCATTGTCATGATTTTTGACAGTCTCAGCTACTCCAAAAGCTGCGGAAAAACCGGACACCACTATAAGGACGGCCTCGCCTATAAGTTTGAGGATGATACCTACGAAACTTTCTTGCGTGAAATTGAATGGACACCGACCAGATTCGGAGAGATTGCTCCGGTCGGCATCTTCGATACCGTGGAGATTGACGGCTGTGATGTTTCCAGAGCTTCCCTTCATAATCTGACCTTTATCAAAAATCTGGAGCTTGTACCCGGATGCCGGATTCTTGTTTCCAAACGAAACATGATCATCCCACATATAGAGGATAATCTGGATCGTGGAAGGTATACCGACATCACGCCTCCGGTCTGCCCTTGCTGTGGTTCCAAAACCAGAACCTACAGCCGTAAGACCAGCGACGGTCGCACCGTAGAAACTCTGCATTGTGATAATCCGCAGTGCGACAGCCAGATCACAAGAAGGTTTGTCCATTTTGCCAGCAAGAAGGCAATGAACATCGAAGGACTGTCAGAAGCCACTTTAGAAAAATTCCTGAATCTGGGCTATCTGCACTCTTTTCAGGACATCTATCATCTGGAGGAACACCGGGAAGATATTGTGGCACTGGACGGATATGGTGAGAAATCTTTCGACCGCTTGTGGGAATCCATCAACGCCAGCCGGAGGACCAGCTTTGTCCGCTATCTGGTTTCCATGGATATTCCTATGATCGGCAGAACCAAAAGCCGGATTCTGGACACCGTATTTTCCGGAAATTTAACTGCATTTGAACAGGCGGCTGTCGGAGATTACGACTTCACTCAGTTAGAGGATTTTGGCGAAATCTTAAATCACAACATCCATTCCTGGTTTGCAGATGAAGCAAATCTTGATTTATGGAAAAACTTACAGAACGAATTCACATTTGAACAAAGAAAGGAAGAGACCATTATGACAAAAGAAAACAAATTTACAGGATGTACCATCGTAGCAACAGGGAAACTGGAGCATTTTACCAGAGACGGTATCAACGATAAGATTCTGGAGCTTGGTGCCAAACCTGGCAGCTCTGTAACAAAGAAAACCGATTACCTGATCTGCGGGGAAAAAGCCGGCAGCAAACTGGCAAAAGCCCAGAGCCTTGGTATTCCAATTCTTACAGAAGCTGAATTTTTGGAGATGATTGCATAACCATCTCTGCAATAGATGAGAATTATTTTGAGGTGTGGCTGAAAGGCCGCACCTCTTTTACAAAGGAGGAATTTATAATGAATCAAACAAATACAAGCAAGCGCATACCTACACAGATCAATGAATTTCGGGGAGATTATGCTTTTCTAAGCAATTTCTATCCGGCACCGGTCTCTTACATGGGACAAACCTATGCAAATAATGAAGCTGCTTTTCAAGCGCAGAAAACACTCTCTGCGAGAGAGCAACGCAAATTCTGTATTTTTCGGATGCATAATCCTTCTGATGCAAAGAAACTCGGCAGAGATCTTACATTACGCCCGGACTGGGAAAAAGTGAAAGTCCGGCTCATGTATGAAATCTGCATGTGCAAATTCATGCAGAACCCGGAACTCCGGGATAAACTTCTTGCAACCGGAGAGTCCACACTTATTGAAGGAAACAACTGGGGTGACTATTTCTGGGGCAAAGTCAATAACTGCGGAGAAAACCAGTTAGGAATCATCCTGATGGATGTACGTGCGAAGCTGCAGTGGAATGCAGAAACAGCGCCCAATAATATACCTCAATGTCTGCAATAAAGGAAAGGATGGTCTAATAGAATGAATGAAAATGCAAAAACAAAATTAGTGCTTGAGTATACTGGCATGGATGATTTTTCCTGTCCGGTATATAAGGACCAATTCGGAAAGTTGTGGAAGGATATTGACCTTGGCAAAGAGCCTGAACCGAATCTTTATTCTTTATCTTTTAACCATATTGATGGAGAACCTTCCCATCCCATACAGCAGGAGTACACATTTCATCCGGCTCCGTATCAAAGAAGTTCCTATGAATTCGAGTACCGGATGTTAAGTAAATTACAGTCTGACTGTGAATACTATCTGGGCTACGGAAATCGCAGTCCGTCTATCCTATGCAATCATAGCGTTCAAAACCATATTGCCCGTATGAAAGAATTATGGAATGGTTTTCCCACAGATCAGAAACCGGAATGGCTGACCTGGGAACAGCTTCTTCAGTACGAAAAAGTAATGACAGAAACCGGAATACCCGTGAAGAACTGCTCAGACTAGACAATTCATCATTTATCAGAAATTACCCTCTATATTATCCATTCATATTTTGATATAATAGGAACAGTTGAAAGAAAGGAGCATTTCCCATGTATCTGAAAAGAAAAGTTTACGATCAGCTTCTGGATTGGAAAAACGATACCGTCCACAGCACCTTGGAAGTGAATGGTGCCAGACAGGTCGGAAAAACATATATTATCAATAAATTTGCGGATGAGAACTTCAGGCACAAGATCTACATTAACCTGTTTGATTTGTCCGGCAAACAATTTATGGAATGTTACAAAAAAGCCACAGACTGGACTCCCGGTACAAAACGACCGGAGCAGCCGCTTCACGATGCTTTTAAACTCTTCGATCCGGATTTTGAAGATACCAACGATACAGTCATCATTATTGATGAAATTCAGGAATCCTCAGAGATATTCAACCGTATCCGAGAATTTACCCGCTATTTTCAAGCGCATTTCATTGTAACTGGAAGTTATCTGGGACGTGTACTGGAACCGGAATTCAAATTCTCCAGTGGAGATATTACCAGTATCCGTATTTATACCCTTTCCTTTAAAGAGTTTTTGGAAGCATTGGATGACCAGCTTTTTCAGAAGTATCTATCACTTCCACTGGATCATGCAGATGACACCGTACCGGAACTATATGACGAATTAAAGAATGTTTACGACATCTATAGACAGATTGGCGGCTATCCAAAGGTTGTGGAAACATACCTTAACACAAAAGACGTGGAAGCAGCTCAAAAAGAGCTTGTTAGAATCATCCGCATTTTCTTAAACGAATCTATGCGGTACTTTGATGACATCACAGATATTAGTGTTTTTACCAACATCTTTTTAAGCATCTGCCGTATTCTGCTTCGTGAAAAGAAAGGATTAGATGAGGACAGTATAAGTGAAGAACTGCAAAAGCTCGTTACAAAGAATTACTCCAGTAATCTTTCTAAAGCAACCTGCTATCGTGCTATCAACTGGCTTTACCATTCTGGAATCATCGGTTTCTGTGGCAAAATCACAGAACTGGACATCTTGAATTTCAAACCGGGAAGCCGCTGCTTCTTCATGGATCTTGGAGTTGCATATTATTATCTCTCCAGAACTGGTGCTACTGTATCAACTATGGATGGCTCATTGAACGAAAACTATGTTTACATTAACTTGTCCAAACGCCAGGAATTCCCGGAAGAAATTATCTTTGAGACACCGGCTTTTGCTACTTATAAAGGTGGTGAAATTGATTTTGTAGCTCAGACATTGAAAACTCACATCCGCTATCTGATTGAAGTTAAAGCCGGTAAGGGAACTGCATCTACTGCCTTGAAGGCATTGGAACAGGGGAAGGCCAATAAACTACTATATCTGAAAGGTGATACCAAAGGCGGAACCGTTGGAAACGTACAAACACTTCCTATCTATCTGCTAGAACAATATCATTTTTAATCAAAGAAAGAATACTTCGAGCCGCCCATCCGGACGGCTCTTTTCATCTATATTCTTGTATATTTATTTTACTAACAGCGCATCATTCTTTGAAAGAAGATATATACAGTATTGATTCATACTGATGCCTTCTTTTTTTGAGTGTTCCGCCAGATCCCGGTGTAAGCTGCGTGGCATCCTTATTTTAAACTGTCCCGAATACTCTTCCAGGCTTCCCGGTTCGTGAATCTCAATCCCTTCTTCCAGTGCAGCTTCTAACCATGCTTTTTTTGCATCCGCTGCATTTTCAACTGCCCTTTCTATCGTCTCTCCACAGGTGATGCATCCCGGCAGTTCCGGATAAGAAACCACAAATCCACCTTCATCCTTATCTTCCACAATTTCCATGCGATAGGACATTGCCAAATAATCATTCAGTGTCTTCATCGTTTTTCGCCTCACTTTCTACAATCTGCTTTACCATTTCAACATAAATTTTCTTGATTGGTTCGTGTTTCGGTATTGTTATCGGCTGGCATCCCGCTTTACGGAATGTATAATGGCTGCTCCCACTTCTCGGAGCATTTATCTCATATCCATAACTTTCTAATACTTTTCTTAGTTCATCAAAACGAAGGTCTTTCGATAATGAGCAAATTCTTGTCAATAGTTTATCCCATTTCGACATCTTTAATGCCTCCTATCTATAGTATATGTGGTGTCATATGTGGTGTCAATCTGTTTTTCATCTTTCTTGGTCAAATAAGGCTGCAGCTCTTTCTTAGCAGCCGTCACAAATTCTTCTTTTCTCGAACTTACCATATAAATCTTCCAGAGCATCAGATTCAGCTTTTCCGCATCCACTGCTTTGCATTTCTTTTTAATCATGCGGATAAACGGATAGATTACCGTATCCGATAACTTGTTCCCAGCAATCAACATCGTTCCATCCGTTCCATATACCTCATACAGACATTCCAAAATACTCCCCAAATCTGTCACCAATCGGAATGCCGGCTTTTCATATTTCTTTTTAGCTTCCATCATATGCTCCTCCTACATTCGAACCGTCAGTCCACTGAGACTCGTCTTAGGAAGCCCTACCAGATACCAGTCTTCATCCATTTCAATCCGAACCGGAATCCATGCATCCTTTACCTTCACATCAAAACATTCTCCGCAATGAAGACCTCCATAATAAGATTCAATCCCAAACCGGATATCAAATCTTCCCATTGATGGATCATAAATTAAAGTACCTATTCTCTTTTCACTCATATTTCTTTCCTCCTGAAATTCTTTGGTCTATATAAGTAATAGGACTTTAATTTGCAGAATTTGAAAGTTCCGGGTATTTTTCATAAAAAGTTTTTCGATAGCGATAAAAAGTTGAGTGCGTCATTCCCAAATTTTTACGAAGCTGTGTAGGTGTCGTTTCTCCAGAAACTACGCTTTGAAAGTTCTCATCAAAAGTTTCCTGCTTCATCACACTTGGTCTTCCATAATCATCCCATTCGCCCCGCAATTTCTTCGCTTCTATCCCTTCCCGCTGTCGCTTCTCCTTTTTCTCCAGCTCTGCCTGCGCCATAGAAGCATAAAGCTCCAGCATCATGTTATTGATTGTTTCCAGCATCATCCTTGCCATCGCATTATCCATCACAGATAAATCCATAAGCGTAGTCGGCAGTTCCAGAACCATAAGCCGCACTCCCATGTTCTTAATCCGCTGGATCTGTTGCATGGTGTCATACTTGTTTCTTCCCAGTCTGTCCAATTCTGTAACAATCAAAATATCTCCCGGCCGCAGGACATCCTCCACTAAAACGGTATATCTCGGACGATTAAAATTCTTCCCTGTCTCCTGATCCGTAAAAATATTCGTAAGTGCCATCTCATGCTCGTTACAGTACCGCTCAATTTCCTGTATGCCACGGTCAAGATGCTGCTCCTTTGTACTGGTACGGTGATATCCATATATCTGCATCCACATTTCTCCTTTCCATGTCCCAAAATATCCACACTTTTATTGGTATATTTCAAAACTGTGTGTGTAACCTTTTTGAAATATAATCCCTCTTTCCGGAACGTACTTCTAAAATGTATACATTTTGGGATATGTTTCTTTTCTATTTCTGTACGTACCAGAGCCGAAAAGTGCAACAAATATGACAAAAAACTCCCAGAGGATGTTACTCCCCTGAGAGTGGTTGAAACTTATAGCCCACACCTCGGACGGTGCGGATGTAATTCCAGTTCCGTGAATCTACTTTTAACTTTTTACGAAGCTGGCTAATGCAGCACATAACCGCATTAGCACAGTCAATCGGTTCTTCCTTCCAGACATTACGATAAATCTCCTCGTGAGAGAATACCCAGCCAGGATGTTCTGTTAGATATTTTAGTACCGTAAATTCTTTCAGACTCAATTCAATCTTTTGATCATTCATAAAAACAGTATGACAGCGAATATCTATCTGTAGGTTTTTGTCTTTGTAATGCAATTTACTTTCCTCCTAATCTGTTTCACCTTATCACAGCTAATCTAAAATGCTATTATTAGACTGCCAAAACTCAAATTCAAAACCAGAGCAATGCTTTACCTGCAAATAGTCTGGTAATAGACCAGTAGAATCGCAATAGCTGCAAGAGCCAGAAACGGCAAACACATAATTACCGGGGCAGAGTGAAGTGATAAATAAGAACCACTGATTTTTTAGCATTTCAGCCGGATATACAAGCCATCCCCATAGATTGGTGACCGTTACTGTTAAAATTACAGCACTGCCTATATATGTGGCAGCTCCTTTCCGGGTAAAGTTAAAGTCGCAGACCTTTACGACCTACGGCTTAATAGTACGAAAAGACATTAACTTTTCTGTAAAAGAATTTGATGTACTTTATATGCTATATTCTAATCCAGGGATGGCTTTTACTAAACAACAGATTTATGAAGCAGTTTGGCATGAAAAAGCAAATGGTTATTTCCACGCCGTGGAAAACACTATTTTTCAAATACGCAAGAAGATAAAAAAGTATTCCAGCGACAAGAATTACATAAAAACAGTAGTTGGATATGGGTATAAATTTGAAGTTTAATCTGCAGGATATAAGGAGCACCGGGTTTGAGGGAGATTCCCCACTAAGAAAATTTCTATGTTCTGGCTACAAAGCCGGAACATAGGTCGGCATCCATCCCTGTTTCTTCCCAATCCTGCAGACCTAATAAGAAATCAGCTAGTGACTTCTTCATCAAAAGTCTTTTTTTAGAGAAATAATCCATTTTTCAATAGCATCCGCCAAAACTATCTGCTGTTGCAATACTGCCATACCAGTCTTAGGGATTTCCGGATCATTCTCTTTCTCTCGAAGATTTTCCTCCAGATAAGTTTTTAATATTTCAATATTTTCCTCAATACTGGCAATACATGATTGTTGACTTTCAGGCGGTAACTTATCCAAATTTACAATTACTGCATTAAAATCTAAAAAAAAGTGAATGGGTTTAGAGGCTGTTTCCATCATAAGCTTTACAAATTCTTTTTCGCCTTCATCTGTTAATGAATAAACTGCTTTTTCAGGCATCTTACCTTCTTTCACAATTTCTCCTTTAATGAAGCCTTTTTCCTCCAACTGAATTGCTTTTTTGTAAATGGATGGTGTACTGATTTTTACCCATTTTGATATATTACGATATTCCACTAATTTTTGAATATCATAGGCTCCCATCGGTTCCTTTTTCAATATTCCTAACACAATTAAATCTATTGTAGCCATAGTTCACCCACTTTCTATATCCACGAAAGCTATAAAATACTTACGGTTATATATACTGTAATTTATAGTATTTGATTTTATACCTCTTGTCAAGGAAATTGCAGGATACACGCTTGACAACTACTATAAATTATAGTAGTATTCTCTCACGTAGTATACTATAATTTATACTACTATAATTTATATTCTTAATTGAAAGGAGTATTTGAAATGAACAAGAATAACAACAAAATGGATTTATTAGGAAATGCACCTGTTCCCCAAGCACTAATGGCTCTTGGTATACCGATAATGATTGGTATGCTTATTAACGCTCTCTACAATTTGGTGGATGCTTATTTCATAGGAGGACTTGGCGAGAGTCAAATGGGTGCAATTTCCATTGCGTTTCCTTTAGGACAAGTAGTTGTTGGTTTAGGTCTGATGTTTGGCAATGGTGCCGCCTCCTACTTATCAAGACTTTTAGGGCGAGGAGATAGGGAAGCTGCAAGTAAAGTCGCCAGTACTGCATTATACAGCAGTGTTTGTATTGGCGCAGTTATTATTATCGGAACTGCAATTTTTTTGAAACCTATTTTAACCATGTTAGGTGCAACAGACACGATTATGCCATACGCCCTTTCTTATGGAAGAATCTATGTTATTTCATGTATTTTCAATGTATTTAATGTAACGATGAACAATATCGTTGCAAGTGAAGGCGCCGCAAAAACAACTATGTGTGCATTATTATTAGGAGCTGTATTGAATATTGGTTTAGATCCTATTTTCATCTATACTCTCGACATGGGGGTTGCTGGTGCGGCAATCGCTACAGCAATTTCTCAAATGGCTTCTACTCTTGTATATTTAATTTATGCATTACAGAAAAAAAGCGCTTTTACATTTTCCATTAAGGAATTTTGTCCTTCTAAGCAGATCATAACTGAAATTCTGAAAATCGGTATACCCACATTGACTTTCCAGCTTCTTACAAGCCTTTCTATCGCATTCATAAACCGGGAAGCTAATATCTATGGAGATGCTGTTATCGCCGGAATGGGCGCTGTTACAAGAATCACTTCAATGGGAACTCTGGTTGTGTTCGGCTTCTTAAAAGGTTTCCAACCAATTGCCGGCTTTAGCTATGGTGCCAAAAAGTTTGATCGGCTCAGGGAAGCAATTAAAACTTCTATCTTATGGTCAACAATATTTTGTGTAGTTGTGGGATTGACAATAGCCCTATTTTCCACACAGATTATTTCGCAATTTACAGAAGGCAATACAGAGATGATTTCTGTAGGTCAAAAATCGCTAATGGCAAATGGATTTTCCTTCTTCGTATTTGGATTTTACACAGTGTATTCTTCTCTGTTTCTTGCACTTGGAAAAGGCACCGCCGGATTCGTTCTTGGGGCTTGCCGACAAGGTATTTGCTTTGTTCCGATCATTCTGTTGCTCCCATCATTCTGGGGCATAAATGGAATACTATATGCACAACCGATTGCCGATGTAATTTCTGCTATTGTTACTGTGTTTATGGCTCTACATCTTCATAAAGAACTGGCAACAACAAAAGAGCATTAAAGCATCAGGCAACATAATAGATCAACACCGTCTGCCGCTTCGAACTGAGGCAATATCACCCTTCAAAAAACAATCACTCCCAGAGGATGTTACTCCCCTGAGAGTGATTGCAGCCTTTGTTTAAGATAACTTACTCAATTATCTGGAATCTCTGGATACACTGAAGCAATGTACTTACCAGTTCCTGATACAGATCTTCATCAAATCTGCCATTCACAATCGCATTCTTAATTAAAAGCGGCTTATATATCTCTAAAATCTTCAGTACCGCATCTGCATTTCCTTCTTTTGCCTTTAAAAGTAATCGTTCAAAATTCATTAGTTTTCACCTCCCATCACCTTGCGGATCTTCCGGATTGCATAATAATAAATACCCTTGCATCGCTCCTCTGATAACCCGTTTAGCCTGCTCATTTCCTCAAAAGTACGTTCTTCAAACACATGCTGGTAAATCAGCTTCCGTTCTTCATCCCGCAGCGTATGAAGCGCTTTCATCAGTCTTTCATCTGACATCTTATTCCATTCTGGATATTTCCCCTGTGCCTCCTGCAATAAAAGCTGCTCCCTCGTTTGGTTCTCCAGCAATTCTTCGATTACAATTCTTGCCTCCATCTGTCCAATATCCTCCAACAGTTCTTCTGCATCAGCCATCTGGATTTTCTTCTCCAGATAATCATGTCGTTTTCCACGGACAAACTGTATCAGATATGCTGTAAAGTGATTTTGTATCTTTGATCCTGTATATGTTTTTTTGTTCATTTGTTTTATCCTCCGAAATTTTTTATCACGTTCCAAAAAATTCCGAGGATGGCGGTGAGCGGCAACAAAACGTGACACTGCCTTCATTTTTTCGAAAAAAAGAAAGGCTGGACCACTCTATTCGTAGTCCAGCCGATACTTCTCTTTCTATGTAATTGTGTAGGATATGCGATGATAGTATCTCATATACTGCATATTCTAACTTCTCTCCGACACATTGTATGGATAAGATTTTTTTAACAGATTCAGTTCCTCTTTGGCTTTTATCTTATGCTGTCCATTCATGTCTGTCGTACTTACTTCCATGTTTCTCTATTTGTGCATGTGTTATCCTGCTTATCATAACGCACTTTAACGCATTTCGTATAGTGTTAATCTACGATAAAATATATGCATTAAGTGAGGTGATATAGATGGTGAAAAAATTATTGGGAGATGCAGTCAGGGAAGAACGTCTCCGCCGCAATCTTTCGCAAAACAGCCTTGCGGAACAGGCAAAGATTTCTTTACGGACTGTCTCTGATATTGAAAACTATATTGGCAATCCACAGTTGGAAACACTTTATGCCTTGGCAACTTACTTACATATTTCCATAGATGCTATATTTTCTAACCAGAAAACGAACCCGGATTCTACCATGCAGCAAATCATGGCAGAACTAAATTCCTGCCCGGAGGAGCAGAAACAGCTTGCCCTTTCTACACTGCGTGGACTTCTGGATGGATTCAAGAACCTAAGTTAAGGCTCTCCCGTATCCTTCATCATCTACACATTATACAAAGACAATCTGTGAGTAATCTGTGAATAGTCTGTGAGTTTTCTGTCTATTCCCATTCTGATACAAAGAACAGGAGAGTACACTGCCATAAGCATGTGTATCTCTCCTGCTTTTTTATGCCCTGCGAAATGCACTGATAGCATCCACTACATTCTGTCTCATAGTCTGATCCATCCGCAGCGGTTCTTCTTCCATCAAATCAACTTCTGTGGGCATTTCTCTATTTATCTTAGAAACGTCCTGCCCTTCCAATACCTTTCTTACTTCTTCCCGGATGATTTGCTGCATCATTGGCCGGAGCATATCCGGTTCCATGCTTATACTGCCATTACCTGTCTCATCCGTTCTTCCCGTATATGCCAGAATTGCCGCAACGATCAGTTTTGCTTTTTTCTCTGTCGTATTCAGAAGTTCTGTCACATACACGTGATCTGGATCCGACTTATCAAAACCAATAGTGAATACAAACGGATTTTTCTTTCCCATAAAATCACACTCCAGCCTGTGTCATGCGATACAAAAGATCATATCCATCGGCATTTGCTTTCATATCCCGGATAAAGGTATGTTTTCCCAACCGGTCTGCCTGCTCCAGAAATCGTTCCAGAAGCACTGCTCCGCCGCCGATAAACACCGTATAAGTAGATTTTGTATCAATGCCCCGCTCTCGGATGCTGTTCAGAAGATCGGTAACAAAATTCTGAACCATGGTTTCTACTGCCTGTACAACAGCTTCCTCATAATACTGCGTTTTTCCCTTGATGATACTGTCGATATCTGCCTCCTCCAGAAGCATGTCATATTCACTGTTAATACTGGAAATGATATCGTTATACATGGTAATCACACCTTTTTCCAGAGAATCACAATAATCCATATCCGGTCTGCCACTTCTCATCAGAAGATAATCAGAAGTAAATCCGCCAATATCAATCCCTACGACTTTCGGAATCTCACGGATTTCCATCATCCTCGTCATCATGGCTGCATAATCCTGCGGAAACGCCATTACATTCTGTATACAGAGGTGATAGACTTTATCGTTGAAGCACAGTTCCTGCACCTTCCCGTCCCCTTTGAAATAGCGTTCATATCTCTCACAAAGCTCTGCAAAATGCTTCGGCGGAAGCCCAATCGGAAGTTCCACCTGAATGACATCCTCCGGCTGGATCTGGCTTTTCTGCTCCAGCTCCATTGCAATGGCAAATAAAGTCAGAATCCAGAATCGGTTCCGGCTGTCCTGCGTCTTGTCCCTCTGGTACGGAATCCGCTTCTCACTAAGGGTATAATACTTTCCCTGATATTTCAGATACTTCTCTCCCCTGGCAGGCTTTTTATCCTGTTCCGTCAGTCCTGTGGTAAAGATAAAATGACAGGTTTTCATGTTCCGGTTCCCGTGATCCACGGCTACTCTTAATTTTTTAATCATAATGATTTCACTCCTTTGTATTTGATACTTATTCTGTACGTAGGAGGTACCTAGAGTGCAACTCTTTATAATCCATTTTCTTATTTTACCAATCAAAAAATTCAAAAAACAAAAATTAAAAATTATCTTTTTTAATTTTTTAAATAAATGCAACCGTTACAATATTTACTGTGTATCTTATTACAAAGGGAACCTTGGAAAGGAGTCGTGTACATATATGAAGGCTTATAAAAAAATAATCAGTTTTATCCTAACACTCGTTATGATGCTGTCGCTAAGTGTTAATGTTTTTGCAGCAGAGCCGCTTACAGATGACCCTAATATGATTGAATGGAAGTACACTGTGTTTGCTAACGAAAGCCTGCAGAAAGTTGTTGAAGAAGGTGTTATTCCAAATGCATATGCCCGATATACTTGGCGCGGAATCACATTGAAAAATGGCGAAGTCGCCATATTAACACCATCAAATAACAGTATGGGACTTTATTGTAATAGCGGCAGATACATAACTATAAATTACACTTTGAGCCGTTCTGCTTTTCATCGTTCAAGAGTACGCGCATACGTAGCTGGACCTTCATCAGAATTTGTGCGTGAGATTACAGCAAGTGGTTTGCGTTCAGGATTTACGACACAGGCAACAGATTACTATTACGGCATGGTAACTAATCTGTCCTCTGATGCCTTTACAATCAAATCATTTTCTATTACATTTTAATAGTGGAAAATATTTCAAGTGCTGGTGAGTACTTATCCTGATTTTAATTGAAGCTTTTTAACTTGGTTTCTCGGTTCCCTTTTTTGAAAATACACATTCCCATTATTAAACCACTGCTATAGTATTCACTGAATTTATGAGGTAGAAGCATGTTATTTAACATAGATGAGAAACAACTGATGCTCGAACTAAAAAATAAAGATGAGCGCGCTTTAAAAATATGTATGAACAAATACTACAGATATGTTGTATACATAGTCGAGAATATTATTGGAAGTGCTTTGCCATATGAAGACAAGGAGGCGGTCGTGTCTAATGTTTTTGTAGCTCTATGGAATTACAGTGCAGATTTAGATACAGATAACTACAGCACATTCAAACCCTATTTAGGAACAATCGCAAGAAACATGGCAAAAAACGCATTACGAAAAACCTCTAAGATGCATTTTGAAAATTACGAAGATGCGTTTCAGGTTGGAACGAACGAACATATTGAATACGGGCCGTTAAAAGAAGAAGTAATCAAATGCTTAAAAGAAAGCATATATGAACTATCAGTTGACGAAAGAAAATGTTTTATCTCGTACTACTATTACACTAAGACAATCGCTGTAATAGCAGAAGAAACCGGATTAAAAGAATCTACAGTAAAATCCAAACTGTTACGCGGACGTAAAAAATTAAAACTAAAAATGGAAAAGAAGGGATTTAGATATGAAGACTGTAAAATTTTCTTTGAATGAGTTAATGAGTGAAATTGATGAATCTTTTATTGAGGAAGTGTATTTTCATGATTGCAATAAAATACTGAAAAAATATTCCAAACAAAAGATACGTCAAAATGTATTTTGTAAAACAGCTTCAAAACATAAGCCTTTAAAGTTCACTTATAGAACTGCAATTATTGTAACTGTGGTTTCAGTGTTTTTGTGTATGCCTGTATATGCTGCAATCAGTCATCTGTTAACATCGGCTTTAATTGATGACAGCAATCGACATTTAATCGGGACAGAAACCAATGATAGAAGCTACATCATATTAAAAGACGGTGTATATACCAATGAAAAGGGGAAAGTTGTTGATATTGAGGAATTAGCCAAATCTTCATCAGAATTTCCTGAAAGCAGAATTGTTAAAAGCAGTCTGATGCCTAATTTCATACCATCATCAATAGTAGAGATTCCTACTGATAAATCAGATGAAATGTATATCATTCCAGAAATAATTCTAATCAACAATTCACTTTGTGTACTTACACAAGACAATGGAAAGGGATGGGAACTAACTGATAAAGATAATATAGTCATTTCGTTTGATAAATATAAATCAGACATTACAGTATCCCAAGATTTGATTATCGGTTATGTAAAAGACGGGATAATGTATGAAGGAGAAGTGTTCGATGAACTGAGTGGAAAATATAGTTTCTCACCAGATGAAAAAGGGGAATATTTTTTCTATCTGCTTAGCGGAAGTTCCGATTATCTATCTCTTAAAAGCGGTAATCTGGAGGTAAATTAAATGTTGCTTTTGCGGGACTTCAGCATACCAATTAACTTTAGTATAAGGACAGGAAGACCTCTTCCGTACAGGAATAGGTCTTCTTGCTGTCTCCGTGCATGCTTTAAAGTATAAATAGGCTTTAATCTGGATACAATTTCAACTGCATCGTTGATACACGCTGTGTTTATCTCGTTTACTGTATCATTCATAAGAATTTAATTGGTTATGTTTATTGTGATGATAGAGTAGCCTTTGTTTTGAACATCTTCCTTGAAAGATTTGTAAACGATACTGTAGATTATCATATTCATTATGTCGGCGTAGATTCTTTAGATGAAGAATGTATTGAATGCAGAAAATACTCTGATTATTGTGAACATATTTTACCTGCTTTCTGGATAGATGACGATTTTTGTGAATAATGAAACACTGGTGTTTGGTTATTCAAAATTTAAGCTGATAGATACTGGTGTTAAGTATATTAATCCGAAGCATTTTTCCGTAAAAAACTTTGTAAAGTATTGCAGATTCAATAAAGAGTGAAATTACAGTAAAATAAAAGATAGTTTTTTCGTTCCTTTGTTATGCCATTGTTCTACGCCGGAATCTTTTCTGCCATCTCCGGCAGGCACTTCTCAAATAATTCCCGATATCTTCGATACCCTTCATCCCGGAGTGGACCTTGCAGTGATGTCAGAGACCAAAGGAGAAGCTCTTCCTCTTCCACAGCATACGGAGAGGTATAGACAAATTTTTTCCCGTCAAAATGCGGTTTTGATAACTTCAGTATTTCCGTAATCTCTCCTTTTGTTTCCGCCTGCATAATCATTTCCACTTTCTTCCGATGGAACTCGCAGACGATGCTCTCCAGAAATCCCTGCTTCAGATAAAATTCCGCCCTTCTATAAAGTTTTACAAGAGCCTCCACTCTTTCATCAAATAACTTGTCCTTTTCACTGACTATCATCTGTGCCAGTGCGTTTGCATGTTCCATAACCAATGCTGTTCCCATTACATTTCCTCCCATAATAAAAGCTGGCATAAGAAATTTCTTCTCACACCAGCACGATTCTTTTATTCCTCTGTGATGATCTCACTGCTTAATTTTCCATGTACCAGATAGCGATAATTCCGTCTGGAATTGACACAGGTAGACAGCGTAACTATCCGATCCGTTGCCGACAGCTCGGTGCCGGTATCATAATCCCTATAAGAAGACACCGTATCCAGAAACGTCTGAAAATCTTCCGCTTCCGGGAAATGATACCTATATCCCTCACTTCCGGTTCTTCCCGCATAGCAGGAAAAGATACGATACTTGAGGATCTTGTCCGGCAAATAGAGATAAAACTCCGGATGTTGTTCAAATAGCTCTTTGTCTTGGTACTTATCCAGAGTTCCGAACATGCTCCCGTTTTTCATATTATGCCCGTACACGATCGTATTCTGATCCGTAAAGTCCGGCTGATTATGGCAGTCCACAAAGATGCTCCCGTTGATATTGGATTCTCCCGAAAAAAGGTGATGAAGATAATATGCATTATCTTTCCCCTGTACCACCGGATAACTAATATCCAGTGCCGGAATCTGAATCCACGCTATGACATCCGGATTAACCGCTTTTAAACCTGCAAAATCAATTTCTAGATACCTATTCTTAGGTTCCTCCTTTTCTTTCTCAGACTCCGGTGATTCTTCTTCCTCTGGTTCCTGAACATATTCCTGCAGTTTCTCGTAACTTACGTCCCCTTTCTGATACTTCAGATAAGCACCAAAGAGTTTTCCTGCCGCTGCGAGAAAAACAAGCAACAGGCAGATAATGAGTCCTGCAAGAACCGTATTTCCTTTTTTTCTCATGATTGTTCTCCTTTCGGAAGAGCCGAAGTCTGTGCCCCGGTTCCTTCCTTCTGTTTGATGGCGGCTAAATAGTCATCAATCCCCTTGTGTTTCCCGTTCCACTCCCCGCTCTCGTCCATATCCCAGACCATCCGGTTCATCGGCAGGGAAAGCTCCCGGCAGATTTCATAGACCTTATTGCAGCCGTTCTGGATAATCCTCCGTTTCTCCGCCTTATGCTGGCAGATAACAGGGGAACGCTCAAAACAGACCGCACACTTACTGTCATGCTTATTGCAGGCTACTTTCATCTTCTTATCCATGTCATACGCCTCCAAAAGCTGTTTCATCCCATATCCTTTCATCCGCTCCAGCACCGGTTTCAGATTCCGGTACTGGTTCACTCCGGCAACGCACACAAAGGTAGCGCCGGACAGATAATGGGCTATGGTCCCTTTTAAGGCTCCTTCGGTCAGATAGACACGTTCTGCGGCAAGATCACCGATCACATGTACCGGACTTCCGGAGGAAACTCCCTGGTCATAATTGACACTGGACAGCCAGATATATTTTTTCGTGTCAGTCACATGATCTACCCGGATCTGAAAACCCTGGATGAACCCGTCCAAAGAAACTATGGGAATCAGGATTCCTGAGTTTTCTGCTTTGAAGTTAATCGTCCAGTTTCCGTCTGTATCCCGGTAGAATCCCGGCACGCCTTTCACCATATATCCTTCTTCTGCCAGCCTTTTGACCAGCTTCTTCATTCCAAACAGCGGGACACTCCGGTAACGCTGTGCTTCGATCTGTTCCGGTTTTAATCCTCGTCTTTGCAGATCCTCCTGATGCTTCCTGTTAAGCGTGAGCATGGACAGCATTCTCTGATACGTCCGGTGGATTTCCTCTATGGGTGCAAGCTCTGCCGTTGCCTTTTCTTCCTGTACCGGCGTTGCTTTGATATAATCCGTCCGGTATTCTCCTTTTCCTAATGCTTCCCGGATCTGCTGATTTGCTTCGGAGAGTGTAACATTGTGCAAATCCGCATAAAGCTTCAGCATCCCCCCGGACGCATCACAGCGGTTGCACCGGAATACATTCTTTTCCACATTGATATTCAGTTTTCCATGCGTCTCTCCACAAAACGGGCAGTCATAATAGTTTCCCCGCCGCTTTCTGAGATGCAGCACCTGCACCACATCCAGTATTCCATAATCAAACCCAGACATATCATAATACATCCCGGTCTCTTCCTCCTTTCCCCCGCAGAAAAAAGCTCTCTGCGGGGTTCTTCCTTAACCAGCCATCGGCATTGCTTTTTGTAAAATTACCTTTGCTGCCGCCGGAACCAGATTGTTCGGTCCGGAATATTGCTCGGCAAACCACTGGATCGTTGACGGGCTTTCAACTGCCACCTGTCCCATGGTCTTTCCGCCGTATTTTCCCTTTCCCGGAATCACAGTCCCGACTGCCATTTCATAGTTCATGTGTTTCATCAGTTCTTCTACCGGAAGGGACGTATCCAGATTCTGTAATGCTCCCTGCAGCATCTGTCCGGTCTTTGGCGGCGTAGAGGCAGCCGGAGCGGAACCGTAGCCAGGCATTTGTCCACTGCCATGGTAAATGGTGCTTCCCGCCGCCTGTGCCTGCTGATAGAACTGATTCATCATCTGCTGGCCTGCATATTCCGGCTGACCTGGCATCTCTCCATAAGTTGGCATAGGGGCATTTGGCATGACACCCGAATCCGGCATGGCTGCATTTTCCATGGCACCTGAATCCGGCATCTGTGGATTCTGATATGGAATTCCGGCATCTACCTGTGCAGGATCATTTTCCTCTCCCACATCCGCAAACTGCACACCATATCCAGCATCCGATAATGCCCTTCCTACGGCTGCTGTTTCTGCCATTTCCAGAAATTTGTCTCCAAACTTCGGGTCATCGCTCCGGAATTTCTGCGAAAAGGAATTGGCTACATAATTGTCTTCCTGATCACATTTATCCAGATAGATACGTGCTTCCACAACTGCCATGTTCTCTGTGAAAGTGATAATCCGGCTGATGATCTTTCCTGCCGGATTGACCAGACGAAACCATAGCTTCCGGTATTTCACATCCAGATAAAGCTGCTCCTCCTGCCCTTCTTCTCCAATCTTTCTTGCCAGTTCCATCGGATGGAAGCCATCCACACGGTTCAAAGCGGCAACTGCCTCTGATTTCTTATACAATAATTCTTTCATTCTCTGCTCCTTTCATTTAGAAAAGCAGACGTTCCCCTATATAAGAGTAATAGTCCGCTTATTTCAAAAATTGAAAAATATTTTTAAACAACAAGTTTTAACTGCTCCATTTCCGGTTTCTGTTCACTCTGATACTGATCGTAATACTGTACGATCCGCTCACTCAGAATGGTGTTCCTTGTCCCGCTGTCATCCGTATGGATTGCCTGACAGACTGCAGCCCATTCCCCTACCAGATAAACCTTGCTTTTCGCTCTGGTCACTCCGGTATAGAGAATATTGCGCTTCAGCATCATATAAAAGGCTTTTACCCAAGGGATGATGACAACCGGACATTCGGAACCCTGTGCCTTATGGATGGTTGTTGCGTTAGCATGTTCGATCATTTCCATCTGGTCAGCTTCATATTGCACCTGCCGCCCATCCGGGAATCCGATCACTGCCCTGGCATTTCCATCCTCATCCGTGATACAGTCCAGTATCCTGCCCAGATCGCCGTTACTCGCCATCTCGGTATTTTTATTCTGTAAAATCTTATCGCCAACCCGGAACACCTGACTGCCGATATGCAGTTCCTTCTTCCCTGCGATTGGCGGATTTACAAAATCCTCCAGAGATTTGTTCAATTCATCCACTCCGGCAGCACTGCGTTTCCGATACGGAGTCAGGATCTGTACCTGATCCATGCCGTTTTTTGCAATCTCGTCCAGATAAATCCTCCGGACAATCTCTGCCGCTTCATCTGCTCCTTTACAGGCAATGAACTGAAAATCCTCCCCAAAGCTCAGATTAGTCTTATTCTCCTGCATCAGTTTTGCATTATAAGGTATGCTGCTCAAAGCGCCCTGCCGGTAAACCAGATCCAGTACCGTGACCGGAATCAGCCCGCAGGCAATCAGTTGCCGGAACACATCCCCGGCTCCTACGGATGGAAGCTGGTTCTTATCCCCGACTAAAAGGACTCTGGCATGTCTGCTAACCCGCCGGAAAAATTCATAGGCAAGATGCATGTCCACCATGGACACCTCATCTACATTTAGAAATCCGGCAGACAGGTACTCAAAATCCGGTTCAAAATCCGTATCATCTCCCAAAAGCCCCAGGGCCAGATGCATCGTGGATGCATTTTCACAGCCGGTACTCTCCACCATACGTCTTGCCGCACGTCCGGTCGGAGCCATAAGCTGTACCTCTGACCTGCATAACGCCTGATGGATATAGAGAATCACCTTGAGAACCGTTGTCTTTCCGGTTCCGGGACCTCCGGTAATAATACTGATGGGATGTGCAAACACCATCCGCACTGCCTGTTTCTGTGTTTCTGACAGCGTGATCCCCAGTGTCTTCTGTGCCTTTTCCAGCTCCGGTTCAATGGACAGCAAAACCGGCTTCTCCAAAAGCCGTCTGGCTATCATGGAAGCGGTCTGTGTTTCTTCTTCATACTGCCGGATAGAATAGATCCGTTCTTCCTCCACAACAATGCTTTTTTGCAGCACCAGCCGGTAAAGCACCTGACTGACATCCTGCTCCGATACTGCCATGACCTGCAGATCCCGGTTCAGCATTTCCAGTGCTTCCCTGATAACCTCCTGACGCTGCTTAAACAGATGTCCTTCTTTCATTGCCTGATTCATGATATGTCCGATGCACCCGGATATCCGCATGGGATCATTGAGTGCACAGCAGCACTGTCTTCCGATCGCATCCACAGTCAGAAACCCGAAGCCTTTGACTGCACTCAGCATGTAAGGGCGGTGCCGGATAATATCCACCGATTCATTTCCGAATTTCTTCAGAATCATATTCACTTTTTTGGGTGTTACCTTAAAAGGCGCCAGAAACGTCATCAGTTCCCGGAACACCTGGTTTTTTCCATAGGACTCCACAATAGCAGCCAGCTTCTTCTCGGAAATTCCACGGATCTTCAAGAGTTCCTGCGGGTTGTTTTCCATGATTTCCAGTGTCTGAAGCCCAAACTTCCGGAAAATAGTATCTGCCATCTTGGGACCGATACCTTTGATTGCACCGGAAGAAAGGTATCCTAAGATACCCTCCTTTGTCCGTGGTACAACCTCCATGAAATTTTCCACCTGATACTGAGTTCCATGCTCTCCGCTCTCCCATCTGCCTTCCATCTCAAGCTCAATCTCGTCTGTAAGCGGAAGACCGAATCCAATCGCTGAGAAGCCGATGATATTCCGGGATGCCAGATATTTGTCTCTGGCTGACAGGGGGACAGACGTATCCTGTGTGGTGAATATGGCAATCGTATACCCATTCTCCTCATTCTGGAAAATCTTATGTTTAAATCTGCACCTCATTGTTTATATCCCTCCAGCTTTTTATCCGCATCCGTTCATTTGGTTTTCTCATTACGCCGCCTCCTTCTTAATTCGGAAAGTACGGCTCTCCGTTGTTTTTGTATATTCCTCATAGATATCCGGATGCTGGTTTTTCAGCTTCTCCATCTGGTCTTTCCCAACCGAAGTACGTCTGGTCGGATTATAGGTAATACGGTAACGGTTCGTACCGTCCTCCAGCACTGCCTTGCAGCCCTGCCCCAGCTGTTCCACAAAAGGAACACTGATTGCCCGCTGTTCTGCTTCGATTTCCTTTTTCCGTTTTTCCAACTGTGACTTTTCCTCCGAAAGGGTAAGATACTTCTCAAGATTTTTTGATTCCAGACCGGAAAGCACAATTTCCGGAATAGATTTGTCTGCAAAACCACCATAATTACGGATATTTGCCAGAACCAGATCGGAATTCCCGTTATGCGGCGGTACTACATTTTTCAATACATGTTCCTGCCAGAAATACGTTTCCTGATCAATGATGTCTTCTTCCTCAATCAGATCACGCTCAATGGTGCGATACACAAACTCATTCTCGTTATTTCCATACAGGCATGCGATAAAGGCTTTCTGCATATTCATCACAGACAGATAATGCCTTACCTGCAGCACATAATGAGCTGGAATACCCTCATCAGCCCACTTATCTTTCGCATTATAATTGCAGGTTTTACATTCCAGAATCGCAAATGTCCCATCCGGCATACGAACAAAAAAATCCACATCTGCAAGCATGAACGGATATAATGGATGCCGGAACATGACACGTACCGGAAATACTTCCAGTCCGGTCTTTTTGGAAAAGATTTCTGCCACCAGATCTTCCAGCCGGTGTCCGACTTCCTTGGCAACCCAGTTGCTTTCCTCTTCCTCCTGAATGACCGGCTGCACACCTGTTTTGTTGTAAAACAGATCCCGGATAGTGGCAAATGGAGAGATCCCCATGATTGCCGCTACATCACTGCCGCCGATTCCTTTTTTGCGGTATTCCAACCAGTCTTCTCTTGACAGGTTACTGATATCCACAACCTTTTCCGGTGTATACTCTGCTTTGTTATTCATTCCAATTCCTCCTAACATTTGACTGCTCCATAAACGTCATATTTTTTCCAGTCTTTTATAAGCGCCTTCGTAATATCCTCCTCCAGCTTCAGGATGCCCTGTCCGGACATTCCTTCACAGGCTGCAAAAAAGGAGGCTTCATTCATGGCATAATAAAGATCATGTGCCGTACAGGCACCTTCCCCGTTCTGGGATACAAATAGCTCCACCACCTCATTCCGGATCTTCTGTTTAATGCCAAGTTCCTTCATCAGCAGCTTCAGGCAGTTCACCGGATTACGGATCTCAATGTCCATAAGCTGAGTAAGATTCTTCATCGCATCCACATAGCGGGCGCATACCTGCTCCAGATTTTTCCGGAAGTCCAGAATCGTTGCCCCTTTATCGTGAGCCAGCTTGATTGGACTTCCCAGACTGATAACGCCGTTTGGTCCGTCTGTCAAAAGCATCGGATACAGATTTGCACCGCTCGCTGCCACGTCAGATGTGGTAAAACGAAGTGCCGGTGACAGGATCTTCTCATCCATTCCGTGTGCATCCAGTGCTTTTCGGTAAGTATCCAGAAGTTCCTGACTTCCTCCGAGCTTCCACATGGCAGATACAATGGAATGGTCATAGATACCAGAGCCCTCCATGTAAACACTGCCTTTGAAATTCAGATTCAGATATTCGCAGGTTGTCTCAAACATGGCTTTCATATCAAGGATGCAATAATCATGTTTATCCCCGCCATGTACTGCGGAAACCTTTCCGTCCGCAATCTTAATCAGGGCATCCCCTTTTGCAACCCGCAGGCAGTAATTGACTACCTTCGCATATGTTGCCTTATCCAGCTTGCGAAGCCCGTCTCCATTGACACCTGCGCGGCTTAAAATGGTGCGGATGGCACAGTCACGTACCGGATAGGATTCTCCTCTCATTTTCAGTACAAGCTGCGTATTCTTCTCTGTATCCTCCAAAATTTCTTCCATGGATGCATCTGCCGCATCCAGATTTTGAGCCTCCTTTTCCAGTGGTGCCAGCCGTAACGTATTCGTTGGCTTTCTGATCCATTTGGCATTTCTTCCTCTCTCTGCCAGAAACTCCAGCAGATCTTTTACTTCTGCAAAGGATCTCTCAAATCCATCTGCATACACTCTTGCTTCATTCATGTTCTTATTCCACCTTTCTTAAAATAATATTTATCCATCAACAGCCGAAGCTGGTTGTGGCATGCAACTATGCCGAAACCTAAATGTAAGCACAAAAAAAGAATGAAAAGAGAGTCTTTTCTCTGTTCATTCTTAAAAGTCTGGTTTCTTCCTGAAAAAACAAAAGTGCCACGCAGCCAAAAAAGGCATACCGTGACACTCACTACAAACATAAACTACTTATGCCAGGAATCAGCTCCTGCTGTTTCCTGTAAGTTTGGAGATTCTTATGAATCCCGAAACTCCCCAAAAAGGGTGTGCATAAAATAAACTATATCAGTATACTAGCACAAGATATTCCTCATGTCAATTCAGGCTTATACTATATATGGTGTTTATATTTGTTCAAAATACTACATCTATTTTTCTACTACGAATTCAATCTTCTCTTTCAGATACTCCCGGCAGCCAAACCGAACCGTTCCACACTGCTTTGACTCCTCTTTCGCCTTTTCATTACAGCAGTCCAAGTAGGGACAATCGTTACATTGATTCCGCAGTGCTTCCTTCGCCCATTCAATTTCCTGCTCATTTCCTATAATCCGCACAGACATCCACTTCCTTTGCTATCATCATACCCCAAAATCCATTTTCTATCATCCATAATTTCTTTTTTTGTATCATTTTAGTAAATTACGGTTATATTACGGAATAATCACTATATTTCAAATATATCTCTATTTTATTCCGTAATTTGCTGTAAGTAAATAGTTTAAAATGTGGAAGAGAGGTGTAAATGTATGGATAAAAACTTTATTGGAGAACGCATCAGCGAACTGCGTTTAAAGAAAAATGTATCTGAATATCAGATGAGTCTGGATCTTGGCAAAAATAAAAGCTACATCCAGTCCCTCACTTCCGGACGTTCTCTGCCTACCATGCAGAGCTTTCTGGATATCTGTGACTATCTGGAAGTCACTCCTCAACAGTTCTTCGATTCAGAGCTGCACAATCTTCCTCTGATTGACAAAGCAACTGATCTGATGAAACAACTCGATGACGAGGATATGCTTGCGCTCATTTCCATGCTGAATCGTCTGGCTCTAAAACGCAAATAGATTTCCGTGGCTGCCAAATCAAGGCAGCTTTTATTTTTATCATTTTTTCTTAAAATTTTTCAATCTTAAAGAAAAGCCCCCTATTCCTTAATTGAATGGGTAATATATCCATTCGCCGTACCTTGAAAACAAAAGAAATCTTTCGGGAGATTGATATAGGTGACTGCAGATAGTTTGCATCTTCGCACGCCTGCAGCTTAATAGTTACAAAGTAACACCGTTTTACGTGGCCGGAACGGGCATAGGAACTGGCTTCTGAAAGAATAACATAGACTTTTGGGATTTTAGCTTATAGCGCTTTTATTAGAGAACTTTTACTCAAAATTTGATATAATAATAGACAGGTATCAAGTTGATTCCCTGTCTGTGGAAAGGAGATTCATGATAACTGTAACAAAAAGGGATTTGATTGAATTAGGCTACGGTCCTTCCTTTGCTGCTGATATTATCAAAAAAGCAAAGGAACTTATGGTAGAAAAGGGGCATACCTATTATCAATCCAGAAAATTAGACAGGGTTCCAAAAGAAGCCGTTGAAGAATTATTAGGGATTACTTTGCCCGATAAGCAAGAATGATCGTGCTTTTTGCATTTTAGTAAGGAGTGAAATCATGGCAAAAGATCCAATTAAAAAAGCAGAAAACGGCACTTATTATTTTCGAGCCAACCTCGGATATCATCCTGTAACCGGAAAACAGATTCAAAAATACCGCAGCGGATTCTCAACAAAAAAAGAAGCCCGTGCCGAGTATTCCAAATTGATTCTTGCATCAACGGAAGAATTAGCTGATAAGAAGGAAGACATTACCTTCAAAAAGTTTATTGAAGAAATCTATCTTCCGTGGTACAAAACTCAGGTGAAAGAAAGTACCTACAAGAATCGTTACTCGACCATTCAAAAACACTTTGCCTATTTCTACAAGAAGAAAGTGTCCGAAATAGAAGCGATAAATGTACAGACCTGGCAGCTCAAGTTGGCAAAACAATTCAGTCCAAACTATGTACGCATTGTTCAGGGAATGTTATGTTTAGCTTTTGACCGGGCGATTATCCTCGGACTTGCAAAGAAGAATCCTGCCCGCATGATCGGCAATATCAAATCTAAAAAAGTAAAGATCGACTTCTGGACTTTGGAGGAGTTTCAGAAGGTAATATCCCTGCTGTACAAAGGTGACTACTACGAGCACTATCTCTTCATCTCGTTCTGGCTTTTATTTATGACTGGAATGCGTATTGGAGAGGCTGCCGCCTTACAGTGGGATGATATTGATTTTGAAACAGGTATGCTGATTATTAGTAAAACACTGTACTATAAAACAATGAATGACTACAAATTCGTTGAACCTAAGACGCAGGCAAGCAACCGTACCATTTATATTGATGCTGATACCATCAAGGAATTACAAGAATGGAAGGCGGTCCAGGCAAAGGTTTTACCAAATTGTGGATTCGTACTGAGTTATAACAGTACACCCACCAGCAAAACAACGCTTCCAAGAGCATTAGAGAAATTGGCAAATTTAGCTGGTGTCCACAGAATCAAAATTCATGCCCTGAGACATTCGCATGCTTCCCTGCTTATCAGCATGGGCGAAAATCCACTGCTGATTAAAGAGCGTCTTGGACATGAAAAAATACAGACGACACTAGGAACTTATGGTCATCTGTATCCAAACACCAATATTGAGATTGCAAAGAAGCTGACCGGGGTTCTCAGCTACCAGTCAGCTTCTCAAAGTATTGCTAATTATACCAGTAATCAGCATACTGCAATGTATCACAAAGAAATATAAAAATGCAATGATAATGCAATTTCAAACACCCAAAGCCGCAAAGCCCCGTGGTTACGGGCTTTGTAGCCCAGCGTCAACTATTCAAACTCAATCGTTCCCGGCGGCTTGCTGGTGAGATCATAGAATACTCGATTGACCCCTCTCACCTCATTGATGATCCTGCTCATCACCGTCTGAAGAACTGCGAAGGGAATCTCAGCAGACTCAGCAGTCATAAAGTCGATGGTGTTGACGGCACGCAGTGCCACGGCGTAATCGTAGGTTCTCTCGTCACCCATAACGCCAACGGAACGCATGTTGGTGAGGGCTGCGAAATACTGGTTCGGCATCCATGCGGGAGCGATGCCATGCTCTTTCTTATAGGCTTCCGCTGCTTTATCAACTTCCTCACGGTAGATGTAATCTGCATCCTGTACGATCCGCACTTTTTCTGCATTTACTTCGCCGATGATGCGGATGCCAAGCCCCGGACCGGGGAAGGGCTGACGGAATACCAGTTTCTCCGGGATGCCAAGCTCCAGACCTGCTTTGCGCACTTCGTCTTTGAACAGATCACGAAGGGGCTCGATGATTTCTTTGAAATCAACATTCTTCGGAAGACCGCCTACATTGTGGTGGGATTTGATCACCGCGGATTCGCCGCCAAGACCGCTCTCTACAACATCGGGGTAAATGGTTCCCTGTGCCAGGAAATCCACAGCGCCGATCTTCTTTGCCTCTTCCTCAAAAATACGGATAAATTCTTCCCCGATGATTTTCCGTTTTGCCTCCGGCTCGGTGACACCGGCCAGTTTCTTGTAATATCTCTCCTGTGCGTTGACACGGATAAAATTCAGGTCAAACTGTCCATTGGGGCCAAATACGTTTTCCACTTCGTCGCCTTCATTTTTACGAAGGAGGCCATGATCCACAAATACACAGGTCAGCTGTTTTCCGATGGCCCGGGAAAGAAGGCCCGCTGCAACGGAAGAATCCACACCGCCGGACAGGGCAAGAAGTACCCGGCCGTCTCCGACTTTCTCCCGGATTTCTTTTACTGTATGCTCTACAAAGGCGTCCATCTTCCAGTCGCCTGCACATGCACAGACATTTTTTACGAAGTTATTGATCATCTTCGTTCCTTCTGCGGTGTGGAGTACTTCCGGATGGAACTGGATCGCATACAGCTTCTCTGCCTCATTTTCAGCGGCTGCCACCGGGCAGTCCGCCGTATGGGCTGTGATCTCGAAGCCGGGCGCGATTTTGGAAATGTAGTCAAAATGGCTCATCCAGCAGATAGTCTCAGGAGATACCCCCTCGAATACCTTGGATGTCTTTTTATCAATCAGAACTTTTGTCTTTCCATACTCTCTTACTTCTGCGCGCTCTACTTTTCCGCCAAGTACATGAGACATCAGCTGTGCGCCATAGCAGAGACCAAGCACCGGAATCCCCAGTTTGAAAAGCTCCTCTGTGTAAGTCGGTGAATCCGGCTCATAGCAGCTGTTTGGTCCTCCTGTCAGGATAATTCCCTTGGGATGCATTGCTTTGATCTTCTCTATATCGGTTCTGTAAGAATATATTTCGCAGTATACGTTACATTCTCTGACGCGTCTGGCAACCAGCTGGTTGTACTGCCCGCCGAAATCAAGCACAATCACCATTTCCTTATTCACGGCAGTTCCTCCTTTGTTTCGTTTTCTCTCACAATTTTTGTGTTGCTCACTGTTTTTTATTATAGGGGAACCCCTCTTTATTTACAAGGGGTTTCCAAAAATTCCGCCCGCCATCCAGACAGACGGCCCAGTTACCCCGCATACCGGAACATGGTTTTCTTCCAGTTGCCCCGAAAATACCGGATGAGGAAAAAGGTCAGGCGGAACACCCAGTCCAGAAGCATGGCCGCGCACACGCCGATGGCACCGTAGCCCATATATTTTCCCAGAATAAATCCGAACAAAATCCGCCCGACGCACATGGACACGATGGAGACGACCATGGTGTAAGCCACATCGTTGCAGGAGCGGAGCATGTTGGGAAAAGTAAACGCCAGCGGCCAGAGAAACAGCGCCGTGATATTATGCATGCTCATGAGGATTTTTGCCAGAGCCATGGTTTCCGGCGAAAGGTTATACATGCGGAAAATCAGCGGCTGGGACAGCAGGATCACAATGATCAGCGACGACATGGTGACATAGGTGATTTTCATCAGCTTTTTCGTGTAATATTTTACCTGCTCCACGTCCCCGGCACCCACACACTGTCCAATGACGGTGATCATGGCAAGGCCCATGGCATTTCCCGGGATACAGCATACATTGTCCACATTGTTTGCCACCGCATTGGCTGCGATCTGCGTTGTACCAAAGGCAGAGATGATGGACAGCACCACGATCTTTCCCAGATTGAAAAAACAGCTTTCCATGCCGCTGGGCACGCCGATGCCTAAGATCCGGCCGATCATTTTCCGGTCAAAACGCAGACAGAGTTTCCGGCCTGTATGTACCGGCAGCTCCGGGTTACGGATGAGGATCATCATGATGACCGCCGCCACCGCCCGGGAAACCAAGGACGGAATGGCCACGCCCTCCACCTTCCGGTGCAGCCCGAAGATGAGGATGGTATTGCCGCCGATGTTGATGACGTTCATCACCAGGGAGGTGAGCATGGAGATCCGGGAATTGCCCATGGCCCGAAACAGCGCCGCACAGGAATTGTAAACAGCCACAAATGGAAAGGACAGGCTGGTGATCATCAGGTAAATGCGGGCGTTTTCCATGACGTCTGCATCGATTTTGCCGAAAGCCAGCCGGATGATAGGCTCATCAAAGGATAGACAGACCGCCATCACGAGTACGCTGATGACCGCAGAAATGAGGATGAGCTGATCTGCGGACTGACAGGCCAGGTCTTTGCGCTTCTGTCCGATGAACTGGGCACACACCACCGCGCCGCCGGTGCCCAGTGCTGCAAACAGCTGGATACACAGCACGTTGATCATGTCTACCAGGGACACGCCGGACACCGCCGCCTCGCCCACATGGGATACCATGACCGTGTCGGCCACGCCCACCGAGATCGCCAGCACCTGCTCGATGACCAGCGGAATGATCAGCTTTTTCAGATCCTGATTTGAAAATCGCAGTTCCAATGTTCTCTTCCTCCTACAGCTCTTCTATATACCAGATATCCTGCATTTTGCGGATTTTTTCCAGCATTTCTTCTTTGGAAACGCCTTTGTCTTCCTCCCCGCGCATGATAAACTGCACGGATGCGCCCACGGCGCTTTCCTCCGTTACCGGCTCCAGAAATACGATCCGCCAGCCGTTTTCCCGCAAGGCACGGACCACCTGACTGAAATGGAAATCTTTCTCGTATTCCATGTAAATCCTGGCATCTGTCGTCAGCTTGACATACTGATCGTCCATCTGGTTCAGCCGTTTCAGCGTAAAATGCAAAACGATGCACATGATGATGGCGCACTCGTAAAAGCCCACACCCACAGCCAGTCCCATGGCAGCAGATGCCCAAAGGCCTGCTGCTGTTGTCACACCCTTGATCTGGTGTCGACTGTTGAGAATGATCGTACCCGCGCCGATGAAACCGATGCCGCTTACCACCTGAGAGCCAATCCGTGCCGGATCTGTATTCTGTCCCAGCACTGTTACCATATACTGTCCTACCAGCATGGTGCAGGCAGAACCCACGCAGACGAGAATATGGGTACGAAATCCGGCCGCTTCCTGATGTTTTCCCCTCTCATAGCCAATGATCCCACCACAAAACACTGCCAGAACAATACGCAGCGTCAACGACAACAGATTCAGTTCGCGAAGGTAAGAAAGCCAGGCCATGTTTTCCATATGCACCCCTCCCGGTCATGCCATTTTCTACCCCCAAGTGTATCGAAAAGAAGACCGTCTGTCAAACAGGAACGCTGTTTAACATCCAAAAACCCCGGAGAATGACTCCCCGGGGCTCTACACGCAATTACCCAATTCTCATTTTCACATATCAGAAACAGCCGGCTTTGTCTGCTCCGTCATAGCATCCTCCTGCTCGCCTGTGTCAGCCTTATCCTCTGTCTGCCCGCTCTGCGCCGGTTCTGTCTGCTTCTCAGCTATTCGGGACTTCTCGCCCTCCGCATCCTCGGTCACATCGCCGCGTACCTGATGGAAAATTTCCATAAACTCTTTTCCGGTGATGGTCTCTTTCTCAATGAGGAATGCCGCAATCTTGTCCAGTGCTTCCCGGTTCTCCGTCAGAAGCCGTTTGGCCTCCGCGTAGGAATCCTTCAGGATCTGCATGACTTCCCGGTCAACCTCTGCCGCCATCTCATCGCTGCAGTTGAGCACGGTTCTGCCGGACAGATACTGGTTCTCCACCGTCTCCAGACCGATCAGGCCAAATTTCGGCGACATACCGTACTGGGTCACCATAGCCCGGGCAATTCGGGTCGCTTTCTCGATATCGTTGGCGGCGCCGGTGGTTACGGTATCAAAAACGATCTCCTCCGCCGCACGGCCTGCCACAAATTCCACCAGCATGGCACGGATCTCTTTCTCCGTGTTCAGATACTTTTCTTCCTCCGGCACATTCATGACGTAGCCCAGAGCGCCCATGGTACGGGGCACGATGGTGATCTTCTGTACCGGTTCGGAATCCTTCTGCAGGGCGCTGACCAGCGCATGTCCTACCTCATGGTAGGAAACGATGCGGCGCTCTTCCTTGCTGAGGATCCGGTCTTTCTTCTCCTTACCAACGAGAACGACTTCCACGGCCTCGAACATATCCTTCTGGGAAACCATGTTTCTTCCGGCCTTGACTGCCAGAATAGCCGCCTCATTGATCATATTTGCCAAATCGGAGCCCACCGCACCGCTGGTTGCCAGCGCGATCGCTTCCAGATCCACGGTTTCGTCCAGATGCACATCCTTGGAATGCACCTTCAGGATATTCACACGGCCTTTCAGATCCGGCTTGTCCACGATAACTCTCCGGTCAAAACGGCCCGGACGCAGCAGCGCCTGATCCAACACCTCCGGCCGGTTGGTGGCCGCCAGGATCAGCAGACCCTTGGACGTGTCAAAACCATCCATCTCGGACAGCAGCTGGTTCAGCGTCTGTTCCCGCTCATCGTTGCCGCCGCCCAGTCCGCTGTCGCGGCGTTTGCCGATGGCATCGATCTCATCAATGAAAATGATACAGGGCGCCATCTTCTTGGCTTCCTCAAACAAATCGCGGACACGGGAAGCACCCACACCCACGAACATTTCCACAAAATCAGAACCGGACAGGGAGAAGAAGGGCACGTTGGCCTCTCCTGCCACCGCTTTTGCCAGCAGGGTCTTACCGGTTCCCGGAGGGCCCACCAGCAGCGCGCCCTTGGGCAGCTTGGCACCGATCTTCGTATATTTACCGGGGTTATGCAGGAAATCCACCACTTCCTGCAGGGATTCCTTGGCCTCGTCCTGACCGGCCACATCCTTGAACGTCACACCGGTCTCCTTCTGCATGTAAACCTTGGCCTTGCTCTTGCCCACACCCATCATACCGCCGCCTCTGGACATACGGCCCATGATGAACACATAGGCGCCCACCATGAGAACGATGGGGATCAGATAGCTCAGAATGCTGTACAGCACGGCGCCCGTCGTATCCGGCACCTCCCGGGAGTAAGTCGTCACCCCGTACTCGGCCAGCATATTTTTCAGATCCTCATCTGGAAAAACGCCGGTGTAATACGTCACCTGGGCACCGGACAGCCCGGAGCTTTCCTTCTTGTCCGCATCCTCCTTCATCTCAAAGGTGATCCGGTCAGACTTCATGACGACACTGTCCACCTTGCCGTCCTTCACCAGTTCCACGAACTCGGAATAGGGAACCTCCTGTTCTGTGGCGTCAGAATAAATACTGCGCATAAAGTACATGGATGACAGCACGATCACTGCCAGGATCATGAATATGAGCATATTCGTTCTATTCTTCGGATTACGGCCCCCGCCGGGACTGTTTTTCCTGTTGTTATTATTATCCATAGTGTTCCTCCTGTTTTGCAATACTAATATTATAGAGATAATTCTTCCACAAATCAATAAGCGGAATGTGAAATTTCATTTTACGTTTTTTAAATTTTCATAAAAAAAAGTGGATTTCTGAATTCTTTGGTTGTATAATACCATGATTATAAGAAGACCAGTCATTGATTCAAACACAGGAGGATGGATTATGCCAGTAAAATACGTATTCGTAACCGGCGGCGTTGTGTCCGGTCTGGGTAAGGGAATCACCGCTGCTTCCCTTGGCCGGCTGCTGAAGGCCCGCGGTTACAAGGTAACCATGCAGAAATTTGACCCTTATATCAACATCGACCCCGGCACCATGAACCCGATCCAGCACGGCGAGGTGTTCGTCACCGATGACGGTGCCGAGACAGACCTGGATCTGGGACACTATGAGCGTTTTATCGATGAGAGCCTGGATAAGAACTCCAATGTGACCACCGGTAAGGTCTACTGGACGGTTCTGCAGAAAGAACGGCGGGGAGACTACGGCGGCGGCACCGTACAGGTCATTCCCCACATCACCAACGAGATCAAGAGCCGCTTTTACCGCAATTTTACTGACACAGACACCCGCATCGCCATCATTGAGGTGGGCGGTACCGTGGGTGATATCGAAAGCCAGCCCTTCCTGGAGTCCATCCGGCAGTTCCAGCATGAGGTGGGACATGAGAATGCCATCCTGATCCACGTTACCCTGATCCCTTACCTGCATGCCTCCGGGGAAATGAAGACGAAGCCCACCCAGGCGTCCGTCAAGGAGCTGCAGGGCATGGGTATCTGGCCGGATATCATCGTCTGCCGTTCAGAGATGCCCATGGATCAGAGCATCAAGGACAAGATCGCCCTGTTCTGCAATGTGCCCAGCTCTCACGTGCTGCAAAACCTGGACGTGGAATATCTGTATGAGGCACCGCTGGCCATGGAAAAGGAGCACCTGGCCCAGGTTGCCTGCGAGTGCCTGAAGCTGGACTGCCCGGAGCCGGATCTGGAAGACTGGAAAAATATGGTCAACGCCCTGAAGCATCCCACCAGCGAAGTGACCGTTGCCCTGGTCGGAAAATATATCACGCTGCATGACGCTTACATCAGTGTGGTGGAAGCACTGAAGCACGGCGGCATCGCCAGCCACTCGGTTGTCAACATCAAATGGGTGGATTCCGAGACGGTGACCCCGGATAATGTGGCAGAGCTTCTGGGCGATGTGAACGGCATTCTTGTTCCCGGCGGTTTCGGCAGCCGCGGCATTGAGGGAAAAATCACGGCCATCGAATATGCCCGCACCCACAATATCCCGTTCCTGGGCCTCTGCCTGGGCATGCAGCTTTCCATTGTGGAATATGCGAGACATGTCCTGAAATACACCGACGCCCACAGCATCGAGCTGGATCCGAAGACGACGCACCCGGTCATCGACCTGATGCCCGATCAGAACGGCGTGGAGGATATCGGCGGCACCTTACGGCTGGGCTCCTACCCCTGTGTCCTGAATAAGGATTCCAAGGCTTATGCCCTTTACGGTGAAGAAGTCATCCATGAGCGCCACAGACACCGTTACGAGGTCAACAACGATTACCGACAGGCGCTGAGCGATAACGGCATGATGCTTTCCGGCATTTCCCCGGACGGCAGAATCGTGGAGATGATCGAGATCCCGGATCATCCGTTCTTCGTTGCCACCCAGGCGCATCCGGAGCTGAAATCCAGACCGAACCGCCCGCATCCGCTGTTCCGCGGTTTCATCGCGGCCGCCCTGGAAAATAAGAACAGCCAGAAATAACGCTGCCGGATACAGCGCAGCTGATACACAAAGCCCGTGACACTTCCACAGTGCCGCGGGCCTTTTCTTACTTCTTTTCCTGTCAGAGAATTTCGATGGTGACGATCGTGTTTCTTCTATATATAATACTTTTTAATCAGTTTCCTATTCTGGCAGGTGATCCTCCTGCCACTTTCACAGGAGAACCTTCTATCCTTCCTGCTATCCGTCTTTCTGTCCTTCTTTAGAACGCATCCGGGTACAGTCCCCGTTTTTTCATATCACAGATGGCATCCATGACCATCTGCTTATCCTCCTTGTAGGTGACGCCGTACCAGCGGTCTGCGGATTTCAGCACCTGCACCGTTGCCTTCCCTTCCTCCAACAATGCCTCCACCACCGACGGCAGGAAATATTCTCCCTTCAGCGGGTTGTTGACCAGCGCCTCATCCAAAAATGCCGAGAACCGGTTTTTCAGCTCTCCGAGAAAGCTTTCATGGAAGCCCCACAGGTTCATGGACACCGTAGCCTCCGGGCTCAGCGCCGTCCATGTCTTTCCATCATCCTCAGTGTAGGCTGCGCCATCCCCCCGCTTCTCGATGCGGGTGCGCTCGGTGATGGAGGTCAGATACCCTGCCGCATCCGTCTCACACACGCCCCGTGCCACATGGCCGTTCTCCGTCAGCGTGTTGGACAGAATGTAGCCCACCATGGCATAGCGGTATTTCTCATCGTCTGGATGGGTGGTGAGATACTGGTAAATCAGAGAAAATGCCTCCGGGCCGTAATAGTCATCGGCATTGATCACCGCAAACGGCCCGTCCACTGCGCCCAGGCAGCTTAACACCGCGTGTCCCGTTCCCCAAGGCTTTACCCGGTCCGCCGGTACCGTATACCCTTCCGGCAGCGCATCCAGCTCCTGAAAAACATAGGTCACATTCATGATTTTCTCTATCCGGCTGCCGATCCGCTCCCGGAAAATACCCTCGTTTTCTTTCTTGATGATAAATACCACTTTCTGAAAACCGGCTCTGATCGCATCATAGATGGAAAAATCCATGATGATATGTCCCTGGCTGTCCATGGGATCCATCTGTTTCAGGCCGCCGTAACGGCTTCCCATTCCCGCTGCCATAATCACTAATGTTGGTTCTTTCATGTTCTGTCCTTCTTTCTTCTTCATTTTTATTTCCATTCTTGGTCTCCACACCGGGATTTTCTGGCATTCCAGCTCCCGCAGAATCTCTTCCTCCAGCGAATTTTTCCTGAAGCAGCAGAACGCCACTCGTTCGGCGGTCTACCGGTCTCTTCTCATCGAGCTTTACCTGCCCTGCCGCATCCGCACGGTTTTCCCGTCGCTGACGGCATACACATTCCCATCCGCAGTCTCCCACGCCGGAATGTCCAATCGCTCCAGCTCCCGCAGTGTCTCCTCCTCCGGCGGATTTTTCCCGGAACAGCAGATCACCACGTTGTCCGGCTTCACCGTCTCCAGAAGAGGCCGCGTCTCGGTACTGTATCTGCCGTGATGGGGGAGCTTCAGCACCTGGCAGCCGCCAGTCAGAACTTCCGTATCCAGCAGTTCCCGGATACGGAGCACCTTGGCGTCTCCCAGGAACCAGAATGTATTGTCCTCGTCCACCAGCCGCACGGCCAGCGACAGGTCATTGTCATATTCCTTTTCCCCGAAGTCCAGAATGTCTTCCAGGGTCAGTGCCGACGGATATACCGTCACCGTCGCCCCGGCAAAGGAGAACGTCTCCTCCGCCGTCACAGCCCTGACCTCTCCGGCATTTTCCTTCGTGTCCGCATATTCCCGATACTGTTTCCCACTGCCTGCATAATCCGGTTCCAACACCTGTTCCACGGGAATGCCCTGTAAAATATGATCCGCGCCGCCCACATGATCTTTATCAAAATGGGTAAGGATCATCGTCTGCACCTGACGGATGCCCTGACTTTCCATGTATTCCAGAATCTTTTCTCCATCGTCCTCCTCCCCGGTGTCGATCAGAAGTGCCTCCTCTCCCCGGGATATCACGATGGCATCGGCTTTCCCCACCTTCAGAAATGCAGCCGTCAGCGGTTCCTGCTGTTTTCCGCAGCCGGAAAGCCCCATACACAGCATCGTCATCAGACAAATCGTCCTCATTTTCTTTCTTTTTTTCTTCATTCTGCTCTTATCATACCTGAAAATCACCCAAAAGTAAAACTTCTGACCGGTTTTCACCGGAAAAATCTCTGTATTTTTCTTCTCCCACCGTCCCCCTCTTTGGTCGTTTTCCGCTTTAACCGTTTGATTTTCTGTGTTTTTTATTTTACCCAGAAATTTAAAGGTATTTTCCGTTTTTATATAGACATTTCTGCATTTTATGTGGTAAACTCTCATACATTAAAATAAAAACGCAAAACCGTCTGACGGGGCTGCCTAAGGAGGACTGTCTATGCTGAACGCCATGCAAACCTTTATTACCTTTATCAATGGATACCTGTGGGGGCCTCCCATGATCATCCTTCTGTTCGGCACCCATCTGTTTATGACGGTACGGACCGGCTTTATCCAGAAGAAAACCTTCACGGCCATCAAGCTGTCCGTTACGAAAGATCCTGACGCCCACGGCGACATCAGCCAGTTCGGCGCCCTGACCACAGCGCTGGCTTCCACCATCGGCACCGGAAATATCATCGGTGTGGGCACGGCCATCGCCCTGGGCGGCCCCGGCGCTGTACTGTGGTGCTGGCTCACCGGCGTTTTCGGCATTGCCACCAAGTATGCAGAATCCCTCGTTGCAGTAAAATACCGGGTAAAAACGGAGGATGGCCGGATGATGGGCGGCGCCATGTATGCGTTGGAGCGGGGACTGAACGCCAAATGGCTGGGTGTCATTTTCGCATTTCTGGCAGCGCTGACCTCCTTCGGCATCGGCTGCGGCGTGCAGGTCAACGCCATTGCCAAGATCGTGAAAACCAACATCGGGATCGCCCCCTGGATCACCGGCATCCTGGTGGCCGCCCTCACCTGCCTTGTTATTTTCGGCGGCATCAAATCCATCGCCCGGGTATGTGAAAAGCTGGTGCCTTTCATGGCGCTTTTCTATGTGCTGGGCTGTATCATCATCCTCGGCTTCAACTATGATTATATTATCCCTTCCATTAAGACCATCTGTCAGCTGGCATTTACCCCCGGCGCAGCTGCCGGCGGACTTATCGGTTCCGGAATGATGACTGCGGCCCGCTACGGTATCGCCCGTGGCCTTTTCTCCAATGAATCCGGTATGGGATCCGCTCCTATCGTGGCCGCTGCTGCTCAGACCCGCAACCCTGTCCGCCAGGCACTGGTTTCCTCCACCGGAACCTTCTGGGATACGGTTGTCGTATGTCTTATGACCGGACTGGTGCTCGTCACCAGCATCATGAAAAATCCGGCCATTGATGTGTCCGGCATTACCGATGGCGGCGATCTCACCACTCTGGCCTTCCGGCAGCTACCCTATATAGGCAGCTTCATCCTGGTGATCGGCATTATCACCTTCGCCTACTCGACGATCCTCGGCTGGTGCTATTACGGTGAGCGGTGCGTAGAATATTTATTTGGACGCAAAGCCTTCCCGGTTTACCGCATCCTGTACATCCTCGTTCTGCTTGCAGGGCCACTGATCAGTCTGAATCTTGTGTGGGATATGGCCGATACCCTGAATGCACTCATGGCAATCCCCAACCTGATCGCCATCCTGCTACTGTCCGGTGTCATTTCCAAAGAAACGAAGCATTACCTCTCCCATCTGGACGAGCGGGACACCACAGAAATCCCTGTCATCCGCAAGTAGAAAATTTTTGCAAAAATATGGTTCCTCCGCTTGACACCGCAAAGAACATATGTTATATTACAATTATAACAAAGGTGCTGGTATCTTCCAGCACCTGTTGCTATTTTGTATATTATTTTCAGGGTGATCCTGATTTTTGATCTGACAGTCATAGAGGAGGTGGCAGTCATGGGAAATAAACGAGATTATTACGAAGTGCTGGGCGTTGACAGAACTGCCGATGCCGCGGCTTTGAAGAAAGCATATCGAAAACTGGCGAAAAAATACCACCCGGACACCAATGCGGGCAATAAAGAAGCGGAGCAGAAGTTCAAAGAAGCGACAGAAGCCTACGAAGTGCTCAGCGATGAGAAGAAGCGAAAAATCTATGATCAGTTCGGTCATGCCGGGCTGGACGGCAGTATGGGTGCCGACGGCGCAGCAGGCGGTGGATTCGGCGGTTTCGGTTCCGGCAGGAGCGGCGCTTACCGAAGCCCGGACGGCAGCTATCAGGAATTCCACTTTGAAGGCGGCGACATGGACGATATCCTGAAAAATATTTTCGGAAACGGAGGCTTCGGCAGTACAGGCGGCCGCTCCGGTAGCTTCCACGGCTCTTCCAGTGGATTTCACGGATTCGGCGGTTTTGGAAATGGCTCCGCCAGCGGGTTTGATGGATTCGGCGGCAATTCCTACAGCCAGAAGGGAGAAGACCTGCACGCGGATATTTCCGTCAGCTTCGATGAAGCGGCTTTTGGATGTGACAAGATCATCCACCTGTCCCGGTCAGATGACCCGAAGGGCAGCAGACAGTCCCTGCAGGTACACATCCCCGCAGGCATCGACGATGGCAAGAGCATCCGCCTGAAAGGCAAGGGCAATCCGGGCTTCGGTTCCGGTGCGGCCGGTGACCTGCTGCTGAAGGTACATGTGGCCGACAAGCCTGGCTTTACCAGAAACGGCATGGATGTGGAGACCACCGTCAACATTCCTTTCACCACCGCGGTGTGCGGCGGCGAGGTACCGGTACGTACCCTGGACGGCACCGTGCTGTGCAAGATCCGGGAGGGCACCCAGTCCGGTTCTAGGATTCGTCTGAAAGGCAAGGGCATCGTCTCCATGAAGAACCCTTCCGTTCACGGCGATCTGTACGTCAAAGTCCAGATCCAGGTACCGACCAGCGTCAGCCCACAGGCACGACAGAAATTACGGGAATTCGAGGAAGCCATGAAAGCTTCCAGCCCTTACGGAAATGCGGGAGCTGCATAATGCAGCCCCCGCATTTTTTGTTATCCCACATCATTTATTTTCATTCTTCCACTGGTAACGCAGTACAAAGAACGAATTGATGATAACCAGTACGGAGCCACTGTTGTGCACCAGCGCTCCGGCCACCGGATTCAGAATGCCGGTGATGGCCAGAATGATCGCCACAAAGTTCAGCGTGGCACCCTTTTCCATATATCCGGCTGCCGCCTGCTCCAGCTCCGCACCGAGCTCCACCTGATGCTCCTTCAGCAGCCACTCATTGCCTGCCAGCACAGAGAAACCTTCTACCTCTGCAGCGATGCCCCGTCCCGGGATCATGGCAAAATTGTCCACCGCCGGAAGCGCCCCTTCATGACCGATTTTGTAACAACGCACCACCGCTTTTCCCAGCGGATGCTCGGACAGACTTTCCGCAGCAGCGGCCAGACGATATACCGTATCCTCATCCATCCCGCCGTCCAGACCGCGCACCGCGATCACCTCCGGTTTTCCGTAGGTCAGCGTGCCTGTTTTGTCAAAAGCGATCCGTTTCACGGCAGCCAGCCGCTCCAGTGCATCTCCCTCTTTTACCAGAAACCCGTGCTTTGCCGCATTGCCGATACCGGCCATAATCGCCGTAGGTGTTGCCAGCACCAGGGCACAGGGACAGAAAACAACGAGGATCGTCACCGCGCGGATGATTTTCCCGGAAATCAGCCAGGTGAGAAATGCCGCTGTCAGCGCCGTCACCACAATCCAGGTGGCCCAGCGGTCCGCCATGCCCACGATCTTTGCTTTTCCCGCATCCGCAGACTGAATGAGACGGATCATCCGCTGAATGGAGCTGTCCTCCCCTACCTTCTGGGCCTTCATCTCAAAAGCGCCGAACTGGTTGACCGTTCCCGAAGACACCTCATCCCCCGCCTGCTTATCCACCGGCAGGGATTCTCCGGTCATCACCGCCTGATTGACCGCCGTCTGCCCCGCCGTGATCACCCCGTCCACCGGAATGATCTCCCCGGGCAGCACCCGCAGCAGATCCCCCACCTGCACCTCATCGGCGGGGATGATCTTCTCCGCATCGCCATGGATGACCCGGGCTGTCTGTGGCGTCAGGTGCACCAGCTTCTCAATCCCGGCTCTGGCTTTCGCCACGGTCAGCTCCTCCAGAAGACCGCCCAGCTGCATGATAAAAGCCACCTCACCGGCCGCAAAAATCTCCCCGATGGCCACGGACGCGATCAGCGCCAGCGACACCAGCACGTCCGCTTTGATATCAAACGCCGTCACCAGGCCGATGATGGCCTCCAGAATGATCGGCACACCGCACAGGATGATGGCCACCCAAGCCATATCCAGCTGAAACGGCAATGATACCACGTGAAAAATACTGCACAGCAGTGCAACGGCAGAAACAGCCAGAAATGCGATATCCTTCTTTGTTCCTCCAATCTCCAGAAGCCCTTCCAGCTTCTCCATCAGCGCTTTCATACGCAAAGATCCCCTTTCTATATACACATGTTTTATCTCATTTATACCCAACGGGGTATGTGTATATAATATACCTATAGGGGTATTGGTTGTCAATATTCTACTTGATATATTTTATCATTTGCTTTTTCTCCATATCCTGCATCTGTTCCACCCTTGCTCCTCAGACGCAGTATTGCATGCATAAAAAACAGACAAGTCCGTTTCAAACTCTTCAACACTTTGTGCATCAGGTATCGTCTGCTTTAGCTGACATATTATATTTAGTCGGCATAATTTCCTACGAAAAAAGAACCCTGCTTTACACAGAGTTCTTCTCAGCTTATATATATTGGGTTATGGGATGTCCATCTTTCCGCTTATCCCATATTGGCAAACCGTTCCACCGCTTTCGTGAAATCCTCGATGGTCCGATCCGGATCTCCGTGCTCCAGACCATCCTTGACGCAATGCCGGATATGTCCTTCCAGCACGATCTGCCCGCACTTATGAATGGCTGATTTTGCCGCATTCATCTGGGCCAGCACATCCTCACAAGGCACATCCTCATCGATCATCCGATCAATGGCCTGTACCTGTCCGATGATTTTCTTCAGACGCCGGTGCAGATTATCCGCATCCATACACTGTCTCATTCCTTACACCTCCCGATACCCCATCGGGTATATCTTTCTTTGCTTATTATGTGCCAGATCGTGCCTGTTGTCAACCCCTCCTCCCTTGGTGTACAATATGTTATTATCGTCCATTCGTAGATTCCTGCGGTTTTGCGAACCACATGGGCGAACGATAACAAACGATTCAAATTTATGAAGGAGTATTTCCATGAACAATATCAAAAACCCTTCCCCCAATGTGATGAATACCTGGACGGGCCGCCAGTTTGATCCGCTGCACATGCAGCCGTCTGATGTCTCCCTGGAGGACATCGCCCACGCCTTAAGCCTGCTCTGCCGCGGCGGCGGCCATCTGGATCGCTTCTATTCCGTGGGACAGCACTGCATCAACTGTGCCGGAGAAGCCCGTGCCCGTGGCTGGTCGGATCGCCTTGTCCTGGCCTGCCTGCTCCACGATGCCAGCGAAGCATACATTTCTGATATCATCCGTCCGGTGAAAATCCATCTGGACAATTACCGGGAAATCGAAGACCGGATCATGGCCGTTATCCTAGAAGCTTTCGGCCTTCACGACCTTACCCCGGAGGAAAATGCTTCCTGGAAGCAGATCGACGATGATATGCTGCGGGGTGAGCTGCGGGAAATGATCGTCTCCACCCGGGAGCTGCCGCCCATCCTGCTGGCATCCGTCCCGGATTTTGCGGAGCATCCGCACTGGGAAACTGAGGAAGCATTTCTTAAGGAAGCGAATGACTTACTTAAACTGCTCAGGAAATAACATACACTTACTCACACGTATCGTCCTGCATACACCAGGTGGCAGATATGTGCCTGATACAAAATACACCGACCGATAAGAGAGGACCCCAATATGACCAACGACAAAAAACAGATTTTCGGGCATGTACTTGCCTGCGGCACCCAGATGATGTGGGAGCCACCTTCGTATCCACCAAAGTTTTATTGACCTATTTTCTGCCCGTAGAGGTACTGTTTACCCGGGTGGTGCTGGCCTTTCTGGCACTGCTCCTCTTCTACCCGCACCATCTGAAGCTGAAAGATCCCCGGCAGGAACTGACCTTCGCCGGAGCCGGTCTGTTCGGCCTTGTCCTGTACTTTATGCTGGAAAATACCGCACTGACCATGACCTATGCCTCCAACGTGGGCATCATCGTCGCCTGCGCGCCCTTTTTCGTCGCCGTCATGGCGGGGTTCTTTTTCCCCAGTGAAAAATCCGGTGCCAACTTTTACATTGGCTTCATAGTCGCCATCGTGGGTGTCATTCTCATCAGCATGAGCGGCCAGAAAAACCTGAACATCAACCCGCTGGGCGACGGTCTGGCATTCCTCGCCATGATTTCCTGGGGCTGTTATTCCGCTCTGGTGAAAAAAATCGGCGAGTGGAATTATCCGATGATCGCCGTCACCCGCAGGATTTATTTTTACGGTATGCTCTTTCTGCTGCCGGTGCTCATACAACAGCACGCTTCCTGGAAACCGGCGCTTCTGAAAAAGCCGGAGGTCTTCTCCAACTTTCTCTTCCTGGGACTGGGTGCCAGCGCCTTAGGCTTCCTGCTGTGGAACATTTCCACCAAATGGATCGGCGCCGTGAAAACCAGCGTGTACATCTACGTTTCCCCGGTAGTCACTGTCATCCTTTCCATGTTTGTCCTGGGAGAACGGATGACGGCGGCTTCCATCACCGGATCGGTGCTGATCTTTATCGGTCTGATCATCTCCCAGCGAAGGAAGAAAACCGCATAGATTTCACAGAAAGTTCACAAAAAATTAGCACTCTCCTCTTGACATTGCTAATAATATATGTTATATTACACATAGAACAAAGGAAGGGAGATCGGAAAGGGATCTTCGAAAGAGGATTCCAAAAGAAGCTTCTGAAAAGAGCTTCCAAAAAGTTTCCGGATATCTTTTATCTGCGTTCCGCAAAATGATACACCTCGGATTTCTCCGAACGTGCGATTGCACTGTATGGTTTTTGAAAGTCAATGAAAGGAGACATGACTTATGATGATGCCTAGTATTTTTGGAGAAAACTTATTTGATGATTGGATGGATTTCCCGTTTGAGAAAGATTTCTTTGGTACAAAGAATCCCCTTTACGGAAAACATGCGAAAAATATGATGAAAACCGATGTCCGCGAGACCGAAGACAGCTACGAAGTAGACATTGATCTGCCGGGCTTCAAGAAAGATGAGATCACCGCATCCCTGAAGGATGGTTATCTGACCATCGAGGCTGCAAAGGGTCTGGATAAAGACGAAGAAGACAAGAAGGGCACCTACATCCGCAGAGAGCGTTATGCCGGCGCCATGACAAGAAGCTTCTATGTGGGCGAGAATGTTCGCCAGGAAGACATTCATGCCAAATTCGAAGATGGCATTCTGAGACTGTCTGTTCCGAAGAAACCTGCGAAAGCGGTAGAAGAGAACCGGCATATTGCCATCGAAGGCTGATGATTTTTGCCCCCTCAGAGGCCGGGCATCTGTGAAAAGCAGATGCCCGGCCCTTTTTTATTTCCATTTTTTTCAAAACTTTTCTTTATTTTTCAAAAATCCTGCCAAAATCTCATTTAACCCCTCTCATTTTTGCATAATTTATGATATAATGAGCGAAGAGAAAAACAAGCGGCTGCGTTAGCAGACATTTGTTTTTCTCGAGCCATTAATGAAGATTCCGCCTGCGACAGCAGGCAGTAGAGCGCGATCGCGCGGGGAACCTGAGTCTAAGGCAAATCATGTATAATAAAAGAGAAAAGCCAGGAGACTTATTATGACACATCAGAAAATTATTTCCCTTATTCAGGAATTACATCTTGTTTTTGATATCGTGCGTCTTGTCGATATTACAAACAACACACAATATACGTTAAACGACGCCAACGAGCTGGAGCCCTCTCCCTACAAATGTTATACGGTCTGGAACCGGGATCAGGTGTGCAACAACTGCATTTCCGCCCGCGCCTGCTGTAACAAGACACGCATAGAGAAATTCGAGGTCATCGGCCACGAGGTCTGCCACGTCATCTCCATGTGCATCGATGTGGACGAAAAGCCCTTTGCCCTGGAGCTGGTGGCTTACATCCAGGAAGACAGCATTTTCGGTGCCAGCGGCAGGGAGAATTTTGCCCAGTCACTGTCCGACTATATCCAGCAGATTTATGCCGATCCGCTGACCAACGCCTACAACCGCCGCTATTACACGGAGCATTATCTCACCGGCGAGGACAATCCGGCGGTTGCCATGATCGACGTGGATCATTTCAAGGTCATCAACGACACTTATGGCCATATGGCCGGGGACGCGGTGCTGCAGCGCATCGTACAGAAGCTGAAATCTACCGTCCGCTCTACAGATTATGTCATTCGCTACGGCGGCGACGAATTTCTCGTGATCTTCGGCGGGGATATCCCTACAGACATTTTTAAAGATAAGCTGGAGCGCTTCCGCCGGGATGTCAGTGAGATTTCTATGGATAAATATCCGGATCTTCATCCCACCATCAGTATTGGAGGCATCTACTCCCACAATCCTGCCACAGACAAGATCGACGAGGCAGACCATATGCTTTACGAGGCCAAGAGGCAGCGCAACCGCGTGGAAATACGGATCGAGGCGTAATCATTTTTTGAAAAAAATTTTTTAAAAGGACGGGTTCCCGGATACATTCCCGGGTTCCCGTCCTTTTATTTGCCTGTAAATCACTGATCCAGTGAACCAGTCTCCATTATTTTAATACAGAACCTTGTAGATCTCCAGGATCTGCTCACGGCTCAGCGGTACGAAGTTGTTGGCCAGAAGTCTCTGCTGGTTCTCCAGTACAGAATCGGTAAACTCCTCCAGATCCTGCTCGGTCACGCCATATTCATGCAGCTCTTTCTTCGGCAGAATGTGGTTCAGCAGCTTCTCCAGCTCCTCATATACATTTGCAACATCACATCCCAGAATACCTGCGATATAAGCGTTCAGCTTTGCGATCTCACCGTCGGAACGGATGGACATATATTTGTTCATCACGCCTGTGAACATGGCATAGTTGGACTCACCGTGTGCCACATGGTATTTTGCGCCCAGCGGATAGCTGGTTGCATGAACAGCTGCACATCCTGCGTTGCCGAATGCGATACCTGCATATGTAGAAGCAGCCAGGAAATCTCCCAGGAGCGGAATTCTTGCATCCTGTCCCTCTGCTGCGATCTTCTTGTAGCCATTTAAGATTATATCGATGGCCTTGTAGCCAAACATACGGGTGATCTCGTTGCCCTTCGGGGAAAGGCTGGACTCTACTGCATGAACGAGCGCGTCGATACTGCTCGTTGCGAAGAACTTGAACGGAAGTCCTTTCAGAAGCTCCGGAACAAGTACTGCGTGATCTGCGTACATCTCATCGACAGCCAGGCCCTTCTTGGTGTTCTTCTTCAGCAGTGCCAGGATCGCGATGTTGGTAACCTCACTTCCGGTTCCGCAGGTGGTCGGTACCAGAACCAGCTCTTTGTCCTTTACGACTTCCAGCTTGCCGTCATACAGATCATCTACCGGGCTTACGTTCTTCAGGGAGAACAGCTTGGAAATATCGATGACTGTGCCGCCGCCGATGGCGATCACTCTCTTATGATCTCCCATCTTCTGGCTGTCTGCGTAGATCGCCTCTACCATCTCATCGGTAGGCTCTCCTGCGCCGTATTTCTCCTGGAAGATCACGTCACAGCCCAGGTTCAGAGCGCCAAAGAAAGGCTCATAAATGTACTGATTGGTGATGATCAGGTCTCCTTTTCCGATCTCGAATTCTTTTGCAAATTCTGCCGCTGTGGCATATTTGTACAGATCCGGTTTTACACTAAATAATTTCATTTGCATTTCCTCCTTAGCTAATGAAAAAGTATATGCTTTGATCGATTTTTATACTATCATTCCCGCCGCCGTCTGTCAATTATTCTGAAAGTTTCAACAGGCTTTTTAAGGTTAAAAAAGTGTAAAAATAACGAGCATCCAACACATGCTGAACGCCCGCCATCCACCTTTGCAGGTAAAAATCAGTGCTTCTCTGCCAGGAATTTATTGATCTCGTCTACCAGAGCATCCGGATCGATTCCATGTACCATAGCAGCCTCTGCAATAGACTCGCCCTGAGAAGCCGGGCAGCCAAGGCAGTGCATACCGATTCCCATAAGGATCGGAGCAACTCCCATATCAATTCTCAGCAGATCGCCGATGTTCGTATCTCTTGTCACCTGTGCCATGACCCATTCCTCCTTGAAAAAGATGTTGTCTGTTTATCATAATACATTTTTTCTGTTTTCGCAAGTATCCGCGCAAATCGTTTTTGATTTTCCAGGCAAAAGGAGTGCCCCATGTAAGGGCACTCCCGGCGTCTTTTTGTTTTTGCTCCGGGCGCAGTCCGCATAACAGAGGAATCGTTCCGGTCTGCGCTCTCCTTTCTTACCAGTATTTCGTGTTTTCCTGTTTTTGTTTTACCGCAGGGCTCCGTCCCGGGCGTTTCTCCCGTATCTTCTCGGCGGCATTCCCGGCCCCTGATTTCTGCGGCTGCCGGAAAATCCGGCATAACCCCTTCCATACGGCAGGGAGCGTTCTTCCTCCGGCTCCACCCGGTCAAAATGGATCGCCACTACCCGGTTCTGCTCATCGCACACGTAATCCCGCATATAACAGCTGTCTTCCCGCAGAAGACACGCAGATGCCGCCCTTCCCGGACTGCAGCGCTGACCGTCCAGCCAGAGGGAAACCCCTTCTCTTACATACCCCTTCAGTTCCGCAGTCATTTCCTCTGCTTCCCTTCTCCTGTCGTCCTTCAATATACACCTCCTCTGTTTTTCACCCGGCTCTGCAGCTGCTCCGCGCCCGTTCGTGATATATAAACAGCAGACAGCTTCCTTTTGTTTCCGGCGCGTCGCCGTGCAGTTTCGGATGTGATACTGCCTTTTGGCAGAAAGTTAGAAGGTCCCTCCGGTATTCTTTCCCGCATTTTCCAACTATATCGTCTGTTTCTGATGATTGTTTGGATCCGAAAAGGATCCGGATATGGGACAAAACGACAGGATGTGTTCCTTCCCATAAGACAGACAGTGTACATTTTCTGTCTGAAACGATTTCCTTAGATCTGCATAAAATAGAATAGATGAACGGTGTTTCGGAAAATGCTCCCCTCATCGCTCCTTTCCGATACCGAAAAAACTTTCTGACTGCTATTTTATCCGCAGCCCGATACCTTGACAAGCTATTTTCCATTTTTATCCTGTGTTCATCATTTTTTCACATTTTTTTCACGTATTGGATATGGATTCCCCGTCCAAAATTCTTTACATCCTGCCTGTTTTTGTTTATACTATAGTAACAACTGCGTTTTCTATTCTTTTATAAGGATGTGATAATATGAGAATTGAGAAAGTGAGCGACAACCAGATCAAGTGCACGCTCACCAGAGAAGATCTGGAGACACGGCACATTAAGCTCAGTGAGCTTGCCTACGGCACCGACAAGGCCAAATTACTGTTCCGTGATATGATGCAGCAGGCATTTTCTGAATTTGGATTTGAGGCAGAAGATATTCCGCTGATGATAGAGGCAATTCCCGTATCCCGTGATTCCATCGTGCTGATCGTCACGAAGGTGGAGGATCCGGAAGAGCTGGACACCCGTTTTTCCAGGTTTGCCCCGCATCTGAAGGATGAGATGGATGAGATCCTCGGCCTGAGCACCATCGGCCTGTCCAAACGTGCGGATGAGATCCTGGATATGTTCCAGAAGAAAGTAGCCGAAGCAGAAGCTGCCCAGGAGGAGGATGAGACTGCTTCCCAGATCTCCGAAGGCCCGACCAAGGCGCCCGCCAGAACCGGTCAGAACCGGAAGAAGACGGAAGAACTGATCCGGCTGTTCTGTTTCGGGAACCTGGATCACGTCATCGACGCTTCCCATGTACTGGATACCTTTTTTACCGGCCCCAGCAGCCTTTACAAGGATCCGGCTGAGCAGACATACTATCTGCGGATCAAGCGGGGAAGTACTCCGCTGGAGGACTTCAACAAATCCTGCAACATTCTTTCCGAGTATGGTACCTGCATCCGGCAGCCGTACCAGACCGATGAATATCTGGATGAACACTTTTCCTGCATGATCGATACCGACGCCATCCGCAAGCTGGCGCAGGTATAACTGCAAGGAGCATACAGCGTACAACACATAAGAATGCTTATGAACAGCTGTCTTTCTGGAGAAAATGCATTTTTCTTCGAAGGCAGCTGTTTTTTAGGAAAAAATAAGAGGGGGATTTCACATGCATACAGATACCAAAAACGAACAGCAGTACATCAAAATGACCACCACTCCGGTGGGGCGGCTGATCTCCAGCCTGGCCATTCCCACCATCATCAGCATGCTGGTGACAGCGGTGTACAACATGGCCGACACTTATTTCGTGTCTCAGATCGGCACCAGTGCCGCCGGTGCCGTGGGCATCGTATTCTCCCTGATGGCCCTGATCCAGGCAGTAGGCTTTGCCCTGGGCATGGGCGCGGGCAGCAACATTTCCCGGCTGCTGGGTCAGAAGAATGAAGAGCGGGCGCAGGTACTCTCCGCCACCGCCTTCTATACCTCTGTGTTTCTCGGCCTGCTGCTGACCATCTTTGGCCTGCGTTACATTTCCGGCCTGATGACCGCCCTTGGCGCCACGCCCACCATCCTGCCATATGCCATTGATTATGCCAGATATATCCTCATGGGTGCGCCCATCATGTGTGCTTCCTATGTGCTGAACAATATCCTACGGGCAGAGGGCAAAGCCACCTTTTCCATGATCGGCATCAGTTTTGGCGGCATTTTGAACATCGTTCTGGATCCGATCTTCATTTATGGCTTCGATCTGGGCATTGCCGGCGCTGCCATCGCTACCGTCCTGTCCCAGCTCATCAGTTTTCTCATCCTGCTGTCCTGTTTTCTGCGCAAAAAGACCATCATCCGCCTGCATATCCGCAAAGTGGCCACCGACGCAGAAACCTACCTGCTCATCATCAAAACCGGCCTGCCGTCCCTGTTCCGCCAGGGACTCGCCAGCATTTCCACCGTACTGCTGAACGTGAACGCTGCTGCCTACGGGGATGCTGCCGTGGCCGCCATGTCCATCGTGGGCAAATGCTTTATGCTCATCTTCTCGTCCCTGATCGGGTTCGGCCAAGGCTTCCAGCCGGTGGTCGGCTACAATTACGGCGCAAAAAAATACGGCCGCGTGCGGGAATCCTTCCGGTTCTCTCTGACCGTAGGAATCTGTATGCTTGCCGTATTGTCTGCTGTCGGTTTCCTGCTGGCGCCTCAGATCATGATGCTGTTCCGCAGCGATGACGCTGCGGTGATCGAGATCGGCGCTTTCGCGCTGCGCTGCCAGTGCGTATCCCTGGTGCTGCTTCCCATCAGTGTCATGGCCAACATGCTGTTCCAGTCCATCGGGAAATACTGGACAGCCACCTTCCTGTCCTCTGCCAGACAGGGCAGCTTCTTCCTGCCGCTGATCCTGATCCTGCCCAAATACTGGCAGCTGACCGGCGTACAGATGACACAGATGCTGGCTGACCTGCTCACCGTTGCCTGCTGCATTCCGTTTCTGCTCCGGTTTTTCCGGGATCTGAAAAAACTGGAGGAAGAGCAGACCGAAGCTGCAGAAGATCAGTCGATATAAATAGGCGGCTCGTAGTCCTTGCCCATCATGGCGTGCTTTTCCTCCTGGAACCGCAGGAAATCCGCCTCCACCAGATCCGTCCATTTGTGCTCGGTGTCATCGTACACCTGTACATACCCGCTGAGCACCGGATGGGTGCGCACCGTATTGCTGCTGTATTCCTCCCCGGTCAGCGGATTGATCTCTCCCAGGATCGGCTTCTTCCGGTGGTTGTGCTTCATCAGCGTGGTCACCACCTTGCCGTCCCGGGACGTGGTAACCTCCGCCGCCGGTGCCCGGCCTGCCGCTCCATAACCGGAAGAAAGGCCATAGTCCGGCTGCCCGTAACCGGGCACTGCGCCATATTCCATGGGCGGCACATAGGATACCTGGCCATCCGTTCCCAGATCGTCGCTGATGATCGCGATCTGCATGGCACATCCCAGCACCCCTGCGATCATGCGCATATCCTTTTCCTGAAAATTATCCCGGCCCAGCTGCTGCGTCAGATTCTGCCGGGACATTTTTTTCCCGGTCTGCACCTCGATCAGATCCGCCAGATCCTTTATCGTCATCTTCCTCCGCTTCAGAAGTATTTTTACCTGCTCTGCAAATGTCAGTTCCATCATTCGTAATCCTTCCTGAAAAACATCTCTGGCTCTATTTTACACAGCTTGTCGAATTTTGTAAACGTACCTGAATCAATAATACTCTGCCGCTCTCTCCCGAAATTTCTCCATCAGCGGATAATAGACCTGGATGATATCCTGAAATCTCTCCTCCGCAAAACTCCCATCGTAGTCATGCGCCAACTGATTTCTGTCCCGCAGCATCTGCATCCACCGATCATCATCAACCAGCCGGTTGGTAAACGCCTGCTGCAAAGTTTCTCTGGGAGAACCTGTCGCAAAATCCAGGATTCCCATCTTTTTCACCAGAATATCCTTCATCACCTTCCAGGCAATGTCAAATGTCAGGTTAAAATTCAGAACCGTCCCCTCCAGCACAAAATCAGCCTTTGGATCTGCTGTAAGGCTTTTCTCCAGATTCTTCAACGTTTTGCAAAAAGTATGATATCGGTTAATATATTTGTTTTCCATATTTTCTGATGTCCTCCAGCAGATATTCATTATGAATATGATCAAAATCAAATACATCTATCTTACGCAGCGTGTCAATTTCTTCCAAATCCTTTTCCAACTTCAGGATATCCTTGCAGCCATACACCACAAAATCAATGTCACTGGTCGGCAGTGCAGTTCCGGTCGCAAAAGAGCCAAACAAATCCAGACGCTTTACTCCATTCCTTTTACAAATTTCTGTCACCCGCGCGATCAATTCCGGAATTGGCATCACATTCATAACAATCCATCCCCTCTGTTTTCAGGTTCTCATGTTTACAGTATAGCCAATTTTTTGCTGATTGTATAGTTGTATTAAATGACAAACATCTTCCGACATTCTCATCCTTCTTGACATTCCCCGTTCCTCTGTCCTACAGTAAAATAAATATACTTATTTATAGAAGGAAGGCCATCTCTATGACACACGACATCCGTCTCATCGCCCTGGATCTGGACGGTACACTGTTAAATGAAAAAGGACTTTTAACCTCCCGGTCGGCCCGGGCACTGACCTGCGCCCACGAACAGGGCATTTTCATCGCAGCCGCCACCGGACGGGCCTTTTGTGCGCTGCCTGCGGATGTGGTGGCGCTTCCCGCCATCCGCTATATCATCACCTCCAACGGCACGGGTATCTACCAGATGCCGGAGGAAAAGCGTATCTACACCAACGCCATGAGTCGGGAAAACCTGGAACGGCTGCTGCCTCTACTGGATACTTTTTCCTGCCCCATAGAGGCTTATATTGACGGAATTGCCTATGCCTCTGCGGATTACGTGGGAAATCCGGAAGCCTTTCACCTGCCGCCCCGCTCCTGCGCCTACGTGCATGCTACCCGCCGCCCCTGTTCTGACATGACACAGCTGATCCTGAACAGCACGGCACCGGTCGAAGGGATCAGTGCCGTACTGACAGCCCCGAAAGCAAGAGCTGCCCTGCGGGAGGCTGCCGGGAAAATTTCTGATCTGTATGTGACCTCCTCCGCGCCGCATTTTATTGAATTTGCCGCCGGATCAGCTTCCAAGGAAAGTGCCCTGCAGGTACTGACGCGGCAGCTTGGCATTACTCCCGCCCAGGTCATGGCCTTTGGCGATGCGGAGAACGATGCGGAAATGCTGTCTTTCGCCGGTATCGGCATCGCCATGGGAAATGCGGTGGAAATCCTGAAACAGATCGCGGATATGGTCACTGCCTCCAACGCAGAAGACGGGGTTGCTCAGGCCATCGAAAAGCTGATGGGATGCGCTGAAAACCTTGTAAAAATCCCGTATTCATGGTATATTTGAGTTCACAGTTCACTCGTAGATTGATGCGGGCAAATTTTATGCTTGCATAAAAATTTGTCTGCGTAAATCTACGAAGGGAGCGCCTTGTTATGAGCAAAAATGAGCTGCGCAGCAGCGGAGAGCATCGCAGATGCGGTTTTGCGAATGGCGCGCGTGAACTGTGATGATTTCTGCAATACACGAATATACGAAACCAGCGCCTTTTCATGAGCAAAAATGAGCTGCGCAGCAGCGGAAAGGATCAATCCTTCATGCCTCAGAAACGAATTTTATATTTTGATGTTTTGAATATTCTGGCCTGCATCTGTGTGATCTGGCTCCACTGCAACTCGGTTCTGTATTCTTACGATCCGGGAGCCGGTCTGTGGCGTCTGAGCCTGTTCGTTCAGGTGATCTGTCACTTCGCAGTGCCTGCTTTTTTCATGATCTCCGGGGCAAATCTAATGAATTACCGAGAGAAGTATTCCACGGCAGAATTTATCAAACGGCGGTTTCTGCGGACGCTGATCCCGCTGCTGATCTGGAGCGGCATCCTGCTTGTCAAACAGTGCAGCCAGGGTCTGGTGGAACTGGAGGATTTTCAGCATGTGGTATTCCTTTTTCTGACGTCCAGCATCGAGACCGTGTACTGGTTTTTCTTCCCGCTGTTTGCCATTTATCTGTGTATCCCTGTGTTGTCCCTGATCGCCCAGGGCGGCAGGAAGAATGACAAGTATTTTCTCTATCTGGCAGGCATGGGGATTTTCTTTACCTCAATTTTCCCGTTTTTTGCCGATCAGATCAATTTAGGCTACAGCGAGCATATTATTTTTCCCATGGCTATGGGGTTCCTGCCCTATGCGCTGTTGGGTTACTATCTGGCCAACAGGAAGCTTTCCGGGCCGGTGTGTGCCTGCATTTATGCGGTGGGCATCGCCTGTGCCTTCTATATGTATAGAGGAACGATTTCCATGTCTGCCATCAAGGGCGGCCTGGACAAAGACCTCATTGATTATCAGTCCTTTGCCAGCTACGGCTTTGCCATCGCCGTATTCCTGTTTTTCCGGAACCGACAGTTCCGGCTGCTGGACAATGCCCGGGCCCGGAAGCTCCTCTCGGTGGTATCAGGCGCCAGCTTTGGCGTCTATCTGATCCACATGCTGACCATGGAGCTGTTCGGTATGGTCACCGGCGTGGAGACGTATTCCTATGGCTGGCAGCTGTTTGGCGAGATCCCGGTGTACTTCATCGCGCTGGCGGTGGTTTTACTTGTGAAAAAGATCCCGTACCTAGGAAAAATCCTTTTCCCATAAAACGTGTGCAAAGGGAGGGACGCTATGACTCTGACCCAATGTAAATATGCAGTGACGGTGGCGGAAGCCGGTTCCATGAACGAGGCCGCCCGGCTTTTGTTCATCTCCCAGCCCAGCCTGTCTGCGGCCATCCGGGAGCTGGAGGACGAGACCGGCACGGAGCTTTTTCTGCGGACGAACCGGGGCATTGCCCTGACACCGGAGGGCGAGGAATTCATCGGCTACGCCCGCATGCTGCTGGAACAGTACCAGCTCATGGAATCCAAATACATCGCCAAGGAAAAGACCAAAAAGAAATTCAGTGTTTCCATGCAGCACTATACGTTCGCAGTCAGCGCTTTCGTGGAACTGGTGAAGCAGTTCGGCATGGACGAGTACGAATTTGCCGTGCATGAGACCAAAACTTATGACGTCATCGACGACGTGAAAAATTTCCGCAGCGAGATCGGCATTCTGTATGTGAACGATTTCAACCAGAAGGTGCTGTACAAGCTGTTCCGGGACTGCGGCCTGGAATTCCACGAACTGCTGCGATGCGGTATTTATGTATATCTGTGGAAAGGCCATCCACTGGCCAACCGGAAACTGATTTCCCTGGAGGATCTGCGGGAATACCCGTGCCTGTCCTTCGATCAGGGCGCTCACGGCTCCTTTTATTTTGCGGAAGAGGTTTTGAGCACCTATGAATACAAACGGATCATCAAGGCCAACGACCGGGCCACGCTGCTGAACCTGATGATCGGCCTGAACGCCTACACGCTGTGCTCCGGCATCATCTGCGAGGAACTCAACGGCTCGGACTACTGCGCGGTCAAGCTGGATTCCAACGAGGTGATGACCATCGGCTACCTGGCCCGCAAGGGCACCAAGATCAGCCGCATCGGCCAGCAGTATCTGGCGGAAATCTCCAAATTCCGCGACAAAGGTTTGTTATAGTTTTATCCTATAGCCAGCTGTAAGTTTTTTGAATTAGCATTTTGGGAAACAACGTGCTATATTAAAAAAGCACCAAGCAAAGTTAGAAAGGTGAAGACATGTCTGAAATTGTTATTGAAAATGTGAGCAAAACTTACCACTCCAAATACGGAGAGGTAAATGCATTAAAAAACATCAGTCTTTCCATTGAATCGGGCGATATTTTCGGTATCATCGGAATGTCCGGCGCAGGAAAAAGTACCCTGGTACGGTGTATGAATTTCCTGGAGGTTCCCACCTCGGGCCGGGTGCTGATCCGCGGCAAGTCCCTGGCTGATTTTTCCGGGAAGGAGCTACGGACACAGCGCCAGCAGATCGGCATGATTTTCCAGCATTTCAATCTGCTCATGCAGAAATCTGTTCTGGAAAATGTCTGTTTCCCGCTTTATATACAGGGAAAGAGAAAGAAGGAAGCCAGAGAACGCGCCGTTAAGCTGCTGGAACTGGTGGACTTAAAAGACAAGATAGATGCTTATCCGTCACAGCTTTCCGGCGGTCAGAAACAGAGGGTTGCCATCGCAAGAGCCCTTGCCTCCGACCCGAAGATCCTGCTCTGTGACGAGGCCACCAGCGCACTGGATCCCCAGACGACCTCCTCGATCCTGGAGCTTCTGAAGGATATCAACCGCCGGTTTGGCATTACCATCGTGATCATCACTCACCAGATGTCTGTTGTCCGCGAAATCTGTAACCGCGTGGCCATCATGAAGGAAGGCGTAGTAGAGGAAGAAGGTCTGGTTTCTGAGATCTTCACACATCCCAGATCTCAGGTAGCCCGGGAGCTGATCCGCAAAGACCGCGGACAGGATGTGGATTCCGACGCGATGTTATCACGACCGCTGATCCAGAGCGGAGAGAAGATACGGATCGTATTTTCCGAGAATTCCGCTTTCGAGCCTGTTATTTCCAATTTAATCCTGACTTTTAAAGAGCCTGTGAACATTCTGAAGGCAGATACAAAGAATGTCGGTGGCGTTGCCAAGGGCGAGATGATCCTGGAGATCCCTGCCGACAGCAAACACGCCGAAGAAATGAAAGCTTATTTGAAAGAACACGGACTGGACCTGGAGGAGGCTGACGATTATGTGGACGAGTGAAATTATTGATATGATTATTACAGGGATCGGGCAGACCCTTTACATGACCCTGGTGTCTACAGCGCTTGGGTACCTGTTCGGTCTTCCCATGGGTGTGCTGCTGGCAATCACCGACAAAGACGGCCTAACGCCGCATCCGGTGCTTTACAAAGTGCTGGACGCCATCGCCAACATAGTCCGCAGTATCCCGTTCCTGATCCTTTTGATCCTGCTCATTCCGCTGACGAGAGCCATCGTCGGCAAGAGCTACGGTTCCACAGCCACCATCGTTCCGCTGGTTGTCGCTGCGGTTCCTTTCATTGGCCGTATGGTTGAGACTTCCTTAAAGGAAGTGGACGCCGGTGTCATTGAAGCTGCCCGTTCCATGGGCGCAGGCAATCTGCGCATCATCTGCAGGGTACTGCTGGTAGAAGCCAGAACCTCTCTCATTGCAGGCGCAACCCTTGCCACAGGCACGATCCTCGGCTATTCTGCCATGTCCGGCACCGTCGGCGGCGGCGGCCTGGGAGACATCGCCATCCGGTACGGCTATTACCGCTACCAGGTGGACATCATGATTGTGACGGTTATCTTACTGATCGTCCTTGTACAACTGTTCCAGACGATTGGCAATTTCCTTGCCAGCCGTTTAGATAAACGAAAATAGGAGGAGAACATTATGAAAAAATTAACAGCACTTCTTTTAACCGGTGCCCTTGCAGTAAGTGCACTGACAGGCTGCGGAAGCTCTTCTTCCGACAAAGCTGCTGACACAACAGACAAGACGGAAGAGGCCACAGATGCCGCAGAGGACACTGCTGACACTGCCAAGGCTGCTGACGGCGAGCTGACTACCATCAAGGTTGCCGCATCCGCAACACCGCACGCTGAGATCCTGGAGCAGGCGAAACCGCTTCTGGCTGAACAGGGCTATGATCTTGAGGTCACAGTTTTTGACGATTATGTACAGCCCAACCTGGTTGTAGAGAGCGGCGATTTCGATGCCAACTACTTCCAGCACATTCCTTACCTTGACAGCTTTAACGAAGAGAAAGGTACACATCTGGTAAATGCCGGTGGCATTCACTATGAGCCCTTCGGTATCTATCCCGGAACAAAGAAGAGCCTGGACGAACTGGCTGAAGGCGATTCCATCGCAGTTCCCAATGATACCACCAACGAGGCAAGAGCACTTCTGTTACTGCAGGACAACGGTATCATCAAGCTGAAAGATGGTGCAGGCCTGACAGCAACCAAGACTGACATCGTAGAAAACCCGAAGAACGTGGAAATCGTTGAGCTTGAGGCAGCACAGGTTGCCCGTGTCGTTGACGAGACCGCTTATGTTGTATTGAACGGCAACTATGCTCTGGAGGCCGGTTATTCTGTAGGAAAAGACGCTCTCGCTTATGAGACATCCGATTCCGAAGCTGCCAAAACATATGTAAACGTCATCGCAGTCAAAGAGGGCAACGAGAACACAGACGCTATCAAAGCGCTGGTAGACACTCTGAAGTCTGACGACATCAAGAACTACATCAACGAGACTTACGATGGAGCTGTTATTCCTTTCGAAGACTAATCTGAAATCTTTTCTAATGCCATAAGAAATCAGCAGGGCCGGTACGAATCCGCAAAGGTTGTACCGGCCCTGGTTTTTCTTTTAAAACTCCTCCGCAAATTTTCTCCCGATTCCGGACACATACCGGTCTTTTCGGAACACCACTGCCATTCTTGTATTTAACTTTTCATCCATCAGCTTCTTCTGCACGATCCCCTCTGTCCAGCCGCGCAGAGCCGCCGTATAGGGCAAAATGCCCACGCCCAGACCGGCATCCGCCCAGATGGCTGTCGTTCTGGCATCATCATTTTTGCAGAAAATCTCGGGCTCTGCGCCGCACTCATGGAAGGCTCCCAAGATGATGGGCTCCCAGCGCCGGTAAATGATCAGCGGCTTGCCGGTCAACTGACCAATAGAGATCTCTCTTTCCGGGATTCCGTCAAAATAAGAAGCCTCTCCCACAGCCATCATAGGCTCCGCCTCCAGATAAACACAGGATAATCCTTCCGTAGGAAACGGCGTCCGGGCCAGCGCCACCTCGATGCGTCCCTGCCGCAGCATTTCCAGCAATTCATAGGTGTTTCCCTCGGATATTTCATAGCGCACCTCGGGATACTTTTTAGAAAAGCGCCGCATCCGCCGCCCAATCTCCCCGGTGCCCGCCGAGGAAATGAGTCCCAGACGCAGCGTTCCTGCCAGACCGTTGCCGAAATCCTTCAACTCCCGAACGGTCGCGCCAGACAGCTCCAGAATGCCCTGAGCCCGATTGTACAGAAGCTTTCCCGCATCCGTCAGGCGGATGGTACGGCTGCCCCGGTCAAACAGCGTCACGCCCAGCTCTTCCTCCAGCAGCTTCATCTGCATGCTCAACGGCGGCTGAGACATATGGAGGCTCCGGGCCGCCCCGGTGATGCTTCCCTCGTCCGCGATCCGCACAAAATATTGCAGCTGCCTGATATCCATTGTTCTGATCCTCACCTTTCATTTTTCTATCTATATAATTTTCGAATAAATTATATAGGAAATAAATATTTTTCATATGGTTTTCTATGTGTTATGATACCAGTAGTCCGTGGGAACCGCAAGCGTTCTCGCAATATTTCAGAAATAATTTTAGAAGGAGTGTTTGTTATGAAAGAATTATGGGATCTGTTTGTGACCTTCGCCCGCATCGGCGGCTTCACATTCGGCGGCGGCTACGCCATGCTCCCGATGCTGCAGAAAGAAGTCGTAGAAGCCCGGCACTGGGCCACAGAGGAAGAGCTGGTGGATTATTTCGCCATCGGCCAGTGTACCCCCGGCATCATTGCCGTGAATACGGCCACTTTTATCGGATATAAGCTGCGGGGTGTGATTGGCGGTATCGTGGCAACCCTGGGCGTCATCGCCCCGTCCATGGTCATCATTACCATCATCGCCGCCTTTATCAAGGGCTTCGCGGATATCCCCGCTGTAGGCCACGCCTTTGCCGGTGTCCGCGCCTGTGTCTGTGTCCTGATCTTTAACGCGGTGGTCAAGCTGGGTAAAAAATCCCTGATCAACAAGACCGCCATCGGCGTCTTTGTCGTCATTCTGGCGCTGGCACTGTTCACCAATCTGTCTCCGGCGCTGCTGGTTATCCTGGCCGGTCTGTTCGGCGCTCTGAACGGTATGAGAACGATGAAGGGAGGCAAAGAGGCATGATTTATCTGAGACTTGCATGGGAATTTTTCAAAACAGGCCTGTTTTCCGTGGGCGGCGGTCTGGCTACCCTGCCTTTCCTCTACGCCATGTCAGCCAAGACCGGTTGGTTTACAGCCACCGATATTTCCAACATGATCGCGATTTCCGAGTCCACTCCGGGGCCCATGGGCATTAATATGGCGACCTACGTGGGATTTACCTCCTTCGGCGTTATCGGCACCTTCCTGGCGCCGCTGTCGCTGGTGCTCCCGTCCATCATTGTCATCATTATCGTGGCCAAAATTTTGGACGCCTTCAAGGAATCCAAGCTGGTGTCTGACATTTTCTCCGGTCTGCGCCCTGCTTCCACAGCCATGATCGCCTCCGCTGGCATTTCCGTGGCACTGCTGGCGCTGTTCCACACAGAGAATTTCACTGGGCTGGCATCCATTCCGTCGGTGCTCAACTATAAAGCCATCCTTCTGGCGATTGTGGTTTACATTACCATCAAAAAGTTTGATAAGCACCCGATCGTTTACATCGTGGCATCCGCTGTGGTCGGAATTATTTTTCAGTTTTAATTTGTAGCTACGACACCTGGGCTAAACAAAAATCCCCCTGTCATTGCCAATGATTTCCGGCAACTGACAGCGGGGATTTTGTGATTTTTTATCGTATCCTATTGTGCAATGAAGTTCGATCACTCTCTATTTTGTCTCTATCGCGTCTCGTACCACTGTAAAAGCTCTGCCAGATTCTCTTCCCGTACATAGTCGCCGCCGTGCAGCAGCATGTCCAGCATGGCATCCTCCTCCGGTGAGCGATCCAGCTTATCCTCCAGCTTCTGGACAAACATCTTCTCCACCATTTTCATCATCGCTTTGTGCACCGGATTCAGCCGGGAACTGTCATACCCGCCCTGCAGGGTAAATACCGGAATCTTCTCCGGCAGATGATTAGATTTTCGCACCTGATCCGTGTTCGTCCCGGTGGCAGCCATCCCCACCGCGCCTACTGCGCGGATTCGGTACCGCCTGACCGCCGGCTTATAGCCCTTCACCGTCCCGGCCATGAGCCAGCCCAGATAAATGATCTCCGCCCCGGCTGCCAGTTTTCCTTTTGCTTCTTCTAGGGAGTACACCGGCAGGAAAAGCTTCCCGCCCAACAGCTTCGCATATTTTTCCGTAAATCCCGTATTTGATGTATACACAATCGCATCCATTTTGTACACGCCCTCCTCGTATCATTCTATTTTTATTTTCCCTGTTTATTCTTCTTACTCTTCTTTTTCTTTCCCTTCTCCTTTTTATTTCCGCCGGCTTCATTCTCATTCCTTTTCGCCGGTCGCCTGGACGGATCTTCCATCGAAGGATTCAAAATCTGTGATGTTCTCGGGACTTCCACCGCATCCCCCAGAATCTGTCTTGCTGCCCGCATAGCCGTCTGTACCAGCTGCGATTCCTTCGACGCATGGGAATCACCCGCACTGCCCCGGAAAGCTCCACGCACAGCACTCTCTTGCAGCAGCAGACTTCCCAGGCCCTGTCCCAGCAGAGCAGCCGCGTCCTCCACTGGCAGCGCCAGCCAGACACCATCTGCCGCATCCCCGTTCAGGATGTCCATCACGGTCTGTTCCAGCAGCTCCAGCGCCCGTTCCCGCAGCGCCTGACGAACCATCCAGTGCAGTTCTCCCGGATGATTTTTCCGAAATGCAGAACTTTGTTTCACAACATAAGAAAAACAGTCCTCCAGAAGCCCATACAGGTCTTTGTCCTTTTGCGCCGCCAGCACCCGCATTTCCTGTTCGTAAGGCTGAAAGAAATAGTCCAGCGTCTGCGCAAACATTTCGTCCTTCGTCTCGAAATAATGATATGCCAGACCTACCGCACAGCCCGCCGCATCCGCAATTTTCCGCATGGAGGTGCTGTCGTATCCCTCTTCCAAAAACAGGTGCAATGCACTTTCCAGTATCTGTTCTTTCCGTCCGCTTTCGCGGCTTTCCCGTGCTGTCATAGCATTCCCTCCCCGGCGTGTCTTCTATCCTTTCATCATACCATGCCCATGTCAAAAACCAAAACCGTCATCTATTTGTACAAGCATTTTATCTTTAATATCATTATACAATACCCCAAGACAGAATCAAGCTGCATAGAAAAATTTTCCGGTTTCCCTGCTCCATTCGCAAACATACAAGTGACCTGCAAAAAAATCCCCGGAAGTCAGACAACCTCCGGGGTAAATTGCTTTTCCTATTCTCTTACGCTCGCGACACGGCCTTGGCGCTGCGTCCGCCGTCCTCGGCCTTCTTCTGCCGCAGGAACTTCTGCTTCTGCTCATAATCCGCTGCCTCCAGCTCCGCCTGTCGGATGTCCTTCTCCGACATGTTGGTGGTAGAGGTGATGACAATGTGCTGCTCCTGTCCGGTGCCCAGATCCTTGGCCGATACCTTCAGGATACCGTTGGCATCGATGTCAAAACACACCTCGATCTGCGGCACACCCCTGGGCGCTCTGCGGATGCCTTTCAGCCGGAACTTGCCGATGAGCTTGTTGTCTCTGGCCTTGGGGCATTCTCCCTGCAGCACTTTGATCTCCACCGCCGTCTGAAAACTCATGGCCGTGGTAAAAATCTTACTGTATCTTGTTGGGATCGTGGAATTACGTTCAATCAGTCGGGTCGCAACACCGCCCACCGTCTCAATAGAGAGGGACAGTGGCGTCACATCCAGCAGAAGGATGTCATTTAGTCCCGCTTCGCCGGCCAGCTTGCCGCCCTGCACCGCAGCGCCCAGCGCCACGCACTCGTCAGGATTCAGCCGCTTCGCCGGTTCTTTGCCGGTCAGCCGGTGTACCATCTCCTGCACTGCAGGAATTCTTGTGGCGCCGCCCACCAGCAGCACCTTGCTCAGATCCGATGCAGAGATCTTGGCATCCCGCAGCGCATTGTGCACCGGGATCACCGTCCGCTCCACCAGATCATGGGTCAGTTCATTGAACACGATACGGGTCAGGGTCAGGGACAGATGCTTGCCGCCCTCTTCGTTCATGGCGATAAACGGCAGATTGATCTGCACGCTGGACGCACAGGACAGCTCCTTCTTCGCCCGCTCCGCCTCCTCCCGGATCCGCTGGCACGCCACCTGATCCTTGGAAAGGTCGATATGCTCTTTATTTTTAAATTCGCGGATCAGATAACTGGCGATCCGCTCGTCAAAATCATCGCCGCCCAGGTGATTATCCCCGGAAGTGGATAACACTTCTACTACGCCGTTGCCGATCTCAATGATCGACACATCGAAGGTACCACCGCCCAGATCATACACCATGATCTTCTGCTCGGCCTCATGCTCCAGTCCGTAGGCCAGAGCGGCTGCCGTCGGCTCATTGATGATCCGCTGCACCGTAAGACCAGCAATCCGTCCGGCATCCTTCGTCGCCTGCCGCTGAGAATCGTTAAAATACGCAGGCACCGTGATCACCGCTTCTGTCACCGGCTCTCCCAGATAGCTCTCTGCATCGCTTTTCAGCTTCTGCAGGATCATCGCAGAAATCTCCTGGGGCGTATATTTCTTCTTGTCAATGGAAACCTTGTAATCCGTTCCCATCTGTCGCTTGATGGAAGATATGGTCCTGTCCACATTGGTGATCGCCTGCCGTCTGGCCGCATCTCCAACGAGCCGTTCACCGTCCTTTGTAAATGCCACCGTTGACGGAGTCGTCCGAAACCCTTCTGCATTTGCAATCACCGTCGGCTGTCCGCCTTCCATTACAGCCACGCAGGAATTCGTTGTACCAAGGTCAATTCCTATGATCTTGCCCATGCGCCGTCACGCCTCCTAATACTCCCTACAGTTCACACACGCCATTCGCAAAACCGCATCCCTGATGCTCTCCGCTGCTTTGCAGCTCACTTTTGCTCATACCGCGGCGTTCCCTGCATATATTCCCGCGTCCAGATTTTCATGCGAGCATGAAATCAGTCCGCAGGAACACATGCGTGAACTGTAATCTATATTTCTATAGCATAAGACAATCCTGTCAGAAATACAAGAATCGTGAAATTAAAAATTGTAAAATATTATAGAAATTTATGAAATTTTTCTATACACATAAAATATTTCTGCTAGAACTTTTTCCAGGTGGACGGATACAGACACAACAGCACCGGGAACAGCTCCAGTCGGCCTGCCAGCATGTCAAACATGAGCACATATTTGCTCAGCACGGAAAAGCTGCCGAAATTCATCGTCGGCCCCACCTTGGAAAGTCCCGGGCCGATGTTGTTAAACGTGGCTGCCACCGCGGTAAAGTTCGTCACCAGGTCAAATTCATCCAGCGCAATGACCAGCACGGAAGCAGCGAAGATCACCAGATAGGAAATGGTGAACACGTTGATGGAACGTAACGTCTCATGCTCAATGGGCCGCCCCTCCAGATGGATTTTCTTTACAAGCCGGGGGTGCACAAAGGAATCCAGCTCCTTTTTCACTGTCTTTACCAGAACAAGTACACGGGACACCTTCATACCGCCGCCGGTGCTGCCTGCGCAGGCCCCAATAAACATGAGCACCACGAGGATCGTCCGGGACAGCTGGGGCCACATGTCGAAATCCGTCGTAGAATAACCTGTGGTGGTAATGATGGAACCCACCTGAAATGCCGCATGCTTCAACGCCTGCAGCGGACTTCCGAACATGCCCCGGATATTGATGGTGATCACACCGATGGCCGCCGCGATGATCAGGAAATACCAGTGCATCTCCTCGCAAGCTGCCGCCTTGCGGAATTTTTTTGCATAAATCAGGTAATACACGTTGAAGTTCACGCCGAACAGGATCATGAACACCGTCACCGTATTGATGAGGAAATCACTGTAACCGGCCATGCTGTTGTTTTTGATACCAAAACCTCCGGTGCCTGCTGTACCAAACGACGTCGTCAGCGCATCAAATACCGGCATACCGCCTGCAATGAGGATGATAATCTCGACCACCGTCATGAAAAAATAAATCTTATACAGAAGCATAGCTGTCTGCCGGATCTTGGGCACCAGTTTTCCCACAGACGGGCCCGGGCTCTCTGCACGCATAAGATTCATGGTGCTTCCGCCGGTCATGGGCAGCACCGCCAGGATAAACACGATCACGCCCATACCGCCGATCCAGTGGGTAAAGCTGCGCCAGAACAGGCTACACCGGGACAGTGCCTCCACATCACTTAAAATGCTGGCGCCGGTCGTTGTAAATCCGGAAATCGTCTCAAACAGTGCGTCGGTAAAGCTGGGGATATCACCGTTGAGCACAAAGGACAGGGCACCCATGGCACTGAGCAGCACCCAGGCAAGGGTCACCACCACAAATCCTTCTTTGGTGTAAAACGTATCCCGCTTCGGCCGGCGTGCGGTGAGCAGCATGCCCAGCACCAGGCAGAGCGCCAGCACCGCCAGGAACGCAAAGCCTTCCCGCTCCTGATAGATCACTGCCGTGATACAGGGCAGCGTCAGAAAACACGATTCGAAAATCAGCACCCAGCCCAGAAGATACCTTATGATTGCATAATTCATTTTTCTCCCAATCTCCAGTCTAAACAGTCTTCAAAATATCACTGATATCCTTCAGTCCGTGATTTGTCGTTACCACGATGACCGAATCACCCGGCAGCATACAGTCACTGCCCTTGGGGATGATGGCCTGGCCGCCGCGGCTGATGCAGGCAATCAGAATATTGGGCTTCAGCGACAGCTGCTCCAGAGATACTCCGGTCACCGCACCCTCGCCCTGAATACGGAACTCCAGCGCTTCTGCCTGGTCATCAATGATCTTGTAAAGGGTCTCCACGTTATCTCCCTGCGCGTTCTGCTTGGCCCGGACATACTGTAAAATATATTCTGCCGTAATATTTTGGGGATAGATCACCGTATCCAGATCCAGCTCATTGATCACCTCATTGAAGTTGATATGCTTGATCTTCGTCACCAACTTCGCCTTGGAACATGTCTTGGCAAACAGAGACAGGATCACATTCTCCTCATCCAGGCCGGTGAGTGTCACAAAACCGCCTGCACGTTCCAGGCCCTCTTCCACCAGCGTCTCCTTATCTGTTCCGTCTCCGTTGATGATCATCGCTTTGGGAAGCAGCACACTCAGCTCTTCACAGCGCTCTTTCCTCTGCTCAATGATCTTCACCTGAATTCCTGTTTCCAACAGCATTTTGGCCAGATAAAAAGCAAGCTTTCCACCGCCGATGAGCATCACATCCCTGGCATGATGTGTGGTCAGGCCGATCTTCCGGAAAAATGCTGCCGCATTCTGCGGTGTTGCCACGATAGACACCCGATCCTTCGCCTTCAGCACAAACCGGCCATCCGGGATAAATACCTCCGTACCGCGTTCCACCGCGCACACCAGCACCTCACAATGCATCCGTTCCCGGAATTCCAGCAGAGAGCAGTCCTCCAGAATGGATCCCGATTCGATCCGGAACTTCAGCATCTCCACCCGGCCTCTGGAAAACGTGTTGATCTCCATGGCTTTGGGAAAGCGCAGCACCCTTGCGATCTCCGCTGCCGCTGCCAGCTCCGGGTTGATGATCATAGAAAGCCCCAGGCTCTTCTTGATAAACTCACCCTCCTGGCTGTACACCGGATTCCTGACCCGGGCGATGGTCTGGCAGTCTCCCGCCTTCTTCGCCAGCAGGCAGCACAACAGGTTCAGTTCATCCGAATCCGTCACGGCGATCAGAAGATCCGCCTGCTCAATGCCCGCATCCATCAGCACACTGTGGCTGGCGCCGTTGCCGATCACGCCCATAATGTCGTTATCTGCAAGCACCTTCTGCACACGGGCGCCATCCTCATCTACTACGGTCACGTCGTGGCCTTCCTGCCCCAGCTGTTCGGCCAGGGTCGAACCCACTCGTCCGCATCCAACAATAATTACATTCATATCCTGTTCCCTTTTTCATTTCCTTTAATAATCTTACGTGACACCCTACGAATTGCTTCGTGCTTCGCACTCCCGCAATTCTCCCATCATTCGCATATTGTGAAGCTATCGCTTCACTTTTATGCTCATGCCGGGGCGCGTCCTAAGTTCTTTCACCTGCCTGCATGCAAGCATGCGCAGGCTCAGACCTTCGTCCACTGGTATCACTATATCATATACCATTATACCGCAGGAATGCAATGGTTGGCGTAAAGATTGTATTAATCCTTCTTCAGCTCCCGGAATCCCTCTCCCAGTATCTGGCTGGCATCAGCCACCGTCATGAACGCCCGCGGGTCTTCCTCCCGGACAATCTCTTTGAGCCGGTGAAACTCCGGCACCCGGACAACCACATAGAGCACTTCCATGTCTTTCCCGGAATACACACCTCTGCCGTTCAGGAATGTGGCGCCGCGGTCAATCTCTTCCAGCACGCGGTTGGCAATCGCCTGATTTCTGGGAGACATGATCATAACTGCTTTTCCCTTGTCCATACCGTAGATCACGCCGTCAATGACCTTTGTCTGGCAAAACAGCGCCACCATGCCGAACAGGCCTGTCTCAATGTTGCCGAACACCATCACCGAAGCCGACAGGATCACGAAATCAATGAACATGAGCATGGTCCCGATGGGGATATGGGGAAATTTCAGCTCCAGCAGATACGATAAAATATCCGTGCCGCCGGTGGTGCTGCCCCGCATAAAGATCAGCGCCAGCCCCGCGCCCATAAACAGGCCGCCAAAAATAGAGCCCAGCATCCGGTCACCGGTGTACTGGGGAAAATAGGGTGTCACTACCAGATCCAGAATGATGGTATTGAACAAAAGCGTTTTCAGCGTTTTGATCGTGAAGGCCCGTCCCTTGTATCTCCATGCCAGGATCAGCAGCGGCACGTTGATGCACAGGCTCATAAAGCCCACCGGCACGCCGAACAGATACTTGATCATAATCGACACACCCGATACGCCGCCCGGCGCAATATCCGCCGTCTCCATAAAGCAGAAAATACCGATGGCCATGAATAAAGACCCCGCGATGTCATAAAAAATATCGAGAAAAAGTTCTTTTCCTCTGTTTTTCACTGTTGCTGTCATGTCTCTCTCCTTTGTTTCTTTTCATTTTTATTCATATTTTATATTTTTTCTGTCATATCATGTCATATTTTATGACAATTCCCCTGTCATTGACAAACCCTTTAGACATATTTTATTTATTTTTTATTTCGTTTACAATCAGTTTATCAAATCATTAGGAGGTTTTATTTATGAGTGTTTTAGGTGTAGTTGGTCTGCTCCTTGGCATTGCTGCCCTGATCGTTCTGAGTTACAAAGGCGTCAACGCTTTCGTCTCCTCTCTGATCGCAGCGGCAATCGTCATCATCACAAATGGTATGCCGTTCTGGGGAACGTTTTCCGATTCCTACGCAACCGGCATGAAAAATTTCGCAGGAAGTTATTTCCTGATCTTCGGTCTGGCCGCAGCATACGGCGAACTGATGAAGATCAGCGGCGCTGCCGAATCGGTTGCCACCCAGCTGTTCAAGCTGTTCGGTACCAAATGGGCGCCGGTAGCCTGCATCGTTGTTACGCTGCTGATGGCAATGGGCGGTATCTCTGCTTTCGTTATCGTATTTGCAGTATACCCCATCGCCGCTCCCATGTTCCGTAAGGCAAACATTACCAAGGAACTGATGCCTGGTATTTTCCTCTGCGCATCCGTTACCCTTTGCCTCTGCCTGCCGGGCAACCCCACCAGTACCAATGCGATCCTGACACAGACTGCGCTTGGCACAAACGCTTACGCAGCACCTGTCATGGGAACCATCGCCTGCATCGTCGGTCTTGTCATTTCCTGCGTATACGTGACTATCGCAGCAAAGAAGGAACAGGAGAAAGGCAACGGCTATGTGGTATCCGGTACCGACCTTGCAGAGGAGACCGGTGAGAAAAACCTGCCTCCGTTCTGGTCTTCCATCCTTCCGCTGATCGTCGTTATTTTAATGATGTTCTTCTTAAAAGAGAAGATGGGAACCATCGACTGCATCAATACTTCCCTGCTGGCTGCAGCCGTACTTGTTGTTGTATTTAACTATTCTGCCCTGAAAGGCAAAGTTCTTTCCACCTTCTGCACCGGTTTCTGGTCTTCCATCACAGCTCTGATGCTGACCGGCGGTGTAATGGGATTCGCAGGTGTTGTACAGAACGCGCCCGGCTTCCAGTATTTCCTGGATTTTGCTATGGGACTTTCCCACACCTTCAACCCGTACGTATCCGCAGCCGTTGCCGTCAACGTCGTTGCAGGTATCACCGGAACAGCACTTGGCGGTCTGCAGATCTTCGCAAACTCCATGCTGGAGAGCTACCTGAACTTAGGCATTAACCCGGCAGCCTTCCATCGTCTGATGGTTATCGCCTGCTGTGGTCTGGACACTCTGCCGCACTGCGCAACCTTCATTACCATGTGTACCGTATGCGGCGTAACACCGAAGGGATCCTACAAGCATGTATTCCCTCTGACCGTTATCATGCCGATCTTCCTGACCATCCTTTGTATCATCATGGCACTGGCAGGTATCGTTTAACATTTATTTCATCAGGAAAAGAGGAAAACAGTTCTATGAGTTTGATCGCAGAAAAAAAAGTATTTCATATTGATTCCTTTTCCTTTCAGAACGGCCGTACACTCCCGGTCCAGATGGGCTATGAAACATACGGCACGCTGAATGCAGACAAGAGCAATGCCATTCTTGTTGCTCACTACTTTTCCGCTTCCAGCCATTGTGCCGGAAAATATGCGGAGGACGACGCTGTAAGCGGCTTCTGGGACGGCCTCATCGGCCCAGGCAAAGCCGTTGATACAGATAAATATTTCGTCATCTGTTCGGATAACCTGTGCAACTGCGGGCCCAAGAATCCCACCGTTGTCACCACCGGCCCCATGACCCTCAATCCTTCCACAGGAAAACCGTATGCACTGGATTTCCCGGTTCCCGAAGTGCTTGACGTTGTCAACACCCAGAAGCTTCTGCTGGAATCTCTCGGGATCACCCACTTAAAAGCAGTCATGGGTCCGTCCTTCGGTGCCATGTGTTCCTGGCAGTGGGCGGTTGCCTACCCGGATATGATGGACAAGATCATTCCGGTCATCGGCACACCGAGACATCCGGTATACGGCTCCTTCAGCCCGCTGCAGCACGGCATCCGTGTGGCACAGCTGGATCCGCTCTGGAACAACGGCAATTACTACGACCAGGAAAAACAGCCCACAGAAAGTCTGGCGCTGGCCATGCAGATGATGAACGTAGCCGCTTTCCACGCCGGTTTCTTTGAACGGGTTTACCCGCGAGAGACCATGAAGGATCAGGAAAACCTGGAAAGTGTCACCGGACAGACCACCTTCGAAAAAGCGTTAAACGCGGTTGTCATGCAGTCTGTTCCGTACACAGATCTGAACCACTGGATCTACACCTGTCGTATGTGCATCAATTATGACGTATCCCGCCCCTACGGCGGCGATCTGGACAAAGCATTATCCCGCATCCGCGCAAAGGTACTGGCCGTACCGTGCAGACAGGATGCCCTGCACCCGTGGGAGTTCATCACCTGGGTGACAGACCGCATCAACACGCTTGGAGGCAATGCCGAGTCTTACATTCTGGACAGTGACTACGGTCACATGGCCGGTATTTTACGGACAGACCTCTTTGCTGAGAAAGTCCGCGAATTCCTGGACAATTAACTTTTACTCCTTATACAGTTATTGTACAAAAAGAACCGCTGCAGGTCGCACATCAGTCTGCAACGGTTCTTTTCTTCCAGTATAGCCTATTATGCGATTCCCCGCAAGATCTCACCGATGGAACGAAGGCCGTCCACCTCTTTCCAGCCGATCAGTGCTTTTCCATCCAGCTTCCACATACTCATCTCCTGGGTTCCCATCCGCCGGCCTCTGGCATAATCGATCATGCCGCCAAAGGGATTCATGATGGGTCGCTCCTCCATCGCTTCCCGGAAGCTCTCCCAGGTCACCGCATGTCCTTTCAGCCGCCGCAGTCCCTCACAGAGGAAATGGGCGCCGATCCAGCCGCAGTGCGCATACGTGTTCATGGCATAATCCCCCAGCCATTCTGAGGCTGCTTCCAGGTTTTTCCCCCGCTCTTCCTCATAGTTGAGCCAGCCGGAGGCATACACCGGAAACATTCCTTCTGTCACCGGCAAAATCTGCTGGGCCAGTGTCAGCACCATATTCAGATAGGTGGTAAATACCGGAATTCTCACATGATGGGCCGCCAGCGTACGGATAATCTCCGGCGCTGCCGCCTGCGCCGCTGCCACAATGACAAAATCCGGCTGACGGGCTTTGATCCCTTCCGCTGCCCGATCCGCATCCCAGGCGTCTGCCCGGATCTGGAAAATCTCACAGGGAAGATCCAGCTTCTCGCAGGCCATTTTCACACCTGCACCAAGATCCTTCCCCGTATCGTCCATCGTCTGAATGACACCGATGCTTCTGGCGCCAAAATTGCCCACCGCCCGGGCCACCATCACCCGGCCTTCGGTGATATAGATGGGCTGGATTGGGAAACAACCGGCGCCGTCCATTGCCGTCTCTGCCTTTTCCTTATATAATTCCCCGATACCTGTGGCAAAATACACCACCGGCATGCCGGATGCGTGAATATCCGCCAGCGTTGCCTGCACCGCAGGGGCGCCAAAATGTCCCACATAAGCAAATACCTTCCGTTCCTGCATAAACCGATGCAGCGCTGCCCGGGCCCGGCTCGGCTCATAAGCATCATCCTCATGCAGAAAAACAAGCCGTCTGCCGTCAATGCCGCCGCCCGCATTCACCATGTCAAAATATGCCCGGATGCCTGCGTTCAGCGGATCTCCCGTTGTCGCAAAAATCCCGGTGGTTGCCGCACTGTTGGCGACGATGATTTTATCCTCAAAAACACCCTGTGCCTGTTCCATTTATTCCCCTTTTATGATTCCGGAGCCAAATTTTATGGCTGACTGGCCCGCCCCGATCTTTTTTCTATAATTTTATTGTAAAGTTTTTTTATTCTTTGTCAATGCCTCCCCTTGTCACGCTCCGTGACAAACGTTGAATCTGCTCTTTTCGTCTGATATACTGTAAGCAACAGCTATACAACGTACTGTAAGGAAGAAAGAAGAAGGGTTACATGAAATTTTCAGAGAAACTGAACTTTTTGCTTAATTTAACAAACACGCCAAACAATATGCTGGCAAAACATCTTTCCCTGGATCCGTCTTACATCAGCCGTCTGCGCAGGGGAGAGCGCAGCGTGCCGCATGCAGACTATCTGCGATCCATCGCCTCTTTTTTTGCCAGACGGTGTACCGAAGAATATATCCGATCAGCGCTGGCAACGGCCATGAACCAGCCGGCAATCTCATCCATGCAGGATGTGGATGAACTGTCTCTGCTCCTCTTCCAGTGGCTGGAATCAAAGGAGGAGACGTCGGGTTCCCGGCTGGAAACACTGCTGTCCGATCTGTCCCAACCATCCTCGGCCAACGCATCCAAGCGGCAGGCAGCCGAGCGGGAAGCAGCGAAGAAAGACGGCCAGGATCTGCGGATGTTTTACGGCATGGAGGGACGGCGGCAGGCGACGATCGCGCTGTTTAATCTGGCGCTGCAGCAACCCGCACCCGGGACGCTTCTGCTGTTTTCGGACGAGAACTCCAAGTGGATGCTGGACAATTCGTCATTTGCCCAGGAGTGGTCTACGCTGCTGTGGCAGCTGATCCTGAAAGGCTACAAGATCAAGGTCATCCACAAGGTGACCCGGGATATCGACGAGATGCTGGACGTTATCCACCAGTGGCTGCCGTTCTACACCAGCGGCGCGGTGGAGCCCTATTATTATCCCCGGCTGCGGGACGGCGTGTACAAGCGGACGTTGTCGGTGGTGTCCGGCAAGGCAGCCGTATTCGCCACCTCCATCGGGGAGAGCATGGAGACGACCGCCAACTTTATGTCCACGGACAAGCTGACGGTGGATTCCTTTACCAATGAATTTTACAGCTATCTGGCGCTGTGCAAGCCGCTGATCAGGATCCATCCGGCAAAAAATATCCGGCTGGTGCTGCCGGAGCTGTTTGCCTTTGAGGGCAGAGGCGGCAGCCTGATCTCCCGGTCAGATGCCCCGTCCCTGATCACCCTGCCGCCCCGGGTGCTGGAAAGCTTTTCCCACACACTGGCAGATCAGGTGACAGAGGATTTCCTGGAAAGTTTTTCCCGGTATGCCGCCCGGTTTGAGGAGAAGCTGAAAACCGATCCCGTGTTCCAGATCATCCGCCTGGCGGAACCGACGGACATTCTCTCCGGCAAAGTACAGATCGGCAGCATCAGCACGGCCCGGGATATGGAAATGTTTTACACCGCAGAGATGTACATTGACCATCTGCAGAACATTCTGCGGCTGCTGACCCTATATGAGAATTTCAACGTGTTTATCGCGCCGGATGAAGCGGAGGGCTATTCCCTGTACTGCAACGAAGAAAACGGCGTCATGATCCTGAAGGAGGATGACCCGCCCATTTTGTTTGAGGTGACGGAATCCAACATGGTTTCCGCGTTCTGGGATTATCTGAACCAGACAATCCAGTACCGGCAGTTCCACTCCTATGCCAGAACGGCGGCAATCCAGCAGATCCGGGAGCTGATCGACGCGCTTTCGTCCGGGGAATCAACTATAAAGACAAGGGAGGATGCATAAATGAAAGGCATCACTGATACAGAAATCATCGTCGCCAACAGTGCGCCGATGTCCGGCCCCTACATTGCCAGCGGCGATCCGATGAACGCCGGGATCCGGTCTTATTTTGACATGGTCAATGCCGGCGGCGGCATCGACGGAAGAAAGATCCGCTTTCTTCATCAGGACGACGGCAACGATCCTGTGAAAGGGAGGGAGATTCTGGAAAAATTTCTCTCTGACGAGGTTTTTGCATACATCGGCCATTTTGGCTCAGAGGTGGTGTCAGCCACTCTGGATCGAGTAAAAGAAAGCGGCATGCCAGTGGTGTATTTTTTCACCGCCATCCACGATCTGTACGGGGAACAGGTACAGACCCCGGCAGAGGGCAGACGCTGTTTTCCCATTCAGACGATTTATGTGACCGAGGGCCGCGGGCTGGTGGCCCGGTGTGTCTCCGACCTGCACGCCTCCTCCATCGGTGTGATTTACTCGGAGGATGACACCGGCCGGGATATCATGGACGGCATCCATCGTCAGTGCGGCAAGCTTTCTCTCCCCTGCACGGCCCGGGGCGTTTCCATTGCGCCGGAGGCGCTGGAACAGGCGCTGCCGGAGGTGGTGGCAGAGGTGCTGTCCCACAACCCGGATGCCATTGTGCTGGCCTGCTCCCGGGCGGCCTTTGCCCCGGCGGCACTGGAACTGGCAAGACAGAAGAACACCCGCCCGGCCATCACCAGCTATGTCAATATGATCATCACGGAAGCCTTTAAGATTTTTGACGACGTGCTGGGACAGTACCGGCTGTACGCCCCCAGCTGGGTGGATTATCAGAATGAACACCTGCACAATCTGGAGGAAGCCTCGGAGTGGCTGGGCGACTATGCCCTCCACGCCTATGCCCACTGCGGCTGGATGGCGGCCTATGTGTTCTGTGAGGCGCTGAAACGGCTCCACGGGGAGACGCCCACCTGGGAAAACTTTACCCGGGCCATGGAGGAAGCCCCCTTCGATCTGCCCTTTGCCGGGCGGATCGATTTTGCGGGAGGCGTCCGCCTGGGTGCCCAGGAAATGACGCTGTCAGAGCTGGATCGATACGCCCCCACCGGATGGGCGCAGATCGACGGGCTGCGGAGCATTGATGAATTATTACAAAAGGCAAAGTAAATGATACCACTTCGCCCAGGGCATACAATGCCAAGGTACCTGATACAAAAAATATCCCGTGGGAAAACCGTCCTCAAAGATTCGGTCAATTCCACGGGATATTCTATATTTGTATACATATTCCATCAACGCAGGGGAATTTGGACAGATCAGCTTCCTCCTACACCGTCTCCCGGAACTGGCAGAGGGTCTTCACATCCTTCAGTATCCCCGCCTGATCCGCCGCCACATCCGGCGCATACTCCAGCACCAGGTCTGCCTTCGGCGTCAGCTCCCGCACATCGTACAGGAAGGCATTGAAGTCCAGCGTGCCGTTATAAATGCGCTGGTGGCAGTCATGGACGCCATCGTTGTTGTGCACATGGTAGGAAATGATCTTGTCCTGCAGCGCTTCCATGACGTGCCGCAGATCCCAGCCGTTGGCATGGGCGTGGCCGATGTCGATGAGCACCGGGTTGGGCAGCTTCCGGCATTCCACAATGAACTGCTCCTGGTTCATGAGCACATTGCCCATGGACTTAATGCCCACATTTTCCACCGCCACCGGGATGCCCTCCGCCTCGGAAAGGGCGGTCAGCTCCCGCAGGTTCTCATCGGCAATCTGTAACATGGCTTCCCGATCCACATCCAGCACCTTGCAGTTGTTGTGGTGGAACACCACGTAGCTGCTGTGCAGCCGCTTCGCAAAGGGCAGCATCTCCCGGTAGAAGCCCATGCTCCGCTCATAGGCCGGGGTTCCCTTGGGACGGGAATGCTCGGTCTGGGCGTAAGGCCCGTGGAAGCTGATGGGCAGAGTGGACAGTTTTTCTTCCGAAGCGCGCAATACATCCGCAAATACGGGATCGTGGAACATGGAGAATACCTCCACACCCACCCGCTCCTGGGAAAAAGCGTCCGTCAGTTCCAATACTTTTGCAAAATCACATGCCTGATACATATTCGTACTGATTAATATTTCCATCGATTTTCTCCTTATTCAGACGGCTGGGATATCCAATGGATTCCTGGCTCTCATAATCAAACAAATGGATCCGTTCAAAATCCGGGCGGAAGTACACCTTTGCTCCGGCAGGAGGCATCTTTTCCTCCCCCACAGCGATAAACTCCACGCCGCCCACATCCACATAGGCGCCGAACCGGTTGCCATAATCCTCCACATACTTCACGGTACCTGCCAGCGCGTTGTCCAGCCTCTCCGTGGACAGCTTCACATGCTCGGGCCGGATGCCGAAATAGAGCCGGTTGGATGACTGTCTGGCCGCCAGCTCCTTCCACATATCCGGCAGCTCGATCCGCTGACCATCGATTTTCAGCTGACCGTCCATATAGGTACTCTCGGTGATATTCATGGACGGGGAGCCGATGAATTTTGCCGTAAATACGTTGGCCGGACGGTTGTATACATTGGATGGCGTATCCAGCATCTGCAATTTCCCCTGGTTCATCAGAGCGATCCGGTGGCCCACCGTCATGGCCTCGATCTGGTCGTGAGTCACGTAGACAAACGTCTGGTGATAGAGCTCATGGATTTTTACCAGCTCCTTGCGGGCCCGCAGGCGCAGCTGGGCATCCAGGTTAGAGAGGGGCTCGTCCAGCAGGAAATAATCGGAACGCTTCACCACCGCCCGGGCCAGGGCCACCCGCTGTCGCTGGCCGCCGGACAGATCCTTGGGCTTTCTTTTTTCCAGTCCCTTCAGATCCAGCATTTCCAGCACTTCCTCCAGCCGGGTATCGATCTCCTTCGGGTCCATTTTATGTACCTTTAATCCGTAGGTGATGTTATTTTCCACCGTCATGTGCGGGAACAGCGCGTAGTTCTGGAACACCATGGACACGCTGCGCTTGCCGCTGGGCACCTCATTCATCACCGCGCCGTTCATGGAAATGGTGCCCGCCGTAATGTCCTCCAGCCCGGCGATCATCCGCAGGGTGGTGGATTTGCCGCAGCCCGAAGGTCCCAGCAGGATGAGCCGCTCCCCTTCTTTGATTTCCAGATTCAGATCTTTGACGATCACGTTTTTCCCATAGGCCTTATCCACATGGTCAAATACAATATTTTTCATAAAATCCTCCATTTCCCCGTCAGCCCTTGATGCCGGACATGGCAAAGGTATTGATGATATAGCGCTGGAACACGATGTACAGCAGTAGCGGGATGAGCATGGTCATGACAGACACCGCCATGGCGATGGTGAATTCCGTACCGCCCTCGGAGCTGATATACATCTGCAGCGCCAGCGAAAGGGTGTAGTTTTCCTTGGTTTTCAGGATCAGCACCGGCCACACGTATTCATTCCAGGAATTGATAAAGAAAATAATGCCGGTGGAGATCAGGGACGGCTTCACCAGGGGGATCACAATGTCCCGCATGATTTTTAAGTTTCCCACATTTTCCATTTTGGCCGCCTCAATGAGGGATTTGGGAATGCCCCGCATGGACTGGCGCAGCAGGAAAATACCCAGCACATCCGCCAGCTGGGGCAGCATCACGCCAAACAGCGTATCCGCCAGACCGATTTTTGAGATGGTCAGGTAGTTGGGGATCATGGTCACCGTAAAGGGGATGAACATGGTTGCCAGCATGATAAAATAGAGCAGCCCTTTTCCCTTAAAATCAAAATAAACGAAGCTGTACGCCGCAAACAGGCTGGTGATGGTCTTGAAGATGGTCACCACCGCCGCGATGGCAAAGGTGTTCAGGGTGATGCGCACAAAGGGCAGCTTCTCAAACACATGGATGTAGTTTTCCAGCGTGGGATGCAGCGGGATCACCTGGAAAACGGTGTTGAACGCATCCGTCAGCGTCTTGAAGGAATTGGATACGGCAAAAATAATGGGCATCAGCAGCAGAAATACGATGATGCACAGCAAAATATGCCAGCCGATCTGTCGATGATTAGTTTTCATAGTATACCCCTTTCTCCACAAACCGGAATTCCAACAGCAGCAGAACGATGAACAGCGCCATGGTCAGCACGGATACTGCCGAGGACACGCCGGTGCGGTACAGGGTGAACGCCTCGTGGTACGACTGGTAGATCATGTTGGAGCTGGCATAGTTGGGGCCGCCCTGGGTCACCACCTTGATGGGGGTAAACACATACTGGAGCCCCTGTACAATGGTGATGATAAACACGTAAATGCCAGTGGCGGAGCTCATGGGCACCACGATGTCCCGGAAAATTTTCCAGTTGGGCACATCGTCCAGCCGGGCCGCCTCGATGACCTCTGTGGATACCCCGGACACCCCGGCCAGAATGACAATGAAGTTATAGCCGAACACCTTCCAGGAGGTGATGACGCTGAGCACCGCGATGACCCAGCCCTCGGTTTTCGACCAGATGGGAAGGGTGATGCCGAAAGCTTTGGCGATGATAGCCACCGGCCCGGAAATGGGATTTAAGATCCAGGTGTACAGGATGGAACCCACCACCAGGGAGATCACGCTGGGCAGGAAAAAGACTGCCTTGTAAAAATTTTTTCCCTTTTTGATCACCGCCGACAGAATAAAGGATAAGATGTACGGCGCGATGAAGTTCACCACCAGCAGGATCAGAATATAAGCCACGGTATTTCCAATAATTTTGTACGTGTTGGGATCGGCAAAAATCAGCTTGTAGTTGGCCAGTCCCACGAACTTTTTCACCGGTTTGATCATGTTCCAGTCGAAAAAGCTTAAGTAAATGGTTTTCGCCAGCGGATAAAACATAAACGCTGCAAAGACGATGAGTGACGGGATGAGAAACACATATCCCAGCACGGTATTTTTCTTCTTTTCGTTCAAATCAGAGGCCTCCTGTATGAGAGAACCCGCAGGCCCCGGTCTGGTTCCGGCTGTCTGCGGGAATTCTTCCATGTAATCTTCCTTCTATTTCTGTCTTACTGTGCGTCCAGAAGGGCGTTGATCTGATCCTGTGTATTTTTCAGACCGTCAGCCACACTCACCTGGCCGCCCAGGATCTGGTCTCTCATGTCCAGAAGCAGCTGCTCTGCCTGCAGTCCTGCGTCTCCCGGGAAGGAAGTCCAGGATACCACGCCGTCCATCTGCTCGATGGCTGCGTTCATCATCTCGTTCTCTGCCAGGAAGGATTTCAGGCCATTCTCTGCGTCTGCCACATCTTTTCTCGGCGGTACATAGCCGGTGCCGATGGTCCATGCTGCCATAGACTCTACGCTGTACAGGTATTTTTCAAACTCCCATGCTGCCTGGATCTGCTCGTCACTCTGGGCGGTGATGGCCAGGAAGCAGCCGCCTGCCGGTACCTTGCGGGCCTTGTCGCCCCAGGTGGGGGATTTCACCGTTGCCACATCGAACTGAGCGCTCTTCTGTACGGCAGCCCGTCTGGCGATGGTGGTATACATCATGGCCACGTTGCCGTCGATGAAGCTCTGGCAGCCCTCTTCCCAGGAAATGTGCAGGGCGCTCTCATCCTTTACCATGTCTGCGTACAGCTGGAATGCCTCCACACCCTCGTCAGAAGCAAAGGTTGCCTGGGCTTTGCCGGAAGCGTCTGTGGTCAGCATGCTGGCGCCGTTGCTCTCGATGAGGCCCTGCTGTGCCCAGAAGTCTGCGGGCTCCTGCATGTAGAAGCCGTATTTTCCGGTTTTCTCCTTGATGGTCTCGGCGAACTGCTTCACCTCTTCCCATGTCTGCGGGCCATCCTCGGAAAGGCCTGCCTCTTTTAACAGATCACGGTTGATGAACAGTACCGGGCTGCTTAAGGAATAGGGGATGCCCACCTGCTCGCCGTTGCTGTTCACTGCCAGATCCAGCACGTTGGGCAGAAAGTTATCACTTAAGAAATTCTTGTCTTCGGTGTCGAACTTGTCGATGGCCTGCTGGGGTGTGGTGTAGGAAAAGTTGTTGGAGAAATAGTCCAGGAACGCCCAGCCGATCTGCACCAGCGCCGGCGTGTTGCCTGCTGCGGTCTCTGCCTGCAGGTTCTGCATCAGACCTTTGTACATATCCGGATTGTATTTTGCCACAACCTCAATGTGGTCGTTCTGTTCGTTGAACTGCTTTACCAGCTCGTCAACGGTGAGCCCTCCCTGGGTCTCTGCGTTGCAGTGCCAGTATTCAATCTTTACTTTATCGCCGGAAGCCGTGCTGTCTGCTGCGGCATCCGCTGTCGTATTTTCCGTTCCCTGTGCTGCGCTGTCATTTGCTGCGCCGGTAGAATCTGCACTCTGTCCGCAGCCTGTCAGAAGCATCATGCCTGCCAGAACGGCTGCTGTCATTTTCACAAATTTGTTTTTCATGTTCTGTCTCCTCATTTTGTTGTATTCTCGTTACAAGTGCTATCCTACTGCCCTTTTGTAAAGATTAGCTACATCTCCCGGTAAACCTCTTGTTAGGTCTTTGTAAACCTCCTTTACAGAAGGATACACATAGATGGGCTGGTATTCGTACTGCGGCAGATCCTTTTCCTGCACTTCTCCGGTCAGCACGGCGATGGTGTCCACCCCTGCCTTGACGCCGCACAGAATGTCCGTGTACATCCGGTCGCCCACAAAAACCGCCTGGCTCTTGTGCATCTTCTGCTTCTGAAGCGCATATTTCACCATAAAAGAACTGGGCTTTCCCACATACCGGGGTTTCCGGCCTGTGGCGTTCTCCAGCATCTGGCAGATGGAACCGCAGTCCGGCACAAAGCCCACCTCGTCCGGACACACCAGATCCGGGTTGGTGGCAATGAAGGGAAGCTCCGCCCGCTGTAAAATGTGGCAGGCGTCCACCAGTTTGCCATAGGTAAGCTCCGCATCGTAAGCCGCCAGCAGCCCTTCTGCCTCCGCCGGGTCCGTGGTCAGCTCCACCCCGTAGCTTCGCATCTCTTCTTCAAAAGAACGGGTGCCCAGTGCATAAAATTTTCGGTTCGGGTACAGATCCCGCAGAAGGATACCCGTGGCCATGGACGCCGTCAGGATTTCTTCTTTATCCACAGTCAGCCCCATTTTCTGAAACTTTTCCACATAATCCAGCTGGCTTTTGGTGGAATTGTTGGTAAGAAAAAGATAGTGCTTTCCCTGGGCCTTCAAAAGCGCCAGCAGCTCTCTGGCGCCGTCGATCCACGTATCCCCCAGGCAAAGCGTTCCATCGATATCAAATAAAAATAATTGTTTATCTGTCAGCATATGATTTCCTCCTTCTCATTACAATAAAAACAGTTCAGCCGCGCCATTCACGCAACAAAAAAAAGAAACCGGGCCGAAACCCGGTTTCCCCTGCAGGAAAGCATATTCTTTTTGTTTTAAAACAGAACTCTGTTTTTGTAAAAGTCTTGTAAACAGTTCACTCGAATATTCTTATGAACAGATTAGTCCAGAATCTTATTCACCGCCACTTCCAGTGCCTGGTAGGAGGATTTGATGATATCCTCGTCGATGCCCACACCCCAGAAGGTCTGTCCGTCCTTGGTGATGGACACATAGGAAACAGCCTTGGAGGAAGAACCCTTGGTCAGGGAGTGCTGCTCGTAGTCCACCAGCTCGTAGTCCACATCCAGATAGCTGCGGATGGCGTTGCTCACCGCATCCAGACGGCCATTGCCCTGTCCGTTGATGACGGCGGTGCGGCCTTCGCTCTCCACCGTTGCCTTGGCCTGAATGCCGTCCTCCTGAACGAAGTGGCACTCGGTGATGTGGAACTTCTTGTCCACATTGATATAGTTGTCGCAGAAGATCTGGTAGATCCACTCCGGTGTCAGCTCCTGATGGGCCTGGTCGGATACCCGTTTCGCGGTGTAGCTCATCTCCTCACGCATCTTATCCGGCAGGGAGATGCCATGACTCTGCTTCAGGATATAGTTCACGCCGCCTTTACCGGACTGGCTGTTAATGCGGATCACATCAGAATCGTACGTTCTTCCCACATCCTCGGGATCGATGGGCAGATACGGCACGGTCCAGTAATCCCGCTCCTGTGCTTCCCGGTAAGCCATACCCTTGGCAATGGCATCCTGATGGGAACCGGAGAAGGCGGTAAATACGAGAGAACCGCCATAAGGCTGCCGCTCATGTACCTTCATTCTGGTGAGGCGCTCGTAGCGTGCCTCGATGGACGGCATGTTGGAGAAGTCAAGCTCCGGGTTCACGCCGTAAGCATACATATTCATGGCTACGGTTACCAGATCCACGTTACCGGTTCTCTCGCCGTTGCCGAACAGGGTACCCTCTACCCGGTCTGCGCCCGCCAGTACGCCCAGCTCTGCGTCAGCCACGCCGCAGCCTCTGTCGTTGTGCGGATGGATGGAAAGTACCACGTTGTCACGATATTTGATGTTCTTGCTGATGTACTCGATCTGGCTGGCAAATACATGGGGCATGGCGGTCTCCACCGTTGCCGGAATATTCACGATGATCTTCCGGTCCGGTCTGGGCTGCCATACGTCCAGCACGGCGTTGCACACATCAAGGGCATAGTCCACCTCTGTGCCGTGGAAGGACTCCGGGCTGTACTCGAAGGTGATGTTGCCTTCCTCGCCCTGGGCCAGCTCCTCCAGAAGCTTGGCGCCATCCACAGCGATCTTCATGATCTCTTCCTTGGACTTCTTAAATACCTGCTCCCGCTGTGCCACGGATGTAGAATTGTACAGATGTACCACCACGTTGGGTGCTCCCTTGATGGCCTCGAAGGTCTTGCGGATGATGTGCTCTCTTGCCTGGGTCAGCACCTGGATCGTCACATCCTGGGGGATCATATCATTCTCGATCAGTGTTCTTAAGAACTGATACTCGGTATCGGAGGCTGCCGGGAAACCTACCTCGATCTCCTTGAAACCGATCTCCAGCAGCATTTTGTAAAATTCTATCTTCTCGTCAAGGCTCATGGGCTCGATCAGCGCCTGGTTGCCGTCCCGCAGGTCCACGCTGCACCAGATGGGTGCCTTCTCAATGTAATCCTTCTTTACCCACTCATTGGATGGTACTGGGGGCAGGAAATAACCTCTCTGATACTTTTTGTAATTCTGCATCTTCATTCTCTCCTTTTCTTCGTTCAAACTATCCACACAAAGTGATACTTCCGACAGATCGGTATAGGTTAAGTATAAGGTATAAAAAAAGCCCTTCATCTCACTGCCCGGAAGCGATTAGAGACGAAAGACTATGTCTTACGCGGTACCACTCTAATTCATGATCAATCTCATGCACTCTGTAAGCACGGACACCAGATACTTGATTCTCTCCTGATATCGTATGCTCTTCCCCTGTAACGGTGGGCTTCCGTCTACACCTACTCTCCCGCGGGATTTCGAGCAGCTGCTCCAAGGCGAGTTCCCTCTGTTCCGTCTGCTGCTTCGCATCACCCAGCAGCTTTCTGCAATCAGGTTCAGAGATACTATTCCTTTTCATCGCATTTGATAGGAAAATCATAACACATTCTTTGCAAAAATGGAAGAGGGAATTTGCAAATGATATCATAGACACGCGGCAAGCTGCCGGTAACACTGCCCGATCACATGGATATCTCTTCCCGCGGCCGTGCGAAAGCCCGCTTCCGTCAGGTCAGGCGCTTCCTTTTGCAGTATCCGCGCCATCATCGTCCGAAACTGCACCAGACTGCTGCTCTTGTATACATTCACCCCGTTGGAAATGACCTCCACCGATGACTTCAGCCCGTAGGTGCCCAGCAGCCTTGCCGCATAGGGTGTGGGCGTCACCACCTGATCCGCCGAATTGTAGCACAGCCGGAGCCACTTGCCGAACAGCGGCGCCAGCAGATTGGAGCCTACAAAGGAATTGCGAAAATCCTCCCGCGTGGAATGCCCGTGATAGATCACCCGCTTCCCCTGTTTTCTGGCTTTTCTCGCCATCCAGAGAGAATCCGGGAAAACCGTGTTCAGATGAATTTCCGTGTATGCATCCTTCGCATTTTCCGTATAATCCAGGCCGCCTGCCGCAAATGCCTGCTCCTGATGGGCAATGGCCCGCCCGATACCGCTTTTTCCACCAAGCTGCGGCCCCCTGTATACAGCAACAGTTTCATATCCGCCCCATCCCTTCTATATATATTAAACACTCTGGGCTGCCAGAAGCGCCATGATGCTGTGCAGCCCCAGACTGTACAGGGCGATGGACGCCGGTTTTCCCAGAAAAATAATAGCTGAAAACTTTTTCAGACTCATGCGGGTCAGCCCCGCCAGATAGCAGAGAAAATCGTCCGGCGCCACCGGGAAGAAAATCGCCAGTGCAAAAAAAGTGTCAAACCTGTTTCCCTTTTCCAGCCACCCGGCGTATTTTTCATAGGTGCGCTCCCCCGCCACAGACCGGACAAAAGGCTGCCCGTACCGCTTGGATAACAGAAAAGCCGCCACCGAGCCGAGGCAGATGCCCACATAATTATAGAGAAAACCCCTCACCGGCCCGAACATGAGCACGCCTCCCAGACAACCGATGCCGCCGGGCAGGATCGGGATCACCACCTGGATGGCCTGCAGCGCCGTGAAAAGCAGCGGCGCCCACAGTCCTGCGGGCCGTAAGAATACCTCCATTTTCTGCTGAGAGGTGAAAAGCCCCGCAGCGATCCCGTAGACAACGAAGCCGCACATCAGCACAAGGCCCACCGCCGTCAGCAGTTTTATCAGATTGCCGCGCAGCTGTTCCCGTTCCATTGCTCCGCCTCCTTTTCGCTCCACAGTGCCAGCCGGTAGACGTGCTCCACCTGCTCTGCAAAATGTGCCGCGGAGAAAATATGGGCCTGCTCTGCCGCATGAGCAGAAGCCTCCCGGTAGCTGTCCCCGCTTTTCCACAGATTTTCCAGGCCGTCAAAAAATCCCTGCGCATTTTCATACTGCCAGCCGTTATACCCGTCCGTGAGCACATCCTCCAGACAGGCATCTTTATGGCACACCAGCGGCAGCCCGGAAGCCAGCGCCTCAATATACGTCAGCCCCAGCGCCTGCACCTTTGCTTCCAGCACTTCCCGGTAAGGGCCGTCCCCCACCAGGAGATACCGGTACTGCTGTCCCCGCGCGTCTGCCAGCAATTCCAGAATTTCTTCGATATTTTTTTCTTTTGCCAGCCGCCCCACGGTGATGAGCACCGGCGCCTCATCGGCAACGGGCGTACGCAGCTGTTTTTCCCGGACGCCATCGGCAAACGGAGCCAGATCGATGCCCGTAGGAATCGTGAAAATGGCCGGTTCCACCATGTAACGCTCCAGGATCGCTTTTACTTTTTTCGTGGGCGCAATGACGGCGTCCGTCTGATCCAGCACTTTTCTGGAAAGCAGGCGGGCTGCCGCAGCTCCCATTGCTTTATTGGGAGAAAAATAATGGGTATAGTCTTCATAGATGGTATGGTACGTGTGGATCAGCGGTGCGCCGGTGCGGAAAGCGATCCGCCTTGCAAACCAGAAGGTGGTGAACTCGCACTGAGAATGCACAATGTCCGGCTTCCAGTCCATCAGCTCCTGCACATACGGATGGGCAATAGGCAGCGTCACCCGGGCATTGGGATAAACAAGCCCTGCGCTGTGGGAGTGGATGTAATAAACATCCCCCTCTTTCCTGGAATCCCGGTTTTCCGATAAGGTGAGCACCCGCACCTCATGTCCCCTTTTTTCCAGTTCCCGTTTCAGATTGCGCACAGACGTCACCACGCCGTTGACGACCGGTTCGTACCAGTCACTTGTCAGTAAGATTTTCACTTTGCATCCCTCGTTTCTTGTTCTTACGATAACATGCAAAGTATAAGTTTCCCCTCTATAAAGGTTAAAGATTTTTTAAAGATTTTCTGAAAGATTCGAGTCGGCGCCCTGTTTTCTGGACAAAATCACCGACACAATGGAGGAGTATAAGAAATTTTTCAAATAAAGAATATCATTATAAATAATATATTTACCCGGGCAGCCGGGAGGGCGTGCATGTCATCCGTTCTGATTCTTGACAGGAGGATGTGATGCTTATGAGTACATATGAGGAATTCATGGTTATTCTGACATTTGGTCTCTTAATCGTTGCAATTTTGAATTTGAAAAATAAGTAAGCCGCCCTGTTCCCCGCAAAAAGAATAGGCAGCTTACTTAGCAACTTATTGCGCCGGGACGGATAGGCTTCATCTATCTTCCGGCTGTCTTGTTAAATATAGTATAAGAATTTTTTTTAAATCTGTCAATACAAAAGGAGCACCCATCATGGACATTGGAGAAAATATCCGCCGGGCTCGGAAAAATGCCGGACTCACACAAAAAGAACTGGGCGAAAAACTCGGCATTTCTGCTGCCGCGGTCGGCCAGTTTGAAAAGAAAAATTCCAACCCTCATAACAGCACTGTTCAAAAAATCGCTGCCGTTCTGGAAATCAGCCCGTTATCCCTGTACGATCAGGAACCATCTCAAAACATGCTTCAAAGAGCCCACACTTACGCAGAGCATCTTTCCTCTCAGGAAGCAAGACTTCTGGCTTATTTCCATATGCTGAATTCCACCGGCCAGCAGGAATGCCTCAAACGAATGAAAGAACTCACCCAGCTGGCAGAATATCAGAAATAAGCAGGCCGCTCTGTTCCTCGTGAAAAGAACAGGTGACTTTCTTTGCAACTTTTTATTTGAAATATTTCAAAAATAATGATTTTTTCTTGCTTATCCTGTAAAATACAAGAGAACCATCTGAAATTTTACAGAAAAGAGGCGAAGCAAATGAAAAATAAAATCCTCAAACAATTTCTCTCCCTTTCCCTACTGACCTTGGCGTGTGGCTTTGCGTTCACCGGATGTAGCAACAACGGAAACGGCGATGCACAGACAGATGCTTCTCTGGAAACAACTGATGAAGAGGGAAATGCTACAGGAACAGCCGATGAAAACAAAGATTCCGCAGCAATAACGGATGAAAACGCAGATAGCGCAACAATAGCAGATGGGGACACTAATACCACAAAAAATAGGGCAGACGCATCGGGAAATCCCTCTGCAAAGACCTCCCTCTCCAGCGGAAATAACGCTTCGACACAAGAAGCGTCATCTGCTCAAACACTTAACCCCTACAACCGCGGTCTGGTTGTCCTGGATGGCAAACTCTGCCTCCGGGATCCATCCTCTGGCTTACAGATACGGGATACCAACGGAAATCTGCTGGGAACCACCGAAGAATCCGGCAGTATTTTCAGCATGGCAGCGTCCAACGGCTTTCTTTTCTACACAAAAATAACGACTTCCGCAGAGACATCCCAGCCTACTCTGGAAAATAAACTATACCGGATGAACGCTGACGGAACGGGCATCACCTGTCTGCTGGAAGGCAAAAGTTTCACCGTACATGCATTGAACAATATCTTATTCGTAACGGGAGGCTCTTCCGATGGCACCGCCGCCTATGAGGTGCAGGATGATGGCAGTCTGACGCCACTGGGTGTCTCCAATTCCTACGCGCAGCTCTACCAAAACAGTGACCTGTGTGACAATGATCCCACCGCCTTTGCCAACGGCACCCCGGCTCCGGCACTGGACTGTGCTGCCTCGGCACAGCTGTATCATGGGCTCTATGAAGTCTGTTACAAGGATGAAGCTTTCAACGAACTGACATTTACACCGCTTTTTGGAGAAGCCAGACAGCATATTGCTGATATTTACGGAAAACAGTGTCTCTTTACTAATAATGCCATCGTTTATCAAAGCGACGAAGCCACCCTCCACCTGTGCGATTTACAGGGGAATCATGATCGGGAACTCTTCACTTCCGACAAACCGCTTTCCATCCGGCTCATCAATGCAGATGAAAACGCCATCTATTTTGAACAGGACAATGCGCTCATGAAACTGACCCTTTCCGGTGATGCACAGCCTGAGGTTGTGACAGCGGCAGGGGATTATGATGCTTCTTATGAGTGCGATATTTATAACGGGATTTTGTATACCGTGGATAAGAATTCTAAGGAAATCTGTCCCTTGCCTCTGAAATAATCACAGCTCTGTCCAAAAGAATGTTAAGAGATTCAAAAGAGGGTATGCCCCGGCCCAAAGGCCGAACACATACCCTCTTCTGGTTTACATGTTCTATTTTTATGGAAATTCGTATCAAAGCATGAAAAAGTTACTGTTCGTTCTTGGAGTTGGCTTTCTTCAGGAATTTCTCATTCTGAATGATAAAGCGCTCATGATCAGCTTCTCCCACAACTCCGCAGGCATCGCTGGCTGTGATCTTGAACACCAGCTTCCGGCCTTCTACTGCCACCAGCTCACTCTGGCAGGTGACTTTCATGCCCACCGGGGTAGCGCTCACATGCTTGGCGCAGATCATGGTTCCCACGCTGCCGCAGCCTTCCTCCAGCGCATCCTGTACGCTTTCCTGGGCGGTTTTCTCCATCAGTGCCACCAGTGCCGGTGTGGCAAATACCGGGAGGGTGCCGCTTCCCATAGCTGCTGCTGTGTTTGCCTCTGTTACGATCACTTCATCATTGCCGATTATGCCGGCTTTCAATTCCTTCATTGCTTGTGCCTCCTCTTTGATTCAATCAGATTAGAAGTCCACCTCTGTTCCGTAATATGTGCAGGTCAGGAGCTTCTCCATTGCTGCCGGATCGATGGCTCTCGGATTGGAACCGGTGCAGGCGTCGCCAACGGCCAGCTCTGCGATCTTGGCAACCTTCTCCTTGAACTCTTCCTCGTTGATGCCGAACTCTTTCAGCGTCTTCGGAATGTTCAGCTGTCTGTTGAAGTCGTCGATCTTCTCGCACAGGCTGTTGATCAGTGCTTTCTCGGATGTGCCGTCCAGTCCCATTCTGCGTGCGATCTCTGCATATCTGGATGCAGCGGTCTGCTCCTTTGCATTATAACGGATTACGTACGGAAGGTAAATAGCATTTGCACATCCGTGCGGAATATGTCCGGTGGAGAAGGCAGCGCCGGTCTTGTGTGCCATGGAATGTACGATTCCCAGCAGAGCGTTGGAGAAGGACATACCAGCCAGGCACTGTGCGTAGTGCATCTGCTCTCTGGCATCCATATTGCCTCTGTAGGAAGCCGGAAGGTCTTCCAGTACCATCTCGATGGCCTGCAGTGCCAGCGGATCGGTGAAAGGACAATGCAGGGTGGAAACGTATGCCTCGATGGCGTGAGTCAGCGCATCCATACCTGTGTAAGCCACCTGTTTTGCCGGAAGGTTGGCAACCAGATCGGGATCAACGATTGCCACATCCGGGGTGATATTGAAGTCAGCCAGCGGATATTTCACACCGGTCTGATAGTTGGTGATTACGGAGAATGCAGTTACCTCTGTTGCCGTGCCGGAAGTGGACGGGATGGCTGCAAATTTTGCTTTCTGACGCAGCTCCGGGAAATTGAACGGAATGCACAGATCCTCGAAGGTGGTATCCGGGTACTCGTAGAATGCCCACATAGCCTTTGCTGCGTCGATAGGGGAACCGCCACCCATGGATACGATCCAGTCAGGCTCGAACTCTCTCATCACAGCTGCGCCCTTCATAACAGTCTCAACGGACGGATCCGGCTCAACACCCTCAATCAGCTGTACTTCCATACCTGCTTCCTTCAGGTATGCAACTGCGCGATCCAGGAAGCCCTGTTTCTTCATGGAACCGCCGCCAACAACGAGGACAGCCTTCTTGCCCTTCAGGTTCTTCAGCTCTTCAAGACATCCTTTTCCGTGATAAATATCTCTGGGTAATGTAAATCTGCTCATGCTTTTTCTCCTTTGCTTGTCTGCTTTTGTTTGTTGTTCCTGTTTGTTCGTTTGTTATTGTTGTTTTTTCTTGTTTGTTATTTAACGAACATATAATACCATCTTTTCCCGCATTTCGCAACCAAAAGGAGAGAACAATCATGTACTTTTTTCTGTACATTCCTGTTCTCTCCCTGTTTTTACACTTTCTTAACGAGATTCTCTTTTAAAAATTTTGGTTTTTCGGCATCTGTTCCAAAAATTCAGACCGTTAATCTTCTAACGTACCACGCAGTTCCGCAAATTCTTCCCGCTCGAAGGCTTCGATGGAAATGCTCTTTTTATTCGGGTTGGCAAACACAAAGGTCTTGTCCACATTTTCCAGATAGTTCTGCATCTTGTCGTTGGTGGCGCTGATGATGGCCTGGAAGCCCAGCCCCCGGATCAGCTCGATACAGCTGGCCACCTTCTCCGCATCCATCTTGGAAAAGGCTTCGTCCAGCACCACCAGCCGCAGGGTGGGCATCCGCCGTCCCTGAATGGGAGAATGGATCCTGTACGCCTGGGCAAAGCTTGCCAGAAGTGCCACATACAGGGGGTTCTGCCCCTCGCCGCCGGAGTTTTTGCGCAGCATTTTGCTTAAGGAAAGCTTCATGACGCTGCCGTCCTCGTTTGCCACGATCTGCTGCATATCGAAGGAGAGGTATGTCCGGTAGTCGGAGTATTTCGCCATATTTCGCTTGGCCTCCTCCAGCTCCTCCGGTGTGGCATTTTCCGGCGGGATGAAAATGGAGATCAGCTCGTTCATCACGTCCGCATACTGGCTTTCGTGCTCCATGGTAAACAGGTTCAACTGGTTTTCCATCTGATCCGGCAGCCCTGACGGCTGGATCTGCAGCGCATCATCCATGAACATATCGTAGTACTTGCCGTCCATTCCTTTATTTTTAGAAATGACAAATTCGTAACGGTCTTTTCCGAAATTCAGCCGCCGGATGACCCGGTTCAGCTCGTCTTTCTGCTGGATGGCCTCCCGGATAGCGCTGCGGATCTTGAAAATAAAGTCGTCCCGGAAATGTTCTGCCGATGCCCGGGCCTGCTCCTGGGCTTTCTTCTGGAAAGTTTCCAGATCCTTGCAGGACAGCTGGGACAACAGCTCCGCGTAGGGCGTGCAGTCCTTATCCGATGCCGGGAAGCTCCGGTTGGGGTAGGCCCGCAGGTAGGCGGTCTTCTGTTCTGTCAGCTGCGCATAGGCTTCCTCTGCACTCTGCCGGAGCCGCCGGATTTCCCGGTTCAGCCGGTTTTCCGCCGCCTCAAAGCTCTCCTGTCCCGACACAGCCTCCTGATGTTCCCGCAGCGCCGTTTCTTTGGCCGCATCCACCGGGAATGCCCGGTTCAGCTCTTCCAGCTGCACGTTCTCGTCGATGAGCGCCCGGTTCATGTCCGAAATGGCATCCTCCCGGCTGCGGATATCACCGATGATACCCCGCAGCGTTGCCTCCTTGTCCCGGATCTGCTCTTCACAGGCCTGCTTCTGCTCTTCCAGCGCCTGCAGGTCAGAGGTGCGCAGCTGCTCCAGCCGCTTTTCCAGCGCCTGCTGTTCCTTTTCTTTTCCTTTGATCTGGCGCATGTCTGCCAGCCAGCCCATGTAATCTGCAGACGCATAGGACAGCGTTTCCATGGAAAACAGCTGCTCATACGCTGCCAGCTGCTCCTGGGTCTCTGCCTCCTGCTCTGCCAGCCCTTCCAGCGTCTCTTCCAGCCGCCGGATCCGGCCCCGCAGGCTGACCTCGCCAATGTACGCCCGACGGGTGTAATCCTCCGGGTTCATGTGCCAGAGCCGGAACCCCCGGTAACACAGGCAATCCGGCGTCACACCGGTGCCGCTGCCCCGCAGCTCCTCCACGGTCTGGCATTTGCGCACCCGTCCCAGCAGGAAAGCAATACAGTCCTTCACGTAGGGCACATCAGTTACCAGCTCCTCCGCCAGGGAACCCTCCTGGATGCGGAAACCACCGGCTGCGATTTTCTCGGTATCCAGCACCGCCACCCGGCAGTATTTCTTCCGATCCATGTTCCGGTAAATCTCCATGGCCGCCGCCGCATAGGCAGGCTCCACCACCAGCGCCAGCCGGTTGTTACCCAGATATCCTTCTGCCGCATTCCGCCACGTCTCATCCCGAATGTCCAGAAGATCCGCCAGCACATGGACCTCCACCGGTTTTCCGGCCTGCTCCCGCAGGGCTTTGCGCAGCAGCTGCTGTGCCTCATGCAGCTCCCTGGGGTAGGCTTTCCGGCCCTGTTTTAATTCCTTTAACTCTTCTTCCGTCTGCTTCTTCTGCCGTTTCAGCTCCCGCTGGCGGCCCCGGAGCTCCCGCTCTTCCTCCTGTTTTTCCTTCAGGAGGTCGGCAATGGCCTGTTTCAATCGCTGCAGTTCTTCCTCGGTGATGGACTGCTCCTGGAATTTCTCGATATCCCACAGCATCTGGTTGGGCGCATCCTCCAGTTCCTCCCAGCCAGAAAGGGCCTCCCTGGTGCGCTGCCACCGCTCCCGGCTGCCGTGGAGATGATGGATGACCTCGCGCACCGCCTCCAGCTGCGCCTGAATTTCCTCACAGCCGCTGCTTTTCTGGCGACCAATGATCTCCTCCAGTTCTGTCCGCGCCTTTGTGATCTGTTCCTGCAGCTGCGTCTCTTTTTCTTTGAGCAGCGCCACATCCTTGCCCGCGTTGTCCCGCTGGGCAGAAAGGGAGGTCAAAAGCTCCCGCTGCCGTTTTACCGACAGACGGCCCAGAGCATAGGAAAGCCGTCCCTCTTTTTCCTCCAGTGCCGCCGCTTTGGCAGAACCGTCACAGATCTCTTCCAGCGCCCGCACCTCCGCCTGGGTATCCTCGATCTTTTTCCGCAGGCGGCCATACTGGAGCACGCTCTCCTGCATATCACTGATGCGGATATTTTTTTCCATACAAATGTATTCTTTGACAAAATCCTCCAGCCGGATGTTCATGCGGAAGGGAATGGCCCGCTTGAACAGCAGCGGGAATTTTTCCATATCCAGACCGCCCAGATAATTTTCATACAGCTGGCGGCGGAACCGCTCATTGTGTCCCGTGCAGAAATAATCCTCCGCAGAAAAATTCGTCTGCATCCACTCCCGCACCTCGGCTGCCGCCATGCACCGCTTTTCCTTCCGGTACAGATGCTCCGGCAGCGGCCCGCTGTGGCGGAAAAACATCCGGGAAATGTCGTTGGAGGCCGTCTCCACATCAAAGACGATGCCGATACACTCCCGCTCCCCGGTGTCCGTCCGGGTCAGCTCCAGCACGATGGTACTGGAAAAATTCCGGTTCCGCAGATAGGAAAATTCGTCGTTATCGCCGATGCTCACCATGCCCCGCAGGTACTCGATGAGGCTTCGGTCGGAATCGTCCGCCGCCGCCTTGTTGAAAAATGCCCGGCCGTCCGTGTTGGCGTAGAGCACCACCTGCAGTGCGTCAATGACGGTGGATTTTCCGCTGCCGGAATGGCCCGTAAAGAAATTAATGCCGTCCCGGAAAGACAGCACTTTTTTGTCTATGTAATGCCAGTTGTTCAGGCAGATCCGAGACAGCGCCTTAAAGGGCTTCTCTTCCGTCGTCTTCTGATTCTCCAATCGAATTCTCCTTTCCGTCGTTTTCACTGCTATCTGCTGTATCCTCATCATTATCTTCCGCCACTTCTTCTTCGGCTTCTCTGCTGTCCACCGTTTCCTCGCTGTCTTCGGTACTGCCACTGTACAGTTTCAGCAGTGCCCGGATATCGTCGCCCAGCAGCACGGCCTGGATACTGGGATAGATGACCAGGCGGCTCTCCGCCCCCAGATCCTCCATCACGTCCAGCGGCTCCACGATCTGATACCGTTTCAGCAAGGTAACCGTCCGGCGAAGCTCCGTGGGGGACGGGGTGGTTTTCAACAGGCCAAACTCACCGGCCCGGCCATTGACCTCGCCCAGCGTTGTATGCACCTGCACACTGGAGGACGCCGCTGCCATCTGCTCGTCATAGATCAGCTTCAGCACCAACACATAAATGCTGGCCAGCCGTGGCAGCTTCTCCCCCACAATCGTTTCTCCCTGCAAATAGATCAGCCCCATATGACTGTTTTCACACACCTGGATGCCAGCCACGGCAAAATAAGCTTTCAGAAATTCCAGATGCCGGTCTGCAATGCGGAAGTCCTGGCTGGGCACAAACCGGCCGCTTCTTTTTTCATATTTATGCTCCAGCAAAAACGTCTGCCGGAATAAAAGCTTGATGATGCGGGTCAGCTCCTGCTGCTCCTCATTCATCAGCTGCTCGTAGTATTCTATCATTTCACGTCTCCTTCTGCCTTCCCGATTTCAACCTGTCAATTCAGCTGGCCGACCCGATTCGCAGTCTCATCCCATTCGACCTCTATCTGTTGGTTGTTCTTATCCGTAATATCACCGGTCTTCGAGGCAGATTCTTTCTTCTTTTCTGTGAAGATCAGCGCCGGATAACTGTATCCATTGGCCTGTATCCGCTTCCCGGTGTCCGTCACCACATAGCGGCTGTCCCGGCGCAGGCTGTCGTCATAGGCCAGAATGAGCTTCTCAAAATCCGCCGGTGTCCGCACAGAATCGCCGTCAGGCCGGAACACGCCGTCCCTGGCATGGCTGTCCAGAAATTCCCGGATCTCTTTCCGGCTGTAGCGGCCCTGCATCCGGTTCAGGCGCAGCACCTCTCTGGTAGACAGCTGGGGCGTCTCTTCCTCCCGCTCTTCCATCTGGCTGATGAAATCCGCCCGGAGCTTTCTCGGCTTGTACAGGGATTTTTCCGAAAGAATGTCCAGACTGGACAGGTTCATCCGCCCGGCGGCTTCCGCAAGCCGCTCATCCATATTTTCCCCGCCAATGGCCGTCATCAGCTGCACCAGCAGGCCCTTCATGTCCTCCTCCCGGTTCAGCAGATACCCCAGTCTCGTCACCGTGGCCCGGACATATTTGCTGTGCTCCCGGTCAATGCTCTCGATCCGGTGCTCGATATCGTCAAACCCCCGCTCAATGGCATCGACGAGATCCAGCGTCTCCTCCGCATGGGGCAGCGTTGCCAGCCAGTCCTCGTCCTCCCGCATTTCCCGGAGCCATTTTTTGATATCCGTTTTATAGCGGTAAAAATTGTCCCCGGTTTTCAGGATATGATATTTCTGACCCACCACATCCTCCACGTAACCGTTCAGATGCTCACCCAGCAGGGCACCGTAATCGGTCTGTTCCAGCAGACGCCCGAAAAACCCCTCCATACTGTGAAGCATCGTCTGCAGCGACCGGTTCAGCTGCCGCGTGTTGATGAGCGCTGTTTTCAGCATGCCTTCGTTGGCCGTGGGCGCTGTGCGAAAGGAAAAAAGCGTGGCATAAATGTTCTGAATATAGATGTCGGTCTCGCCGCTATCCTCCTGAGTGAGCCGCTCGAAGGCCTCCAGAAATACCGCCGCGTAATCAGGAATGACGATGTTTGCCGTCAGACTCTCATAATCCTCCTGCCGCCGCAGCCAGCCCGTGCGGATGAGCCAGTTCAGGATCCGGGACGCGGGGGGCTCGCTGGCCTCCTGGTCGTTCTCGTTGTCCTCCCGGGCAAGGGCCACCCGTTTTTTTGCGTAAAAATCACCAAGGATCTGTATACACACATCCCTGCTCAGAAAATAATTGTTATATTGATATTCTTCATTCAGAATCAACAGGGCCTCCATATAGGCGGCCCTGTTGACTGACCGGAACAGGCTCCAGAAGCTGTCCGGGATCTCATACATTAACTGCATCTTTGTAAATTACTCCTCCGGCACGTAGGTGCCATCTTCCTGGATCACGTATGTCTTGCCGTGAGAGCTTAAATAATACCAGTGATCCAGCGTACCGTCTTCCTTCAGCACCGGCACCATTCTGCCGCCGGTCTCCGGATTGAGCCAGCACTGGGGATCCTCGTCCTCCTGCCACTCCCAGCCGTCAGCCGGTGCCACCGTCGGGTCATCCCCCGGATAGCCCAGCTCTGTCAGCAGCACACTGACCTCCTTCTCCACCTTGATGCCAGACAGACGCTCCTCCTGATTGGAGCTTCGCAGTTTTGAGGAAATCAGGTAAACCAGGATCAGAAATGCCAGCACCGCAAAATACGGCACCGGACTGGTCTTTCTCTTCTTTCCCACATACTTTGGATTGTTGCTGTTCATCGTTTTCCCTCCGCTTTTTATTATCATTCACACTTCCGTGCTTATTTTCACAGTGTAGCACGAACTCAGGCTCACGAACCCGCGCTGACGCGCTTTATCATCTGCTATTGCAGATAGTTCGTTCGCTGATGGCGCAAGAAAAGTAAATGCCGTCTTCGACGTCGCTTCCTTTTCTTTTGCGCTCATCACTTTACACCTTACCTGTCACTCGATCCAGCGCATACAGCGCAGCTCCCGCCGCGCCCACGATCTCCGGCTCCGGGCATATATACAGTTTGGCGCCGATCCGGTCTTCCACAGCTTTCACCACCCCCGGATTCTTGGCCACGCCGCCGGTCATCATAAAGCCCGGCTCCATGCCCACCCGCTTCATCAGCGACCAGGCCTTGCCCGCGATGGAACGGCAGATGCCGTTGGCAATGTCTGCTTTTTCCTTATTGTTGGCGATCAGGGAAATCACCTCGGACTCGGCAAATACCGAACACATGCTGGTGATCTCGATCTCCTCCGTGGACTGCAGGGCGATGGGCCCCAGATCGTCAATGTCCACTTCCAGCGTCCGGGCGATCATTTCCAGGAAACGGCCCGTGCCCGCCGCACATTTATCATTCATGACGAAATCTGCCACTTCGCCGTCCGCTTTCAGGCGGATGGCCTTGCTGTCCTGCCCGCCGATATCCAAGATTGTCCGAATATCCGGGTTAAAATAATGGGCGCCCCGGCCATGGCAGCTGATCTCCGTCACATTTTCATCCGCATAGGGAATGCTGACCCGGCCATACCCGGTGGATACGATCCAGGAAAGCTGCTCTCTTCCCAGGCCCGCTTTTTCCAGCACCTCCGTCAGAATCCGATCTGCGCTCTCCCCGGCCTTGGCACCGGTGCGCACCACCGCCGACGCCAGCAGATGCCGGTCGCTGTCCATAATGACCGCGTTGGTGGATGTGGAACCACTGTCCACGCCAAGTACATATTTCATGCCGTCCCCTCCGATGTCTCTCGGGCCTCCCCGCGCCTTGCCCAGCGATTCCAGGAAAGCCTCAATTCTTGTCAGCACCTGCCCTCTGCTCTGTTTTGTATAATCCGTCTCCAGCAGCAGCATGGGTTTCTTCAAAATCCCTTTCAGCCAGGCGTATTCATATGCATAATTGTCGCAAAACTGTACCGTATGGTAAATGATGCCGTCCACGCTGTCCGCGTAGCGTAAGATCAGCTCATCCCGGTTGGACGCCGCCTCCATCCGCATGCACGGAAACTGGCTCAGCAGTCCTCTCGTGTAGCCGGTCAGCACCTGCTCCGGCTCATAGAGAACCTTCCGATCCAGGCCGGTGCACGTCAGGTCAAAGGCCGTGTGCACGCCCTGTTCCTCCAGAATGTCCTTCAGCAGCTGTCCGGCCCTGGCACCGGCAATGCCGATGTTCAGCGTTCCTTTGGCCCGGTTCGGGCTGACGGAAATCGGCGCACTGTCCTTTCTGGCCGCCAGGATCTCTGCCAGCTTCGTTTCCTCAAAAGTTTTCCCGTAATAGGATTCGCAGGCTCTGATCATGGCACGGATGCGCTGCTCATACAGGGTAATGCCCGCTTCCTTGGTGATCCGCGGCACATCCAGAATATAGATAAATTTCTCCGGGTACTGCTCTTTGAGCACATCGTACAGCCGCCGGATGCTGTCACAGCAGGTGGTGAGGATCAGGCCGTCATAGTCCCCAGCCATCACATCCTCCAGCACCCCCTTGGCAAAGCTGCAGATGTTGGGATGCATGCGCAGATCGGCCTGCCCGAAGCTGGTCACCTCCGGCTCAATCCGCTTCGTCTCGATGCCCATGGCCTCAAAAATCTCCACCGGCGTGTATTTACAAATATAACCTAACATACTTTCTGCTCCGCCTCCAGCATTTCCAGAAATGCTTCCAGCCTTGTGCGGATCTGTCCGTCATGGCTGTTGCGCCGGTCGATGCCGTCCCCGTCCAGGATCAGCATGGGGATGCCCAGCTCCTGCATTTTTTCTTTCAGAAGAATACTGCCGCCCGCCGCCTGCTTGCAGCCCCAGTGGCAGAAATGGATGACCGCATCGGGCTGTAATTCCTCCGCCAGATCGCCGATGACCTTCGCCTTATGAGAATAGGAACCGTTGAACAGGTTGGCAATGATCTTCTGTGCCAGCGCCCGGAACGGGGCATTCTCATCCAGATGTCTCGGGCCGTCCAGCTCCATATCGCTGGCAATGATCTGGTATTTCTGATTTTCGTTAAAATATTCTTTCAGCGTTTCCTGATAAAAAGGCATGAGATGCACCCACAGGATGCGCTTGCCGTCAAAGGCCGGATATTTTTGGATATCCTCCACGAGAAAAGCCGCCAGATCCCGCAGTTCCCTGGTACCCATCATCAGGTGCGTCCCCATCATGAGATACAGGTGGCTGATGAGTTCCCCGGGATACCAGTGATCCTTCTGCAGCTGGAAAAACTGTTCCAGCAGATCTCTTGTCTCGTTTTCCGTGCGGATGATCTCTTTTAACTTTTCCTCGTCAAAGCTTCTGCCGCAGTGCTCCGCCAGACGATACGCAAATTCTTTCAGCTGTTCTGCCAGATAGTCCACCGATGCCTCATCGTCCGCGTACGGCACATCCAGGAACGTGTACGGCACGCCGATCTTTTTTTCCAGATAACGGAAGGTGTTCAGGTTGCCGTCACAGGACAGGGAGGTGGTCACCGCATATTCCGGGTGTTTCACCGCGCCGCTCTCCACGCCGCCGATAAACGTCTTGTGGTAGGAGCAAAGGGTCGGTGCAATGCCGCTGTTCTGCGCCCGGTCGATGAAATAGTCCTCCAGATGATAGCCGGAAAAATAGCAGGACAGGCACTCAATGGAAAGGGTACGAAGGCCCAGTGCCTCCATGATCTCACAGGGTGCAAAAATATTGCCCCACACGTAGCTTCCCTGATCCTTCAGCGCATCCGCCACCAGTGCCATCATCATTGTCTCCAGCTTCTGATAGCCTTTCGACAGGTTTTTCTTCGGCAAAATCCGGGTTTTCAGCTTGTTGGCCTGGAAGCCGAACACCATCTTCTCCCAGCTTTTCTCCGGGTGCTCCACCACCTCGTCATGCACGTAATCAATAAACTTATCTACCACTGACATTCTTTTTCTGTTACTTCCTTCCTACTCGCCAAATTCCTCTGCAGCCCGCTTCATCATCTCCCGGATGGGCAACTCGTACGGACAGCGGGGCTCACAGGCGCCGCATTCGATACAGGCACTGGCCTTCACCTTCAGGCTGCCGTACCGGTCCTTCGCCCAGTCTCCCAGTCCATAGCGCTCCAGATATCCTGCGAAAAGAAAGACGCTGGGAATCGGGATGCCAACCGTACACGGAGCACAGTAATTACACCGGCGGCAGAAATTGCTGCCCAGGGTTTTGCTGACTGCTTCGATCTTCTGATTTTCCTCAGCAGTCAGCGCTTCCGTGCGCTGCACCGCCTGCAGATTCTGTGTGATCTCGTCCAGATTGTACATGCCCGGAATGACCACAGTCACATCCGGATTCGTACAGACGAAACGCATGGCCAGGTCGGCATCCTCGATGGCGCCGCCCGCCAGCGGCTTCATGTCAATAAAGCCGATATTTTTCTCCGCACACGCATGAATGAGATGCGTGCACTGGGTTTCTACAATATTATAAGGAAACATGATCGTCTCCACCCAGGGCAGCTCCAGTGCTTTCTCAAATACCGCCTCCGCGTGGGCCGTCAGGCCGATATGGCCGATCTTCCCTGCCTCTTTGGCTTCCATCAGCGCTTCCAGCGCACCGCCGGGCGCCATCACCTGCTCCAGCTGCTCCATACTGGGGTTGTGCACCTGATAAAGGTCGATATAGTCTGTCCGGAAATTGTGCAGGCTCTTCTCGATATCAGCCTCCATGGCTTCCTTCGTCCGGGCCATGGATTTCGTTGCCAGAACAAATTTCTCCCTTCTGCCTTCCAGCGCGTATCCCAGATACTCCTCGCTGACGGTATAGCCTCTGGCACTGTCAATGAAATTGATGCCGTCCTCCACCAGACGATCTACCAGCACTCTCGTGCCCTCCCGGTCGATCCTCTGGATCGGGATGCCGCCAAAGCCCAGTCTTGATATGCGAAGTCCACTTTTCCCAAGTGTCACGTATTCCATCTCTTCTTCCTCCCGTTTCCCACAGAAAAACTTTTCCTGATATTTTACCACAAAAACAATTATTTTTCCACCAGTTCAGTCATGGGATCTCGTGAATGAACTGTCATGCTCGCATGAAAAGCGAATCACGAGAGCCCATGGCTGAACTGACCAGACTGATCTTTCCTTTAGTAACTACTCATGTCCGCATCAAAGCTTAACTGTACCAGTTCTCCTCCTTCGTGCCGTACCCGGTACATCCGGTCATTGCCGATATCCGCCGGATTGTCAAACAGTACGCCGAACTGCTCCGCGAACGCCTCGTCCACCCGGAACAGATACACGTAATCGAACTGCTGCAGGTCATCCGACCAGCTGTAAATATTTTTATAAGCGGTGAACACATCCCCGTCTCCATATTTGACGCCGATGCTCCATGTATAATTGGCATTGATCTGCACAGGGGTAAACATATTGCGCAGCACCCAGTAGTCCAGCCCATTGCTGTTCTGGGAGATCACATATACCCGGTCCTTCGTATAATCCAGCTTGTTCTGGAACCGCAGTGCCCCGTAATAGCCATCCTTCAGCTTCTGGGACGTCTGTGCCGCCTCTATCGGATGAATGAGCACATCGTTCACGCCATAGTTGGTCATGCACAGAACCGTGGCCACCAGCGCCAGCGCCGGGACAAGCATCATCTGTTTTTCCTCCCTGTGGAAATACCAGACATAAATGCCGATGTAGGAGCCCAGCATGCCGATGAGATACGTGTTCGTATACCGTGCGCAGGACGCCAGCCGCATGGCCTCGTACTCCGAGTAGGAAAACAGATACAACACCAGCAAAAACAGCAGATATACCACAAATCCCACGATCAGCCCAGCAAACACGGCCCGGAACCGCTTCCGGTCTTCCGGCCTGCACAGATACACGAACAGCACCGCAAAAATCACAAACAGCAGGAACCACACCGCCAGCGGGAAAGAGACGATCCAGCCGCCCATGGGCTCCGTCAGGAAAAACTGCCAGAACTTTTTCACCGTGATGATCCGATATTCCGGTGCTTTTCCCACAAACAGATCCAAAATGCCCCGCAGGCTGATCTCCGAAGCGCTCCACGCCCGCTCCGTTCCCGAAAGCGACAGGTAAATATCCCAGGATTTTTTTCCGATGAGAAGGCCCGCTGCACCGAAAATGCCGTCCCACAGCAGTGCTTTTCGCTCCGTCCGGTCTTTTGCGGTCAAAAGCAGCGGCACCAGAACGAACACCACTGCCATAGCCGCAAGCCCGGTTCCCGAAGCCTTGGTCAGCGCCAGCATCATACAGCCAGCCGCCACGTTCAGCGCCCGGAACCATCCCGCCTCGTAGGTGACGATGGCGTACACCACGAAGAAATAGAGCACGCCCAGGAAGGCATCCACATACAGTCCCACGTATGTATTTTTGTGCAGCGCCGTGGGCAGAAGAAACGCAATCACCATCAGAAAAGCGCCGCCCCATACGGACTGCTTCTGCTTCCACTCCACCTTTCGCAGCAACGGCAGCATGCAGCCATAGCTCATCACCCCTAGCCCCCGGATGGCATTGGTCTCATTGAAGCTGCCAAAGCTGGTGAAAAAATAAGCCATCAGAGAGGTGGCCGGAGGATAATCCTTGAACTTGGTGGTGGCCTCCGCCACATTTCCCAGCTTTTCAAAGAAATGCATGTTTCTTACCACCAGTCCCCAGTGGGAAAAATCGTCCCACTGCATGAACACCCGGCCTTCGCTGTTCCACCAGAAAAACAGGGTGATCAGCACAAACACCGCAAAGCCCGGTGTCAGTACCCGGTCAAGAAAGGTACGTTTTTCCCGGATGAGAAAATAGAGACAGACCAGACCGCTGCCCACGCCGACAGCCAAAACCACATTTCTGCCCATGAAAAGCTGCCCCGCCATACCGGCCACATAGAGCATCAGCACCACAGAAAACAGCGCGAGGGGCAGAACCTCCTCGAACCGTCTGCCCCCCACTCTCGTATACAGGCCTGCCAGACAGACCACAATTCCAATCGCAATAAATATCGTCATTTTTTAAATACCCATTCCTTCTGAATCCGAAAGCTGACAAGAAACAGCAGCGTATCCACCACGATTTTCACAATGGTAGCATGGATACCCAGCAGCTTCACAAACAACGCCACCAGCCCTGCGGAACAGAGCATCTGTACGATACAGAGTGCATAGTATTTGAAAAAGGTGGTCTGGATTTTTCCTTCGCACCGGAATACCACGCCCTTGTTCATCAGAAAATTATAAATAGAAGAAACCACCCGGGCACCCACGGTCGCCGCCAGGATCACATGCCCCAGGTGCAGCCACTGTAAAATTCCGGAAAACACGGTAAACAGCACAATGTCGATCACCGAAGAGGACAGCGACGTGGCCAGGAATTTCCCGAAAATGGCATAAATGCGGATGGAATCCCGCACCGGGTGAAAATGGGTGGAGGCATTGCCCTCCAGATACACGGTCTGGATGGGAACCTCCAGCACCGGAATGTTGTACTCCCGGCAATCCATGAGCATGTTCATCTCGTACTCAAACCGCTCTCCCGGCGTAGAAAGGAACCGTCGGACCAGTGCCGGTGAAAATCCCCGCAGCCCGGTCTGGGTATCCCGGATGTGGATGCCGCTTAAGAATCCGAAAATCTTCCGGGTCAGCTTATTACCGAAGCTGCTTTTCAGCGGCACGCCCTTCTCATCAAAATTCCGGCTGCCCAGAATGAGGCTGTCCGGGTGCGCCAGCAGCGCTTCACAGCATTTGCGGATATCCGCAGGCCGGTGCTGACCATCGGAGTCCACCGTCACAACGCCCTCACATCCATCCGGGTGCAGCAGAAATTCATTGAACGCCGTCTTCATGGCACGGCCCTTTCCCTGGTTCACACTGTGGGTCAGTAGCCGACAGTCTCCCTCTGCCACCGCCCGGGCAAAGATATCATCATACGCGGGGCCGCTCCCGTCATTCACGATCAAAATGTGGGAAAATCCTTCCCGTTTCAGTTCCCCGGTCAGTTCCACCAGCTTTTCATCCGGCTCCAGGGACGGTATCACAATCAGGATCTTATCTGTCATCTTTTTCTCCTACAGCTCGGTGTGCAGTACCTCATCCATGGTCGGAATCGATGCCACAGCACCTTTTCTCGAAACAGCGATGGCCGCTGCTTTTGCACACAGATCCAGCACTTCCTTCATCGGAAGTCCTTTCACAAGACCTGCCACGAAAAATCCGGTAAACGTATCTCCGGCAGCTGTTGTATCCACTGCTTTTACTTTGTAGATGGGCTGCCTGATCTGCTGTTCACCGTCTGCGTACACAGAACCGTCTCCGCCCAGTGTCAGCACGATCTTCGATGCCGGGAACTTTTCCCGCATCACATCCAGAATCTTCTGGGGTTCCGCGTAGCCGGAGATCTGCCGTCCTTCCACCTCATTGATGAGGAATACAGACACCTTCGTCAGGTCACAGCTGTCCAGCCCGCTGTCGTAGGGCGACGGGTTCAGGATAATGGTCATCTGCTTCTCATACGCCCGGTCGATCACATAATCCAGACAGTTGATCTCATTTTGCAGCACCAAGATGTCTCCCGCCTCAAAATGATCCAGCACGCTGTCGATGTATTCCTTCGTCATCCGCCGGTTGCTTCCGCCGTAAAGCAGGATACAGTTCTGGGCGTTCCTGTCCACCTGAATGATGGTGTGGCCGCTCTTGCCGTCCACCTGCCCCAGATATGTAGTGTCCACATGGTTTTCCTTGCACACTCTGTAAAAATCTGCGCCGTCCTCGCCCACCAGACCGGCCTGGTACACAGCGACACCGGCTTTGGCAAGGGCAATGGACTGGTTCAGACCCTTGCCGCCGAAAAAGGTTCCCATGCCCTGAGAATTGATGGTCTCCCCCGGCTGTACGATATGATCCACGTCGTACACATAATCATAGTTCAGTGATCCGAAATTCAATACCTTCATAGCCGTACCCCCTATAATTTATGATAACCGCAGGCCCTTTTCGGGGTCTGCGGTCTCAAATATTTCTTTACAGTTTACTTGGATGCAATATAAAACGAATGGCGCGCGTGAACTGTATAACCTTTATTATTCTTCCTCTGTTGCTTCTGTAGCTGCAGCATCATCTGTCTCTGCCTCGTCTGCGGTATCTGCGGACTCTGCTTCGACGGTTGTGTTGACTACCTCTGTGGTGTCTGAGGTATCTGCTGCATCTGTGCTATCAGAAGCGGGCTTTGCTGTCGCATTGTCTGCGATCAGGGTCAGCACCTTATCCCACAGGATATCCTCACGGATGGTATCTGCGCCCAGTGCCTCTTCCATGGCGTCCTTGGACTCATAACCATAGTCAGTGGCTTTTTCCTCTGCGGTCTTCTCGTACTCGTCATCACTGACGGTCAGGCCTTCCTTCTCCACGATGGCATTGAACACCAGATTTCTCTTCACCAGATTCTCTGCATAGGAAGTGAGCTCTGTACGGAAATCCTCCTCGCTCATGCCCATCTGTTCCAGGAAATCAGCCATCTCCAGACCGTAGTAGCCTGCATACTGCTCGTAGGAATTGTACATATTCTCTACTTCCTCGTCTACCTTATCCTGCGGAAGCTCTGCAAACGTACAGTTGTCCATCACCTGCTGCCACAGTGCCTGTTCTCTGTCAGAGTCTGCGGTGGACTCCTTATAATCCTTCAGGTAGCCGCGCACATATTCCTTGTACTCGTCAACCGTCTGGTAATCGGTGTTGTCTGCGATAAACTGATCGCTCATCTCCGGGATGATGTTCTCACCGCAGATATAGTTCACAGTCACCTCAAACACAACCGGTACGCCTGCCAGATCCGGGTTATTCGGATAGGGATCCGGGAAGGTGACGTTGATCTCCTTCGTGTCACCCGGCTTCATACCAATGAGCTGTTCCTCAAAGTTATCAATGAAAGAGTTGGAACCGATGGTCAGGTCATAACCAGTACCGCTGCCGCCGTCGAATGCCACACCGTCTCTCATACCGGTGAAATCAATGTTCACTGTATCACCATCCGCAACGGTGCCGTCCATGATCTTCTCCACATCCGCCTTGGATTCCAGCAGGTAATCCAGCTCCGCCTGTACATCCTCGTCTGTCACCTCCGTGGAGGTCTCCTCATATTCCAGTCCCTTGTACTCGCCAAGGGTCACATATTTGCTTAAATCATCCACATAATCGGTCTTTACTTCGCTCTTCTTTGCTCCACAACCGGTCGCCAGAGCAACGGCGGCCAGCACTGCTGCCATAAATACTGTCTGTTTCTTCATAATAGATCCTTTCCTCTGACATGCAGAAAGATTTGTTACATTTTACCCGTATCTGTGAAAGATACACCTTTGCAGATGCCACTTACGAACCATAACGAAATTTCATTCTGCACGATCGTTATTTAACAGTATTATTAAACCATATTTCCGGCAGCTTGGAAAGAGTTTTTACTACTTCTTAATAGAATCGAAAGAAAATGTCCCCGACTGAGAAAACCCGTCCTCCATGTCAAATGCTGCGATCTCCCGCTCACTGACCACATAAAAGCGACTGCCTGCGTAGAATCCTCTGACGCGAGAAATATCTGTGCCGTTCTTCTGGGGAATCTCATAGGACAGCAGCTCCACAAAGCCTTTGTCCTCTTCCCAGCGGTAAAGATGGTAAACGGCTTCCTCTTTTCCTTTCTTCCACCGGTCTGTGGAAAAACCGATGAGATTTTTCTCCGGCTCCACCAGCAGAGAACGGTAATCGCTGATATTCCACAGGCTGATGTCCTTCATGCCCACGCGGTCAAGTTCTGTCATCTGTCCCGGCTCACTGATATCAAACATGGAAATCTTGGCTCCCGTCTCCCGTCCGGTGTCCTCGTCAGCCTCACTGCCAATGCCCAGCAGCAGTCCGTCCCCATACAGATGCAGATAGGAGGAAAATCCGCTGACCTTCACTTCGCCCACGATCCTGGGATCCTCCGGCCTGGACAGATCCACGCAGAACAGAGGATCCGTCTGACGGAATGTTACAAAATAGCCCTGACTGCCCACAAATCGGGCGGACTTGATCTCTTCATCCGGCGCCACATCCTCCAGGCTGCCTACCGTATCCAGATCACCATCCAGCACATAGAGACTGCTGATCTGGGAGCCACGGTTCCACCGGGTTGTCACCAGCCGCAGATGGCCGTCGTATTCATCCAGACAAAAGCTGTCCTTTACGTATCCCGGCACGGTACCCACCGCCGCACCGCGGATCACACCATCCCGGAAAGCGAACCGGAAAATCTCTGTACTCTCATCCCCCGCCGCACTGTAATGCATCTGGGTGATATACATATTGTTTGTGGAAATATAATACTCGTCTCCGTCGCAGAGCACGCCTTTGGCTTCCTTCACCTGCGAGGGTTCCTCCATATTCACGGAACTGATCAGGATATAATGTCCCGTCACATCTGTCTGCGGCAGATAAATGCAGCCGCTGGCCAGTTTCTGCCCGTTGGCCTCGGGAATATATGCTGTAGGGTCAGTACCCTCTGAAAAATCCTTCCAGCAGTCGGTAAACACGTATGCATAGCCGTCCACCATGCGGGAAGTCCGGTAACTGCCCTCCTGGGAAATGCCGCCAAGCTTCACCGGACGTGCCGGGTCTGAGATATCGTACACCGTCAGGCGGCACTCTGTCTGATAGTCCGAACCATAGATCACGTCCACCTGGGGCGTCTCCTGTATGTCCTGATCCGTGATTCCTGTGGTGCCACCTGATATGCTGCCGTCGCTGTCCTGCGCCCCGGCACTTCCCGCTGCGACGCCTGCCCGTCTCGTCAAAGCAGTGGTCTCCACCTGCGTCAGCAGGGTTAAACGCCCGTTCTCCACATAAATCTCCTGGATGCGGCCGCCGTTCTCCGCAGTCACCCGGCCGCAGGCAGTCAGATCTGCCAGTCGGATGATGTTCACCTGGTTGCTGCCGGAGGAAACCACATATGCATAAGTGCCGTCCGTCTTTACAATGTCCGCTTCGTCCACGCCCTGTTCCCGGACATTCGTCTCAGAATAATCTGCAGAAGCTTCTGCGCTTTCCACCGCTGTTGCCTTTGTTGTCTCTCCACTGCCGCTGCTGCGCAAAGTGTCCTGTCTGGCAGCTCCGCTGCTTCCGGTGCCTGCGGCACTATCTTCTGCCGCAGACTCTTCCATAACTCCCGCAGCATCGATTCCCACGGAATACAACACCCCGGTATCAACGGTGAGATTGCTTTCTTTGAGCAGATCATAAATCTCCTCATAACTTTTCGCGATTCGAATGCGCTCTGTGCTCTCGTCACCGGTTGCCGCCCGGGCCGTATCTGCCTGATCTGCTGCTGTGTCTGCACTGCCCGTGGTGCCTTCCGCAGCATATGCGCTGCCCGCTGTATCTTCTCCTACGACACCTTCCGCCAGTTCTTCTGCGTATTCCTCCGCACTTTCACTGGTCGCCATCGTCGTCTCATCCCCTGTATAACCGTTATCAACTCCACCAGAGAACCGCCACAGTGCCGTGATCACCAATACTGCAGCAGCCGCTGCTCCGATGTAGATTCTGGCATGACGGAGAAAACCCGGCCGCTTTTTCTTGCTTCGCCGATCACCATTTTCTTCCCATACACGATCCACTCCTGAGAATGTTCCATCTATATCAGAAGTACTTGCCTCTCCTACATGCGTTTCATCTATATCAGAAGTATTTGCCTCTCTTACATGCGTTCCGTTTATGTCAGATGCACTGGTCTGGCCTGCAGGCGTTCCGTCCTTACCTGATGTGCTCTCCTGGCCTTGCTGATGCTTCCGCAGCAGTTCCTCGATGGCTTCCGGCTCCAGCTCCGGCGGGATCGGTGTATCCTCTGCCGCCGCCCGGATAACTGCGCCGATCTCTTTCATCTGCTCTTCTGTCAGTTTTTCTTCATCTATTCCGACCTCATCCTGCTCCACCTGCTCTTCTGACAACTTCTTTTCATATGTATCTTTTAACGCATTCTCACTGTTTTGCACGTTTTCTCTTCTCATTCTGTCTTTCTCTTCCATCTGCACAATCCTCCTTCCTATCCTTCCAGAAGCACCTGCATCCGCCGCATGGAACGGCTGAGCCGGGAGCGCACGGTATTGGCGTTCCGGTGCAGAAGCGCCCCGATCTCCCCGCTGCTGTAACCGCCCAGCACCGACAGAGATACGATCATCCGGTCTTCTTCCGGCAGCGTCTGAAATGCCCGGCGCACATCCATGGATTCACAGGGATCCATCTGCGCGTCCGGCAGCCGCTCCTTCAGCTCCTCTGTCAGTTCTTCTGTCTTATGCATATATTGCCGTCGCCGTTTCCGGCACTGATTCAGCAAAATCTGAAAAATCCAGCCACGGAACGCCTCCGCGCTGCGCAGCCTCCCAATGCCCTCAAAAGCCGCCAGCACTGTATCGCTGACCACATCCCGGGCATCCTCTTCCTGTCCCAGATTGTACAGGGCAAACCGGTACAGATCCCGATAACAGCACTCATACAGCTGTGCAAAAGCATGGACATCCCCCTGCTGCGCCTGCTTCACCAACAAGTTTTCCTGTTCCATTCCACCACCCCTTTTATCTTATAGTGTCTTTTCCCGCCTCAACTGTTGCACCCCACTCAAATTTTCTTCATTTTTTTATAAAATCGGCGACAACAGCCGGGAAAACTGCTCTCCCAGCCGCACGCCCAGCCCGCGTTTTCCATAGGCTTCCCGGGTGATTTCCTGACAGGATTTCAGATCCTCCCGGAAAATCTCCTCCATCCGCCCTGCCAGCGCCCGGTCATAGATCACCGCATTGACCTCAAAATTCAGACAAAAGCTGCGAATGTCCAGATTAGCCGTCCCGCAGCAGCAGGCCAGGCCATCCACAACCACACACTTAGCATGGAGAAATCCATCCATATAACGGAAGCATCGCGCCCCGGCCTCCAGAAGCTCCCCGGCATAGGCGCAGGTGGCCCGGTAGACGAAAGGATGATCCGGCTTGCACGGGATCATGAGCCGCACATCCACGCCGGACAGGGCCGCCATGCGCAGCGCCTGCAAAACGGCTTCATCTGGGACAAAATAGGGCGTCTGGATATAGATTCGCTTCCGTGCCCCGTGAAACAGCCGTACATAGTTGTTGCGGATATGCTGCCATCTGGAATCCGGCCCGCTGGCAATGATCTGCACCAGCGCATGCCCCTGGTAATCCCCGGCTCTGGGTGCAAAAAGCGCCCGCTGGGCAAACAGATCCTCCCGGCAGGCATAATTCCAGTCCTGCGCAAACCGCACATTCAGAAGAAGCGCCGCCGATCCCGTCAGTTTCAAATGGGTATCCCGCCAGTGCCCCAGCTTTTTATCCTTTCCGAGATATTCCCGGCCAATGTTAAACCCGCCGATGAACCCCACGCGACCGTCCACCACGATAATTTTCCGGTGATTCCGGTAATTGAGCCGCGGCTGCAGTCGCCCCAGCACCGCAGGAAAAAAGATGCCCACCTGAATGCCTTTCTGCCGCAGCCGCTTATAATCCCTTCTTCCAAGCGTCCGGGTGCCCATGGCATCCACCAGCAGCCGCACCGTCACACCCTCTGCCGCTTTTTTCGCCAGCTCCTCTTCCAGCACCGCAAACACCTCATCCCGCCGTATAATATAGGAAAGAATGTGAATGTATGTCTTTGCCGCCCGGATCTGTGCCGTCAGTTCCCCGTACAGCGCCTTTCCCTCCGTAAAAATCTCCCAGCGATTGTCCACAGTGAGCACCGCGTCCGCCGCCTGCAGATTATAGCGGATCAGGCTGTCAAACTGCGCCATCTCCGGCTCCGTTACCGATTTTCCCGGCAACGCCATCAGCCGCTCCTGCACAGCCAGCGTCTGCTGCAGCTCATCCTCCATTTCTTTCAGATGAAACAGCTTTTTCCGCCGGTAATTCTGCCCCGCCAGCACATACAGAAGAAGCCCGGCTGCCGGCATGAAAGTAAGCACCAGCAGCCAGGCCCACAATGTCTTCGGATCCTTCCGCTCAAAAAACACCAGCAGCACCATGAGACACAGGCTGATCCAGAAAAAGAGATTTCCAAATTCCATCGTCCATCCTCCTTCGCCGCCGGTTATTTTATTTTCCATCCATGATTTTCGATCTTTTCCTATATTATCTCCTTTTTCCGAAAAACTATCCGGCTGCTGTGCCTTTCGTATCCCAAAACACATCACGGCATTTTCCCTGTGAACCATCCTGTTTTTCCTCATTGTAACATGAAAACCACACCGTTAAAACCCTTGCACTTTGTCCTAAAGAATGTTACAATATTTTCTGTATTTTGAAAGGATTCGGGAGGAATAGTATAAATGTCTACACTTACTATTGTTTTGCTTGTAATCGCACTGGTGCTCACCGCAGCATTCGTTGCACTTTATTTTTTCACAAAGCGCATGGAGAAGAAGCAGGATGCACAGCGCGAGCAGATGGATGCCATGGCTCAGTCCATGTCCATGCTGATCATTGACAAGAAGCGTATGCGCCTGAAGGATTCCGGCCTGCCGCAGACCGTCATCGACCAGTCACCGAAGATCTTAAGACGGTCCAAGGTGCCGATTGTAAAGGCCAAGATTGGTCCCCGTGTGATGACCCTGATGTGCGACGAGGCAATTTTTGATCAGGTTCCGGTGAAGAAGGAAGTCAAAGCAGTTGTCAGCGGTATTTATATCACCGCCGTAAAGGGACTGCGCGGTACAGTAGATACCACCGAGCAGAAAAAGAAAGGCTTCTGGGCACGCACGAAGGAGAAAGCACTGGCAACACGCAGCAGCAAGAACAAATAACGTATTTTCAGAAAATACAGGCTGTCCGAGATGTTCGGGCGGCCTGTTCTTGTATTGGATATCATTTTTCAAAAAGGGAGAAAAAGGAGGATATTTGATGAACACCGAACACATTATCATTGCCGGAGGCGGCACCATGGGCACTTCACTCGTACAGATTTTCGCCCAGAAAGGATTTGCGGTGACGCTCTACAGCCGCCGCCAGGAGACCCTTGACCGGTCACAGGAAAACATCCGCGTCAACCAGGAAGCGCTGGTGGCACAGGGCGTGGTAAGCCAGGAGGAATCCCAGACACTCATCAAACTGATCGCATTTACCAACGACAAAGCCTGCTTTGCAGACGCTGACCTGGTCATCGAAAGCATCAGTGAGGACATGGATGTGAAGAAAAAATTCTGGGACGAGATTTCCCATCTGGTTCCGGAGAATGCTATCCTGTGTACCAACACTTCCGGCATGAGCATCACAGAGATGGCAACGGCTGTCTATCGGCCGGAGCGTTTTACCGGTATGCACTGGTTCAACCCGCCCCACATTGTACAGCTTGTGGAGGTCACCAAGGGTGAAAAAACCACCGATGAGACCGCAGATGCTGTCATGGAGCTGTCCCGGAAGCTGGGCAAAAAGCCCATAAAGGTACAGAAAGACATCCCCGGCTTCATCGCCAACCGTCTCCAGTACGCCCTGCTGCGGGAAGCTGCCCACCTGGTAGAATCCGGCGCTGCTTCCATGGAGGAAGTGGATCTGGCCTGCAGCCTGGTCATCGGCATGCGCTACGCCTGCCTGGGGCCTTTCCGTGTGGTAGACATGGGCGGCGTGGATATTTTCAACAGCGTATCCAATTATCTGTTCGAGGATCTGTGTGATGACAAGGACGGTTCCCGCCTGCTCCAGGATCTGGTGGCGCTGGGCAAGCTGGGCGTAAAATCCGGCGAAGGCTTCTATTCCTACAGAAAAGAAGAAATCCCGGGTCTCATCAAAGACCGGGATTCCCGTTATATCCGTATGGTACAGTGCATGGATTCTTTCGAAGAACCCGAAAAATAAACCGGCTGTTACATTTCTGTGAGTGAAAACTGCTGCGCCTCCTTGGACTGGATGTGCATCCTGATCTCACAGTTGGCCACGTGCTCGTAGTTGATGTCCAGGGAATAGTTGGCGCGGACTTCGATCCTGTCATCTGTTTCCTGGATGCTCACCGGGCCGCCCTCAATGCCGATCATCAGATTCCCGTAAGGCGTGCTGTAGCAGGTAAGATTTTTCTTATTTTCTTCAAAAACCATGTGAATGTTGGTAAGTCCCTTCTTGGTCACTTCCAGCTTATTGGGCGAAATTTTCACCAGATTCTGGTTGCGCTCGGCAAATCCCTCGATCACTTCTTCGTATTTCACATAATGGCGTCCGTTTCTCAAAAAATATTCTCCAGGCGCGATCATCTCCAGGCTGTCCGCCCCGCTCTCTCCCGTAAACTGCAGTCCACTGATCCCAATGATTACATCCTTCGTCACTTTCTATTTCCTCCCCGCCCTGCAGGTGTTCCCGTTTTTTGTTATCACAGCCTGTCCGCAGGATCTGCGTCCGAAACTGTAACATTACAATCCTTATCATTCTAGCGTTTTCTGACAAATTATTCAAGCATATTCCAAAAGAATGTGTTATAATAACTGGAAACAAATTAGAGGAGGATCGAACCCATGAGCGAAGAAACCATGGCATCTTACAACAAAGAACTGGAAGCTTCCTTCCGCAAGATCGAGGAAGGCGACATCATCGAAGGAACCGTGATCGGCGTCACCGAGTCCGAAGTGATTCTGGATCTGAAATACTATACCGAGGGGATTATCCGTCTGGCAGATTACACCGAAGATCCTGATTTTTCCATTAAGCAGGATGTGGCCATCGGTGATACGGTTTCCGCCCAGGTCATCAGTCTGGATGACGGCAACGGCAACATTCTCTTGTCCAGAAAACAGGCCAATGACATACTCGCCTGGGATAAATTAAAGGAATATATGGAAAACGGCACTGATCTCACTGTACAGATCAAGGGCGTGGTCAACAAAGGCGTCATCGCCTACGTGGAAGGCATCCGCGGCTTCATTCCGGCATCCAAGCTTTCCCTTTCCTATGTGGAAAATCTGGAGGACTGGCTGTTAAAAGAGATTCAGGTGCGGGTCATCACCGCTGACGCAGAAGCCCATCGCCTGGTGCTTTCCGCCCGGGAGATTCTGAAAGAAAAAGAGGCCGAAGAGAAAAAAGCGCTGGTATCCAACGTGCAGGTGGGCCTCGTCACCGAGGGTGTGGTAGAATCTGTGAAAGACTATGGTGCTTTTGTCCGGTTAAGCAACGGTCTCACCGGCCTGGTGCACGTTTCTCAGATTTCTGACAAGCATATCAAAAATCCCCGCACCGTTTTGAATGAGGGGGACACCGTAAAAGTGAAGGTCATCGGCATCAAGGACGGCAAGATCAGCCTCAGCATGAAAGCACTGAACGATGTGGCTTCCGAAGAGATCCAGGAAGAAGCTGTGGAAATCCCTCAGGCTGAGGAGATCGGCAGCAATCTGGGTGCACTGTTGAAGGGATTCCATTTCGAGTAAGCTTACAGAACAAAATAAAACCTCCGGGAACTAATGTGATGAATCTCCAAAAGTGTCAGATGTAATCTGATACTCCGGCATTTCAAACATTTCTCCACGGAGGTTTTTATTTTTTCAAAATTTTCAAAAACACCTATAAAAGTCCCAGAATCCGCAGCACGATCAGCGCAATGGTGATCAGCTGGAACCATACGATCACCTTCAGATATTTGCGCAGTGCATTCAGATCATAGCTTCTGCCGTCGCCCTGCTCTTCCAGCGCTCCCTGAATATTCCGAAAACACTTGATATTTTCTTTGTGTACCGTATCCTCCAGAGACAGCCGCAGCGTATCCAGCTGATCCTTCAGGGACTCCCCATCCTCTGCCGGACGTTCTTCCTCCTGAACCTGTGCCTGCATCTGCTGGAGCTGCTCCTGCTGCACCTGTACCTGCTGCGCCTGCATCTGCTGCATCTGCTCCTGCTGCGCCTGTACCTGCTGCATCTGCCCCTGCTGCGCCTGCATCTGCGCATCCACATCCGCCAGCTTCCGGACAATATCCCCGATCTCCGTGCCCAGATTGTCCACGCCGGAAGACAGCTGCTGGGTCAGCATATGTACCTGCTTCTGCAGGTCATTAATGCCCTCTGTCCGGGCACTGATATCCCCTGCTCCCGGCCGTCCGCCAATACCATCTTCCTTGTCCATTTTCATTGCATCCAGCCGCTGCAATACGGTTCTCTGCAATTTCCGGACTTCCTCTATTGCCAACGCATTCTGCTCATTCTGTTCTTCCAGATCATTCAGCTTCCTGGCCACTTCACGGAGTACCGTTCTCTGATAAGAACTGCCGCTTTCTGTCTCCGGCCGCTTGCCCAGCATATCCATAAATCCTGCCATTGTTATCCTCCTGCGTTCTTTTTTAACCCGTTTCCCCAACGTATCTTTGTTTTCTTATGATAAATCATTGTATCATTTTGGTTTTCCGTTGACAACCGCCTATTTCTTCCTTCTCAGAAAGTTTTTTGCAATTTGCATGCGGATTTTTCAGAAGTTTTTATCAGATTTGTTCAAAAATTTTTTCTTTCATTTTTTGTTTTTGTGCATTTTCACACATTGTTTAAGGTTTGTTCACAATTTATTCATAATTAAAGACTATACTAAAATCATCGAAAGGAAATAAAGATTTGGGCGTTTACGTAATGTTTTTCATTACACACATAGATAAATTTTTTCATAATAGCCTCGGCGGGAAACCGTCGGGGCACTCCTCATTTTATGGGGTATTTTTTAATTCTCCTGGATTGCCTGGTTCAGCTTCCACATACGTTCGTCCAGCTCCGCCACAATTCTGGCACAGTCCCGCAGATCCCGGCTAATATACTCCGGCGCGCTTTCCTGTCCCTCATATTTGTACTGGATCTTGTGCTCCAGACTGGCCCAGAAATCCATCGCCACCGTACGGATCTGAATCTCTACCTTCACGTCTTCCACACGGTCCTCGATATTCACCGGCACCGATACGATCATATGATAACTTGTGTAGCCGCTTGGCTTCGGGTTCTTAATATAGTCCTTCACTTCCAGCACCTTCAGATAATTCTGCCGGCTGATCATATCTGCCAGGCGGTAAATATCCGGGGTAAAAGAGCAGATGATTCGCACGCCCGCAATGTCCTTCACATATTTCACCATATTTTCCAGCGTGCTGTCATATCCGTGCCGTTTCAGCTTCTTTACGATGCTCTCCGGCTCCTTCAGGCGCGATTTGATATGTTCAATGGGGTTATACTGGTGCACGTATTCAAACTCATCGTTCAAAATCTGCATATTCAGCGTCATTTTCTTCAGCGCTGACTTGTACAGAAACATCACCGCTTCCCAGCTGTCCACATTGCCATCCCTGTCATAAACAAATTCCATGCAAGTTCCTTTCCGCCCGGCTGTCCCGGGGCGCTGATCCCACGATCAGCCTATGGTATTGTAACATATTCTGGGAAAATGTCTACTTGAAATTGACAGGAATTTATCCGGGAACTTATCATGACGCAGCGTTCTCCTCTTTGAAAAAAATAAAATCTACGCTATAATAAAAAACAGACTATGCAAAGAGAGGTGCATCCATGTTTCGTCTTTGGGTTAAACTGATGAAAGACAATCATCTGATGAAAGATACCGTCATCTGCGATGACAGTGCAGATACAAGAACACATAAGATTTTTCATGCGCTGGAAGAAGCCTGCTATGAATTCGACCTGAGCAAACCCATCTGGCTGGAATCCACCATCAGCGAGTTTCAGCACCATGCCAAGGCCCGCTTCCGGCAGGACAATTTCATTGACTCTGTAGACTTCGACTATATGGAAATCCAGGTCATTGAGGAAGATTAGCATCTTATAATACATAATTTCATTGACACCAAAATATGTGTCTGCTACACTATAATTACATATCTGGGAAAGTTCTTGACCGTTCGGTCACTCAATCCCCATATGCAAAAACAAAAAATATGGCGGAGAAGGTGAGGACGGACACGTATCGCCATTGTCTGTACAACACACATTCTTCTCTACCATCATAAGGAGGAGAATGAAAATGGAAAGACGAAGGAAAACGCTGGAAGAATTAAACCTGTTGGATGATTTTTTATTCAACGCGATGCTGACGTATCCAGATACAGGAGAAGCATTTATCCGTAAGTTGCTGGAGACATTGTTTGATCGGAAATTCCCGCATTTGAAAATTCATCCGCAGAAGACGTTTATCGGCTTGAATACGGGTCTTCGTGGTGCCAGATTGGATGTCTATATCGAAGAAGACGGCAGTGTTCAGATCCATGACGAAGCAATACCAACGGTTTATGATGTAGAGCCGGATCATAACAAAGATGCTGCACAAATAAAAGCTTTTCCGAAGCGGGCACGGTTTTATCATGCTGCCATTGACAGGGTGGCTCTGAAATCCGGAGAAAATTTCGGCAAACTGAAGAAAGTGTATGTGATCTTTATCTGCGATTATGATCCCTTCGGCTGTGACCGGGTGCTATACACGATCAAAAACAAATGTCTGGAAGAACCGGAACTGCCGTATAACGATGATACGGAGACCTGGGTGTTGTACACCCGGGGCAAAAAAGGCAACATATCCAAAAGCTTACGCCAGCTGCTTAGCTACATGGAGAACACGAACCAGAGCAATGCGATCAATGAGGACCTGAGAGAGATCCAGTTAATGGTAGATCAGGTCAAGCATGACGGGGAGGTTTCACTGCAATATATGAAAAGTTTTGAGCACGACCAAATGATGTATGAGCAAGGACATGAACAGGGGCGTAAGGAAGAACAGAAGAATACAGAGCAGGAACGCGAACTGACCAGACATCTTCTGGATGACCAACGGTTTGATGATATGAAGCACGCACTGGATGACCCCGCTTTCCGGGAACAGCTGATGCAGGAATATCACATTCATTAATTTTTCTAAAAAGCTGATTTCATGGATATTTAGAACCAAAGAACCCTATCAAAGATTTATACAGTCTTTGACAGGGTTCTTTTTGTCCGGAATATTTTTATACTTTAGTTCATATCAAACAGCTGCCGCTGCCGCAGGTCAATGCCCGCCCAGCTGGTACTGGTTCTGGGCTGCCCGTACAGATAATTTCCCTATTTTTTAATTTTCTTTTTAATTTTTGGCGTGGTTTTTTCCCAATCCGACAAAAGTAAACATCGCCCCGACAATGGTGCAGGTCACGCAGACCACCACCATGCCGGAGACACCGAACACATCCTGCACCCGGCCGCCCAGGAAGTTGCCTACAGCACCGCCCAGTCCCATGGTCGCCATGCCCAGCGCCGACTGGCCCGTGACTTTGTACTGACCGGGCACCCGCTCGTTGATGTAGTACACGGATGCCGGAACAAAGAACGCATAGGCCCCGAACTGGCACAGCTGAGACAGCAGCAGTACCGGCATGTTCACAGCCCCCAGCAGGATCACGGTTTTCATCACATAGGAAACAGCACTGATCCGCAAAACATTGGCCGAAGAAATTCGTTTCACAAGAAAATTTACCAAAATCATTGCGGGCAGTTCCAGGGACGCCGCAAACGCCGTGGCGATGCCCATGTCCGCATCCGAACCGCCAAACCGCCCCACCAGGTCGATCATGTAGGTATTGTTCATGAAATGGCCCACAAAAATCAGGAAAAAGCCCAGGAGCAGGATGAGAAGCCCCCGGTCAGCGGCGAACATGGCGCGCATGCCGGGGGAGGGGACTGATGCGTCTTGCTCCCGTGTGCGCCGGGCTGCGATGGAGTCAATCTCTGACGCCGGAGTTGCGGTTGCTGATAGATGTGTTGTTGCGGTTGTGCTCGCTGACGAATTCTCTGTTGGTGGCATAGCTGTTGGTGCAACATTGCCTGCCTCTGCCTTCTGTGAACTGTCAGCGTCGAATTTCGTCGAATCTATTGGATGAGAAGAATCCTCCGGTTGGAGAGAACTTGAATTGACTTTTTCAGGCACTCGGCTGCCAAGCCCATACATTTCCTTCAACTTTCGGGTACTCTGGTATGTCGCCAGCAGTCCGATGAGGCACAGGCTGAATACCAGTGACAGCACAATCAGCGCATCCACACCGAAGCGCTCCGTCACAAATCCCAGTGCCAGTGACAGCAGGGCAAAGCAGACGGAGCCTGCCCCTCTGGCCAGACCATAGTTCACCGGTATGCCAAGGTTCACATATTCCATGCCAAGAGAATTCAGCACCGCTGAATTCATCTGAAACAGCGCCATCACTGCCAGGAACAGGCAGGCCAGCGCCAACGCCGCCGCTGCCGGGCACACAAGCAGCACCACATCACAAATACAGGCTGCCCCCAGGCAGAGCATGAACGCCTGCCGCACCGACAGGCGGCCGCCGTTTTCCATCCTGGCCGCCAGCAATGGCTGAAAAACCACAGAGATCAGGCCGCCCAGCGCGGTGATGATGCCCGTCTCCGTGCTGGAAAAGCCTTTTCCTTTCAGATAGACCGCACCGAAGCCCCAGATGCACACGTAAGCCATCCAGAACAATCCGTTGGTCGCCACATATTTTCCGGTCAGCTGCCGCTGGAGCCGCGTCAAACTCTGCTTGTCCATTCCCCTTCCGTTCCTCTCCATCTCTATCAACTTCTATACCAGATTCCGCGGCGTTCCGTTCATCCATGCCCGCACATTTTCCGCCACTTCGTCCACCAGCTTCTGTCTGGCTTCCACCGATGCCCAGGCGATATGCGGGGTGATGACCAATTTCCGGCTGTCCTGTACCGCCAGCAGCGGATTGTCCGCTTTCATGGGCTCCGCGCTCAGCACATCCAGTCCGGCACCGGCAATGACACCCGCGTTCAGCGCCTCCGCCAGATCCTTTTCATTGACGATGGGGCCCCGGCCCACATTGATGAGGATGGCGCTCTTTTTCATCATGGCAAATTTTTCTTTCGTCATGAGATTTTCCGTGGCCGGATTCAGCGGCGCATGGATGGATACCACATCCGACTCGCCCAGCAGCGTTTCCAGATCCACCTGCTCATAGGGCGTGTCATATTTCCGGCCTGTTGCAGAATAGCACAGGATTCGGCAGCCAAACGCCTCCGCGATCCGCGCCACCTCCCGGCCAATGGTGCCCAGACCAATGATGCCCCAGGTCTTTCCTTTTAACTGGAAAAACTTCTCATCCAGACAGCAGAACATGCCGCTGCGGCTGTAAGCGCCGGATTTCACATAAGCATCATACCAGTTCAGCTTTTCCAGCACATAAAACAGCAGCGCAAAGGTGTGCTGTGCCACAGAGTCTGTGGAATACCCGGCCACATTCGTCACCGGCAGATTCCGGCTGCGGCAGTAATCCATGTCCACGATGTTCGTTCCCGTGGCCGTCACACACAGCAGCTTCGCGTGGGCCGCTTTTTCCAGCGTGCGGGCATTCATGGGCACCTTGTTCACCAGGATCACGTCGGCCTGCGCCACCCTCTCTCTCGTCTCCTCCTCCGTGGAGGTATCGTAAACCACCAGTTCTCCCAGCTGCTCCAGCGCAGAAATATTGACATCATCCCCTAAGGATGTTTTTTCCAGCATAACGATTTTCATTTCTTTTCCAACTCCTTTTCTCTTTCTGGCAAAAATATTCATAATCTCAGTTCCACTTACAAAAAACTACGATCGATCATCCATTCCGAATACAGTCCAACGCAAATTCTCTGACTCTATTATGAACTGTATTTGTTCTAAACTTATTTTGACGACTACTCTAACCATATTTTCTGATCGCATCCTACATGAGCAAGTTCCACTAGCACTTAGCAACGCCAGAACCTCGTGTAAACAAAGACTTTGGCTCGTCGCTCGCGCAAAAAACCGGCCTAAATGCTTTCCGCAACGGAACAGCATCTTGACCGGTTTTCTCAACCACAGTGTTTTCTGCCGCCGCAGGTCATCCCCTGCCGCAGGGAACGCCGCGCTTACAGTCTCTTCAGAATCTCTTCTCTCTGTTTCTCGTATCCCGGCTTGCCAAGAAGGGCAAACATGTTGCGCTTGTAGCTCTCCACGCCTTCCTGGTCAAACGGGTTCACGCCGTTCAGGTAGCCGCTGATGGCGATGGCAAACTCGAAGAAATAGAACAGCTCGCCGAGGAAGAATTCGTTCTGCTTCGGCACGGTCACAAGCAGGTTCGGCACCTCGCCGTCGGTGTGCGCCAGCATCGTTCCTGTCATGGCACTCTTGTTGACGAAATCCATATCCTTGCCAGCCAGGTAGTTCAGGCCGTCCAGATCCACGGCTTCCTCATTGATCATCACCTTATCATCACAGTCCTCCACGCTGAGCACCGTCTCGAACATGACGCGGGAGCCGTCCTGGATGAACTGTCCCATGGAATGCAGATCGGTGGTCAGATCAACGGATGCCGGGTAAATGCCCTTGTGATCCTTGCCCTCGCTCTCGCCGCACAGCTGTTTCCACCACTCGGATACATAGTGGATGCTGGGCTCGTAGTTTGCCAAGATCTCGATACTCTTGCCTTTTCTGTGTAAAATATTGCGGACAGCCGCATATTTCATGGAATCGTTCTGCTCAAAACCGTCGCGGATGGCACGTTCTCTTGCGGAAGCGGCACCCTCCATGAGTTTGGTAATATCTGCGCCGCTGACTGCGATGGGCAGAAGTCCAACTGCGGTCAGAACGGAGAAACGTCCGCCCACATCATCCGGTACAACGAAAGTCTCGTAGCCCTCGCTGTCGGACAGATTTTTCAAAGCGCCCTTTGCCTTGTCTGTGGTAGCATAAATTCTCTTGGCAGCCTCTTCTTTGCCATATTTTTTCTCCAGGATCTCCTTGAAAATACGGAAAGCGATGGCAGGCTCCGTGGTGGTGCCGGACTTGGAAATCACGTTGATGGAGAAATCCCGGTCTCCCAGCACGTCGATCAGGCCTTTCAGGTATCTGCCGCTGATGCTGTTGCCTGCGAAATAGATCTCCGGCGTCTTGCGGATCTCTTTGGATACGTTGTTATAAAAACTGTGTCTTAAAAATTCAATGGCAGCCCGCGCGCCCAGGTAAGATCCGCCGATACCGATGACGATCAGAACCTCGGAATCCTCCTGAATCTTCTTCGCTGCTTTCTGAATCCGTGCAAACTCTTCCTTATCATAATCTACGGGAAGATCCAGCCATCCCAGGAAATCATTCCCGGCGCCTTCTCTGGAAAGCAGAAGCTTTCTTGCGTCCTCTGCAAGACGTCCCATATAAGCCACTTCATGGGGATTGATAAATGCTTCCGCTCTGGAATAGTCAAATGTCACTTTATCCATGTGATTCACTCCTTCTTCTACAGGTACCCTTTCCCTGTTCTGCTCTCATTCTATCAAATCGTTTTTCATATATCAAGAGCATTCACGCCAAAAATTCTTTCAGCACTTCCCGGACGATCTTATCCTCTTCCTCCCGGGGAACACACTGTCCGCCTGCTGCCAGATCCTTCTCCCCAGCTGAAAAAGCCTGTCCGTCCACGTCGGAAATGCTCCCAGCTGCGGCAAAAGCGTTTTCCTCCGGGAAATCTTCCCAGCCGTTTCCGTAAGAAGGCTTCAACGACTGCCACCGACCGGACGCACGGGCAGCCGCCGTTTTTTCACGGGCCATCGATCCAGTTTCTTCTTTTTGTTGCATATCCGATAGCATTTCTCTATTTCGCAACTCCTGATCTCCTGTACTTTCTGCCACTCTTTTATCAGTGACTCCCCCGGCATATCCTTCCCCGGCACTTCTCCCATTTTCTGCTCCGCGCTGTGGCTGCACATCTGCAAATCTTTCTCCCCGGTATCCGGCACTGCCGAACACCTGTGTCCCGGCAAATGCCTCCGGCTCCACCAGCTTGGGCTCCAGAATATTGACAAAATAATCCGTGATGTTTTGTTTTACAATTTTTTCGGAGCGTTCATTGCCCGACAGACAGTCCAGCAGCTGCAAAAACACCGCTGCCAGAATGCCCATGACAAAAAACAGGTGACAGTCGGCCACGGTGCGCCCGGCCCGGACGGCCAGCGCATAGCTTGTCCCGCCCAGCAAAATACAGATGAGCTGCGCTTTTCGATAAAACGAATTCATCCCCGCCAGGTGCGCGTGAAAGAATTTCAGCTTCTCCACCTGCCTGTCCACGTACAGCCGGGTATCCGCCATGTGGCTGTTGATCTTGTATGTATTTTCGTATTTCAGCTTTAGCTGCTTCATCCAGCGATCGTTGACGGTGGGCAGCCCATCCGTCTCTTTTTTCAGGTGTCTGTAAATCAAGGATACGATTATCTTCTGTAACAAAACGACAGCACTGATCCCGGCCAGCACGTACAGTACAAACTGGAGATCCGTCATTTTTTCAAGCATAAAAAACGCTCCTTCCATTTCCAGATTTTTACAGTTATTATACATGAACTGGTAAAAAATGGAAAGAGAAGGAGCCGCACAATTCATCGACAACTTTCATCAATTTAACAGACACTGTCTGGAAAATTGGATACGCAAGATAAAATGTCCTCATATTCTGCGCATTCAGACAATGTCTGAACAAATATGATTCCAGCAGCGCCATCGTTCACCCTCTACAGTTTTACGCCAGAGCCTCCATCATGCCCAGCACCAGCCGCACGCTGTGCTCGATGGCTTTTTTCTCGAATGCCGGGTAATCCATGGTGGCGCTGTCATCCGCCTTGTCGGAGATGGCCCGCAGGATCACAAATGGAATCTTGTTCAGGTAAGCGGCCTGGGCGATGGCTGCGCCCTCCATCTCGGTACAGAAGCCGCCGAAATTGCTGATGATCCGGTCTTTGATGGCCTTGTCGGAAATAAACTGGTCGCCACTGACCACCCGGCCTGTCCAGGTACGGATATCCGGGTTTACTTTGGCGCATACCTGTGCTGCCGTCTCAATGAGCTTCTCATCTGCCGGAAATGCCAGCGTATCCATCCGTGGAATCTGCCCCAGCGCATAGCCAAAGTTCACCGCATCCATGTCGTGATGCAGCGCATCTGTGGAGATCACCAGATCGCCGATGTCGATTCTGGCATCCAAAGAACCGGCGATTCCGGTGTTGATCACCGCATCCACCTCAAAGAGATCCACCAGAATCTGAGTGCAGATACCGGCGTTGACCTTACCGATGCCGCTGCGCACCACCACGGCCTCCTGACCGTTTAATTTTCCGGCACAGAATTCCATGGACGCTTTCTCCACCCTTTTCTCGATCTGCATCTGTTCTTTCAACAGTGCAACTTCTTCTTCCATTGCACCGATAATTCCAATTCGTTTCATGATTTGTTCATCCTTTTCTTCTTGATTTTTTATAGAAAAATTTTTCCTTCGGTGTTATACTATCCTGAAAGTCTCATCTCTTCACATAGCTTTCCACGGGAAACCTCTTTGAGGCATATCGCCATCATGGGATTTCTTATGCACGATCGCTTTGTGAATATGGATAGGCTTTGATACAAAACATACTTTAGGAGGAAAAGATTATGGTATATAAGACAAAGGGCGTCTGTTCCCAGCTCATCAACGTAGAAGTTGAAAACAACATCGTGACATCTGTCGAGTTCGTCGGCGGATGCAACGGCAACACCCAGGGTGTGGCTGCGCTCGTGGAGGGCATGGACGTGCATGAAGCCATCCGCCGTCTGGAAGGCATTCACTGCGGTCCCCGCCCGACTTCCTGCCCTGACCAGCTGTCCAAGGCACTCAAACAGGCCATCGGAGAGTAAATAAACAATCCTCTGCAAACGCACAAGCCTTGCCAGCAGAAACTTTATTCACATGCAGAACAACACATGAGAACTGTCACTTCTTTTATGGGAAGCTGACAGTTCTTCTTTTTAAGTTCTCAACCTCTTCAAATCTCACATCACCCTCGCAGCTGTCGCTACATAGAATGTGTTAAAGCTGCATGGAAATCTCTCTTCCTGTCCGTTTATATCTATAATATCGCACGCCGGCTGCGTCCAGCATCCGCTTGGACGCAATGACGGACGGCGTGTCCATGTATTTATCATCGTCGTAGATCAGCGTGCGGATGCCCGCCTGAATGATGGCTTTGGCACACTCGTTGCACGGGAAAAGCGTCACATACAGCTTCGCCCCTTCCAGGCTGCCGCCGCGATAGTTCAGGATCGCGTTCAGCTCGCTGTGGGTTGTGTACAGATATTTGTTGTCCAGCGGTTCCCCTTCCCGGGCCCACGGAAATTCATCATCGGAGCAGCCCACAGGGAAACCATTGTAGCCCATGGACAGTATTTTGTTGCTGTCACTGACGATGCAGGCGCCCACCTGCGTATTCGGGTCTTTGGAACGCATGCCGGAAAGCTTGGCCACGCCCATGAAATACTCATCCCAGGTAATATAATCCTGTCTCTTATCGCTCATCTGTGTACTCCTCCGTTTCTCTTTTTCTATTCTGCTTACATGTTGCCTGCCGATTCACCATTCCACTATGCACACCGCACAGTGTCAGCTCGTCTGCACAGCGCTCTATTCATTTGTACCTCGCACAACGCATGGCATCGACACGCCTGTACTGCACTCTATTCGTTTGTGCCTCGCACAACGCATGGCATCGACACACCTGTACTGCTCGCTATCCCTCTGCACGCTTTTTCACTGGTGCATCTTCCAACTGTTAAATACTGTGTTCTCTTCTCAGCCGGGCAATCGTCCGCTTCACCATTTTTTCCACCTGTTCAAAACAGCGGCCATAGTCGGTGAGCTCCCCGCCGTAGGGGTTCTGGGTGTCCTCCACGCCGCTGAATTCACTCAGCGTGTACACCAGCTTCTGCTCCGGGTACTCCTCGTTGATCCGCTCTTTCTGCTTCTCATTCAGGGTCAGCACCAGACAGGCGTCGCCCATGTCCTCCCGGGTCAGCTGTTTGGACATATAGCCGTCCATACGGATGCCGTTGCTGATCATGACCGCCTCGGCCTTCTGGTTCACCGGCTCTGGGAAAAGTACCACCAGTCCCCGGCTTCGCACCTCGATATTCACGCCCTCCAGCTCCCGTCTGGCGATGCCTTCCGCCATGGGGCCCATGATGTTGGCGCTGTTGCTGACAAACAAAATACGGTTGAGACGGCTGACGCCCCGCTTGTTGATATGGATCACCTGATGGGCAGCGGCTTTTAACAGGCGGTTCATGATGGCCTGTCCCAGTCCCGGCCCCTCAAAGGATTCCGAGTAAATGCAGTCCACGTCCAGCTCATCAAATTCCCGCAGCACCGCAAACAGATGGCGGGCGATGGATTCTTCATCCTGCCTGCTGCCTGCGGAACGGATCTCGTCCGCATTGTACAGATCTTTCGTCTCCTCGGTGCAGATGACGCCCACCCGCATGCCGTGCTCCTGTTTTTCCTGTACCAGCTCATTGATCCGTGCAGTGACCAGGGCCTGCTCGCCCTCCACCACCACCAGATCGGCCTTGGGCGCATAATGGCGGTATTTCATGCCCGGCGCTTTCGGCACGATGTTGGAATCGTCCCGGATGATAGCCTGATCCACTTCGACTTTTCCCAGCACCTCTTCCAGCATCTCTTTCGTAATGTAGCCCGGACGCAGAATGGTGGGCACGCCCTCACTGAGATCCACAATGGTAGATTCCAGGCCGATGTTCACCTCGCCGCCGTCCAGGATCATGTCGATCCGTCCGTCCAGATCCTCTTTGACATGCTCCGCCCGGGTGGGGCTAGGACGCCCTGACGTGTTGGCACTGGGCGCTGCAATGTAACCGCCGCCTGCCCGGATGAGCTTCATGGCCACCGGATGGCTGGGCATGCGCACGGCCACCGTCTCCAGACCGCCGGTGGTTCCATACGGCACCCGGTCACTTTTCTTGAAAATCATCGTCAGCGGGCCCGGCCAGAACTTATCAGCCAGAAGCTTCGCCTCCGGCGGAATCTCCTTGACGATCAGCCCCAGCGCATCCCAGTCCGCGATATGCACGATCAGCGGATTATCCGACGGCCGGCCCTTGGCACTGTATATTCTGGCAGCGGCCTCCTCGTCCAGCGCATTGGCGCCCAGCCCGTACACGGTCTCTGTGGGGAACGCCACCAGCTTGCCTTCCTTCAGAAGATTGCCTGCCGCCTCAATCTTAACGTCGTCCGCGGAATCTCCGCTCACATTAAGTATTGTTGTATTCATTCAGAAAATTCCTCCCGTCTACTATTTGGAGTTATTTCATTATAAACATTTTAGAAAATAAAGTAAATACTTTTCCTTATCCGGCATTGAGAAACGCCATCACGCCCATATAAATTGCCCAGGCTGTTTTTTCCTGATATTCCGCCGTTTTCAGCAGTTTTTCTTCCTCGGGATTTGATAAAAAACCGCATTCTGCGATGACGATGGGCGCGTCTGTTTTCTTCAGCAGGTAATAACTTTTATTGCCTTTCGCCTCCCGGTGATTATCCGGCGCCACATGGGAAATGAGCTGCTGCTGGATGAGCTGGGCCAGCCGTTTGCCCTCCGCCGAGTCCGCATAATAGAACGTCTGCGCCCCGCGGATAGCCGCATCCTGATAACTGTTCTGATGCACGCTTACCACACAGTCCGGTTTCGATTTACTGATCAGCGCACAGCGGTTTTTCAGATCCTCCACCTTTTTGCTGCCGTTTTTCCGGCTGTCCAGCCCCTCGTCCGCCCGTCTGGTCATCACCGTTTTCACATCCGCCGCCTGCAGCATCCGCTCCAGCCGCAGGGCGATGGCAAGGTTGATGTCCTTTTCCAGCGTGCCGCTCCCGCTCACCTTTCCCGGATCCTCCCCGCCGTGCCCGGCATCAATGACCACCACAAATGTCTGCGCTCCGTTTTTCACCGCATCCGCGGACACCGACGTCTGGGCCGCCTCCCGGGAAAGCACCCAGGCCGCCAACAGGATCAGAAGGCTCATCAGCAGTTCCAGCTTATTTTTTCTCATAAAAAATCCCCGGTCATACACTCACAAAAGTATATGCCCCGGGGAAATGGGTTATTCGGGTTGTTATAATTCCGGAAAAGCCGTCCGCTTCACCACATCCACCGGCATATCCTGCCCTGTCCACAGGCGGAACGCCTCGGCGCCCTGATAAAGCAGCATACCCAGCCCGTTGGCAGTGGGAAGTCCGGCCTGCTCTGCCATGGCAAGAAGCGCCGTTTTCTTCGGATTGTAAATGATGTCTGCCACAAACAGCCCATGATGCAGATAGGACGCATCGGGGATGAGGCACTGCCCCTGCAGATTGCCCATACCCACATTGGTGGCATTTACCAGCAGATCTGCCTCCTCCAGCTTCTGCCGCAGCGTGGTGGTGTCCGCGATGGAATACGCCTCCGCCTGACAGCCGGTGGCTTTGCGGATCAGTTCAGCATTTTCGGAAGCGTCTGACCGGTTGAAAATGGTGATCTTCGCCGCCCCGTCCAGCGCCGCCTGCACGCTGATGGCCGTGGCTGCGCCGCCTTTTCCCAGGATCACCAGTTTTTTCCCGGCAATGTCGATGCCCTCTGTGGCCAGCGCCTGCAAAAATCCGGTACCGTCGGTGAGGTATCCCACATAGCGATCGCCCTCCCGCACCACAGTATTCACCGCTCCGGCCAGCCGGGCCGCCGGGGAAATCTCGTCCAGATAATCCATGATCCGCCGTTTGTAAGGCATGGACACGTTAAAGCCCTGGATGCCCAGCGCCTTTAAGCCCCGCACGCCCGCGTCAAACTGCTCCTCCGGCGTCTCGAAGGCCACATACACGCCGTCGATGCCCAGCGCCCCGAAAGCGGTGTTGTGCATCAGCGGAGAAATGCTGTGGCGGATCGGGTCCGCGATGATCCCGTACACCTTCGTATATCCTGTAATATTCTGCATCTCTTTCCTCCTACATCCCTATCTGCTGCATAACAAATCTTTTTCACATCCGTATTCATGCATGGCACACGAATGGATTATTCCTTCCGGCAGGTCAGCAATCCCCTGCCTTGTTTCGGCTCGTTCTGTGACACTTGATATCTTCTATCCTATCCAGCAGATCATCGATTCCTTTTCCTGCTTCAAAGCGTGCTGTGATGTCTTATCTCTTCTTACTGCGAAAAGAATTGATCCAGCCCGTTAGCCATGCCCTGTACCATTTTTGCCTGATAATCCTCTGTCGCCATGAGGGCATCTTCCTCCGCATTGGACATATAGCCCATTTCCACGATGGTCACCGGCACCTGGCACCAGTTAATGCCGCTCATGGTGTCCGTCTCCCACACCGTCGCCTTGGAAACGCCAGTGGCTGCCTGAAAAGCATTCATGATGCAGTCCGTCAGCTTTCTGCTGCTGGCATAAATGTTGGCGCAATAGGGATTCTTGCTGGTAGGACAGATGCCCATGGCCCCTTTCACCGATGTGTTATCGGAACCGTTGGCATGGATGCGCACAAAAGCGTCCGCGCCTGCATTGTTTGCCATCTGTGCCCGCTCGCTGTTGCTGATGTTCACATCGTTCTGGGTACGGATCATCAGCACCTGATAGCCCCGGCTTTCCAGCTCTGTCTGCAATTTCAGCGCCACCTGCAGCGTCAGCTGGTATTCTGCCAGACCACTGGCCTTGCCGGAGGTGCCGCCCGCCACCTTGGCCTTCGTCTCGGAAGCCCCCGGGCCAATGGGCTCCTTCTCGCTGTTGCCCTTGGCCTGATGCCCGGCATCTATGGCCACCAGATGACCGTTGCCGCTGCCCGCCGCATTGCTGTTCTCTGCCGGAACGGCATCCCCATTCTGCACGGAAGTATCCTGACTTTCTGCAGTTTCAGAGCCGTTTTCGTTTCCCAGTGCAGACTGCACCGCATCACTGTTCAGCTTCTCATTTAACGAGCCGCCGCCCACAGATAAATCCGGGGCATTCCCAGCAATCTCGTCTACATCTGTTGTATCTGACACGCCGGAATCCGCCTCATCTGTCTGCACTTCCGCATTTGTCCCGGTTCTGACATCTCCCTTATCGTCGCCCGCGGAACTTCCACAGCCTGTTATGCACAGCCCCGCCAACAGTGCCAGCGCCAGCAAGGCTCCGGCTATTTTTCTCTTTTTCATACTCCCTGTCCCTCTTTACGCCCCCAGCACCTGTCCGGCGTAGTTGACGGATGCCATAGCGTCTTTGCAGTAGGCATCGGCGTGAATGGTGTCCGCGTATTCCTGGGTCAGCACCGCGCCGCCCACCATGACCTTGATGGTGGGGTCAGCTGCGTTGAGCTGACGGATGGTCTCCTCCATGCTGGGCACGGTGGTGGTCATGAGGGCGCTTAAGCCCACCAGCTTCACCTGCTGCGCCAGCGCCGTCTCCACGATGGTCTCCGGCGGCACATCCCGGCCCAGATCAATGACGTCATAGCTGTAATTTTCCAGCAGTACCTTTACAATGTTTTTGCCAATATCGTGAATGTCACCTTTGACGGTGGCCAGAATGATCTTGCCTTTTTTCTCCTGCACCACGCCGCTGTCCGCCATCTGCTGTTTGATCACATCGAAGGCTGCCTTGGCCGCCTCGGCGCTCATAAGCAGCTGGGGCAGGAATACGGTGCCCTTCTCGAACCCCTTGCCTACCACGTCCAGCGCCGGGATCAGTTCCTGATTGATCACATCCAGCGGCGCCGTGGTTTTCAGAAGCGCTGCAGTGGCTGCTGCCGTCTGTTCTTTCAGCCCTTTGCGGATACATTCCTGCAGGGGCAGGTCGCCCTTGGCTGCTGCCGGTGCCGTCGTCTGGCCCGCATACCGGGCAATATAGTCCTGGCAGTTTTCGTCCAGCCCGGCCAGCGCACAGTAGCTGAAATACGCCCGCATCATATCCTCGGAATTGGGGTTGATGATGGCGGCGCTCAGGCCGTTCTGCATGGCCATGGTGTAAAATGCCGCGTTGATGTTCGGTCTGGCCGGAAGTCCGAAGGAAATGTTGGACACGCCCAGGATCGTATGGCCGCCCAGCTCATCCCGGACGCGCCGCAGCGTTTCCAGCGTCGCCAGCGCCGACCGGTTGTCAGAGCTGATGGTCATGGCAAGGCCGTCGATGATGATGTCCTTGGCCGCAATACCGTAGGAAGCCGCTTTTGCATAAATCCGTCTGGCAATGGCGATCCGGCCGTCCGCATTGTCCGGGATACCGTTTTCGTCCAGCGCCAGGGCTACCACTGTGCCGCCGTATTTTTTCACCAGCGGAAATACCGCGTCCATCACCTCATCCTTGCCGTTGACGGAGTTGATCAGCGGTTTTCCGTTATAAATCCGCATAGCCCGTTCCATGGCGGTGAAATCCGACGTGTCGATCTGCAATGGCAGGTCGGTCACCGTCTGCAGCTCCCGGATGGCCTCCTCCATCATGGACGGCTCGTCGATCTCCGGCAGGCCCACGTTGACATCCAGAATGTGTGCCCCCGCATCCTGCTGGGTCACTGCTTCCTTTAAAATGTAGTCCATGTCGTGATCCCGCAGCGCCTGTTTGAACTTGGACTTACCGGTGGGGTTGATGCGCTCGCCGATGATCACCGGCTTGGGGCCGATCTCCACCGCGTTGGCATAAGAGGACACGAAGGTTCTGTTCTTGGGCACCACCGGCACCGGTGTCAGATGCTCGCACCGCTTGCGCAGCTGCCGGATGTGCTCCGGCGTCGTACCGCAGCAGCCGCCTGCCACCCGCACGCCATGCCGCACCATCCGCTCCATAACCTCCGCAAATTCCTCCGCATTGATGTCATACACGGTCTTGCCGTTTTCGCTTCTGGGCAGGCCTGCATTGGGGTTCATGATCACCGGCACGGAAGCATATTGCAGCAGATCCAGCAAAATGCCCTCCATCTGTACCGGGCCCAGACCACAGTTGATGCCCAGAGCGTCCACGCCCAGTCCTTCCAGCAGCGCCACCGTGGACGCCACATTTCCGCCGGTGAGCAGCTTGCCCTTCTCATCAAAAATCATCGTCGCCATCACCGGCAGATGGCTGTTTTCCTTGGCCGCCAGAATGGCCGCTTTCACCTCGTAGCTGTCGCTCATGGTCTCTGCCAGCACCAGGTCTGCACCGGCTCCCTCCCCGGCACGCACCACCTGGGCAAACAGGTCATAGGCTTCCTCAAAACCCAGGTCGCCCAGCGGTTTTAACAACTTTCCGGTGGGGCCGATATCCAGCGCCGCAAACACCTTTCTGCCCGCCAGTTTTTCCGCCTCCCGCACGTTTTTCACCGCCGCGCGTACCAGCTCCGGTACTGGAAATTCCCCGTCGTCCGGGAATTTCAGCCGGTTTGCCCCGAAGGTATTCGTATCGATGATGTCCGCACCGGCCTCGATGTACTCCCTGTGGATCTCCATCACAATGTCCGGGTGCAGTATATTCCATGTCTCCGGCAGTTCTCCCGGCCGAAGCCCACGCTCCTGCAGCAGGCTTCCCATTCCGCCGTCCCAGAATACGATCCGCCGGTCGATCTCTTGCATGATATCCATAACTCTATTTCCTCCTGTGGGCTTTGATTCTTTTTTATCTTTCGTATCTGCCATTTCACCAGTCTGTCCCCAGCCCGCTTGTATTGGCGCGATTCGCCATTTGCCCGTGCTGTCATGCCACTTGCAACATCCGTTCCGTTCGCAGCTTTGACATCCTTCCATTCATGATGTCTGTCCTGTCTTCGTCTTTGGCCTCGTTCTAGCTGCGCCGATATGCACAGTCCGTATGCGCACAACTCTCGCATCCCTGCCGGATGCAGTGGCTGTCCTCCCGGCTGATGCCAATGATGGCCGTCACCGATTTGGAGGGCATCATCAGCAGGCTGTCTGTCAGCGTCACACCGATCTTCTTCGGTGTCTCCAGGATCTGCAGAAACTCTCTCTGAAATTCCAGCGGCAGGTCGCCGTACCCCGGGCTGAAACGGGGGCGCAGGTAAAAAGGCCCCTGGCCGTCCCGGGAAATGGCCGCCAAAATCTCCTCCTCGCAGGCGTCGCAGTATTCCTCAATGGCTTCCACCGCCACCGCCTGTAATACCACCGCCCGGCTCACCTGCAGCCGGTTGTATTTCCAGAGCAGATGCTCGATGCCGCTGCCCAGCGTGGCCGCCAGAAATGCCGCCTGCCCGCAGCCCTTTAGGTTCTTCGCCAGATTGCGACTTGTGATCCGGGTAAACCCAAAATCCACCGCGTCTTCCGTCACCTGCACAATGGGAAATACCCGATACACCGACCGAAACTCCACCGTCCGGAAAAGCTCCTCCTCTTCCTGGACAATGAGCTGCAGGGTCCGGGCATCCGCCTCCTGGCCGCTTTTGTAGCCCAGATAACGCAAAATTTCCCGCTCGTTCAAGTTCTGCCGATCTTTCAACGTTCTCACCGCTTTCCGGCTTATTTCAGAATTTCTGATAAATTATGCATCACTGCCTGGGCGATCTCCGGCTTGTTCATGGAATATACATGAATGCCCTTCACGCCGTTGGCAATGAGGTCAATGATCTGCTCGGTGGCATAGGCGATACCTGCCTGCTTCATGGAAGCCGGGTCGTCCCCAAACTTGTCCACCATCCGCTTGAACCGGGTGGGCAGGTAAGTACCGGACAGTTCACAGCTTCTCTTGATCTGCTTTTTGTTCGTCACCGGCATAACACCTGCCAGCACCGGCACGGTGATGCCCATTTCCCGGATCTGATACAGGAAGCTGTACATCACACTGTTGTCAAAAAACATCTGGGTCGTCAGGAAATCACAGCCTGCGTCCACCTTTTCTTTCAGATGGCGCATGTCCTCCCGCTGGTTGGGGGCCTCCACATGTCCCTCGGGATAGCAGGCTGCACCGATACAGAAATCGCCCTGGCTCTTGATGTCCTCGATGAGCTCTGCCGCATAATGGTACTGTCCCGGAAGGGGGAACTCGGAGGCTGCCGGGATATCGCCCCGCAATGCCAGCACGTTCTCAATGCCGTGATCCTTCATCTGGCCCAGCACCTCATGCACCTTTTCTTTGGTAGAAGATACGCATGTCAGATGGGTCAGCACCGGTGTGTTGTAGGTTTTCATCAGATTGGCTGCGATATCAATGGTGTAGGCGCTGGTGCCGCCGCCTGCGCCGTAGGTAATACTCATAAAATCCGGCTGCAGCTCTGCGATCTTCATGGTCGCCTTTTCCACGGAAGCATAGTTGTCCATGGTTTTCGGAGGGAATACCTCAAAAGAAATGGTCGGTCGGTCTTTCTGCAAAATATCTCTGATCTTCATGCTTTTCTCCTTCAGATGTTCTTCATTTTAAGAAAAGGGCGTGTCCCTTTTCTGCATCCGGTTCACGCCCTGTCTTTTATTTCTCTTTCCTGCAAAACTTTCTGCACTTTTTTAATTGACATACTTCAAGATTATATCCCAGATGGAAGATTTTTCAAGTCCCAGTTTCCACTCGGCAATACCAGCCAAGTTATATTCTTTCAGAAGCTTTGCTTTTTCCTCGATGGACTTCTCTTCCTCCATCCACACCTTAAAGGTGGAGCCATCTTTTTCAAACTCCGCATAATACTGGCCCGTCGTGTCATCCCAGGTCGGGGTCGCGCCGTTGGCCGTCAGCACATCTTCCACCGCCTGCATGCCCAGTGCCTGGCTGCTCAGCTTGTACGGAATGTACTTGTAATCCACTGCCGTGGTGTCCTCTGCGGCGATCTCCTCCTCGGTCTTCGGCGTCTCCTGCCACAGACGGGTGTAGAACGGCACCGCATTGATGACCTTCTCCGCCGGTACCTCTGCCAGCGTCTGCTCAATGCCGTCCCGGACAAAACCGATGGAAGCCACTGAACCGCTTTCCTCGGAGCCTGCGAAATGCTCATCGTATCCCATGATAATCACGTAATCTGCCACCACGCCCTGCTCCGCCCGGTAATAATGGGAAGAATAAGCCTTGGGCACATAGTTGTCCACAGACAGCACCAGATTGTTGCTCCGGCACTTGATGGACAGTTCCCGTACAAACTCGATAAAATGAATGCCGGTCTCACTGCTCAGCTTCTCGAAATCCACGTTGATGCCGTCCAGACCATACTGGATCGCCTGGGCAATGAGCTGATTGATCAGATTTTCCCGCTTGGAGGTATAGGAAAGCACCTCATAGGTGTCCACACCTTCCTTGAAATTGTCGATCATGCCCCACACTTCCAGGCCGCTCTGGTGGGCGTAATTCACATACTCCGCAGAAGCGATGGAATCCAGGTTGCCGTCATTGTCCCCGATGGTAAACCAGGTGGGAGAAATGGTGGTCAGCCCCTTGGTGGAGGCAATGGTGCTCAGCACCGTGTCGTTGGCTGCTGCCGTCGTCACGTTATGCCATGCCATGTTGATCGTATAATCTTTGGAAATGTTCGTGTAAACCGGCGCCTGGAAATCCCCGGAGGACGCCAGCTCCTGCGCCTCCACACTGCCCAGCCGCTTGTTGCGCACGTAGCCGATATAACCGTCCGCCGTGCGCACCTTCGTCCAGTCTTCAATGCCCTCCTCGGTATCCAGCACCGTCAGGGTATCCCCCTTCTTGCCGTCCGTCAGGATCGGGCTCTTGATGCCTGCCTTCTGCCGTACCGCCTCATCATCCTTCAGCGTCGCCACATTCTGGGTGCCCCACTGATACAGGATCTCCACCCGGTTGGGACTGTCATAGAGCTGATATTCCAGATCGGTATACTGCTTCACAAAGTCCAGCGCCACATACGTATCGTTGCCCTCGGTTTTTACAATATTATAGTTGAAATTCTGCCGGTCCTTGCCGATATAATATTCGGAAGAGCCCACCGGCACCTTCACCAGATTGTCCGGCAGCGCATACAGCAGCTGATTCTCATTGGCATCCCAGTAAAAACGGGAGTTCAGGCTGTTCTGCACCGTCTCAAAATTCACATACGGCTGTCCGTCGATAAGCAATCCGTGCAGCTCTGCCTGCTCGTTCTGCAGGATCACTGCCACCTCATCGTCCGCCTCCAGACCGAAATACGCCATCTGATCTGCCCGCTCATCGGACAGGGAATACTTGCGGATCACACCCGCGATCAGCACCACCGCCAGCACCAGAACGATAAACAGTACCCCTGCCAGCACCGGCATCATCCGCCGTCTCCGGTTCCGGGAACGCCGTCTCCTGCGCCTGTTCCTGTTGCTGCTTCTATTATAATTGTTCCTGCTGCTTGTGCGATTCGCCATGCAGGCACCTCCTTAGTTTTGATCCTCTTCTGTTATCATACCTACAGATTGCTCCGATATCTTTCGCAATCCTGATATCTTAACTATTATAGCAATAATTTAGTGCCCCGTCATTATGCAATTTTCTTAAATTTTTCAAAAACAGTTCACTCGAAGAGAGCACCTACAAATACCCATATCGTTTTCTCTTCCCCAGCAAAAACATCGTGGAAATGACAAATGCCGCGATCTCCGCCGCCAGTGCGGACCACCAGATGCCATCCACCTCCCAGAGCATGGGCAGCACGATGACCGCCAGCATCTGGAAAACCAGCGTCCGCAGGAAGGATACTGCCGCTGACACGGCGCCGTTGTTCAGCGCAGTGAAAAAGGACGAGACAAAAATATTGTATCCTGCCAGCAGGAAGCCAAAGGCGAAAATATGGAACGCATGGACGGTCATGTCCACCAGCCCGGCATCATACCCCACAAAGATCCGGGCAAACAGACCCGCACCGGTTCTGCCCAGCACCAGCATGACCACACCGGCCAATCCATTGAGACAGACGCTTTTGCGCAGCACGTTTTTCAGTTCCTCCCGGTTATCCGCCCCGTAATGATAGCCCACCACCGGCGCCGTACCGATGGTGTAGCCGATGAAGATCGCCACGAAAATAAACTGCACATACATGAGGATGCCATACACAGCCACGCCGTCCTCCCCGGCAAACCGCAGCAGCTGATAGTTGTACACCACCCCCACCAGCGAAGAGGAAATGCTGGACATGAGCTCGGAGGCACCGTTGGTACAGGACAGCACCAGGGGTCGTAGCTCCAGCCGGACACGCCGCAGCCGCAGCAGACTGTCATTGGGCCGGAGAAAATACACCAGCGGCAGGAAACCGCCCACGGATTCACTGATCCCGGTGGCCAGCGCCGCACCGGCCACACCCCAGTCAAAGACCACCACAAACAGAGCATCCAGCACCATGTTGGTCACTCCGGCAGCCACCGTAGCCATCAGCCCCAGTTTCGGTTTTTCTGCTGTGGTCAGAAAGGTGTGAAACACGCTCTGCAGCATGAAAGGCGTCGTAAATGCCATGGAAATCCGGCCGTACACCAGACAGTCCTCCATCATCACCTCCGTTGCGCCCAGCAGCCGCACGATATCCGGCAGAAATACAATGCCCAGCACAGTGGCAGAAATGCCGCAGATCACCGTAAACAGCACGATCATGGAAAAATACCGGTTGGCCCGCTCCTGGTCTCCCTCTCCCAGTGTCATAGCCGTCAGCGCACTGCCGCCGGTGCCCAGCATAAACCCGATGCCGCCCACCATCATGAGAAAGGGCATCACCAGATTGATGGACGCAAAGGGGATTTTCCCCACATAGTTTGACACAAACAGCCCATCCACCACGCCGTAAATCGACGTAAATATCATCATGATCATCGGAGACAGGCAAAAACGGATGAGCCTGCCATACGTAAAATGATCCGATAATTTAATCCTCATGCTTTTTCTTCTCCTTTTCCTCTTCCAATGCCTCCGTCAGCTTTCCCATATGGAAAGCCAGCAGACGGGTATATTTCTTATATAAATAAAGAAGGTTGCTCTGTTCCTTCGCGGAAAGCTCCCCGATACTGTCATACTCTGCTTCCAGCACCAGATCCACCGTCTGGGAAGCCAGATGCCGCCCCCTTACCGTCAGGTGCACCCGTTTGCTCCGCTTGTCACTCATGGGGCGCAGCTCTAAAAGCCCCTCCTGCTCCAGCTTTTTCAACGCGGAATTCACCGTCTGCTTGGGCTCACACAATACCGCACACAAATCTCTCTGGGTATATTCCCCTTCCGACTCCCGCAGCGTGTACAGGATCCAGAACGCACAGTCCGTCAATCCCAGAGCCCGGGTCACCCCGTGATAAATCTCATTATTTTCCTTACATATCCGGTTAAACTCCACAAGAGCTCCTCTTGCACCCATTTCCATGATTTTCCTCCGTTTCCATTGGTTTCTCAGTTCTTCCATTCCCCACATTTAAAAAGTCCGATTTCAGACTTTTTACAGTTTAGTCCGATTTCAGACTTTTGTCAATGTTTTTATTTTAACAATCGGTTTTGAAACTAAAAAAAACATACTTTGTATTTCAAAAAGTACACACAGTTGCTTGACGCTAACAGGCATTTCTGCATATAATGAGGGCACAGAAACAGCAAAACTTTTCAAACAAACAGGAGGGTATTTAAAAATGAGACCAGAGTGGAGAAATTTCACAGGCGGCGCATGGGAAACCGAGGTTGATGTCAGAGACTTCATTCAGAAGAATTACGAGCCTTATGACGGAGACGACGCTTTCCTTGCAGGCCCTACACAGAACACCAAAGATTTATGGGACCAGGTACTGGATCTTTCCCGTCAGGAACGGGAGGCAGGCGGCGTGCTGGATATGGATACCAAGGTGGTATCTACCATCACCTCTCACGCAGCAGGGTATCTGGACAAAAATAAAGAGACCATCGTTGGTTTCCAGACAGACAAGCCTTTCAAGCGTGCCATGATGCCTTACGGCGGAATCCGTATGGCCATGAAGGCGTGCGAGGACAACGGCTATGAGCTGGACCCGGAGGTTGTTGAGTTTTTCACCATCCATAGAAAAACACACAATGCCGGTGTATTTGACGCTTACACCCAGGAGATGAGAGACTGCCGTTCCGCCCACATCGTTACCGGTCTTCCGGACGCTTACGGCCGCGGACGTATCATCGGCGATTACCGCCGGGTCGCACTGTACGGCGTTGACCGCCTCATCGAGGACAAGATCGCCCAGAAGGACTCCACCTCCCACATCATGACCGACGATGTGATCCGTGACCGAGAGGAGCTGTCCGAGCAGATCAAGGCCCTGAAAGAGCTGATTAAATTAGGCGATATTTACGGCTGTGACATCCGCAAGCCCGCTTCCAACGTACAGGAAGCCATCCAGGCCGTTTACTTCGGCTATCTGGCAGCTGTCAAGCAGCAGAACGGTGCAGCCATGTCCCTGGGACGTACTTCCACCTTCCTTGACTGCTATGCACAGAGAGATTTAAAAGAGGGCACCTTCACAGAGGAGCAGATCCAGGAGTTCATCGACCACTTCATCATGAAGCTGCGTCTGATCAAATTCGCACGTACCCCCGAGTACAACGACCTGTTCTCCGGCGACCCGGTTTGGGTAACCGAGTCCATCGGCGGCGTGGGCATTGACGGACGCCACATGGTAACCAAGATGTCCTTCCGTTTCCTGCACACCCTGACCAACCTGGGCCCGGCTCCCGAGCCGAACCTGACCGTGCTGTGGTCCACCAGACTTCCGATGAACTTCAAGAAGTTCTGTGCGAAGACTTCCATCAACACCTCTTCCATCCAGTATGAGAACGATGACCTGATGCGTGTGACCCACGGTGACGATTATGCCATCGCATGCTGCGTATCCTCCATGAGAGTCGGCAAGGAAATGCAGTTCTTCGGTGCCCGTGCAAACCTGGCAAAGTGCCTGCTGTATGCGATCAACGGTGGTGTGGATGAGATGACCAAGAAGCAGATCGGCCCGAAATACCGACCGGTAACCGGCGAATATCTGGACTTCGACGATGTTTGGGACAAGTATGAGGATATGATGGAATGGCTGGCCGGCGTGTATGTCAACATCCTGAACATTATCCACTATATGCATGACAAATATTGCTATGAGAGTCTGGAGATGGCACTGCATGACAAGCATGTAAAGAGATATTTTGCAACCGGTATCGCAGGCCTGTCCGTAGTGGCTGACTCCCTGTCCGCCATCAAATATGCGAAGGTCAAAGTCATCCGGGATGAGGACGGCATTGTTACCGGCTTTGAGACCGAGGGCGATTTCCCGAAATACGGCAACGACGATGACCGTGTGGACGCACTGGCAAAGAAGCTTGTCACCACTTTCATGAATATGATCCGCAAACATCACGTATACAGAGACGGTTTCCCCACCACTTCCATCCTTACCATCACTTCCAACGTGGTATATGGTAAAAATACCGGAAGCACACCGGACGGCCGTCAGAAGGGCGTTCCGTTTGCACCGGGTGCCAACCCGATGCACGGCAGAGACAGCCACGGTGCCGTTGCATCCCTGTCCTCTGTTGCCAAACTGCCGTTCCTGGATTCCCAGGATGGAATTTCCAACACCTTCTCCATCATTCCGGGGGCGCTGGGCAAGGATGACAAAGTCATCGCCGGAGACCTTGACATTGATTTGGGTTTGGATAAATAATAAAAAGGGAATCTACTCATAAACAGGTGATCCGGCTATGGAAAACAGATCACCGAATGACAGGGGAGATTTTATCATGGAAAATATCGACAACGATAAATTACTGGACGACATCATCGCTTTCCTGGATGGCTCCGCCGCCAAAGGCGCAGGGCATCTGGGTGTGGAGGTCAACCAAAGTGCAGGCAGCAGCATTTCCCGCACCGTAGACACCGGTTGTATGGACTGCGCCAGGGGAAATATCGCCTGCAAGGTTCCGACCATTGATGACGCGATTGACGAGACGATCCGCAAAGAAAAATAGACAAGGAGGACTTCACTATGGCAGCAACACAGGCACAGGTTGATAACCTGGTTGGTTTATTGGACGGCTACGCACAGAAAGGCGGCCACCACTTAAATGTAAACGTATTAAACAGAGAGACCCTTCTGGACGCACAGGCACACCCGGAGAAATATCCGCAGCTTACCATCCGTGTATCCGGATATGCCGTAAACTTCATCAAGCTGACAAAGGTACAGCAGGATGAGGTAATCGCAAGAACCATGCACGAATCTCTGTAAAATTTTCATAATGCATTTCGACTGTTGTCGGACAGACAGCGCCGGAATGCAGCTGCGATACGGGGTTCTATGGCGCTGTGCAGCTTCTCATCAGTGCATGATGGGCGCTGCCGGCGCTCTTGCACCTCGCAGAATATTTATAACTTAGAACGGCCTGCTTTTGTGCCAGACGGCGCATGGGCAGGCGTTCTCTTTCGAAGGGAGACTGCCATCATGAAAGGTTATGTACATTCACAGGAAAGCTTCGGCACGGTAGACGGCCCCGGCATCCGCTATGTGGTATTTGTGCAGGGATGTCCCATGCGCTGCCAGTACTGCCACAATCCCGATACATGGACACCGGCCATCGGCCAGATGATGGACACGGACGAGATTCTGGCCGCTTACGAGCGCAACCGGGTCTACTATCAGAACGGCGGCCTTACCGTCACCGGCGGCGAACCGCTGCTGCAGATTGAATTTGTCACCGAGCTTTTCGAAAAAGCCAAAGCAAAGGACATCCACACCTGCCTGGACACCTCCGGCATCACCTTTCAGCCGGATAACCCGACCCGGATGGAAGCCTTTGACCGGCTGATGCAGTCCACCGATCTGGTCATGCTGGACATCAAGCACATCGATCCCGAGAAACACCGCATCCTCACCGGTCAGCCCAACGACGGTATTCTGGCCTTCGCCCGGTACCTGTCCGATCAGAAAATTCCCATCTGGATCCGCCATGTGGTCGTTCCCGGCATCACCGACGACGCAGAGTCCCTGTACCGTCTGGGATATTTCATCGGCGGTCTTCGAACCCTGCGGGCACTGGATGTGCTGCCCTATCACACCATGGGCATTGCCAAATACGAGCAGCTGGGCATTGATTATCCGCTGCAGGGTGTCCCGCCCATGGACAAAGCCCGGGTTCCCGAGCTGCGGGCCGAAATCATCAGGGGAGTAAAACAGCGACGCGCGGAGCTTCGCAGCTCATTTTGTAATTGATAAAAAAATCACATTTTTTGAAAATTTTCCCCTTGTATAATCCGGGTTTTTGTATTAGAATAAAGCATAGCGCAGGAGGGACAGACTTCTACGCTATAATATTAGCATCTAATTTATTTATTTTTAAGGAGGAGACTATTATGGCATACGTTATCAATGACACTTGTGTATGTTGTGGAGCATGTGAGGGAGAATGTCCTGTTGGAGCAATTTCTCAGGGCGAAGGCAAATTCGAGATCGATTCCAGCGCTTGCATCGACTGTGGTGCATGTGCAGGTTCTTGCCCGACCGGAGCTATTGAGCAGGAGTAATCTTCTCGCCCAGGCTTCATTTGAATAATAAAGGGTGCTGCAAGTCATCGGGATTGATGACGGGCGGCACCCTTTATTATTTTGATCCGTTCAGAGCCAAGCAGATTTTCAGGCAAAAGCGTGCGTCATGCTGGCATGAGCTCAACGCTTCGCAAACAGGCCGCCCCGGCTCTTTTTCTTCTCTTTCTTTTCCAGTTTTTTGAGCCTTCTGGCCTCCACCCGGGCCGCTGCCGCTTCCTTTCTGGAGCGCTGGGTCAGACGGATGGTTTCATCCAGCTTCTTGAACCGCTCGTCCTCCCGTTCTTCCCGGACACGCATAAGATAATCCATTTCCTTCAGCACATTGTCGCTCACCTGGTCACTGACCTGATCGCTGACCGAACGGCTCAGTTCCCGGTTATTCTCCTGTAATGCTTTCAGCACGATATTTCCCAGGATCATCTGGAACTGCTGCATGCGATCCCCTTCCGCTGGCGCTGTCGGCGCGGTTACCTGCGCCTCTTCAGCTGGCAACTCCTCACTTTTTATCTGTTCTCCGGTATTTTTCTCCGAATCCGCTCTGGTCTTTCGTTTTCCCTCAATGGTTTCCTGCGTGTTGCTCTCTGTCATCTGCACGTTCTGAGTAGCCTGCGCCTTTGGGATAGCCTGTGTTTTCTGACCTGCCGCTGCTTTCGAGACTGTCTGCATCTGGGAGGAATCCGGCGTTTCCGCCTCCTCCACCGCCTGGTTCAGCGCCTCCCGCTGTTTCAGCAGCTTGTCCATGTCCAGCCTGCCATTTCTCCTCAGCTCCGGCAGAAGCATTTTGATGGCTTTCAGCTGGAAGCCCCGCTCCTTCAGTTCCTTGATATTTTTAAAAAGAGTAATGTCATCTTCTGTATAGTACCGGTGTCCCATCTCATTTCTGTCGATAGGGAGTGAAAGTTCTTCTTCCCAATAGCGTAAGACATGCGCTTCCACATCCACCTGCTTCGCTGTCTCTGAAATCATATAGCGTATCTCACTCATGACTTCCCCTCCTGAAAATAATTCTTATCATTCATCAGTGCTATTATAGCGCACCGGAAATGATGGAACAATGATTATTTCCAGAATTTTCCAGTTTTTCATTGACAACGTTCGCCACAACTACATTTTTTTGTCGAACCTGATACACATCACTCTCCACCATAACCGCCGGACACATCCCGCTCGGGATTACCGAACTTGGTGTACTGCGGCAGCCATGCCAGCTCGATGGTGCCCACCGGGCCGTTTCTCTGCTTGGCGATGATGATCTCGGCCAGGCCCTTTTTCTCAGAATCTTTATTATAATATTCATCACGGTAGATGAACATAACCACATCGGCATCCTGCTCGATGGCGCCGGATTCTCGAAGGTCGGACAGCATGGGCCGCTTATCCGGCCGCTGCTCTACCGCACGGCTCAGCTGCGACAGTGCCACCACCGGCACGTTCAGCTCTCTGGCCAGTGCTTTCAGGGAACGGGAAATATCGGAAATCTCCTGCTGCCTGGAATCGGTGCTTCTGCCGCCGCCGGACATCAACTGTAAGTAGTCGATGATGACAATGCCCAGATTGTGCTCCAGCTTGTATTTCCGACATTTGGAACGCAGCTCTGCCACGCTGATGCCGGGGGTGTCGTCGATGATCAGGTTTGACCGGCCAATGATGCCCGCGCCCTCAATGAGCTTCTCCCAGTCTGCATCCGCCAGATTACCGTTACGGATGGCCTGGGCGTCTACGTGGGACTCCAGGGACAGCAGACGGTTCACCAGCTGTTCCCGGGACATCTCCAAACTGAAAATAGCCGCGGTGATGTTGCTCCGAAAGGCCACATACTGGGCAATATTCAGCACAAACGCCGTTTTTCCCATGGAAGGACGGGCGGCGATCAGGATCAGGTCAGAGGGCTGCAGCCCTGCTGTCCGGTAGTCCAGATCAATGAAGCCCGTGGCCACGCCGGTGACGTTTCCTTTCGTCTTGGAGGCCGCCTCGATACGGTCCAGCGCGTTGATGACCACCTGACGGATGGGCACAAACTCGCCAGTATCGCCCTTGGACACCAGGTCAAACACCTTTTTCTCCGTCGTTTCCAGAATGTCTTCCAGCTTCTCTTTTCCCGCATAACACGTATTGGAAATTTCGTCCGTCACTTTGATGAGGCGGCGCAGCATAGACTTCTCCCGCACAATTTCCGCATAATATTTGACATTGGCAGAGGTGGGCACCGAGGTCAGCAGTTCCCGGACGAACTCCAGGCGGCTCACCTCCGGCGGCACATCTTTTTCCCGCAGACGATCCTGCAGCGTGATCAGATCCACCGGCTTACCTTCATTATAAAGTTCCACGCAGGCATCAAAGACGATGCCGTACTGTTTTGCATAAAAATCTTCCCCGGTGATGATCTCCGACGCCACAAGAATGGCATCCTTGTCCATCAGCATGGAACCGACCACTGACTGCTCCGCCTCTTCGCTGTGCGGCATGATCCGCTTGATTACGGCCTCTTCCACAGTTCACCCTCCATCCTTTTTATCCAGAAAGGCGGACAACTGCATTCTCCTGCAGCAGCCCGCCCTTATCCCTTCGTTATCACTCTGTTTTCATTGCGTACAAATCTCAAGCTCTCTCATGTACTACTCAGCCAAGGCTGATGTACGACTCCGATTCCGCACACAAAATCGTTCCACCGCCTGATCCAGCACCCACTCACAGACTGCCCAGACAGGTAGCTTTCACCTTACGCCTCGGTCACGATAACTTTCAGCTCCGTTGTCACCTTGGGATGCAGTCTCACCGGCACCATGTGGGTTCCCAGAGACTTGATGGGTGCTGCCAGCTGCATTTTCTTCTTATCGATGTCCATGCCCAGCTGCTCCTGTGCTGCCTGTGCGATCTCCTTGGAGGAAACGGAACCGAAAATCTTGCCGCCCTCACCGGTCTTGATCGTTACCCGCACGCTGGAGGCTGCGATCTTTGCACCAAATTCCTTGGCTTCCTCGTAGATCTCCTGCGCCCGTTTCTCCTCGTGGGCCTTCTGCAGCTTCAAATCGTTCATGTTCTGGCTGTTGGCCTCCACGCCCAGCTTCTTCGGCAGGATAAAGTTTCTCGCATAGCCGTCATTGACGTTGACCAGTTCTCCCTTTTTTCCAAGGGCTTTGACATCCTGTAATAAAATAACCTTCATAATTATAACGCTCCTTCTTCCTGCATTTTATTCAGTGTCTCCTTCAAAATGCTCTTGGCCTCATCCAGAGTCACATCTCCCAGCTGCGCACCGGCAATGGTCATATGGCCACCGCCGCCCAGCCGTTCCATAATAATCTGTACATTCACTTCATCGATGGCGCGGGCACTGACATAAATCGTATGATTGTACTGGGTCAGCACAAAGGACGCCTTCACACCGATGATATCCAGCAGCTCGTTGGCCGCCTGGGCACCGACGATGGTGGGGCTCTCCAGCCCGTCGCCCTCGCATACGGAAATGGCAAATACGCCCTGATAAATCTCCGCCTTGCGTACCACCTCAGCACGCGCCTTATATTCCGTCATGTCATAGCGAAGCAGTTTTCGGATCCTGGTGATATCCGCGCCGCTCCGCTTCAGGAAGGCTGCTGCCTCAAAGGTACGCACGCCTGCCTTACTCATAAAGTTGTCCGTGTCGATCATGATGCCCGCATACAGGCAGTCCGCTTCGGACTGTTTGATCTTCAGGCCATCGTCAAAATACTGCAGGATCTCCGCTACCATCTCGCAGGCAGAGGACGCATAGGGCTCGATGTACGACAGCGTCGCATTCTCGATAACCTCGCCGCCCCGGCGGTGATGATCCAGCACCACAATGGTCTTGCATTTGTTCAGAAGCTCCTGACACTCGGTGTAGCTGGGCCGGTTCGTATCCACCACAACCACCACCGTGCTGCCGTCGGCCCGCTCAATGGCCTGGGGGCTCTTGATGACGATATCCTCCGCCTTGTCCTGACCGGCAAGGAAGCTGTCCATCAGCGGACGGAGGGAAGTGGTCACTTCATTGACCACGATATTTACTTTTTTATTCAGGAACACAGAGGCCCGGTAAATACCCACCGCAGCGCCGAACGCGTCCACGTCCGACAGCTTGTGCCCCATGATGATGACCCGATCCTTCGTCTGGATGATCTCCCGCAGCGCCTGGGCTTTCACACGGGCTTTCACACGGGTGGTCTTCTCCACGGTCTTGCTCTTGCCGCCGTAATAGGAAATGGAAGAGCCCTCTTTCAGCACCGCCTGATCGCCGCCCCGGCCCAGTGCCAAGTCGATGGCCGTGCGGGCATACTCGTAATTCTGGGCATACGTGCTGCCACCGATGCCAATGCCGATACTTAACGTGATTGGCATCTCATTGCCGATATTCACCGTTTTCACATCGTCCATAATGTCAAAACGCTGTTCCTTGAGCTGGCGCAGATACTTGTACTTGAAGATCACGAAATACTTATCCTTCTCCAGCTTTTTCACAATGCCTTCCACACCGGCAATGTATTTGTTGATCTTTCGCTCGATGAGCGCACCCAGCAGAGACTGCCGCACTTCCTCGATGCTCTCCAGTGCCTCATCGTAGTTATCAATATAGATCAGGCCGCTGACCATGCGCTGCTCCCGGTTTTCCCGGATAGCGATGTTCAGATCCGTCTCGTCAAAAAGATAGAGCGCCACCAGATACCCCTCGTAATCGGTGGTGTCCACCAGACTGTTGTTTTCCAGCATGCCGTCAATGGTGATCTTACGGAAATCCGCCCGGAAATCCCTGTCTTCATAGTGGATATGGCAGCTCTTCACGCCTTCCTCGTCGGGCATATCCTCCCGGTGAAGCTCCGGCAAAATAGCGAAGATCGACTTCTTCCGCGCATTGTCCGCGCCTACCACATCCATAAACGCTTCATTTCTCCACACCATCTTCCCCTGGTCGTCCAGAAGCGCATAAGGCACTGCCAGCTCCTTCAGCAGGGACTTCTGCACCTGCCCATATTGTGTGGCAAAGGAAATCAGCTCATTCAAAATCAGCGGCTTGTTATATACATAAAGAATAATGACCGTAACCACATAGATCCCGATGAAAACGCTCATCACCATACCAATGCGTACATCCATCACATAGATCCAGAGATTCATGGCGGCCAGAAGCACCGTCAGCATGATCGGCCACTGCATATAAGAACGAAGCTGTCCCTTAAGCTTTAACTTTTTCTTCATACCTGTTCCTCCGGTGTCCCGCACCTGACCGGGGCGGGAAATAACGATAAATGAACAGCTTTTATTATACCATCTTTGTATGTAAAGGGGAAGCGGAAAAAAACGATAGAATTTGTCTGTAAGATATGTATACGAAACGAAAAGGAGCCGCTGCTCTGCAAATGACTGCTCATCTGCATTGCAACAGCTCCGTGACTGTTCAAAATTAGTCCTGAACGTAAGGCATAATTGCGATATGTCTTGCTCTCTTGATCGCAACGGTCAGTGCTCTCTGATGCTTTGCACAGTTGCCGGTGATTCTTCTCGGAAGAATCTTGCCTCTCTCGGAGACATATCTCTTTAACTTATTAACGTCCTTGTAATCGATCTCGTTGTTCTCTTTGCCACAGAATACGCAAACTTTCTTTCTTCTGCGTCCGCCTCTTCTCTTCATCGGAGAATCGCTTCTATCATTTTTGAATGCCATGATTATTTACCTCCTGTTCGGATTCCTGTTATAAAACATTATTATAGGAAAACACTGAAATATTGTTTAGTTAAATGGCAGCTCCTCATCAATTCCGTCCGGAATGTTCATGAAGCCATCGCCAACTGCAGCGGCCGGTGAAGGTCTGTCTGCAGGCTGATGATAACCCCCATCATTGCTGCCTGCTGCTGCCTTGCTCTCAGCAAATTCCAGTTCCTCAACGATGATCTGCACGCTGTAGACCTTCTGGCCATCTCTGTTCGTGTAGTTGTCGTTCTGGATTCTGCCGGTCACAACCATCTTCGTTCCCCGCTTCAGATATCTCTCAACAAACTCTGCCTGACGGCCAAATGCCGTACAGTTGAAGAAATCTGCCTCTGCATCTCCGGCTCTCTTGAATCTCCGGTCAACAGCCAGGGAAAAACGTGCAACTGCGCTTCCGTTCTCGCCCTGAGAATATCTTACTTCCGGGTCTCTTGTCAGACGCCCCATTAAGATTACTTTGTTCATTGAATCTCCTTCTTCTGTCTGGGTCCTATGCTTCCTGCTTTACGCATAAATATCTGATAACATTCTCCATGATGCGAACGTGTTTCTCGATCTCAGCCGGAGCGGATGTCTCAGCGTCAAACTGGATGAAGTAGTAGAAGCCCTCTTTCATCTTCTGGATCTCGTAAGCAAGTCTCTTCTTACCCCAGTCATCCACGTTGGTGATCACGCCGCCGAAACGTGTGATGTACTCCTTGGCTTTCTCGACTGTTGCCAGTCTCTCTTCATCTTCGAGTTTTGCATTCACAACAAGAGCTAATTCATATTTTGTCATGCTGTTTTACCTCCTTATGGTCTCTGGCTCCCCATCTGATGGGAGCAAGGATTGCTGCCCTGATGCGAGCAGTTAATATATCACGAATATTGATGATAACATAAAAAAAGCCTTTTTTCAAGGCTTTTTTCGCAAATCTCTTGTATTTTTTTCCACCAGTTTGCGGGCGATCATGATCTGATGGCCACAGCCGGTGCACTTCAGACGAAAGTCCGCACCCACCCGGAGGATTTCCCATTCAAAGCTCCCGCAGGGGTGCTTTTTCTTCAGTTTGACGATATCGCCAACCTCGTATTCCATCGCACTTCCTTTCCGGAGCCTATGCGTGGCTCCACGCTGTTCTTCCTATTTTATGGAGACTCTGCCGGTCCCGCCTGTCGCTCTCCTGCTGTGGGGGCTCTGCCTGCCCCTCCTGCTCCTTTTTTACCTGGATACCGCCCAGTACTTCCCCGATGCTGTCCGCGATGACCAGTCTGGCCCGGTACTCCATGCCTGCGATATTTTTGTTGATCAGCACCCGGTTGGGCTTCTTGAAATTCTTGATCAGCCGGTTGGCCGGGTACACCGAAAGGGAGGTGCCGCCGATAATGAGCATATCTGCCTCGGAAATGACCTTCGCAGCCTCCATGATCACGTCCATTTTCAGCTTTTCCTGGTACAGCACCACATCCGGCTTGATCATGCCGCCGCAGCTGCACCGGGGAATGCCCTCGGTATGCAGCATCGTATCCAGATCATAAAATTTCCCGCATCTGGTACAGTAGTTCCGATGCACAGACCCGTGCAGCTCCAGCACCTTTTTGCTTCCCGCCTTCTGATGCAGCCCGTCAATGTTCTGGGTCACAATAGCAGACAGCTTGCCTGCCTCCTCCAGCTCCACCAGCTTTTTGTGGGCCGCATTGGGACAGGCGTCCGGCCAGAGCATTTTTTCCCGGTAAAATTCATAAAAAACTTCGGGTTTCTCCTTATAAAAAGGTTTGCTCAAAATCTTCTGTGGTGAATATTTATATTTCTGCCGAAACAGACCATCCCTGCTTCGAAAATCCGGGATGCCACTCTCCGTGGATACGCCTGCTCCGCCGAAAAACACGATACGGTCACTCTCATCAACCATTTTTTGCAGCATTGCCGCAGTTTCCAAATCCATTCTTCATGCTCTCTTTCTCCCCTCAGAGACATGATCGTTACAGTTCACTCGTATATTTCTGTGAACAGATTTCATGCTTGCATGAAAATCTGAATGCAGGAATATACGAAGGGAGCGCCTCGTCATGAGCAAAAATGAGCTGCAAAGCAGCGGAAAGCATCAAAGATGCGGTTTTGCGAATGGCGCTCGTGAAATGTAACGAATCGTCAACAGTTACAGTCGGATATTTCCCAGCACTTCCCCGATGCTGCCCGCAATGACCAGGTCAGCCTTGCGGTCCATGGGCGTCGGCGATTTGTTGATCACCACCAGCTTATGGCCGTTGTAGTAATTCACCAGTCCCGCCGCCGGATACACCACCAGCGACGTACCGCCGATGATCACCACATCTGCCTCGGAAATGCAGCGCACCGCCTCGGACAAAATGCCGTTGTCCAGGCCTTCCTCGTAAAGCACCACATCCGGCTTGATGGTGCCGCCGCAGCTGCACCGAGGAATGCCTTCCGCATGGAGCATGTACGCCGCATCGTAAAATTTGCCGCACTTCTGACAGTAATTGCGGTGCACCGAACCATGCAGCTCCAGCACCTTCTTACTTCCCGCCATCTGGTGCAGCCCGTCAATGTTCTGGGTCACCACCGCTTTCAGCTTGCCCGCCGCTTCCAGCTCGGCCAGCTTCTCATGGGCCCGGTTGGGCTTGGCATCCAGGCAAAGCATTTTATCTTTGTAAAACCGGTAAAATTCTTCCGTATGATACAGGAAAAAGGAATGGCTCAAAATTTCCTCCGGCGGATAGTCGTATTTCTGATGATACAGGCCATCCACGCTGCGGAAATCCGGAATGCCGCTCTCCGTCGATACGCCGGCGCCGCCAAAAAATACAATGTTATTCGAACCGGAGATCAGCTCCTGTAATTTTTCTTCTGGGGTCATATCGGCCGCCTCCTCTCTTACACTTCATCATCTAATCAGCGAATCTGTTCTCCTTTAACAGCCTGCACGATCAGTCGGTCGGTGTCCTTGCTGGTGCAGGTGGACAGCGTGATGATGGAATCCGTCACATCTGCCGTCGCCGTGGTGTCGTACATGGACTTGCGCACAGCCTGATCCAGATAGCTGCGGTACGCATCGGTGGATGCAAAGGTCATCGTATAGCTGTCGCTGAGCTCATCCACTACACGGACAGAGAAAATGTCATACTGCCACACGCCATCCTTCGTGTACAGATAAAAACACGGGTGCTCTTTGTAAAAATCTTCCTTGCCGTACTTTTTCAGCTGGCCGAACATGGAACCGTTCTTCATGTTGTGGCCGTAGACGATGGTATTCTGATCAGCAAAGTTGTTGCTGTTGTTCGTGTCGATAAACAATGTACCCGCGCTGTTGGACGTGCCGTCAATCATATGATTCAGATAATAGGCGTTGTCCGTGTGCTTCACGATGGGGTAATTGATCTTCGTGTCCGGCAGCAAAATCCACGCTTCCGTCTCCGGGTTGATCTGCAGAAGGTTATCGAAATTCACGTAAGGAGGCGTATAGGCCATGGCCCGGGTATCGGCGTTGTCCGGCTGCGCTTCTGTGCCGTCCGGGGTCGCCTCCGTCACCACTGCTGCCTCCAGCTCCTGGTACGTGTCTGTTCCTTTTTTATAATTCAGCCCAATGCGGATCAGCGAAAATGCCGAAAAACAAAATACCACGATGGCCACAAGCAGAAGCACCAGACTCAACGTGTCCATCCGCTGTTTCTTTTTTTTGCGGCGCTTCTTGCCTGACTTCCTTTCTCCCTGCGAAGCATGTTTCTTCGGCTTTACAGATCCTTCTATATTTGTCGGGCGTTTTCGTGGACGCAATTCTTCCTGCCCGTCTCGATTCGTTTCTCGTTTCTTTGATCTTGGTGTATCTCCGCCATCTGTCGGACGCTTGCGCGGTCTCGGGGCATCTCCTTCATCCGCCGGGCGCTTTCGTGGACGCTCCTGACCATCTGCACTCACCGGCCTTTTTTTCTTCGGCTTTTCCGGCGATGTGTGTATTTCTTCCATTCCATGCCTCCTATATCTTTACTTTCTTTATGATCCTGTCATCATTATAGCACAATCTTTTTCACTGGGTATGATCTTTTTTCATCTTCGATGCTTTGCCGTTCATTTTTGTAAGCTTTACATTTTCACCGTTATCCCCTAAAATGAAGGCAATACCAAAGGAGGACACAACCTATGAACACTCCCAAGCTTGCCATTTTCGATATGGATGGCCTGATTTTTGATTCTGAACGCCTGTTTATGGGATTTTTGCAAAAGGCAGCTGCTGATCTCGGCTATGAGATCACACCGGAAAAATATGCCCTGACGCTGGGCGTGGGCGGCGACACCCTGGCCGCGCGGGTACGGGAAATCTATGGGGCGGATTATCCGCATCGGGAGGTCAGCCGCAGGGCCCGTCTGGCCATGAACGACTGGACGGAGCACCACACCATTCCCGTCAAAGAAGGGATTCCCGAACTGCTGGAATTTTTCACCGCCCGGCAGATTCCCTGCTGCGTGGCTTCTTCCACCCCTACCGACCACGTGAACCGCTATCTGGAACAGGCCGGTCTGGCCCGCTATTTTTCCAGGATCACCGGCGGGGATCAGGTGAGCCACAGCAAACCGGATCCGGAGATCTTTCTGCTGTCCTGCCGCCATTTCGACATTGCCCCGGAGGACGCCCTGGTGCTGGAGGATTCCGAGAACGGCCTGCTGGCTGCCCACAACGGGAAAATCCCGGCCATCTGCATTCCGGATATGAAATATCCAGCCGCACAATACCGGGATTACGCCGTGTATATCGCAGGCAGCGCCCGCGACGTGATTACATATTTTTCATAAGGTTGACCATCTCGATGGCGGTGCATGCCACATCGTAACCCTTGTTGCCTGCCTTGGTGCCTGCGCGCTCGATGGCCTGCTCGATGTTGTCTGTGGTCAGCACACCGAAGATCACCGGTACACCGGTATTCAGTCCTGCCTGGGCCACGCCCTTGGAAACCTCTGCGCACACGTAATCATAGTGGCTGGTGGAACCCTTGATGACTGCACCCAGGCAGATCACCGCGTCATACTTTCCGCTTTTTGCCATTTTCTGGGCGATCAGCGGAATCTCGAAGGCGCCGGGCACCCATGCAATGTCCACATCGTCGGTGTCTACACCGTGACGCACCAGTGCATCCTCCGCTCCGGACACCAGCTTGGATACGATAAACTCATTAAACCGGGCAGCAACAATGCCCATCTTCATCTGACTTCCTACAACTTTTCCTTCTAATTTTCTCATTATGATATCCTCCCATTCTTTTTTGCGTATTTTTATTTTTTCTCACAAGATTATTTTCAAATCCCGCATTAAACGAGACACATGGACTGTTTTTCATAAGGTATTACAACCAGATCCGCCCTGTTCATCAGGTTTTCTGTGGAATTATACACTTTTTGTTTTCTTATGGTACTGATAATTGGTCATGTGCTCCATCCGGTTCTGCTTGGTGTACAGATAGAACAGGTCGTCCTTGTTGGCTGTCATCTCGATGGGCACGCGCTCCTCGATGGTAATGCCATAACCTGCAAGGCCACTGATTTTTTTCGGATTGTTGGTAAGCAGGCGCAGCCGCTTTGCTCCCAGGTCAGCCAGAATCTGGGCACCGATGCCGTAATCGCGCAAGTCTGCGGGGAATCCCAGCTTGATATTCGCTTCCACAGTGTCATAGCCCTGTTCCTGCAGTGCATAGGCTTTCAGCTTGTTGATAAGGCCAATGCCCCGGCCTTCCTGACGCATGTACAGCAGCACGCCCCGGCCCTCTTTGGCGATCTGGCGGAGAGCTGCATCCAGCTGCTCACCACAGTCGCACCGTCTGGAACCAAATACATCTCCGGTAAGGCACTCGGAATGTACCCGGCAGAGCACCGGCTCGCCATTGTCAATATCCCCCATGGTCAGCGCCACATGATGCTCACCGTTCAGGGTGTTTTCATATCCGTGAATGGTGAACTCACCGTATTTGGTCGGCATTTTCGCCTGTGCCGCTTTGCGTACCAGGCTGTCGGTCTTCATCCGGTATCTTACCAGGTCTGCCACGGTGATCACGGTCAGCTCATGAGCCGCCGCAAATTCCAGCAATTCGGATGTGCGCATCATGGTACCGTCTTCCCGCATGATCTCGCAGCACAGACCGCAGGGCTTCAGTCCCGCCAGCTTCATCAGGTCCACGGTTGCCTCTGTATGGCCGGTGCGCTTCAGCACGCCGCCTTCTCTGGCCTGCAGAGGGAACATATGTCCCGGCCGCCGGAAATCTCCGGGCTTTGCGTCATCCTCCACTGCTTTCATGGCAGTGACAGAACGCTCATAAGCAGAAATACCGGTGGTAGTGTCCACATGATCAATAGAAACCGTAAATGCAGTAGAATGATTATCTGTATTCACGGATACCATCTGCTCCAGTCCCAGCTTTTCACACAGTTCCCGGCTCATGGGCATGCAGATCAGCCCCTTGGCATAGCAGGCCATAAAGTTTACATTTTCCTGGGTGGCAAATTCTGCCGCGCAGATCAGGTCTCCCTCATTTTCCCGGTCAGGGTCATCGATCACCACAATAATTTTTCCTGCCCGGATGTCCTCTAACGCTTCCTCCACCGTTGCAATTTCCTTTTTATTCTCACTCATTGTCTGTTCCTCCTTTTCCCTTTCAGACAGGGATTGTTCTTATTCCATCTGATTTTAAAATCCGTTTTCCAGCAAAAACGCTTCCGTGATCCCGCTGTCGGTCTTCTTTGTTTCCATCGGCTTCATCAGCTTTTCCACATATTTTCCGATAATATCATTTTCCAGATTGACGATATCCCCGGGCTTTCTCGCACCAAGGATCGTCACCGCCCGTGTGTGGGGAATGATGGACACCCGGAAGCACGCATCATCCACATAAGCCACCGTCAGGCTGATGCCGTCGATGGTGATGGAGCCTTTTTCTACGATATAATGGAGAAGCTCCGGAGGGGCATCCACCGTATACCACACCGCGTTGGCATCTTCCTCCACCTGTCGGATCGTTCCCATGCCATCTACATGACCGGATACAATATGTCCGCCAAACCGGCCATCTGCCGCCATGGCCCGCTCCAGATTGACGCGGGTACCGCCGCTCATCCGGGAAATATTACTCCTGTGTGCCGTTTCCGGCATGACGTCTGCCGTAAAGCCACCCATGTGCAGGGTTGTCACAGTCAGGCAAACACCGTTCACCGCGATGCTGTCGCCTTCCTTCGTACCTTCCAGCACCTTGCTGCAGCCGATGTCCAGCACAAACCGTTTACTGTCCTTCGTAACGGAACGGATGGTTCCGATCTCTTCCACAATTCCGGTAAACATTTACACGCCTCCCAGTCGCCCGCTGATGCAGATGTCCTGCCCCAGCTGCTGTATTTCTATGTCTGTCAGCTCTCTGGCCTCGCACATTTTCTTAAGTCCCAGGCCGCCCACCGGGCCCTTGGCATCAGCGCCGCCGATGAGCTTCGGTGCAACAAAGGCATATACCTTCTGCACGATTCCTGCTTCCAGCGCGGCTCCGTTCAGTTCTCCGCCGCCCTCCAGCAGGATCCCGTCGATCTCTCTTGCGCCCAGCTCCTGCATGAGCCATGGAAGATCCACCGCTTGTTCTCCGGGGGAATGCAGCACAGTCACGCCCGCTGCCAGCAACGCCTGTTCCTTTTCCTGCTGCACTTCCGTCCAGCGTGCAGGCACTCCTGCCACGATCAGAGGAATTTTTCCGGCTGTCTTCACCAGCTGGCTGTCCAGCGGGATACGCAGGCAGCTGTCACAGATGATCCGCACCGGATCCACACCCGCCTCCGTCCGACAGTTCAGCAGCGGATCATCCGCCATCACTGTCCCGACACCTGCCATGATGCCGGTATAGCGTTTCCGCAACGCATGCACATAGCTGCGCGCCGCTTCCCCGGTCACCCACCTGGAATCTCCGGTCACTGCCGCAATTTTCCCATCCAGTGTCATGGCATATTTCATGGCCACGAACGGGGTTTTCGTCGTGATATAATGGAAAAACACCTCGTTTGCCCGCAGACACTCCGCTTCCAGCACCCCGGTTTCCACCAAAATGCCCTGCTTTCTCAAAATCTCCACACCTTTGCCTGCCACCTTCGGGTTGGGATCCATACATCCCACATAAACCTTTCGGATTTTGTTTTGGATAATGGCCTCTGTGCACGGTGGGGTCTTGCCGTAATGACAGCAGGGTTCCAGCGTCACATACAGATCTGCGCCTGACGGATCCTCTGTACAGTTTTTCAGCGCATTTCGCTCTGCATGCAGGCCACCGCAGTATGCATGCCAGCCTTCCCCAATGATCCGATCATTTTTTACAATCACACACCCCACCATCGGATTCGGTGACGTGTGCCCGCAGCCGTTCCCGGCCAAAACCAGGGCCCGCCGCATGTAATCTTCCTTCTGAATATTCTTCGCCTCCCTTGACATGTGTTCGGAGGCTTTTCCAAAATGCTGCATTTACACAGCAAAAAAGCCCTGAACACTTTCGTTCAGGGCTTCAACGTTCTATCAATCTACTCCAGCTGTCATCCTTGCTTATGCGGTGATCCAAATACCACAGTCGGCAATCATACAACAATGGGCCGATGCCAAACACTTGGTTCTGACACCGGGAACGCGAATAAATAAAGCTTGTTCAGCTTCCGTCTTCTTTCATCCAGACTATACTGTCGGCTTCGGAGTTCTGTTCACACAGTCACCGAATCTGCTGCATCTGCTGGCGCAGACCGCTCGCGGGCTATACCGCCGGTAGGGAATTGCACCCTGCCCTGAAGAATTTATTCTCTCTATTAACTTGATCACGAATGAAGTATAACACTATTTCTACCATTTGTACAGAAATTTTTTTCTCAACAACTCAGCCATGCTTACAGAACAAACGCCACGCCGTCCTGCTGCTCCACCTCATTGCCATGCATCACCGACTCAATGTACCGGGGCAGCGTCACCGCCTTCTTCTGGGTCAGCTCCACTTCACTGCAGTCCAGGCAGGAGATCATGTAAACATCCGGATCCAGAAAACTGTAGCCGTTGCTGCGGATGCTTCTGATGGAACGTTTCAGGCAAATATAATCCGCTTTCCACTGATAAACGGTCTTGCACGTCTCCACCACATTGCCCTGGCGAATGCAGTTCAGCTGCACCTGGCGGCAAAATTCCTGATACAGCTTATCCTTGCTGTCCGCCATCCAGTCCACGTCACCCTCCAGGATCCGCAGACAATCCTCTTTGGAAATCCGGCTGATCTTCTTGTAGGTAATGCCCCTCTGCAGATGTTTGAACTCCAGATAAATCTGCTCCGGATCAAAATTCAACATGCAGATGCTGTAACGCCCCTGGGGTGTTTTCTCGATCATATTCTCAAAACGCAGCCGTCTCGTCACCAGATTTCTCTGCTCCGGCATCGCCTGCTTCTCCAGCAGATGTTCCAGCTGCTCTGCCTCGTGCTTCGCGATCTTCTGTCGTCTTTCATAATAGGTTGTATAACTCAAATTAAAAATCCTCCAATACCCTTTGTTTTCCCTCATTTGCAAAATCAGTATAACAAAAGATATTGAAGGTTTTTTGACTAAATCATTAATTAATTCTAAAAATTCATAAATTATTTTTGTTCCAGAATGTCTTCAAAAAATCTCCGCAGCAGTACCGGATGCGGTTGCATGACATCCTCCTGCATCTCTTGAAGTGTTTCAAATTCCCGCTCCATATAATACAGATTCGAAGAAATCCGGTTATGAAGGCTTTCCTTCTCGCCTGCCCACTCCCGGTCAGAAATCTCCGAAAGTTCAAAAATACCGGAAAAACCGGACACCTCACCGATACGCCGGAACGCGAAACGCTTCGCCTCCACACTGTCTGTCTCAATCTCCGGGCGATGGATCATCAGCACATCTCTCGCATCCACTTTTACATAGCGAAAATATGTCTCATCCTGCCGGATGTATACACACTGGGCATCAGCTTCCCCTACCCAGAAGTTCCACGTTTCAAATTCGCCGTCCACATACTCGCAGTCCAGATCTGCAGCGCTCACCTGACTTCTCGCCAGCACCTCCACAGGCTCCAGCCACTCCAGATCATCCTCACTCACATACCAGGTCAGCTGATCCTCCCGACACAGATAATCCTCGTCCAGAGAGCCGAAGTCCGGCATATTAAACCGCGGAATGGTCAGCATATATAATACTTCATTCTCATTTATTTCTGCCATACGTGTCTCCTATCCTTTCAGTCCTCTCGCCTGACGATCCATATCTTCCACCACAATATCGTAAATCTCACCCAGTGTTGCGCAGTATTCCAGCACCTTCCAGGGCTCATTTGTGTGGAAATGAATCTTGATCAGATCCTCATCGCCCACTGCCAGCAGGCAATCCCCTTTGAAATTCTCTGTAAAATAATCGCTGATCACATCCTCGTCCAGGCCTTCGCCCTCGATCAGCAGCTGTGTGTCATATCGAAATTCAAGCATCGTTGTTCTCCTTTCTGGCATCCTTTGCCAAAACACTCTGCGTTTATTATAGCACGCTATGTCTTTACAGGAAAGACACGCATGAAAAAACATCGCTGAAGTTTTATCATTTGAGGGTTACATACACTTACATACATTTTAAGTACAAAAAAACCCCGATTTTATCGAGGTTTTCGAGAGGCGACAACCAGATTTGAACTGGTGATCAGGGTGTTGCAGACCCACGCCTTACCACTTGGCTATGTCGCCACAGTGACTCCAAGGGGATTTGAACCCCTGTTACCGCCGTGAAAGGGCGGTGTCTTAACCGCTTGACCATGGAGCCATATGTCTGCCAAAACGAAGAAAATCTAACACAATCCTTTCCGTCACAGCAGACATTATCATATCATATATTTTGCGTATTTGCAAGGGATTTTCCAATTATTTTCCCTTCGTTTTTTGACCCGTTTTTATGCTTCTCCACCGTTAAAAGCGATGGGATCGAAGGTGATGACGGTGTGATAGGTACTGTCTCCCAGATTGTTCAGTGCCTCCTCCAGCGCACCCTGGATTTCTTTTTCCTTTCCCTGCAGTTCTGTGGGCAGCGCAATATCAAAAATCAGATTGATATGCTTCTCTCCCGGCACCATTCGAAAATCATGGATCGTCATACGTGTATCACGTACCTTCAGGATGGATAACACAATTTCTTTCATCCGTTTCAGCTGCGGATTATCGGTTACCACCGGGTCGTAGTGAATGACAAGGTGAATGCCGTGATTGTTCAGGCAAGCCCGCTCCATACCATCGATGAGCTCATGGCATACCAGCGGATCCTCGTCCTTGTCCATCTCCACATGCACGCTGGCAAAACGCTGGCCCGGGCCGTAGTCATGCACCATCAGGTCATGGCAGCCCAGCACCTTCGGGCAGGATGTCACGCAGTCCACGATGATTTTCTGCAGTTCCGGGTTGGCCGCCTCGCCCAGCAACGGAGAAATCGTTTCCTTCGCCAGGTTGGCACCGCTGTACAGAATGAAAAGCGCAACTGCCAGTCCCATAAATCCATCGATCTGGAATCCGGTAAAAACTTCCACCAGGGAAGCCAGAAGCACCGCACCGGTGGTGATGACATCGTTGCGGCTGTCCGCAGCGGTCGCTGCCAACGTGTTGGAGTGGATCATTTTTCCCAGATTTTCATTCATCCAGAACATGCCGGACTTTACCAGAATAGAGAAAATCAGCACCGCACCGGTCACCAGAGAAAATTCCACTGCCGTCGGATGCAAAATTTTCTCAACAGAGTTTCTCGCCAGCTCAAATCCGATCAGAATGATCATCACGGCCACCGCCAGGCCGGACAGATATTCGTATCTGGCATGCCCGTAGGGATGGTCTGCATCCGCAGGCTTCTCTGCCAGCCGGAAACCGATCAGTGTCACGATGGAGCTGGCCGCATCAGACAGATTATTCAGGCCATCTGCCATGATAGACATGGAAGACGCTAGCATCCCCACCAGCAGCTTACTGCCTGCCAGGATCAGATTGCATACAATGCCTATGGCGCCGGACAGTTTTCCTACAGCCAGCCGTGCTTTCGGATCCTGTATATCCTCGCTGTCTTTTACCGCCAGATGGATCAGTCGATTTAGTATATGATTCTTTCCCATTTTTAGTCCCCCAATGAATATAAATATATTGCTGTTTCCCCGTCATGATTCCACTATATTTTTATATATTTGTATAAAAAAACACCCATGGAACAATCGTAACTACTGTCCCACAGATGCTGTTGTTTTCCGAAAATATGCAAAAATAAATTCATCTGCTGCCATATATGGCCCGGCCAACCGGAGCTTCCCTGTATCTGTAAAGGTCCTGTCGCCTGCTCAGTTTGTACTGTAGCGGTTATGCAGTGCAAATGTGCTATATGAATGGTAGCATAGAAAAGTCGTTTAAGTCAACACTAACCTTTTTTTCAGTTCACTCGTCCATTCATGCAGGCAAATTTTATGCTGGCATAAAAATTTGTTTGCATAAACGGACGAAGGGAGCGCCATCTAATGAGCAAAAATGAGCTGCAACGCAGCGGAAAGCATCGAAAAGGCGATTTTGCGAATGGCGCGTGTGAACTGAAATCCAGGTAAGCGAAACCTAAAATAACAAAAAAAGATCCGACCATATGATCGAATCTTTAGCTCCCCGAGTTGGGCTCGAACCAACAACCCTTCGGTTAACAGCCGAA